>Ga0307509_10008263_pt1 | contig 13303 bp, 11 predicted proteins | sample 10_EM_MG_FD_202245 | JGI IMG/M metagenome (GOLD analysis project Ga0307509, IMG submission 202245) | Populus trichocarpa ectomycorrhiza microbial communities from riparian zone in the Pacific Northwest, United States - 10_EM | ecosystem: Host-associated > Plants > Roots > Unclassified | place...
CCGAAAGGCTGGCGGCCCGCAGCGACTTCCAGAGCGAGGACAGATGTTCGACCGCATGCGCATTCCAGCCGCGCGCGAGAACCTCGCTCCGCCATTGCTCGTCGGTAATCTCCTCGTAGTGCACATCTCTGTTGAAGACACGCGCGAAGGCCCCGACGATCTCCCTGATGGAGTTGACGCATCCGATAACGGGATAGGCGTTTCCTGCGGGCCGCTCGGGGCCGGTGAGCAAACCCACGGCAATCCGCGCAACGTCTTCGGCCGAGATCAACGGCAGAATGGTGCTTTCATTGCCCAGCGGCATGCGGATCGCGCCGCGCGTGGGCATGCTCGCGCCAACAAGGCGCGCCACATTCTCGTAAAAAACGGTAGCCCGGATATGCAGCGGACCGACGCCAGCCCATTCGAAAACCTGTTCGGACAGATAGTTCTGCCGCATGCGCGGAGTCGGTGCGTCGATCGACGATTGATACATGACGAGATTGACGAGCCGGGAAACACCATGCTTGCGCGCCGCCAAGGCCATCGCGGCAGTCGCGTCCGCCAGTCCGTCCTGGACCGGATAGGCAAAGTAGACCGACGAGACGTCCTCCGCGGCTCGTTCGACAGAGCGGGCATCGAGGAAATCGCCGACAACAATTTCAGCGCCGAGTGACTTCAGGCGATCGGAGCGGTGGTCGATCTGGCGTACAAAGGCGCGGACGCGAGTACCGCGTTCAAGCAGCATTTCGGAGACATGCCGGCCGGTCCTGCCCTGGGTGCCGCCCGCCGCTGAGGTCACGAGGATTGTCATCGTCATCACAATGCTCCTTTACCGTCGCAGTTTGTTTTGGTACGATCCGGTACCTTACCATTCGATATATGGTACCCACTGGTACCAAGTCAAGAGAAAAAGTGCCGTCGATGAGTCCGAAGATGAAGCCACGCGAAGAGGAAGCCGACGGGACGGCGGTCCGGAAGAGAATCGTCGGTGCGGCCCTTTCGGCGTTCATGGAGGGTGGCTTTGCGCAGACCAGCACGCTAGAGATCGCGACGCGCGCGCGCGTTTCGAAACGAGAGCTTTACTCGCTATTCGGCAACAAGGAGGCGATGCTGGTCGCATGCATTACTGAGCGCGCCCAGCGGCTGAAAGCACCAACCGATCTCCCAGCGCTGCGCGACAGGGAAACTCTAGGCAAAGTGCTTACCGCCTTTGGAACAAAGCTTCTGACGGAAACGACCGATCCGGTCGTCGTCGCGGTGTTTCGGCTCGCGATATCCGAAACAGTGCGCGCGCCAAAGGTCGCCCAAGCACTGGATTCGATCGCTCGCAAGCCCACTCGTGAATCATTGCGGGCGATCATGGCAAACGCCAAATCAGCGGGGCTTTTCCTTGGTGATCCCGACGCGATGACCGAACACTTTTTGGGGCTGCTCTGGGGCAACCTCATGACCGATCTATTGCTTCAGGTAGCCAATCGTCCCAATGCTGGCGAGATCGCGCGACGAGCCCGGGAGGCAACGATAGGATTTCTGAATATCTATCCGGAGCCCGGTTAGGTGGCGTTTGTCTCGGCCGGCACCGGGGCGTGGCGCATCCCTCGTAGGGGCAGGCCTCGTGCCTGCCTTCGCCACCGCACGACGGGCGACCACAAGGGTCGCCCCTACGGATCCCCCGATTATAGGGGCGCCCCTTGTGGGCGTCCCCCTCGCCCCGGCCAGGCTGGGCGATGTTGTTGGCGCATTCAAATCATTGGCCATGGTCGGCTATATCAGTGGCGTCAAGGCCAACGGCCGGCCGGAATTTCGCGGGCGGCTCTGGCAACGCAACCATTATGAGCACCTGATCCGGAACCAAACGGCTCCGGACCGCGTCGCTGCGTCGACGATAATCCGGCGCATTGGGAATTCGACGACGAAAACCCGCGAAAGACCCGGCCATAATCTCAATTCGTCGGCAGCGGGACCTGATCGTCGATCAGGCTGTCGAGCATGGCCTTGACGTCGACTTTGGCATCGACCACGCCGGCCTGCTGCAGCGCGAGGCCCGCGGCGAGAATCGACTCGCGCTGCGGCGCGCCGATCCTGCTGTGGGTCAGTTCGGTGCGCTCCTTGAGCTGCCTGTCGACCACCGCATCCGGCAATTTTGTCACGGCGATGAAGGTCTTTTTCAGCTCGTCGTAATTGGCAACGGAATATTTGCGCGCGTCCTCATAAGTCGCGAGCACGCGGCGGACGACATCGGGGTAATCCTTGAGAAACTGCTCGCGGACATTGAGAATGCCCCAGGTGTTGGCGTCCGCCTTGCGATAGAACAGTTTCGCGCCTTCCTCGATCTCGGCCTGCGCCATCATCGGGTCGAGACCGGCCCAGGCATCGACGTCGCCGCGGATCAGCGCGGTCTTGCCGTCGGCGTGCTGCAGCAGCACCGGCGTGATGTCCTTTTCGGTCAGGCCCGCGCCGAGAAGCGCGCGGACCAGGAAGATGTGCGGGTCGGTGCCTCGGGTCACCGCGACGCGCTTGCCCTTGAGGTCGGCCACAGTGGCGATCTTCGAATCCCTTGAGGTGACGAGCGCGGTCCATTCGGGGCGCGAATAGACGTAGATCGACTTGATCGGATTGCCGTTGATCCTGGCCACCAGCGCCGCGGAGCCGGCGGTCGAGCCGAAATCGATCGAACCGGCGTTGAGGAACTCGAGCGCCTTGTTGGAGCCGGCCGACTGCACCCAGACGATGCTGATACCGTCCCTGGCGAATTCCTTCTCCAGCAGCCCCTTCTGCTTCAGCACCATCGAGACCGGATTATAGGTCGCCCAGTCGATCCGGATTTCCTTCAGCGTATCGGCGGCGAAGGCGCCGGCGGGCGACAGAATCGTAAGCGCTGCCAGCGCCGCCACAGCACGTCGAAGCGTCCGCAACATCGGCCCCTCCCAGAGCGTTAAAAAACGCCCAAATATGTCAATAAGTTAGATACCGAGGTCAACGAGAAAATCCGCATCTTCACGGGGGCTGCCGCGAGAACAGAGTTGCGCGGACATATTCAAATTGAGCATGGATCTGCTGTCCGGCCAGAAGTCCCGTGACAGCGCGGGAATCGTCCGATATCCGGTAAGATCATGGACAGCGTCCTCGCACAGCCCGAACCCGAGAACGAGATCTTCGATACGGCACGGATCTCTGCCGCGGTCGACGCCCTCGCGCGGCAGCATTCCGGGCGCGAGGACATGTTCCGCGCCGCGGTAACGCAATTGCTGAAGGCCGAGCTCGCGACCGCGCGCGCCACCGCGCAGGCGCTGTTGCTGAAGGACCGGCACGGGCGGCGCTGCGCCGAACGGCTTTGCGTCGTGCAGGACGAAATCATCCGCATCCTCTATGCCGCCGCGACCGAACACCTGTATCGCTCGCCGGTTCCGACCGGCGCCGAGCGCATGGCGGTGGTCGCCACCGGCGGCTATGGCCGCGGTCTGATGGCGCCGGAATCCGACATCGATCTGTTGTTCATCCTGCCCTACAAGCAGACCGCCTGGGGCGAGCAGGTGGCGGAGACCATCCTTTATTGCCTGTGGGACATGGGGCTGAAGGTCGGCCACGCGACGCGTTCGATCGATGAATCGATCCGGCAGGCGCGCGGCGACATGACCATCCGCACCGCGATCCTGGAGACGCGGTTCCTGACCGGCGACCGGCCGCTCTACGACGAGTTGGTCGAGCGGTTCGACCGGGAGGTGGTTCAGAACACCGCATCCGAATTCGTCACCGCCAAGCTCGCCGAGCGCGAGGAGCGGCATCGCCGTGCCGGACAGTCGCGCTACCTGGTCGAGCCCAATGTGAAGGACGGCAAGGGCGGCCTGCGCGACCTGCACACCCTGTTCTGGATCGCGAAATACGTCTACCGCGTGCGCGAGACCCACGAACTGGTCGAGCGCGGCGTGTTCGACGCGCAGGAATACCGCACCTTCGGCCGTTGTGCCGACTTCCTGTGGTCGGTCCGTTGCAACATCCATTTTCTGAGCGGGCGGCCCGAGGAGCGGCTGTCCTTCGACCTGCAGCGCGAAATCGCGGTCCGGCTCGGCTACACCAGCCATCCCGGCATGCAGGATGTCGAGCGCTTCATGAAGCACTACTTCCTGATCGCCAAGGACGTCGGTGATCTCACAGCGATCCTGTGCGCCAAGCTCGAAGACCAGCAGGCCAAGCCGGCGCCGGTCCTGAGCCGCATGATGGCGCGCCTGCGGCCGGGCATGAACCATCGCCGGGTGCCCGAGAGCGACGACTTCGTCATCGACAACAACCGCATCAATCTTGCCGCGCCCGACGTCTTCAGGCACGACCCGGTCAACCTGATCCGGATCTTCCGGCTGGCGCAGAAGAACAATCTCGCCTTCCATCCCGACGCGATGCGAACGGTGACGCGCTCGCTGCGGCTCATCAACACCGAGCTGCGCGACAATCCGGAAGCCAACCGGCTGTTCATGGAGATCCTGACCTCTGATGACGCCGAGACCGTGCTGCGGCGGATGAACGAGACCGGGGTGCTCGGGCACTTCATCCGCGCCTTCGGCCGGATCGTATCGATGATGCAGTTCAACATGTATCATCACTACACCGTGGACGAGCACTTGCTGCGCTGCGTCGGCTTCCTGCAGGAGATCGAGCGCGGCGGCAACGACGAATTCGTGCTCGCCAGCGACCTGATGCGCAAGATCCGTCCCGAGCATCGCGCCGTGATCTACATCACCACGCTGCTGCACGACATCGCCAAGGGCCGGCCCGAGGATCACTCGATCGCGGGCGCCAAGGTGGCGCGGCGGCTGTGCCCGCGGCTCGGCTTCAGCCCCGCCGACACCGAGACGATCGCATGGCTGATCGAGCAGCATTTGACCATGTCGACGGTGGCGCAGTCGCGCGACCTGTCCGATCGCAGGACCATCGAGAACTTCGCCCGCGTCGTGGAATCGGTCGAGTCGATGAAGCTTCTGACCATCCTGACCACCGCCGACATTCGTGGTGTCGGCCCCGGCGTCTGGAACGGGTGGAAAGCACAGCTGCTGCGGACGCTCTATTACGAAACCGAGCCGGTGCTGACCGGCGGCTTTTCCGAGGTCAACCGCGCCCGGCGCATCGCCGCCGCGCAGGGCGAATTCCGCGCCGCCTTCACCGAATGGCCGGAAGCCGAGGTCGAAACCTATATCGGGCGGCACTATCCGGCCTACTGGCTCAAGGTCGAACTGCCGCGCAAGATCCGCCATGCCCGCTTCCTGCGCGCCAGCGAGGACGCCGGCCACAAGCTCGCGATCAATGTCGGCTTCGACGAGGCGCGCGCCGTCACAGAACTGACGATTCTCGCGGTCGACCATCCCTGGCTGCTGTCGATCATCGCGGGCGCCTGCGCGTCCGCCGGCGCCAACATCGTCGACGCGCAGATCTACACCACGACCGACGGGCGCGCGCTCGACACCATCGCGATCTCCCGCGAATACGACCGCGACGAGGACGAGGGACGGCGGGCCACCCGGATCGGCGAGATGATCGAGCAGGTGCTCGAAGGCAGACTGCGCCTGCCCGAGGTGGTGGCGCGGCGCGCCGCCGGCCGCGGCAAGGCGCGGCCCTTCGTGGTCGAGCCCGAAGTGACCATCAACAACCAGTGGTCGGAGCTTTATACCGTCATCGAGGTCTCCGGCCTCGACCGGCCGGGCCTGCTGTATGAGCTGACGACGGCGATTTCCAAGCTCAATCTCAACATCGCCTCCGCCCATGTCGCCACTTTCGGCGAGCGGGCCCGCGACGTGTTCTATGTCACCGACCTCCTGGGCGCGCAGATCAACGCGCCGACCCGGCAGGCCGCGATCAGGAGTGCGCTGTTGCATCTGCTCGCGAGCGACACCGCTGTGGCGAAGCCCGCGGCGTGACCGCGACGTCACGCGTTGATGCTTGGGCGAACCCATGGCCGGGCGCGCCGCCGGCTTTGAAGTTCGTGAGAGCTGGGTGAAATGGATCACGAACGTCGTCCCGAGATCGACGCCTGCTATGATTTCAGGTCGCCCTATGCCATCGGCACGCGGTCCAACGAGCCGAACACCATCCGCGCCCCCTTGAGCGTATCCATGTACTCGCGCACCCGCGCTATCAGCCCATCCCTCAGTTCGAAAACAAAGCAGTATTCGACATCGTAGCGATTGCCGTTGGATAGCGTCGCCTGCATGCGCTCTTCGACGATCACGACGTTGTCCTCGGCATAGAAGCCGCGAAAATCGACTTTGACGTCGGCGCAGAACAGCTTTCCGAATTCGACGGCGATGAAGTGGGCGATCTGTTCGCGCCCCATCATGTGATGGGTGTAGGGCATGGCAAGGGCGGTCGCGTTACCGATCGGCGCCAGCCATTCGGCATCGTCGGAAAACAGGGCTGCGATCCGCTGCTTGTCGCGACTGGCGAACGCCTGCCAGGCGGCGATGACAAGCAGCTTGCTGTCTTGAGGATTCATCGGGATCTCCATGTTGCTTGGCCGGTGCTTAGCGGTGCCGCACCATCATGTCTGGCGATTTACGGACCCGACAGTTCAAGGCTTCGAGCGATCATCCGATATCAGGTCTCCGACGCCGCCCTGATGCCGGTTTGACCACCACGCCTTCATGCGCCAGCAGCCAGTGCTTGCGCATCAGCCCACCGCCATATTTGACCAGCGAACCGTCGGCGCCGATCAGGCGGTGACAGGGCACGACGACGCTGAGCGGATTGGCGCCATTGGCGTGCCCGACCGCACGCACCGCGCGGGGCATGCCGAGCCGGGCCGCCAGCGCGCCGTAGCTCACGGTCGTGCCGGCCGGGATCGCCGTCAGCGCCGTCCAGACCTTGCGCTGGAACGCCGTGCCGGCGACGCGCCATTCGATCGTGGTCAACCGGTCGAGCTCGCCCGCGAAATATCCCGACAGCGCCGCGCGGAGATGATGCGGCGCCCGCGCGTTGTCCAGGGCGAGCGCGCCGTACTGCCGCCGCAGCAGTTGCCGCATGCGCGGCTCGTGATCCTCCCAGTCCAGCGCGCGCAGAATGCCGTCGCCGTCGGTGACCAGCAAGGCGGTGCCGATCGGTGTCTGCAATCGATCGAGACCAAACCTGTCAGGCGGCTTCGCGCTCATGGACTTTTCCGGACGAGGCTGGCGCGGCGCCGGCCGCCCACAGATGCAACGCGGCGTAGGCGCGCCACGGTCGCCAGCGTTCCGCGCGCGACAGGAGTTCGGCGGGTGACGGACGCCGGCCGTCCGCGGTTGCCATCGCGCGCAGCAGGCCGACGTCGGCGGCAGGAAATGCGTCGGGTTCGCGCAGCTCGCGCATCGCGATGTATTGCGCGGTCCATTCACCGATCCCCGGCAGCGCCCGCAATTTGGCGATCGCTTCTTCGAGGCTGGCGCCGCGCCCGAAGATCGTCGGGTCCGCGGCGAGCGCACGGGCCAGCGAGGTCACCGACATCGCCCGCGCCTTCGGCATGCCGAGGACGGCGAGATCGGCCGTCGCCAGACACGCGGGCGCCGGGAACAAGTATCTGAGACCTTCGCCACCGCCGGCCGCCGCCGGCAGCACCATGCCATGGGCCTCGACCAGCCTTCCGAGCAAACGGGTCGCTGCCGAAACGGTAATCTGCTGACCGAAGATCGCACGCACGGCGAGTTCGAAACCATCCCATGCGCCGGGCACCCGCAGGCCCGGCCGTGCCGAGACCAGTGGCGCCAGTAAGGGGTCAAGCGAAAGATGCGCTCCGATCGCGTCGGGATCGGCGGCGAGGTCGAAGACGCGCCGCACCCGCGCGATGATCTGTGGCAGCGCCGCGATATTGGGACATCGCACGGAGACGTTGATCCGGTTCTTGTCCGATGGCGCGACGCTGACCACCCCGCTGTGGCCGCCGATGGCGATCGTGCGCCGGTAGGTGTTTCCGGTGACGGTTTCGACGCCGGGAATGGCGCGTGCCCCGAGAAACGACAGCATCGCATCCCAGTCATAGGACGGCCGATAGGCGAGGCGAACCGACAGTTCGCCGGCCTCTCGTTTCCACTGGCCGCGGGCGTGGCGCAGCGTCGCCGGCGAACGCCCGAACATCTGAAGAAAGGTCTCGTTGAAACGGCGGACGCTGTTGAAGCCCGAGGCCAGCGCCACCTCGGCCATCGACAGCGAGGTCTCGTGGATCAGCTGTTTTGCCAGCAGCACGCGCCGCGTCTGCGCCACCGCGATCGGCGACGCCCCGACATGCTGGTGGAACAGCCGTCGCAATTGACGCGCGCCGACGCCCAGTCGATTGGCGAGGCCTTCGACATCCGCCTCGTCGAGCCCGCCAGCCTCGATCAAGGCCAACGCGCGGGACACCGTGTTGGACGTGCCCCGCCAGAACGCCAGTTCAGGCGAGGTCTCGGGCCGGCAGCGCAGGCACGGACGGAAGCCGGCCTCCTGGGCCGCCGCCGCGGAAGGGTAGAACGAGACATTCTCGAGTTTCGGCGTGCGCGCCGGGCAGATCGGCCGACAGTAGATGCCGGTGGTCCTGACGCCCACGAACAGCCGTCCGTCGAAGCGCGCATCGCGGGTCGAGATCGCGCGGTAGCAGGCGGCCGGGTCCAGGTCCATCATGGGATGATCGTCGATTGCGGCAGGTTTGTCTTGCGGATTGCGCGCATCGCCAGCCTCAAAAGATCAGGCATGTCGTCGTTCCATGCGCGAGCAGCCGCCCTTTGCCATCCGTGATCCGGCCTTCGGCTGTGCCAATACGGCGACCCCGATTCAACACAACGCCCTCCGCCTTGATCACTCCGGTCTCGGGGGTGATCGGCCGCAGCAGCGATATCTTGAATTCCAGCGTGGTCTGGCCGAGGCCTCGCTCCAGCGTCGATTGGACCGCCAATCCCATGCAGCTGTCGAGCAGCGTGGCCGCGAAACCGCCGTGCACCGTGCCGGCTGGATTGAGATGGATGCCGCCCGGATTCGCGGTCACTACCACGCGCCCACTCTCGACCTCGCTCACATCGTAGCCCAGGGTCAGCGCAATTGTATTAAGAGGCAGCGTCCCGTCAACGAGCCCCCGGACGAAATCCAGGCCGCTCATCTCCCTTTGCCTTTCGGCGCTGACCGTCCCATAGGTCTTGCTCATGGGAGAACCATCATCCACCGCGCCATCTCTGTCTCGCGGTTTTCGGACATCATCATTTTGGGTCCGACTGTCGCGGCGCGTGGTAGTCTCCCTGGAAAGCCGGGTCCGGGGGAAAACATCATGATCTTGATCGCCAACATGTTGGTCGCGTTGGTCGCCGCGCTGCATGTCTATTTCCTGATCCTTGAAATGTTTCTCTGGACCAGGCCGCTCGGCCTGAAGACATTCCGCAACTCGCCCGAGAAGGCTGCTGCGTCCGCGGTGCTGGCGGCCAATCAGGGGCTCTACAACGGCTTCCTCGCCGCCGGCCTGATCTGGGGCCTCGCGCAGAGCTCCCCCAGCTTTGCATTCCAGATCAAGGTTTTCTTTTTGCTCTGCGTCATCGTGGCCGGGCTTTATGGCGCGGCATCCGTCAGCCGCCGCATTCTCTATGTGCAGGCGGCACCTGCGGCCCTTGCGCTCATTCTGCTCTGGCTGGCGTAAAGCGGATCAGCGCCGTCCTTGCCCCCGAAATTCGCCGCGCAGGCGATCAAGTTGGTCGTCGATACCTCGGTATCCGCGACATCAACGCGAGCCCGGTGTCGGCCACGCTGCGGCCCGCGGGCCTCGACATCGCCAAGGACTCATCTCGACCGATTACGACAAGGACCCGAGCGATCCGCAGTGGACAGACGACCCCGGCCTGAAGGCGCATTTCGCATTGATGGATAAACCGCGCCGATCTTGCGGTGCACTGCGCAGCCTGACGTTTGCGCTGTTGCCCTGAAATCGTTCAGCTTTTCGACCTGCCTCTCCTTGCATTGCGGGATAGCTTCCTCCACAATCCGCCCCAGCGATGGCGCTTTCGTCCGCCCTGGACGCCAAGGCCAAGACCATCGATTCAATCTCGTCACATGAGGAACGCATCGACATGAGGAACGGCTTTTTCCATTTGGCAACCGGAGCGGCGCTGGCGATTGCGCTGTCGGCGTCGTCAGCCTACGCACAGAAGAAATACGATACCGGCGCGACCGATACCGAGATCAAGATCGGCCAGACCAATCCGTTCAGCGGACCGGCTTCAGCCTATGCTACTATCGGCAAGACGCAGGCCGCCTATTTCAAGATGATCAACGACCAGGGCGGCATCAACGGCCGCAAGATCACCCTGATCCAGTATGACGACGCCTACTCGCCGCCCAAGGCCGTCGAGCAGGTGCGCAAGCTGGTCGAGAGCGACGAAGTGCTGCTCACGTTCCAGGTCCTCGGCACGCCCTCGAACGCGGCCGTGCAGAAATATCTCAATGCCAAGAAGGTCCCGCAGCTGTTCGCCGCCACCGGCGCGTCGCGGTTCACCGATCCGAAGAACTTCCCCTGGACCATGGGATTCAATCCGAATTACTTCGTCGAGGGACGCATCTACGGCCAGTACATCATCAAGAATCATCCGAATGCCAAGATCGGAATCCTCTATCAGAATGACGACCTCGGTAAGGACTATCTGAACGGCATCAAGGCCGGTCTCGGCGACAAGGCCGCCGCGATGATCGTGGCCGAGACCTCCTACGAAGTCTCCGATCCGACCATCGATTCGCAGATCCTCAAGATCAAGGACGCCGGTGCGGACCTGTTCTTCAGCGCCACCACCCCGAAGCAGGCGGCACAGGCGATCAAGAAGATCGCCGAGCTCGGCTGGCATCCGGTGCACATCCTCGACATCAACGCCACCTCGGTCGGCGCGGTGCTGAAGCCGGCGGGCCTCGAAGCGTCCAAGGGTGTGATCAGCGTCAACTACGGCAAGGACCCGTCCGATCCGACCTGGAAGGACGACGCCGGCATGAAGAAATATCTCGACTTCATGGCGAAGTACTATCCGGAGGGCGACAAGGAGTCGCTGTTCAACACCTATGGCTATCAGACCGCGCAGCTCATGGTGTATGTGCTCAAGCAGTGCGGCGACGATCTGACGCGCGAGAACGTCATGAAGCAGGCCACCAGCCTGAACAAGGTCACCGGCGACATGTCGCTGCCCGGCATCAGCATCAGCACCTCGCCGACCGACTATCGCGTCAACAAGCAGCTGCAGATGGAGCGGTTCAACGGCGAGCGCTGGGAGTTGTTCGGACCGATCCTCGAGGATACCGGCGCGGCCGGCTGACGCATGACTTCGACATGACTTCGACATGGGCGCCTGACTCGAACAGGCGCCCATGTCTCCCCAGATATCTCTCGATGCCTGTGGTCGGCGCGCAAGCAGCGTCCTCGCGCCGGATGTCTCGGGCATCCGCGTTTCGGAGCCGCGTCGATGCCGGATGACGACTTGAGCCGTCTCAAGCGGGTTTATGGCAGCTTCAACGCCCGCGACATGGAGGCCGTTCTCGCAATGTTGCATCCCGACGTCGCGTGGGCCAACGGCATGGACGGCGGGCACGTCCACGGCCATGACGGCGTCCGCGACTACTGGACGCGACAATGGGCTGTCATCGATCCCCACGTCGAGCCGATCGGTTTTTCGGCGGGCCCCGATCAAGCCGTCGTGGTCGACGTTCACCAGACGGTCCGCGATCTCAAGGGCGAGATTTTGGCGGACCGCATCGTCCGGCACGTCTTTCGCATGGAGGACGGCCTGATCAGGCGCTTCGATATCGACTAGTGTTCTGACTCTAACGATTGCTTCAGTCATTCCGGGGCCTGCGCAGCAGGAACCCGGAATCTCTTAGCCATCACCTCTGGATTCCGGGTTCGCGCCAAATGGCGCGCCCCGGAATGACGGCGGTACGAGTGTCAGAAACACAACATTAGCGGCGCCCTATCCCGGAAGCTCACCAAAATTCCTGCCGACCGGCAGCACGGCATGCCGGATCAGGCGGGAATCTTCGACTGCAGCCTGGCGATGTTTGACCGCCTCGCGATAGACCGGGTCCCGGATCATCTCGACGAACGCCGAGACGCTGGGATATTCCGCGATGAAGCAATGATCCCAGCGCTCTTCGGTGGGTCCAATCAGCATCAGTTCGAACCGGCCCTGCCAGACGATCCGGCCGCCCAGCCGCTCGAACACCGGGCCGCTGTCCCGGCCGTAAGCCGCATAGGCCTCCGCGCCGGTCGCCTTGCGGTCATCGGGATAGGCCGCCTGCCCGCGGAGCCGGACCAGATTGAGCATGTGGATCGGGCCCTCGCGATTATTGTCCCTGAACTGCGCAAAGACCTCCTTGGTCGGATCGATGTAACCCATGCTCCCTCCTGACCGGCTCGTTGACCGCTTCTAGCACACGAAGCCTAGCCCCTAATCGGACGTTAAGCTTTTCGTAACCCGGCCTTAAACTCCCGAAGCTAGCTTGCGCCCGATAGGGTCGCGAGCGTGGCGTATGGCGTGGGGACGGAAAAAAGGCGGCGGACGCAAGGAGCCGCTGTTCGGGCTCGCCGCCGCGATGGCAGATCTGCGCCTCTCACCCAAAGACCGCATTGGCTCCGCCGACGACGAAATACCGAAAAAGGCCGTGACGAAGCGCAAGATCGACCCCGAGGATGACGACGACGAGCCGCCGCGCGAGCGCAAGCCGCGCGCCGGCCACGGCGGCAGCAAGCGTCGCGGCAAAGCAGGCGCTCGCTTCTCGCTGGGGCGTCTCGTCTATTGGGGCGCTGTGCTCGGACTGTGGGCCACGATTGCCGTCGTCGGCGTGCTGGTCTGGGTCGGCGCGCACCTGCCCGCGATTCAATCGCTCGAAATCCCGAAGCGGCCGCCGACCATCGAGATCGTGGGCCTCGACGGCAGCGTCCTGACCCAGCGCGGCGAAATGGCCGGCGCCAATGTCGCGCTGAAGGATCTGCCGCCTTATTTGCCGAAGGCCTTCATCGCGATCGAGGACCGCCGCTTCTATTCGCATTATGGCGTCGATCCGATCGGGATCGCGCGCGCCGCCGTCGCCAACATCCTGCATCGCGGGGTCTCGCAGGGCGGCTCGACGCTGACCCAGCAGCTCGCCAAGAACCTGTTCCTGACCCAGGAACGCACCCTGCAGCGCAAGCTGCAGGAGGCCGAACTCGCGCTCTGGCTGGAGCGCAAGCATTCCAAGGCCGAGATACTCGAGCTCTATCTCAACCGGGTCTATTTCGGTTCCGGCGCCTATGGCGTGGAAGCCGCAGCGCAGCGCTATTTCGGCAAGCCGGCGAAGAACGTCACCATCGCCGAGGCCGCGATGCTGGCGGGCC
>Ga0307509_10008264_pt1 | contig 13303 bp, 9 predicted proteins | sample 10_EM_MG_FD_202245 | JGI IMG/M metagenome (GOLD analysis project Ga0307509, IMG submission 202245) | Populus trichocarpa ectomycorrhiza microbial communities from riparian zone in the Pacific Northwest, United States - 10_EM | ecosystem: Host-associated > Plants > Roots > Unclassified | place...
TTATTTAATATCGATCGAGTAACTCTGCCCTCGGTGATAATGGTCATCTGATTGGCGGCGATAGGTATAATACGTAGTACTAAATGATTCAAACCCAAGCAGCGCAGTAGAATTAGGATTATTACCTTCAATGCGGAAGGAAGCACCCAAGTTTAATTCTCTGCCTTGTTTGAAGGAATGATATAACAAGTCATTCAAGGCCAGAGTAAATATAGGAAATGCAGTGAGATTAACAGTGCCCTTATCCTATATTATATGATTTGCATAAGGCGGGAAGCAAACAGAGGAAAGCCCACATTTGGTGAATATCATGAGCTACTCGTTCCTGACACATACCTTGAGCACTGAATATTGGACACATAGTTTTTGCACAGAATATTCTTTGGCGTGCTGAGGAACTACCAGAACAGATGGGCAGAGGGGCTCCGATGTCACTTCGTAAAGGAAGTTGCTGGAGGGTGAAGGGCGGCACTATGGGGTTTTTACCGGATGGGAGACGATGCTGCATTACTGGTCAGGCGGCATCAGGGCGGGAGACCCTTAAATCAGGCGGCGTCAGGGCGCGAGACCCTTAGATCAGGCGGCATCAGGGCGGGAGACCCTTAGATCAGGCGTCGCCAGGATGGAGTAGCGCAGCACGAGACGCAGTCAGGACGCACACGACGTAGGGGTCCGTGTCCTGATTGCGTCAGGACGGACAGCGCCAAGTAACGCAAAGTCAGGACGCGACGTCGATCCGACGTTGCGTCCTGATTCGCGATTTGCGTTCCGCCGTCAGGTGCGTCAGCCGTACAGGACGCACAGCACGCAGGGTATTATTTTTGCTGATGAAAACCATACGCCTAAAAACATACGCCCAAAAGCCATACGCCCAAAGCCAAACCATACACCCAAAACCATACACCCAAAACCATACGCCCAAAACCATACGCCAAAGACAGTCACCTAAAACCATAGCTTTTTATACACCATAGTGAGCGCCCAGTTTAACCAACTATCTGCAAGTTTACGGTAAGTGATTACCTGAACCTCAGACCATATTTATATAGTGGCTAGTATTTGGGTAGATGGCTTGCAAGGCATGTGAGACGTGACGCTTAAACCAATAGTCTTAGAATGAAAAGCCCAAAACTGAATCCCCAAAGCCATAAGCCCAAAGCTATACACCATAAATGAGATCACGAAATGATAAGCTGGAGACCATATCCTGAGGAAGATAGGAATCGTGCATGCACCACTATACAACTATATGCTTAGAGTTATGTACCCGGAATTATATGCTTAGAAGTACTTAGAAACATACCTAGATTATACGCTTACAATCATATACTGAGAGCGATTTCCAAACACTATTTATCTCAAACTAGAACCCCAAATCATAATGATAATGTGAGCACTATATTCAAATCCGGTCTTTTGAGATAGCTGCCGGATTGCTATATGAAATATCCAAATAGTGGAGTCATCATATTAGACATACAAAATAATTAGGCGGTGTTTGGCAAGCCAATTCTGATCTCGAATTGTGATTTCCGATCAGAATTGAGAGGCCAAACACCCCTTAGATTTCAACCTGCCATTTGTTTAGTCACCGATTATCACTCGTAGGAATAAGTGGGGCCCCGCACAGGGGCAAGTGTTGGGGACGAGAGGACGGGGGCCGTCTAGTCAATCAGCGGGGAAAGTAAAATACCCGCCCCGCCCCATAACCCGCCCAGGGCCCCGTGTCATACAGCGTGGGGAGGAACGGCAAAGAGTTGACCTGGGCCGGAGTAACAGCGGGGTCACAAAGTGAAAACACGCTCCGCCCCACCCCGTAACTAACACTAGTTTTCGTGTCGCTTCTTGATGCAATCTCCCTGTAAGTAAATCGAAGGTAATGTTAGCGGCCCGAGATTGGACTGCCATGATGAATGGCTCATACCATTCGGGTAGAGCAACGTTCAACATCGAAACCAGATCACTGTGTGAGATACCAACACCCTCCGGTGACAGGTTGGCCACCTGGGTGACAAGTTCTTTGAAGCTATTGACATCGGCTGACATGTCCTGTCCTTCTCTTAAGTCCAGGCTCCACATCTTCTGCATTAGGACCATTCTCCCATTTGACCCAATGCCCTGGTGAACCTTGGCCAAGGCCTCCCAGCCCTCTTTCGCATTCCTCGCCACCTGTATGTGAGATCTCTGTGAGTCTCTAATATTTAGAGAAAGGATTGTCAACGCCTGATCATTGATCCTCTCTCTTGTAGCCATATCAGTTGCATCACCATCATCATTATCCGCCCCATTCTCCAGTGCCCGATCAAGCCCTTTTTCCTTCAAGATCCGAAGTATGAGGAACTTCCATGCGAAATACTTACTCTTGCCCGTCGCCATGGATCCATCGAGTTTCTCAATGCTGTGGCTTAGGGAGGTGAACGGATTATCAATATGGTGCAGTAACCGTTGCTGAAACCGCCTGAGTAGACATACTGGCTGCAGCAGCCGCAGCTTGTATGGTGGCCATTACTGAGGATATTCGTTGCGTGTATTGAAGTGTGAGAAGCTTATTGTCTGCGCGGTCTGGGCTCATAACCTATTGTAAAGTAACTTTTCTTGCTGTATTTTTCCCACGTCCCTTTCCTATGTCCTGCCAAAACCGCGGTCTAATATACTACCAGAACGCAGTCACAATAGAAATTACTCGTGTCCTCATCTTGGCCTCTACATAGAAAACTTATAGGATGAGGTCAACCACTTGTAACCAGATCCCGAGCTAACCCTTCTGATCATATACACTAACGCTTCAACTTCCCACTCTGTCCAACTCTAGCTAAACCACAACTTTTTCGTTTCTCTAGTCGTCCATGTCATACATATAGAACCTTCGTGAAAATTCTAACAGTTTGGCCATTTATTGATAAATTAGGTTCTTTCTTTTGAAATATTCTATGCGGCGGAAGTTGCAGAAGTCGAACAACCAAGATACTAGCACAGATGTGAGGCTATTTCAACATATATTGGCTGACGGATTGGCTTCGTTTTGTGCCAAAAAACGGAGCGAGGCTCTTCCACCCATCCCAGTTCTTTTCTCTCCGTGAATTAGTGTCTAAGGTTTCAACAGATTGCCGGGCTCGCAGTAGTTGTACAACTCCAGGCCCCTCCCGCGCAGCATAAGAGTCCGGCGGGCCAACGTGTATGTCTGGGCGGCTGGGATCTCCATCTCCCCGCCCTATCAATAGCTTGACCACTCGTTCGTGACCGTAGATAGCAGCCCACCCGAGTGGTGTTCGATCATACTTATCTGGGTGGCAGGTGTTGACATTTTCCCTTTCGAGCAATAACTTAACCACTGCTTGGTGCCCTTCAATAGCAGCACACCCGAGTGGAGTTCGATCATCCTTATCCGGGCAATTGGGATCAACATCTTCCCGTTCTAGCAGTAACTTGACCACTCCATCGTGTCCCTTGGAAGCAGCCCACCCGAGTGGGGTTCGATCATCCTCATCTGGCCGATTGGGGTCGACATTTTGCCTCTGCAGCAGTAACTTGACCACTCCTTCGTGTCCCTCGATGGCAGCGCACCCGAGTGGCGTTCGACCATTCTTATTTCGATGATCAGGGTCGACATTTTTTAGTCCCAGCAACAGCTTGACCACCCCCTCGTGTCCATTGATAGCAGCGCACCCCAGTGGTCCATCACCATCATTATCCGGGCGATTGGGGTCGCCATCTGCACGTTCCAGTAATAATTTAACCACTCCTTCGTGTCCCCCGCCAGCAGCCCATCCGAGTGGTGTTTGATCATCGTCACCAGGGCGATTGGGGTCGACATCTTTCCGTTCTAGCAATAACTTGACCAGTCCTTCCCGTCCGTTAACGGCGGCACCCCCGAGCAGGGTGCTACCTTGCCCATCCCGTCGATTGGGATCGACATCTTCCCGTTCTAACAATAATGTGACAACCCTCTCATGTCCCATAATCGCAGCACACCAAAGTGGCATTTGGTTATACTTATTTGGGTGATTGGGGTCGACATCTTCCCGTTCCAGCAATAACTTGACCACACCCTCGTATCCCTTGATAGTAGCCAACCCGAGTGGCCTTTCACAAGCCTTATCTGGCCGATTGGGGTCGAGATCCCTCCGTTCTAGCAATAACTTGACCACTCCTTCCTGTTCGTTAATGGTGGCATTCATGAGTGGTGTTCTACCATGCAGATCCGCGAGATTGGGGTCAATATCTCCCCTTTCCAGCAATAACTTGACGACTGCCTGGTGCCCTTCCATAGCAGCGCACCCGAGTGGTCCATCGCCATCATTATCTGGGCGATTGGGGTCGACATCTTTCCGTTCCAGTAATAACTTGACCACTCCTTCATGCCCGGCAAAGGCAGCACACCCGAGTGGTGTTCGACCATTCCGTTCTCGGTGATTGGGGTCGACATCCTCCCGTTCCAGCAATAATTTGACAACTCCTTCGTGTCCGTAGATCGCAGCCCACACGAGAGGGCTAGCGCAACCCTTATCTGGGCGATTGGGGTCGACATTTTCCTGTTCCAGCAATAATTTGACCACTGATTCGTGTCCGCGGGTGGCAGCCCATCCAAGTGGCGTTCGATCACACTCATCTGACCAATTGGGGTCGACATTCTTCTGTTCTAGTAGTATCTTGACTACTCTTACCTGCCCATTTTTCGCCGCCCATGCAAGTGGCGTACTACCTGTACAATCCCTTTGATTGATCTTGTACCCTTCTGCATTTACCAGTACAGTCACAAGTTCCACGATCCCGAAGAACGATGCGCAGTGCAGTCCAGAGAAGTGCGGGGAGGTAGCGATGCTCTTAATATATCTGTAATGCTCTACTTGCTCCAGGAGTGATACAGCAGAGATGTGGCCTTCGTACCGGTTCAAGAGGTCCAGTGCAAGGCTCCTCGCCTTGCCTGAGAGATCTTTGTTCATATGTGTTCCCCAATATCTCGCAGAATATTTGAGGAATGGCATGCTTTGAGGGGTTGGGAGAGAATTGGGCGTGAGTTGCTTAACTTTTTGTGAATTAAGATAGGTTAAGCAGGTTTCTGTGAGTACCGAGTGAGGTCCGATGAATAAACCTGGATCACTACAAAGATACCCTTGGACTGTATAGTGGATTAACCGTACAGTCGAAGCCTCCGCGTCGACAGTGATCAGGCCTTGGCAGCAGTCCCGCAATGTGCCTATCGAAGGAATATTTTCGGGATCAAAATCCTCTTCTCCTATCTCCACCGCGAGTGCATGACACAGCTCAGCTACCTGTAATGGCCGCTCCGCATGGCAGACCCATGTGAGACCGGCCACCGCAAGCTTGACCTTTTCCTCATCCTGGGCCTTTATCCGCCCTAAGGTCGCCCCATATGCATCCCCTAACCCTACCCCACCTTTTATTGACTTGAGTGTTTTCCTCCTCCGAGCAACCGTGGTACCTCTTAGAATTGCCTCGATGTGCAGAGAAGCTAGCAGGAATCTAGGTTCAAATATATCAGTCATTGATTTAAGGAAGCTTTGCCCCCGGCCTCGTTCTTACATACGTTTCAGAACATATTGCGGGAATGCTCTTTATAATATCCTCCTCTAACGTACTGCTCATCATATTTGGGATCGTATCCTTCCTGAGTTTCTCACGCAGAAACCTAAGAACCCCATCTTCCGTAGTCTGTATTAATACGAAGGTTGCCGCTCCGCCCAACTCCCTCTCCACCTCACTCCGCACATGTGGTCTCCCAGTCATAAATAAGCGAGTATTCGGAGATCCTTGTAAAATCTGGCCTAAGGACTCAAGAACTACCACTCGATGCTCTGGTACACATTCATCAAGTGCATCAACACATATAAATGTGCACCTGGCGGCTGCGATTGTCTGGAACATCTTCAAAATGGCCGGAACTTGTATTCCTCTACCCCCAATAACGCTTTTCGCTTTTTCAAAATCTTCGACAACAGCTTCCGGAATTTTCCTCTGTCCGCTAACAAGTTGCCTCAACAGGGAGCCAAGCATATTTACTGGTGACTGCTCATTCCGAGCAGCAAAGTCGAAGTAAAAACACACAACCATTGGATTTCCCCTGACGGCCTCGTCGCACAGCTTGTCTATAATTAGTGACCTGTCATCGTGACCTGTTAGCAATACTATTCTCCGATTCCCTGAAAAGATATATGCTCTCATACACAATATAGCTCTTTCCCACTCCTGGATTGCCGTCGCAAAATAGGGTCGGATGAGATTCATCCTCCCTACTACCGTTGTGCCAGCGTTTGAATTCTTCAGTTTCCAGCAGCCAGGCACCTATACTGTCGACCCGCCGGGATCCGATGTCTCGATGCCGTACCCGTGGCTCCAAAGGAGATAGCCATGCAAGTATTTCAGCTCTATCATTGGAGATGGTGCTATTAATTGTAGTGGTATTGAAAGAGTTTGTATTGAAAGAGTTATCGTTATTGTTAAAACAGTTATCGTTATGGTTGTAAGATTCCGTGGTGTTGAAAGCTTGCGACATTTTCAATTTTCGCCGCTGTGAATGTTGAGAGGAAGGTTTTGGCTAAGATGGAGTTTGTTAAACGCAATCACTTGAACTTGTGGAAAGAGGGGTAGATAAAGCCTTGCGCCAAGCTGACAACACTGTTCCACTCCCTGGACCGAAACTTGTTACACAAACGCCTGACAACTAATCCCGTTTGAAAATTTGAGGCAATTCACATGTACTAGCCTGGAGCAAAAAGTGACCGGAAAAAAAGTGGTTGGTGTAACACCACATTTTTTCCGATCGCTTACCCTCACATCCAAGTACTAGAGGCATTCAGCCCCAGGGTTGAAAAACGATTACACCCGAGGACAAAAGTGCATGAGTTTTTTCGCAGTGCAACCATCGAAAAAAAAACTTCGCATCCGAAATAAAGCACACAACGCACCGATCACCACCACCATGCCTCTATGAACCCTTACATTGTGTCCCTGCATACTTAAGTCAAGTCTCTCTTAAAACTAGCAACTTCTCCTGGTAAAAATGGGAGTTGGGGTAGGATTGCGGAGCCTAAGTTCTACCACATACATATTAGTTGATGGGTCTGCTGGGTAACTTAACTTGCTCTCTCTGGAGCAGACTTGCTCTGCGGCCCACCTATTTCCACCATTTTTCGGCCTAGAAGAGCACGTTGATACAAGGTAATGCATGGCCTCTGCAGCATTATCAGTATTCTTTGGCATGGGCCGGTATTGTTGTGTTGTTGGCACTACGTTGGACCTCGGCTTTGCCGGTGTTGGGGTGATATGTTTTTTTTTAGCGATAGTTGCGTTGTACGAAAACTCATGCACTTTTGTCCTCCGCTGTACGCATACGGCGGACTAGTGACGAAAACCGCCACTACGTACAAATCTTGAAAATCAAGCTAGAAAATCGGAAAAGTTAAATTATCTCTCAACCACCAACATTTGGAACCAATAAATTTAATTATCAGTACAAGCTTTAGGTACTGATACATAACATACACCCCCAAAAAAAACTGCTCCCATTCATGAACTTAAAGTTGAAAAAAATATGACGAAGAAAAAAAACCTCTCCCATGCGGAAAAAGCGAAGCTTAGCTCCGCCATCTACTAGCTAGGGACAGCCAGGAGATATCTCATTCCGACATAATAGAAGAGTTTCCTCACTGGCTCCCTTGATGCAATTAGCTATATGAAAGAGGTTACTGAATCGGATAGTTCTACTCGCACAGCAGCAAAGCTGAAGGCTACCGAGAAGGAGCATGCACGGGGTGCTGCGTTACGTGGGATTTCACTACGAGGTTGGGTAAGAAGGAGAGAGATGGAACGCATAATTGCTGAGGTGTCAGAAAATGACGTGGATCAGGAGGGGGGAGGTGGTCGAATTGCTGCATCATCTCGCCGGGTCAATGGTAGTGGTGAAAATGCTACTCAGTTGAGACGAGGTCAGCACAGACAGGCCGGATGCTTCCGGGCGAGCACCACTCTTGTTGGCCTCTTGGACGGGGCATGAAGACGTGGTACAAATTCTACTCGAGCGCCATGAGGTCCACTCCGACAGGCCCAATAATGATGGCCTAACGCCGCTATCGTATGCCGCCAGTAAAGGAAATGGGGTTGTGGGAGTACTGCTCGAGAGGGGAGAAGTCACCCCTGATAAGCCAGACAATTTCGGCCATACACCACGTTTGTATGCCGTCGGGCGTCGGCGAGGGAGAGTTGCGTTAATGTTACTACCCACCTCCTTGTGAGAGGTCGACCCCCTACAAGCCAAGAAATTACGGCCATACACCACTCTCGTATGGGTTGGGCATGAAGTACTGGTGAAAATACTACTCATGCGGGAAGAGGTCAACCATGACAAACCGGATAATGACGGCCGAACGCCACTTTGGTATGCAGCCTTGGGCTGGGCGAGAGAGTGTGAAGATACTACTTGGGCGGGAGGATGTCAATCCCGATAGGCAGGATTATCGCGGGCAAACACCCTCTGACATCCTGCGTGGGGCAGACATGGGGTAGTAGTAGGGGTAGTGCTTGGGCAGGAAAGGTAGAACCTGGACAAGCCAGAAAGTTGCAGCGGAACACTACTCAAGCTTGGCGCAAGGGGTGACTATCAGAGGCCAGTCGCGGTGATACAGCCTGATCAAGCAGTGATCCACAGAACTGTTTGTGCCTTGGCAGGCACCTCCTAGTAGAAATTGCTGATATCCCCTCCCTTTTGGCTGATGTTCCTCATCCAAGCCATCCCTGGATGCCACCCATTGCTGACCGAGGAAATCCCATGACATGAGAATTAGATGTATGTTGACCTCCCCCTCATACACCCTATCTGTTGGATTTTTGACTGCTCATCACGTGCATATATTCCCATGCGGGCAGGATCCGAAACGCAACTACCATTTTCCTTACATACCATTACTCTAACATTGTTCCACCACAGTTAGCTCATACAACCTCCAACTACGACTCTACATAGTTAATGCGACAACATCAAACACCAATCATACGGCACTGAAACAGGAACACTCACGATACCCGAACCTTATCCTCTGTTTCACCCCCAAACTGCCGCTGGCCGCCCTACTATTACCTCGGGAATTCTGATGGAACCTCGGACCAGATTCACAAAAGTGCATACGGAAACTACTCAGTGGGAGAAAACGAGACGAGAGATTGTGCATGCGCAGGAAGCATGACATGGAGGATGGCTAGGATATAAGGAAGCCTGTCTTTCCCATTATTTGTTCATTATCAGTTTACTGCACTCCGTTCCTGTCTGTCTCTGTTTTATCTTATTCTTCACTTCTGTTCGATTGCATTCCAATTGTTCTTTCTTTTGATGAGTTCTTTGAGTTCTTCGTCACACTCTTTTATTTCTGCTATATACAATCAACTTGCGTCAAATCCGTATCTGAACTCCGAATCTGCTGTGCGAGAACCTTGTTGCTAAAACTATCTAACTGTCGAGTGAACTTTGGTTTACACAATAGGGTAGTCATGTGTGTAGGGTGAAATAGTTCCACTACTGTTGGAGGGCTTAACTTACAGCCTGTGGTCTTTATCCAATCGTATTTAATTTTTCTCCAGTTGTAAATTCTTCCTTACACTTTTTTATCCCTTGTTATGATTTCTCTCCATTTCCTTTTCCCTCAGCTCCCCTTCCCGAGTGGTGGATAAACGGTCTATAGAGTGTTTTTTTGTTTTGTTTTTTTTGGTAGAGGAAAAGTTATGTAAGATAGCGCAAGATTTCTTGAGCCCATTGTCAGCAGGGCTCCGAATAGTCCGACCGGTCAAGTATTGGAGGCAGGACTTGGCAGGTCAGTCCTACTTGATGTCAATGACTGTACCTGACTGACCCGAGTGGCTCGGCCCGGTCCGGGACCAGTCCCAGACTAGTCTTTATAAAAGATTTCATAATCATATAATATCACTCACATAGAGCACTAGAAAAAAATTGATACCTGTGAACTTATTTTCGCCGCCACTAATCTAAGCGAGACACTCTGAAGAATGTTTACTGAAGGTTGAACCCATGATAACAGATCTCTCCACGATAGTAATGCGAATGTATTAGTATACGAAAACACAGAAAAGTAGCCTGCGAAAATTTCATGGAAGAGTTTTCCTATCCATTCCCCTACTTCTTGTTTTACCTCTGTTTTTTTGTCTTTTTTTAATGAGCTGATCCAGTTTATCAAGTCGGCTGGGGTAGTCGGGTAGGAATCAACCTAGTGTTGTGGTTTGATGGCTGGAACTGGGGGGTAAACTATTATGCAAGCATTGCTCGCCCGTGCTGTGGAGATGTCTATTATCTATCGGGGCTAAATTCGCCACCAGTGTTCTCAACGGGACAGTCCGTCCGTCCTGAAGACGGACGGTGGCGGACCGCGTTAAGTTGTCCCGTCCGGTCTTGCCCGGTGCAAAGGACTATAGCCCCGCAGTCCCCAGCGACAAATGTTTTCCGCCCGGCTGGGAGATGTTTTATCATTGCCCGGGAACACATCCCAATTAATAATCAAGCCTGCCCCTGGCCGGGGTTGATTACCTCATCCCATAATTCCTAGCACCCCCGAAAGTCGACTGATATGGAGAGTAAAAGCTGGGTATGCTGCTAGGTATGCCTCACAGGTGTGTTTTAACACACGAAGTAAGAAAATTAGGAACAGCAGGATCGTAAGCAGATAAGATTCGTAAATCAGGTGTTCTGTTTGATGTCCTTCCCTTGCCGTATACCGTGGAAAAAAATCTACATCTATTTATCTCTCCCGGATGGTATCGGTTTTCTTTGGATATTATTTGATGGATTTCTGAATCGGCTCCGGGACGGAGTAGGGAAACGCGGTCGATAGGATTCATACATAGTCCCCCGCAGTCCCCACAGTTTCCCTATTTTCTATTGTTGAAAGTCACCGGGAATCACTCATTATTTTCCTGTTATTCTTGTGTTCTTTCATTTTATCACACTCATTGGTATTATATTTACGACTACCGTATTGTTTCCTGATATTGGTGTTTTGTTTTTTTCCTTTTCACTAGCTTTTCTCTGCCGTAACGCCGTTGAGATTGATAAAACTAGGGGTGGAGATGCAACTCATGGGTGCTGAGGTTGCAGCATCACAATTGTTCATTGTGTGAAAGAATTTCTCTACAGCAGGTTCTCGCGCACGGAAAGATATCAATTATCATGACGATGGATTTCCTGCTTCATTGTTATTCCCACGGTCTAAGATATTTCCAATGTATTTTCCACTTCGGGCGATCATATGACATTGGGGGGGACCCTATTCAATAAGTGTCCATTTCCTCCAGTTGTTTAGAATAGAATACGGTAACACACTTCTTTTATTGTCTTTTACACAAGTCCTTACTTCTGTTTGGCATACGAAATTATTGAACGACGCAAAAAACCTTTTCCGGCACTCCCCCGCTGTCCCCCATAGTCCCCTAGACTAATTGTCTTACGCTGTAGGGACCGCCGTCTCTGGCAATGACGGTCGTCCTGAGGTTTCCCGGACGAGAACGGACCGCGTTTTGTGGTCCCGTCCCGTCCCGGGCTCTTGGTAGTCACCCGGTGGGGCCCTACGGGGGCCCCCGGACCGTTGAGAACCCTGTTCGCCACCAAAGTTGAAGCAGTATTCTGCGACTGTTGAAATACTGGAATTGGAATCGGCAAGTTAGAGAGGAATTGGGATGGAAGAATCGCTCTATTAATTATGGCACTCAGGCTCGTTGCTATATACCTGGGTACCAGTATTTCGATTTTGTGTATCCGGACTCGGAGTCTCACAGACCTCCGAACGATAGTCTACTAGCTCGGTCGCCGGGAATCGTGAACTCCACGCTGCTATTGTAGCGCGGTTACGGTCTAGTATAATATGCCCATATTCCAACACAACTGTTGTAAGGAATAGTGGTTGTACTTCCCAATTACATTGGATTGGAATGGGACGAAATTCCTGCCAGCCAGGCGTTAGAATGTGGCAAATGGAATTGAGTGAAATGGATGGCATGGGCGGAAAGGCATGGAATGGATTGATGGTTGAATGCCGGAGGTTGGGAATGTTCAGTATATAGAATAGTTCACTGTCCGGGATCTAGAGAGTATGCGTGTTTTTGTTTTTTTTGAAGCGAAATATATATTCTCACGGTTATGGCACTATGCTTGTTGATGATTTTCTTCAACAACCGGTGTACTCATTTCGAGTGATATTTGATGATGATCACATAACCGTCACATAATATCGCGGCACCCTGAATTTCGGTTCCTCCTCAAATTCATTTTCTGGGCTACGCAGGTTAGTAGTGGCTCTATGGGTAGGAATCTAGGCTAAAAACGCCATATAGTCACGGCAGATTATCATATGTTGCATGATGGGTGGTATGGCTGATATACCTGCCTAGTGTAGCCTAGAAACCGAATTTGGGGGTGTCGCGGTACTACTATACATAGCTGGTTCGATTAATACCAAACTCTAGCTATCTCTAGTGAGCGCATTACAGTGCTCTTCAATGGGGGTTCCGATACTTTTTTTATTTCTCGTACCCCAAAGTATAAGGGAATCGGGGGTCAGTCGGATATCAGGCCATGATTCAGGCTACTATGCAGTGGAACTAGAGAAAGAAGTGGGCGGTTAGCCCATCTCGACAATAGGTGGAAGATCACAAATGCAGGGAACAATCTCAGCAACAAAGGTGGTGGGCACCCCCTCTCCCCAATTTTACAAGTCCCAGAGGGGATGTTTTCGCACAATTAATTTATGTTTACCCGCGAAATAATCCCTGTCTCGTACCCCCCCCCCCTCCCAGCCCCGCCCAAGAATGATGGACACCCACGGTTAACAAGCTTGTAGGACTGGTGATGGCCAAAAGAAATTCAAAATAAACGAGCCTTTTTTTTTAAAAAAAAGAAAGACCTGGGTGTTATCATTGTTCAGCTCCGCAAGTGGATGCCCACACCACAGGGAATGATTATGACATTCGGCCCGGTTTCGGGTGTTGGGGCTGGCCTAGTCCGGGAAGTAGAGGCGCAGGAGCCTGCGGAGATTTCCTTGCGTTAAGGTTGTGCGAGGAAATCGCGCAAAGATCTACAGATCTCGGGGCATTCTGAGAACAACGGCACCCCGGAGTGAGAAAGTTTGGCCAATTACGATTACTACATAGGTTGGTTTTCAAGGTTTAACATACAGTCTCCACCGTACCCACGGCGAAACTGGACCGGTGGCGAACAGGGGTATTTTCGTGGGCAAAAAGTGAATCATCGAGGTTAGGGTTCCGAAAAATTACTAGTAATTAATCCCTG
>Ga0307509_10008265_pt1 | contig 13303 bp, 13 predicted proteins | sample 10_EM_MG_FD_202245 | JGI IMG/M metagenome (GOLD analysis project Ga0307509, IMG submission 202245) | Populus trichocarpa ectomycorrhiza microbial communities from riparian zone in the Pacific Northwest, United States - 10_EM | ecosystem: Host-associated > Plants > Roots > Unclassified | place...
ACATGGAAGGGAGAGGTCCCGAATACATCTGGTCAACGGCTCGTTGAGACGGAAGGCGTTGTTGGACACTGAAAGCGCTGAGTTCATCAAGCGGGTCTTGGAACATCCCACTCTCTCGTCGCGACGGAAATGTCGAGCGCAAGCCAGGGACCATTCCATCGGGGACGAAGTTACGATCATCCAGGCGATTGTCATACAAGATGTCATGATTCCGCCCCATAGGACCTAACTGAGCCTGTCTCACAGTAGAAATATTCGCGTGTTGTTGAACAAAAGGTGTTTGGCCATAACCAGAAGGTTGGGTGTGAGGAACGGTTTGAGCAAGACGCTGTAGGTGATAAACGTGAGGCACTGTCAAGACCTGAACCAATTAACTGACCTGTGAGGAATTCTGTAACATGGCAAAGATGTCCTCCATCGTCCTATTTTCAGTGCTGAGTGTGTATGGGTCCCCACCACCGATAACCTGTTGTCGTTGATACGAAAGTAGAGGATGGGCAAGGGTGCTCAACTCCTCTGTAGAAACCAGGGCAGGCTGCTCCCGAGATTTGCCGTCGAAAAATTTTGCGAATCGACTTCCCTTTTGTTGAGGAAAGGGTGAGCCTCCATGACCCCTTTCACGACCAGCAGAGTCAAATGACGGGCTCTGACTACTTGGAATGTTGGATTGAGGACCGAGTGGGTTGGTGGCGCCTATCTCGGAGTACGAGGTTAAGTCAGAGGATGCACCATAAGCCATACGGTCACCAAAGGAAGCAAGTGATTGTCGCCGAAGAAGTTCGGGGTGTGTATGATTGGTGCTGTCGTTTGAAAAAACTGGTAGGCGAGTAGGGGGATTTATGAGGTTGGAGAAGCCAGGTGGAGGGAGACCAATGGCGACCGAACTGCGCGTCGTGGAATCTGGGCTTGATGTGTCCACGTCTGGAAGTCGATGAGGACCATTCGCTGGTTGTACCAGATGTGGTGTGTCGAGAGTCGAAGTAGAGATTGCAAATGCGGACGGTTGGTCAGGAGATGTAGCCGCTGTTGCTGTAGCAGAAGGAGTACGCGAACCGAAAGCAAGTAAACGTGAACCAGGAGGGGGATTGAACTGAGTCGGCATGGGAGATCTAATGGCGGAGGTAGACTGTCTCTCCTGCTGACCCTGAAGAGCCACACTTTCGGACGTCGAAGGGTTAGGAAAGAAGCGAGAACCAGCAGGCTTCGGAGACTCGGCGGATGGTGAAGACGGTTTTGTGGATGGGGCGGTGGGGGGAGCCAAAGCTTCTATCGAAGGTGACGGAGCGAAATCTGAAGTCGATTGACCCCCTGGGTTGGACGTTGGATGCTGATGGACAGATGGAGCTGCAGAACAATGGTTATGAATGAGTAAAGGAACACGCGCAAGAGACACACCAGAATCAGTCCCAGAAACAATATACGCAATGGCGGGATCAGTTACAGAACCCTTGAGAGTCGCTGCCTTATTCTTCTCCTCCTCGCGCTTGATCATCAACTTGAAAAGCTGGATTTCATCTAGCGGAGGCTCGGCGGGAGATACGATTTGTGCCTCGGTTACCTTTGCAATCCCAGTGTGTTCAGCGTCACCACTTGATCTCAACAACTCGGATTCTCTTTCTCTTTCTTTGCGTTCCTTTTCCTTCATGTCCAGTTTCCATGCTTGGATGCCATCCAGTTCCCCATTTTCGGCCTTACCACCAAGAATGCCTGCTCCGGATTCATTGGGGATATAGGTATCCATCCAAGCGGGCTCCTTTTCCTCAGCTCGGATTTTCGAATCCTTGCGCTCGTCTCGGTCTTCGTCTCGACTATGTCCACGCCTATCACGTCCATTGGCTCGCTTGGATCTTGTATCACGTTCGTCCCAACGGTCGCGTTCTCGATCACGATCACGGGGTCGGTCAGAATCCCAGTTCGATTCTCGTTCACCAGCTCGGGAACCGCGCTCCTTTTCGCGTTCGCGGTCACGCTCCCTTTCCCGATACTCTTTATCCCGCAGTTCGCGTCGGGCTGCCATGCGTTCTTCCCGTTTGCCGTCATCTCTCCAGCGGCGAGGATCATCATTAGTCTCGCGGTCGATATCTCGGTCGCGGCCATCTCTTTTTCGATGATCGTCTCGGTCTCTGTCCATTTCTCGCTCCCGTCGAGAAGGCGAGGGGTCCCGTCGTTGCCTTGACGAATCTCGTACGCGTGATCGTGGTCTTTCGCGGTCTTCACGATCGCGGCGTAAGCCTTCGGGGCCTGTGGGACATAATGAACAGTTGTTTCTTTCTATTGACGTCGGATGAAACTTGGACTTACGTTCCTCTCGACCTGCACATGTACATAAGCTCACGTGCATGCTTCAAAATGGCGTATTGCTTACCTCTCCTCCAATCTTCACTCGATTCACCGGCTTTCCTTCTAGAAGAGTCTCTTCCATCGGTGCGGCGGGTTGCCCCTGAACCGAGGCTGCCCTGAGAAGAGAGCCTCCCCGCGCCCCCTGCCAAATGAGGGGCGGAATCCCGCTCTCTGGTCCTGAGGCTAGTGCCGCCAGCAGGGGACGACAGGCGGTCTCGGTCATATTTATCAGAGAGCTACAAGTCGGGTTAGATAGAGATAAGGACAACGGCTACAGGCTCACACTACGAAGTCGCTCCTGGCCTTCTTTATCCCGGAGGTCACGCTCACGGTCTCTGTCTGCGTCCTTATCTTTTTCGCGGTCACTGGAGCGAATGGATTGATGCTTAAAGTTCCCCATTTGCGAGGGCTGCGATGACGTTGATCGGAAGGTGGCACGTGGGGGGAGGTCTGCCGAGAAATTGGTGAGTGTATGAAGGAATATAGGGAAGGAATGACGAATATACCAGCATCTTCTTGATCACGTCGGAAGCTAAGAAATGTGAGGATGGTGTAATCACGGACGATGCTCCAATTATAACATACCGTTTGTCCCTGGCTCCTGAGGCGGCGGCGGAGGTATCGGAGTCTTTTTTCGAGGCATTGTGTTCATTCCAGTCCCTGAGGAACGATATACCGAAGGCAGAGAAAAGTATAAATAGAGGTGCATACCCGAACCAATCTTTTAAAGCAGGCATTCCACGAGGCGGGGCAACGAGCGGAGACTTGTATAGAGAGAGTATCTGAACCTGAGTGTACGAGACGAAAGGACAACCAGGTGCAAGTGAGTTGTCCGAGGAGGCAGTGTCTGGGTCTGCAGAGGGAGACAAGGCAACATTTTGCATTTGGGTCACAATGTCATCGGGGGAGATGTGTAGAGAATTTGAATTTGAAGGATGAAGATGAGTGGACATTGTGGGAGTCGGTGCACTGTTGGTACTGAAACTGAAGAAGAACAGAGCGCCCACGGGGACACAACGTCAGCGGGCCTTGAATACGATGCCACCACGGCCAATGTGTGTGGCCACCCTCTCCCTCAGGCACTTTATCCTCAAACAACGTGTCTTATCTTTCTATCGTACCGCCATTCGTGCCTCCAGAGGTCATCATTTACTTATTTTCGCACTTTTTTTTCTTCTGAAATTATCACCCTCGCAGTCATTACCGACACTGCAACGCGAAAAGAAACGATCTCATGGATCAGAACAGAATTGGAAAGGAATAAGCATATTACGGACTTGGTGCGTCAAAAACTTTCTATCTTCCCCCACTTTTACCCATTCGTGTCCCCAGGAACTCATAGAGGCGAGGTTGAGAGCTAGCCGTCGGGAGCTTGGGCAGTTGCTTACTTATCGTTCAGAACCCTATCCTCCACCATGACCATCTATACACCTTGGTAATTATAATAGTCACCACAATGACTTGTCTCTAGCATATCGACGAGTTCGTACCCTTCTTCGGTGATAGCCAACATCGTTCAACTGCGGATGTTCTTCCCACTATCCTTAGTTGGCGTAAATGTCACCCCGGCCCGTCGGGGTGTACTGCGCTCTACTGCGCGCAGTTGCGCCGTTATCTGCCTTCCGATCCAGTCCATTGAGTTTCCTAGTTTTGTGTCTTCAGGCGCCCGTGATCGCTCTTATATTGTCCTCCTTCAGCCTCTACCACTAGATCCCTTCCTTTCTCGCCGTGACCCCGCCACTCGCCCACTATCTCAACCCTCCACTTCCTCGATTCGAAGCCAATCTTCCCCTTCATAGCACAAGATGGAAATTTTCTTTCATGATCTATCCTTTCAGGCCACCTCGGCAGACGTCGAACGTACCTTTGCGAAGGTACTACACAGCCCTCGTTATCTCCCGCAGTCAGTGCAACCATGGAATTTTCACGTCTACCTTTTCCCACCAAAGAAGAAACGACCGGGACACCACAGTGGCTGTGGGAAGCTGACGGTCCCACAAGAGTTTCTTGGCCACCGTCTCCTCAGCGACTTCAGTGGCACTTCCCGGTATCATTTATCAGTCGCGGGAAGGAAGATCAAGATCAAACCCAGTGAATTCAAGCCGAGTGTACCTATTTTGGAGAAGATTCGTCGTGACCCTTACGTCCCACCAGAGGTTCAACAGCACCTGGCAGCCATCAAGGAGTCCTTCCAACAGAAGACAGTTGGGGTACGTACCCTCCAGCTGGGATGGGAGACGCGACACGGGGTGTTCTCGGTCGAGTGGGAAAAACATTTTCAAGAGGAATGCCATCTAGTATTCAACGACACTAGGAGGGAAGTCCGAATAAAGCTTATGGATCACCAAGACGTTGTTCGCTCTATTGCCATCCAGTGGTCCCAGATCAGTTGGTCTGCAACTGGTCACACAGACGAAGGATATCCGTCTATGTTTATCTCCCTATATTCTCCCCCCGTCTTTGACGTCGAAAGCTCCGCCCAACGTCAAGTCCAGTACTTCTTAGGCCGCCATCCACCCCTTCCAGAGAAGCGCCGACGCCTACTCGCACTATATCCGGATGATCCCAACCTCATCCGCGTTTTACCTTACGCAACACTGTGTATTCGCCTCCTTTGCCGTGGGAGCGACGATCTGAGGACTTTCAAACACCTCTGCAAGATCGCGCGACTCCCATCGCCGAAGGATTTCACTTATCTTGCGGAACACTTGGAGCTTTTCTCGGAGACCAGGCTGGAACAATTTCATCAATGGACAAGCGAGCTCGAGTGGTCCGTCGCCTTCCAGCTTGAGGCCTTACTTCAAGGGCGCTTTGCGGATACGAAAGAGGTCCTCTCGATTCGTCGTATCATTGACGACATGGTGGCTCGCAAGGGAGTCAGTTACACCGCAAACTTCTTACGTTCTGTGGCCAACGATCCCACTTTTGAGGTCCTGGGCGACGGTGAAGATGCATTCGAGGCGAGTATCGAGCGCCATGCGAAGGACCTGTCCTCTTCCCCCTCATCATCCCATCCATGGGACCCGAAGGATGGCGTCTTTAAAGACGACATCTTTCATTGCCTTCACGTTTCCATTTCCCCGACGGCAATGAAGCTTGATGGTCCATTCCCAGAGCGCTCCAACCGAGTTTTGCGCACATACGCTAAAAATCACGATTCCTTCATTCGTGTCAGCTTTGTAGAGGAAACTGATTTACGATATCAGCAAGATCGCGAGATCGACGGGCCAGCGTTCACAGGCCTCTGGATTTCTCCGATCCTACGAAACGGGCTCACCATTGCAGGGAGGCGGTTCAAATTTCTGGCCTACTCACAGTCGGCACTGAGATCACACACCGTGTGGTTTGTTAAAGGTTTCATCGATTCCCGAGGCGACTCGATCACAGCCGCCAAAATCATCGCACGTCTAGGAACGTTTGAAGGCCTCACATATGACCGCCAATTAATTTACTGTCCGGCTCGTTATGCGGCTAGGATATCACTGGCCTTTACAACAACGGAGTCGAGCATCTCTGTCCCTGCCGAAGAAATCCACATCCAGGATGATATCAATCGAGGTGAATACTGCTTTACGGACGGGGTGGGCAGTATCTCTGCACAACTTGCCCAGAAGATTTGGAGAGCACTTCAGAAGAGGGGCTCACGTTCGACGCGTAGAGCAATTACTTATCCCCGGGCCTTCCAAATCCGTCTCGTAGGGGCCAAAGGCATGCTGAGTGTGGACCACAAGTTATCGGGCGATATCGTAATCCTCCGACCTTCGATGATCAAGTTCGAAGCACCTCATTCGACTGATGTGGAGATAGCCCAGTCCTTCGTCCGACCAAGCAAATATTACCTGAATCGCCCTTTGATTATGGTACTCGAAGGCCTGGGTATCCCTTATCAAGTATTCAAGGGTCTGCAAGATGCGGCAGTTCAGGACGTCAACGACGCCGCAACTTCCCTGGAGAAATATGCCAATACCCTGGACCAGTTCGGTCTCGCTGCTTCTTACCGCATATCCTCCATCTTGCACCACCTAGCCAAGCTTGGCTTGTCCCCTGAAGACATGGGCGACTTTTACGACCAAATGCTCGCCTTCTCCGTTCACCATATCTTACGAGACTTGAAGAACCACGCTCGGATTCCTGTCAGCAACGGCTATACCTTAGTCGGTGTCGCAGACGCCCACAAGTATCTTCAGGAAGGCGAAGTTTTTGCTTGCGTCACCATACCAGAGACCAACTCAATCGGGTATATCGAGGGTCTTGTCCTTGTTTCACGATCACCCATCATTCATCCCGGCGATGTCCAAGTAGTACGTGCCATCGGACGACCTCCCGTAGGGTCACCTTTTCAAAAGGAACCCCTGATGAACACGATTGTGTTTTCCGTGAACGGTAAAGCCATTTCGAGTCTTGGCCAATCGTTCATTCACACTTCTCGCAGGTACCCGACCGTTGCCATCGTGCTTAGGTGGTGGCGACCTAGATGGAGACACATACAACATAACCTATTTCGAAGACCTTTTCCCATCGCAGAATTTCCCTCCGGCTGCATACACGACTGCCCCAAAGAAGCTACTCGACCGGCCAAGTACCATGGACGACGTTGCGGATTTTGTTGTTGATTATATCAATAGTGACGTAAGAGCTGCTCACTTTTTTCTGATCCTTCCTTGATCTTTCAATAACGACACCTATAGATCTTAGGCATGGTGGCGATTAATTGGTTGTTGATAGCGGATATCCACGGTATCTTCCACGCAGATTGCTTAAAATTATGCCAGATCCACAGCAATGCTGTCGACTATCAAAAGAGCGGGACCCCAGTGTCGATAACAACTGTGCCAAAACCAAGATCAGACCTAAAGCCAGACTGGAATGCGCCCGAGACGGTCAACTTAGATGACGCGCCTGGCTTCTACCAAAGCCAAAAAGCGATTGGACGACTTTTCCGGGGTATTGATTTGCCGGAGGTACAGATACGCAGCCATGCAGGGCATGCAGAGCGCCGGTTAAGGCAACATGTGCGTCATGACGAGGCCGAAACCGACTTGGATGAAATTTTTGCAGCACTCTGCATGGAGGATCGGCGGGACGACCCTTTGGAATCGGCAGTGGAAGGCCGTCTTGCGGCTGCGGGATTCATTACCCTTGAACCCGACAGCGCGTTGGTAAAGGCCGCCATCGAATCCTTGGGCCGATACTCAGGAGAACTGCAAGGGATATGTGCTTGCAATGCCATCCAGCGTCGCAAAGACGCAATGCTGAGCGAGGAAGAGGCCGTGATCGGAACGATCGTCGCCAAATGCCCCCAAAGACGTAGGAGAAGAGAGGCGATCTCACAATTGCGCGAGCAGACCAACTATCTCGTTAAGTGGGTTCGGGACGAACTGTCAGGCGACGACGATACCTCTCAATACGACTGGCTGAAGACTGCGTGGGCTGCGTGGAAAGTATCGCGGCAGCTCAAAGACCGTTTTGGAGCACATAGTTATGGGTGGATTGCCTTGGGCGAGGTATTCGATGCTATGAAGGCCATCGAACAAGACACCATGAGTAGCTCCCGGAGGTAGATCAAATCATATGTAGGGCTTAGGGATTCCCCAATGTATTCATAGCTTGTATTCGTCCATAAAGACATCGTATTTATGCAACAACACTTCGTGGAGTACAATGTATGCGCATACGGTTATGCCTGGTTTCGCAGGACTGTGATAGTATCAAGCTTAGCCAAAGCGACGAACAAAGACAGCAACACGTTAACAATACCTAGAATTACAGAGTCGCCCCTGTACAATACCGTTACAAACCGCCTATGGCCAGAATATCACGACGTACCTTAGGAACATCTTGCTGATAAACCGATCTTTGTTGATAGGTTTTTTCCCCTTGCCTTTTGGAATCTCCGTCCACATCTGTGGGAGGTGTTGTCGAAAAGGACGTTCCAAACACATATACTGCTTACCTCTTTCACATTTTCCAAGACCTAAAACGAGAATTCAGTCACCGCGATGGGTATGGGCAAAGAACACACCATGTTGCTATGTCTGTCGAATGCCTTGACACGCGCAAGCAACTTTTTGTTGTTTCGAAGGGCGATAAGAACTTGCGTGTGATTCCTCACTGCTTGCTGAAGGACGGACAAGGGTCCTTGGCTGATTTCATGCTCTTCTAGTTGGCGCAGCTGTGCCTCATCTAGTTCAGACTTGGGGACGTGAACATACTGGCTGCATCGGATTGAGTGCTTTGGACAAGGTTAGAATAGGACGATGCTCACCTCATCGTGGTCGAAGTAAGAGTTTAGAACGGTGCGTGTGTTGTAGTGGCTGATGTTTGTGCACTGTTTGACGCGCGCGCACTTGTACTGCTACTTTTTGAATTTTCCTCATGGGCCGCTTGCGACAAAAGGGAAAGGCTGGGGCCGCAAAAGCATATGTCACAAGGACCAAGGCAATAAAAAAGCTTCAATGTTCTCTTGCTGATTTTCGTCGCCTGTGCATACTAAAGGGTGCGCTGATTCTTGTCTGCACCCCTGACGGCTCATACATCTCGGCTTTCAGGTATCTTCCCTCGTGAACCGCGTCACAGAAAACGTGCCAATAAGGGATCTTCTGCTCCAACTTCCTTCTACTACGCGAAGGATATTGCATATCTTGCACATGAACCGATCTTGAAGAAACTTCGAGAGCATAAAGCCTTTGCTAAGAAACTTGCTCGAGCGTTAGGGAGGGGCGAGTGGAGTGATGCAAAAAGTCTGGACGACAATAAACCGGTCTACCGCTTAGACCATATCATCAAGGAGAGGTGAATGCTCAATGATTTGACATGATAATCGCCGTGAACATCACCGTTCTTTCACAGATACCCCACATTTATTGATTCCGTTCGCGACATCGACGATGCATTATGCATGATCTTCCTGTTCGCCTCACTCCCGTCAAAAGACCGAATCTCTGCGTCCTTAATTGAGAACTGCTCTCGCCTGGCTGCTGAGTGGCAGTTGTATGTCATGCACACACGCTCTCTCCGCAAAGTGTTCCTTTCGATCAAGGGTGTTTACTACCAAGCGGAGATCATGGATCAACCCGTAACATGGCTTGTTCCATACCAATTCACTCAAAACGTAAGCTAGCCCCCATTTCTTGGTTCACGCCGTAGGTGACAGATCACACAGATACCCTCGGATGTCGACGTCCGAGTGATGCTAACCTTCTTAGAGCTATATCAAACACTTCTGGGCTTCGTCTTCTTCAAGCTGTACACGGACATCGGTCTCGTTTATCCTCCTCCATTGGACCTGAACAAGCAAGATTCCGCGGCAGGCATAGGTGCTTTCACTCTTGAAGAGAGTGCTCGTAACAACTTGCTTTCAACTCTACCAGTATCTGGTATCACGCAAGACAATGATAAGAAGGTCTCCAGTAAGATCGTTCGTCAGACGATCAAGGCCCTCGCACGATCCAGCATCTCGGAGGAAGGACGTGAGGCCGATGTTCCCTTGCATGATGACGGTAAGGAAGATCGAGACGAAGAGTTTTCGCTACGGCCCTCAGCGTCAAATCCTGGGGATGCAGCTGACCTTCCCACTCTGCATTCCTTATCGACTTTTCCCCAAGCAAGTGTCACACAGCTTTTCGCACCATACACATTTTTCCTGTCAAGAGAAACGTCCCGACCCATCTTCGAGTTCATTGTGCGGTGCTTTGGTGGCCGGATCGGATGGTCTGGCACATCAGGGAGCGGGTCTCCCTTCGACGAGACTGATGACGCAATTACGCATGTCATCATCGACCGTCCACCGAGTCAACGATTCGACGAGGCAGAGGCCGAGCGACGCCTTGGGCAACGACGAAAATATGTCCAACCACAGTGGATCGTGGACTGTATCAACAGTGGAAACCTTTTGTTGGAAGAACCTTACTCCCAAGGCAAGACTCTACCACCACATCTGAGCCCTTTCGGCGGCCCCGAGGGTGTTTACGATCCGCGAGCCAGTATTACCGAGGATATAGCTGCGGATGACGAGGGGGCGGAGAATGAGGCCATGGTGGAGGCCGAAACGGATGATGACAAGAGCGAGAGTGAGCAGGGCGCTGATGAACCGCTGGCAACAGCAATAAAAGCTGCTCACTCGGATCCTGCTGGTATACGAGCTGCCGAACTGCAAGCCGAGGCAGCGGGAATGGACTATGGTGCCTTCGAGAAAAAGCTTGCCAAGTCACGGACGAAGGCGACGGAGGTCCAGGAACAGGCTAGTGGTATGGAGGACATGAACAAGATGATGTTAAGCAACAAGCAACGCAAGTTATATGAGAAGATCAAGTATAGCGAACGAAAACGTCAGACTCAGGTAGGCCTAGTAAATTCAATATGGTAGCTTAATTGGAGACTGATCACTCTGGCTGTATACAGAATGCTAAACTAGAACAAAGGAGAAAAGAGTTACGAAAGCGGGAGCGAAAAGCACCGTCAGGCTAAGGCTCCGTTCGTTACTGTAGGCCGATCAGGTAGCGGTCACATAAGCAGTTGTGTTGAGAGAGTGTTCAGAGTCGCTTACATAATACACCTTCTGCACCACCCACGCTCACACTCCGGGCTCAGACTCGGACACGATCTGCAAGACACGGTGTGTGTATTGCGGTACGGCGAATGGTTAAATTCGGCTGGCCGGTCAAAACTACCAAAGATTCCCCATCTTCGGAGAGAGACAGTTATCCACCACCTCCCCCCTATCAGGAACAAGATCATGCGTCACCCGTGGCCTTTCCGAGCACCAATACTTCGAGCGTCCCCACGACCGTGACTAACACAACCACAGCCTCCACATCAACGAGCCATTTTCTCTCCCTACCCCTCTGGAGGAAGCGTCACGAAGAACCAGTCGACTCCCCGCAGCGTATGAGCATGTTCGACCTAAGGACATACCAAGCAGGCTTGGATCATCACCGGGATCAAGGGACACCCAGTCCGCGGGAGAAGGCCCTCCCTCCCACCCCTACTTCCTCCAATGAGGACGTGTCTGGTGCTCGTATGCGCAGCACTGACTCTCCTATCGAGCGATCGTGGTTATATAGTCCTAGCACACAAGCTCGTTCGTCACGGTCACCTACGGCATCCCCTCCGGTTCGACCCGCCCCGTCCAATGCAAAATTCGCGCTAGCTCAAGCTGCTTTGGCAATTGGCCTTCCGCATGGCATGCCCCAAGCTTCTGCTTCCTCTTCCCGCTCCGATGTCAACACCATGGCTTTCGTGAGTGTCCCCCAACCTAGCCGACACCTGGTTCCGCGTCCCAATGTACGACGGGCAAAGAGTTTTCAGCAATTATCACGGAAATTCTACAGAGATGATGATAGCACATCCTCCGATGCTCAGAGACCAAGATCCCGCGGGGCTTCCTTTGACCCTGCTCACGCCTCTGATTCCGACGTGAAGGGTAAAGGCAATGCTCTGGAGGATATTCCCTCACATGTAACTCCTCCAAGGAAATCCCTCGTTCGACGAGCATCGTTTTGGAATCGGAAACGCAACGACACCTCGAGGAATGATGTCGCACCACCACCATCAGAGCACCCTCGCCATTCCTTTGATCATTTATCACCATTGTTACCTACCCTCCGCCCCATGTCTCCCCTCCACTTTGATACCAATATCTCACACTCCTCTCCTTTATTACCGATGGACGACCCGTCGCCACCGTCACCTCCTGGGTTGGACACGCGTAACGAGTCTCGCGATCACCCTCTTCCTCCCAACCCTTCAGCCAGTAGTCCAGATCTCACCATCCAAACATTAAAAAAGCCGTCTGGTAGCCGACAACGGCCTTCCACAGCGGATCCCGCTGCAGACCGTTCTCGCACCCTGCCATATTATAAACGCCCTCCAGATCATTCCTCTCCTCTGGCGGCTGCGCCTTCACAGCAGCCGGAGGTAGCCACCCCGCAACAGACTACGCGGCCACGCTCTCAAACAAACCCACCGCTTCTCCATCGACTTTCAGCCAATCTATTTTCCTTTGGATCTTCCCCATTATTCCCATCCACCAATGGGGCTCATATCAACCAATCCCCCACAGCTTCGTCGCGCTCTTCAACATCAAAACTTCCTCCCCCAAAGCCACGACCCAACGAGGAGTCCCCAGCAACTTATGTGGATCGATTACTCCGGACGATTAGCAAAGCGGACGTTGCTTCCGTATTGGCTTCCAGGTGCGATCTATTCTCATGAGAGCTTGACGCCAGATTATGATACCGTGACTCTGAAGCGTGGAGACCTTTTACTCGAATGCCCTCCAAGTATATATCGACCGCTTTGAGTTTGACGCCGATCCTTTGGACGTTGCTTTGCGGAAATTACTTATGGACGTGGGGTTACCACGGGAAACGCAACAAATCGACCGTGTCATGGAAGCGTTCGCAAATAGCTACCTCGCGTGCAATCGAAGTCTCTTCATTTCTGATGGTATGTCCTCGTTGTGTTACGACATGTGATACTCACTTCAACTCTCATCATCACAAGATCATCCTTATATCCTTGCCTTCAGCTTGATCATGTTGCACACGGATACTTTCAACAAGTCCAATAAACGAAAGATGACGAAGGCTGATTATATTAAAAATACCCAGCTCTCGGGTATTCACCCAGAGGTCCTGGAGGTAAGAAGGAAACAGTGTTGCTGCTCATTTGCCGATTTCAATTGTTTCCCTCTAGTATTACTATGACAACATCGTGTTTGCTCCTTTCATTTTCGTAGAAGATCCCCTAGAAGCGAATTTACAGCGCAATCACGACGGTGGCCCATGCCGAAAACTTTCTGGTTTCCCTTCACAACATTCTTTGCCAGGAAATGGTAGCACTGTAACTTTACTAGGCAAGACTAACAAGATCGACCCATATTTTATGATCGCAAAGGCGAGCTAGTTCCCGTTTTGGTACATGCATTTTCTGAACACTTTCAATCCTCAGAATATCCTTGGTC
>Ga0307509_10008266_pt1 | contig 13302 bp, 13 predicted proteins | sample 10_EM_MG_FD_202245 | JGI IMG/M metagenome (GOLD analysis project Ga0307509, IMG submission 202245) | Populus trichocarpa ectomycorrhiza microbial communities from riparian zone in the Pacific Northwest, United States - 10_EM | ecosystem: Host-associated > Plants > Roots > Unclassified | place...
AGCTTTCGCGGCACGCGGGCTTCGGCAGGCGCATGGAGTTCGATCCCGAGATCCTGGTGCGCGCGGTGTGGGCCGGCGTGCCGGTGGTGTCGATGCCGACCAGCGTCACCTATCCATCGGACGGCGTCTCGCACTTCAAGATGTGGCGTGACAACGTCCGCATCTCGTGGATGCACACGCGGCTGTTCTTCGGCATGCTGTGGCGCGCGCCGCTGCTGATCGCGCGCCGTCTGCGAACATGACCCGAACCAACACCCGCACGCACGCCATCACCGTCAAGGTGCCGTTCCACGATCTCGATCCGGTCGGGATCGTCTGGCACGGCAACTACACGAAGTATTTCGAGATCGCGCGCTGCGCGCTGCTCGAGACCTTCGGCTACAACTACGACGAGATGGCGCGTTCGGGTTACTCCTGGCCCATCATCGACCTGCACCTCAGGTACGTGAAGGCAGCGCGCTTCGGCGAGACGCTCTCCGTTCAGGCCACGCTGCGCGAATGGGAACATCGCCTGCGCATCGACTACCTGGCGAGCAACGCCGACGGGCTGCGCGTCTGCAAGGGCACGAGCATCCAGGTCGCGGTCGACATGAAGTCCGGCGAGATGCTGCTGAAGTCGCCCGACGTCCTGTTCCAGCGGCTCGGCTTGCCGGTGAGCTGATGCGCTCCGGCTTGTTAGTGCTGCTGTTCTGGTCGGCCGCGGGGGCCATCGCCGCATCGGCGGCGCCCGTCACCAGTGCCGCGCAGCTCGCGGCATTGACGCGCGACACGGCGCGCTCGCTGGCGCGAGCGCAGGCGGTACGCGGCGCCTTCGTACAGCAGCGACATCTGGCCGGGCTCTCGAAGCCGCTCGAGTCCGACGGCCGCTTCCTGTTCGCGCGCGGCGTCGGGATCGAGTGGCACACCGAAAAGCCGTTCGATTCTCAATTCATCCTGACTTCCGACGGCATGACGCAGCGGGACGAGGGCGGTGAGACGCTGCGGATCTCGGTCGCCGACCAGCCGGCCCTCACCGTGGTCTCGCGCGTGTTCTTCGCGCTGTTCGCGCTGGACTTCGACGCGCTGTCGCAGGACTTCACGATGACCGGCGCGGATGACCGCAGCGCGCATTGGCAGCTCACCCTCGCACCAAGGACCGCTGCGCTCCGCAGCGTGTTCCGCCAGGCGATCGTCATGGGCGACTCGACCGTGAAGTCCGTGCGCCTCGAGGACGCCAACGGCGACGTGACCCAGATCGAGCTGCACGCCGTGCAGTACGACGCGAAGGGACTGACGGCCGACGAACGCCGCCGCTTCTGAGCATGCGCTTCCGCATCGCATTCGCCGCCGTCCTCGCGCTGCTCGCCGTGTTCGCGTTCTTCGTGGTGCCGCGGATGCGCATCGAGACCAACCTGCTCGCGCTGCTGCCGTCGACGGCCGAGAACCGCGTGCAGCTCGACGCGGTGAAGCGCTTCGCCGATCGTTCGAGCCGCGAACTGGTGTTCGTGGTCGGTACGGCGGCGCGCGACCAGCTGCGCGACACCGGCGCCGCGTTCGCCGAGTCACTGCGCGGCTCCGGCGCCTTCGCGCGTGTCGACTACGTGGTCGACGACCGTTACATCGCCGCGGCGCGCGCCGACCGCGACCTGCGCAGCGCGCTGCTGTCGTCGCGTGACAGGGAGTTGCTGACACATGACGAGGTGTCGAAGCTGGAACGCGACGCGCTGCGCGCGGCCTACACGCCACTCGGATTCACGCGGCCGTTCAGCATTTCCGACGATCCGCTCGGCATTGCGTCCGCGGCATTCGCGGAGGAGCTGCCGGGCGCCGGCCGGGCGCGCCTCGAGGGTGACATCCTGGTCGTGCGCGAAGGCGCACGCGACGAGAAGAGCCCACGGGACGTCTCGCACGCCTGGACCGTCGTGCGCGCCGCGACCGCCGGCGATCCCTACCGCACCGAGACTCATCACGACGTGATGTCCGCGCTCGACGCGGCACGCGACGCGGCCGCGCGCGTTGCGCCCGACGTCGACATCGCCGGCTCCGGCGTCATCCTGCATGCCGCGGCGGCCGCGTCGAAGGCGCAGACCGAAGTCGCGATCTTCGGCGGCTTCGATCTCGCCGCGGTGGTCCTGCTGATCATCCTGGTGTTCCGGCAGGTGCGGCCACTCATCGTCACGCTGCTGACCATCGGCATCGCCACGTGCGCGGCGATCGCGATGTGTCATTTCGTCTTCGGCGAAGTGCACATCCTCACGCTCACCTTCGGCACCAGCCTGATCGGTGTCTCCGTGGACTACGCCATGCACTATTTCGTGAACCGCATGCCGTCCGAGGGCGCGGCGCATCCGCACGACATCGTGCCGGCGCTCATCCTGGGCTGCACGACGACGGTCGCGGGCTATCTCACGTTCCTGATCGCGCCCATCCCCGGGCTGCGGCAGATCGCGCTGTTCTCGGCGACCGGCCTCGCGACCGCCTGCGCCGTCGTGATCTTCCTCTATCCACGGTCGCTCGAACTGCTGAGCGTCGCGTTCCGCAAGCTGCGGGTCGAGCGCGCGACGACACCGCGCGCCGTGCCGCGCTGGGTGGCGCGCCTCGCGGAGAAACGCCTGGAGAATGCACTGCCGCATGCGGGCATCTGGGCGCTGGTGCTCGGCGTTGCCACCCTCGGCGCGGCCGGGCTCGCGCAGCTCGAGACGCGCGACGACGTGCGCGCGCTGCAGCGGCCGCCGCCGGCGCTGATCGCCGCCGAAAAGAAGGTGCGCACCTTGTTAGGCGTGGGATTCGACACGCGCTTCGTGCTGGTGACCGCTCCCACGCCCGAGGACGTGCTGCGGCGGCTCGAGGCGCTCGATCCGGTGCTGCGCGGCCTGGCCGATGCGCATCAGATCAAGGGTGCGCTCAGCGTCAGCCCGAGCCTGGTCTCGGTCGAGCGGCAACGCACGGACCGAGCGCTGCTGGCGCGCCTGGTGTACGCGCCCGGCGGCGCGCTCGAGCGCGTGATGGGCCGGCTCGGTTTCGACGCGGGCGCCATCGCGGCGCGGCGCGCGGAATTCGCGGCTTCGGAGGGGCGGTTCCTGACACCCGATCACTGGCTGGAGAGTCCGCTGTCCGCGCCGGTGCGCCACCTGTGGTTAGGCGCCCACGCTGACGACCAGGGAACCGACCATGCGGCGGTGGTGCTGCTCGACGGCAACGTGGCGCCGGACGCGGTGCGCGCCGCAGTGGAGGCGGTGCCGGGTGTGACTTACGTCGACCAGGTCGCCGACATCTCGCAGATCCTCGGCGAGTACCGGCACATCGCGAGCTGGCTGATGCTGGTGGTGGTCGCGGTGATGCTCGCGTGCCTGCTGGTCTTCTACCGCAGCGGCGCCGCGGTGCGCACCGCGGTGCCCGCGGCGGCCGGACTCGCGCTCACGCTCGCCACGCTCGGCTGGATACACGAGCCCATCAATCTGTTTCACGTGCTGTCGCTGCTGCTGGTGCTGGGTCTCGGCGTCGACTACGCCATCATCCTGCGCGAAGGCCGCAACCAGCAGGCGGTGCTCGCCGTATTCCTGTCGATGACGACGACGCTGATATCATTTGGCCTGCTTGGATTCTCCTCGGTACCCTTCGTGCGCTCCATCGGTATCACCGTTGCGTTCGGCGTGGCGTTCACGTTCCTGATCGCGCTGGCCGCGCGTCCCCGGGTTCATTGAATGCGCGCCGCATTCCTCACGCTCGCGCTGCTGTCGACCATCCTGGCCGCCTGCCGCACCGCACCTCCGGCCGCTGCCGCTCGCAAGGACGCCCATATGTCGGCGCCCGAGCATCCGTCGCTCGCGCCACCGGACGCCGTCGGCGCACGCAGCGCCGCGCAAGTGATTCACGCAGCGTACGGCGCCCGGGCCGTCGTGCTGCGCACCGCCATCGAAGTGGCCGCGGGCAAACTCGAGGTCGTCGGCGTCACGGCCACCGGTCAACGCGTGTTCACGGCGCGCTACGACGGCAAGACGATCGATGCGCAGAAGAGCCCATTCGTGCCGGCCTCGCTCGATCCCGAACGCGTGCTCGCCGACATGCAACTCGCCCTGTGGCCGCTGCCCGCGGTGCAGGCGGCGTTCCGCGAGCGCGGGCTCGACGTCAGCGAACCGTTCCCCGGCGTGCGCCGCCTGCTGCGCGGCGACGCGCTGCTCGCCGAAGTGCACTACGCGTCCGCCGATCCGTGGAATGGACGCCTGTGGTTCGCGAACTTCGAGTTCGACTACTCGCTGACCATCGACACCACACCTAACTAGATGATGACGCTGGGCACGAGATACCGGGTCGAGGAGCTGGTGCCGCATCGCGGGCCGATGATCCTGCTCGACACCATCGAGGACTATGGCGTCGATTGGCTGCGCGCCATGGTGACACCGCGCCCGGGCGCCAGCTTCGCGACCCCGTCCGGAGTCCCGGGCTGGGTCGGCATCGAGTACATGGCCCAGGCGGCGTCGGCATTCGGCGGCATCGAGCAGGTCCAGCGCGGAGAGACGCCGACGATCGGGCTGTTGATCGGCGCGCGCTATTATCGCTGCATGCAGGACTCCTTTTCCTTCGGACGGCCGCTGACGGTGACCGCGAAGATCGCGTTGCGCGACACCGAAGATTTCGCGGCCTATGACTGCCGCATCGAACTCGACGGACGCGGCGTCGCCGAATGCACGCTCAAAGCGTATCGGCCCCACGATCTCGCGCCGCTGCTCGCGGAGGGTGCGCGTGACTGACACCGTGCTGGTGACCGGATCGAGCCGCGGCATCGGCCGCGCCATCGCGCTGCGGCTCGCGCGGGACGGCTACGCGCTCGTGGTGCACGGCCGCGCGCCATCGCCCGCGCTGGATGAGACGGCCGCGGAATGTACTCGCGCCGGCGCGGCCGCGCGGGTCTTGCACTTCGATGTCGCGGATCGTGACGCGGCGACCGCGGCGCTCTCGGCCGACATCACCGCCCACGGCGCCTACTACGGCGTCGTCTGCAACGCCGGCATCACGCGGGACGGGGCATTCCCCGCGCTCAGCGGCGACGACTGGGACCAGGTGCTGACGACGAATCTCGACGGTTTCTATAACGTAATGCAGCCGGTGATCATGCCCATGATCCGCCGCCGGGCGCCCGGGCGCGTCGTCACTTTGTCTTCCGTTTCCGGTGTCGCCGGCAACCGTGGACAGGTGAATTACTCGGCGGCCAAGGCAGGTATTATCGGCGCCTCCAAAGCGCTGGCGATCGAGCTCGCGAGCCGCCAGATCACCGTCAATTGCGTTGCCCCGGGACTCATCCGCACCGACATGACCGCCACCGCTCCCATCGAAGAAGCGCTCAAGCTCATTCCCGCGGGCCGCGTCGGCGAGCCTGGAGAAGTCGCGGGCATCGTCGCGTTCCTGATGTCGGCCGAAGCGGCCTACATCACGCGCCAGGTCATCGGCGTCAATGGCGGGATGGTTTGATGGCACCGCGTCCCCTGACGGAAAGGCGGGTCGTGGTCACCGGAATGGCGGGCGTGACGTCGCTCGGCCAGAGCTGGGAAGAGATCGAGAACAACCTCAAGTCGGGCGCGAGCGGCGTGCAGCGAATGGCGGAGTGGGAACGTTACGGCGACCTGCTGACGCGCCTCGGCGCCCCGGTCCTGAACTTCACGCTGCCCGCTCACTACACGCGCAAGACCACGCGCACCATGGGGCGCATTGCGCAGATGGCGGTGCGGTCCACCGAAGTCGCGCTCGAGGATGCCGGGCTCAAGGGCGATGCGTTCCTCAGGTCGGGCCGCGTCGGCGTCGCGTACGGATCGAGCACCGGCAGCACCGACGCCATCAAGGATTTCGGCAACATGCTGACGACCGGCGAGTCCGGCAACATCAACGCGACTACCTACATCCGCATGATGGGCCACACCGCCGCGGTGAACATCGGCGTGCACTTCGGACTGCAGGGGCGCGTGATCCCGACGTCGAGTGCTTGCACCTCGGGTAGTCAGGGCATCGGCTACGCCTACGAGGCCATCCGCTTCGGCCTGCAGGACGCGATGGTCGCGGGCGGCGGCGAAGAGCTGTGCGTTTCCGAGGCCGCCGTATTCGACACGTTGTATGCCACGTCGACGCGCAACGACGCCCCCAAGACCACGCCGGCGCCGTTCGACAAGTCGCGCGACGGCCTGGTGATCGGCGAAGGCGCGTGCTCTCTGATCCTCGAAGAGCGCGAGCGCGCCATCGCGCGCGGCGCGCCTATCTACGCGGAGATCCTCGGCTTCGCCTCCAACTCGGATGGCGACCACGTGACCCACCCGAACACCAACACCATGGAGCGCGTGATGCGCATGGCGCTGGATTCCGCCGGCGTGCCGCCGGACGCGGTTCAATACGTGAACGCGCACGGTACCGCCACCGAGCACGGTGACATCGCGGAATCGCAGGCGACCTTCCGCATCTTCGGACAGAAGGCGCCGGTGAGCTCTCTCAAGGGTCACTTCGGACACACGCTCGGCGCGTGCGGCGCGCTCGAGAGCTGGGCGACGATCCAGATGATGCACGGCGGCTGGTTTGCACCGACGCGCAATCTCAAGACCGTCGACGAACGCTGCGGCGATCTCGACTACGTGCTCGGCGACGGCCGCAAGCTCGACATCGGACTGGCCATGAACAACAATTTTGCGTTCGGCGGAATCAACACGTCGTTGATCTTCGCGCGGAACGCCAATCGTTAAGGAGACATCTCGTGACCATGCATTCGCTCGCCAGAAAAATGTGCGCCCTCGCCTCCGGCGCGGCTGTCACCGCGCTGCTCGTGACGGCTCCGGTCGCCGACGCTCGCGACACGCTCCACAAGTTTCCGCTGGAAGCGGCCATGGCGAAGGCGCAGGCTTCGGGCCAGCTCGCGCCCGGCATCAAGATTTTCTTCGGTGCGCAGAAGTTCGCGAAGCCGACCGCGCAGCTCGGCCCGGCGCGCACCAACAAGAAGACCAACTTCTTCAACAAGTCCGACCAGGAAGGCTGCGAGTGGGCATTCCTCTCGGCGATGATCACGATGACGCAGTACGCGCAGCGCCTCGGCGGCAATGCGATCGTGAACGTCCGCAGCAACTACCGTAACAACGAGTTCTCGAGCGAGACCGAGTACGAGTGCGGTGCCGGCAACGTGACCGGCGGAGTGGCGCTCGTCGGGGATGTCGTCAAGCTCCCCTGATCCGTCGGACCGCAATCGAAAAAAAGGGCCGGGAATAATCCCGGCCCTTTGACTTCAAGCAGCGAGGCGGCAGGCCTTCAGGCCACCGAAGTCATGAAGACGCAACCCTCCTGCAAGAGAGCCGTTCGCCGTGACGTGGTGAGCGTATTTTAGTTGTCGTGTGCGCTTGCAGCGTACACAGCCGTGGCCGGAGCATATCAACGGCACCATGAATTGACACCGCTTTCGGGACAATTGCGTAGGTCATTGCCACCGCCCGCTGCCTGGGTGGAACATCCCGAAATAAATCGTCGATGAGTCGGGTCTGGATACCCGGTTGAGTGTTAACAACAACTCTGGAGAAACTCATGAATCTGAAGACTATCGCCATCGCTTCCGCCGTCGGCACCCTGCTTGCGCTGGGCGCCAGCACCGTGACCGCCGCGGACGATGCCGGCAAGGAAAAGTGCCTGGGTGTCGCCGAAGCCGGCAAGAACGACTGCGCCGCCGGCAAGCATTCCTGCGCGGGTCAGTCGACGGTCAGCAAGGACCCGAAGGACTGGAAGTACGTGCCGAAGGGCGAGTGCGAGAAGATGGGCGGCAAGGTCGCGATGGCCGAAAAGAAGGCCATGTAACGACCCATGTCACGCCTCGAATCTCGAGGTGTGCCGCTGGGGCCGGTTCCGGCGCGCGCCGGGATCGGCCTCAGGTCCGCTCATCACGACGCCATCGATGCGCGGCCGCCCGTCGGCTGGATCGAAGCGCATACCGAGAATTACTTTCACGAGGGCGGCACCGCGGTGCGCGCGCTGGAGCGCGCCCGGGCTAACTACCCGCTCAGCCTGCACGGCGTCGGCCTGGCGCTCGGCTCCGCCGACGCACTCGACCGCGATCACCTGGCGCGCATCAAGCGTGCGATACGCCGCTTCGAACCCGCGCTGGTCTCCGAGCACGCCTGCTGGGGTCACGCCGGCGGCGAGCACTTCAACGACCTGTTGCCACTGCCGTTCACCGAGGAAGCCGTCGAGGTCCTCGCCGCGCAGGTGCGCGAAGCCCAGGATTTCCTCGGCACGCGGCTGCTGATCGAGAACGTGTCGGCGTACGTCGCGTTCGAGCATTCACACCTCACCGAGTGGGAGTTCCTCGGCGCGGTGGTCGAGCGCGCCGGCTGCGGCCTGCTGCTCGACGTGAACAACGTGTACGTGAGCTCGAAGAATTTCGGGCTCGACGCGCGCGCCTTCATCGACGGCGTACCGGCGGCAGCGGTGGGCGAGATCCATCTCGCGGGCCACGCCGTGAGCGACGGCGTGCTGATCGACGATCACGGATCGCAGGTCTGCGACGAGGTCTGGGCACTGTACGGCTACGCGATCCGCCGGCTCGGTGCGCGGCCCACGCTCATCGAGTGGGACACCGACATCCCGCCGCTCGCGATACTGGTGGACGAAGCGGCGCGCGCCGACCGGATCCTGGGAGAGGCGCGTGGCCTCGCTGCGTGAGCTGCAACGCTCGTTCGCGGCGGCGCTGCGCGATCCCGCGCTCACGTGCCCCGTGCGGCCGGCTACGCGGCTCGCCATTTACCGCGGCAACGTCAGCCACAACTTCCGCAGCGCGCTCGAGCTCGGATTTCCCGTGCTGCGCCGGCGCGTCGGCGACGAGTATTTCGCCCAGCTCGTCTTCCACTACCGTGAACGTTTTCCTTCGCGCAGCGGCGACCTGCATTGGGCCGGACGCGATTTCGCCGAATTCCTGACCGCGCACCTGGCGGGCGGCGACTACGCCTGGCTCGCGGATCTCGCGCGGCTCGAATGGGCGCGGCAGGCGGCAGCCATCGAGGTTGCGCTGCCTCCCGTCGGGGCCGACGCGCTCGCGGCTGCCGCGCCCGAGGCGCTCGAACACCTGCGATTCACGCTTCAGCCCTCGTTGCGCCTGCTCGAATCGGCGTATCCCGTGTTCAGTGTCTGGCTCGCCAACCAGGTCGAAAACGCGCCACCTGTGGAACAATCCACAGGTTTGGAGCACGGCATGATCCTGGCACGGTCCGATGGTGTGGAAGTGGCCCGGCTGGCCCCTGACGTCTTCTCTTATCTATCTGCGCTGGCCGCCGGTGCCAGCCTGGGCGAGGCGATGACCCGCTCCGCGCTCGACGGCCCGCGTCTCGCGCAGGTGCTCGGCCACATTTTTGGCGAAGGGCTCGTCATCGGCGTGTCGCCCGCGTCGCCCTGATGGGCAGGCGACGGGGCGCCTTTTTGTGGCGCCCGTCCCCCGCTTTTCTGCCCCATCCGTAGGGCATAGCTGTCTCACTCCCCGAAGCGATACGTCGCGCGCAATCCGTACGTGCGCGGCGCGTCGAAGAACGCGCGGGCCACGCCGGGAAATCCGGGCACGCCGCCGCTGCCCGGCTGATTGCCGCGCAGGTCGACGTTGTTCTTCACCGCCTCGTCTTCGACGTTCTGCACGTAGGCCTCGACGATCCAGGCGGTCGGCGCTTCGTAGCGCATGCTCAGGTCGGTGCGCGTGTACGCGGACTGGCGATCGGATGCGCGGTTGAAGTCGGTCAGGAACATCTCGCTCTGGTACTTCGTCTGTAGACGCGGTACCAGGCGCGCTCCGTTAGGCAGCGCAAACGAGCGCTCGTACACCAGCGCGCTCGTGTACCCCGGCGCGAACGGCAGCTTGTTGCCCTTGAGATTGATGACCGGAGTCAGCGGATCGTTGGCCACGTAGACCTGCGCATCGATCGTCGGAAAGTCCCGGTACTCCGCGACGAGGTACGTGAAAACCGCCTGCAGTGTGTCGTTGGCGTCAGGCTTCCACAGCAGCTCGGACTCGAAGCCGTAGATGCTGGCCGCCGTCGCGTTGCGCGTGACGAGCTGGTGCACGCCCTGGGAGTCGAATTCCATGCGCGTGCGCAGGATGTCCGAGTAGTCGGACCAGAATCCGACGGTGTTCAACGCCATGGCACCGCCTAACAAGCTGGCCTTGAGGCCGAGCTCGTAGTTCACCACCTGCTCGGGATTGGCCCAGGTACCGCCGTCCTGGATCACGCCCGACTTGAAGCCGGTGTTGGTGAGCACGTAGCCGAGCAGTCCGTCGGCCAGGTCGTACTCCACGCGCGCCATGTACGTGACCTTCGACCACATCTTCGACACGTCGTTGTGCGTGGCGATGCGGCAGGTTCCCGGCGCGGCCAACGGAGAATCCGGGTCCGGCGACATCGGGATGTCCGCGGTCGCAATCCCCGCCAGGATGAAACCGCCATCCGCGATGGTCGCGTTCGGAGACGGGCACACCAGGTTCACGCCATCGCGATCCTGCTTCGTGTCTTCGGTGTAGCGCGCGCCCACGCTGGTGCGCAGCGAATCGCTGAGATGCCAGGTGAGCTGGCCGAAGCCGGCCCAGGCCGAGAGCGTGCGATGCGGCTGCAGGAACGACTGCGAATAGCGTACGTCGCCCGGATCCGCCACACCCGGCACGGACCCGCCGTCATCGCTCACGTCGACGTCGAAGCGGATCGAGTTGTTCTCACGGTAGTAGAACGCGCCGAGCAGCCAGTCGAGCACGCCGGGATCAACGGGCTTGAGCTGGAACTCGTGCTGCGTCGAGACGAACTCCGAGTTGTCGGTGCGGCGTTCCTCATCGTAGGTGGGATCGATCGGCGGATTCGGCAACGCGCGCAGGAAGGGATCCTGCGCGAGTCCCACGTCCTGGTCGCTGACGTTCTGGCGCGTCATGCGCGCCCAGCCGAAGAGGTAGCTGAGCTCGACGGCACCGGGCTGGTAGTCGGTGCGCAAATGGAAGGTGTCGTTGGTCATGTCGAGCTTGCCGGGCGACGTGATCAACGCCGAGCGCAGGCTGTGTCCCGGCGTCGGCGTGAGACTCACCGGGATCGTGCCCGCGCCGCGATCGGCATAGCGCTCGGCCGAACCGAACATTCGCCATTGTCCGTTCGGCTCCCACAGCGCCGACAGGCGATACGCAAACTTGTCGCTGTCGTCGTAACGCGGCGTGGATGAGGTGACGCGCGACCCCGGCAGGAAACTCGTGTAGCCATCGCGCTTCTCGATGAACGCGGCGCCGCGCAATGCGAACGTCTCGCTGACCGGAATGTTCACGTGCCCCTTCAATCGTTTGAGGTCGTAACTCCCGAGCGTGAAGTCGAGCTGTCCGAACGTCGAATCGAATTCGGGCTTGGCGGTGATGACGTTGATGACGCCGGCGTTCGCGTTTCGCCCGAACAGCGTGCCTTGCGGCCCGCGCAGCGCCTCGAGACGGTCGAGGTCGTAGATCAGCATCGTCGCGCCCTGCGGCCGCGGCGAATAGAAACCGTCGACGTGGAACGCGACCGCGGCGTCGCCGATCTCGGTGCGATTGGTCGAGACGATGCCGCGCAGCGCGAGATCGAACGCGGCCTGCGTGGAACTGGTGCCGATCTGCAGATTCGGGATGAGCGTGGTCACGCTCTTGAGATCGGTGATCTGCTGCCGCTCGAGCACGTGCGAGGCCAATGCGGTGACTGCGAGCGCGCTGCGCTGCAGCGATTCTTCGCGCTTCTCGGCGGTGATGATGATCTCGTCGACGCCGGACTGGACCGCGACGAGCGCCGCCGCGCGACGAGCGCGCTTATCGTCTTCGTACGGATCGACGTCCGGCGCCGCGGCGCGCGGCCGCGCGCGCGCGACACTCGCCGCGCCATCGCGCACTTCCGCGTCGCGCACGATCGAGATCGTGCGGTCGTTGATCACCTCGAAGGTGAGGCCGGTCCCCGACAACAGGCGGCCGAGCGCGTCGGTCACGCGCAGCCGGCCGGAGACCGCGTGGGTCTCGATGCCCTGCACGGCGTCGAAATCGAATACGAGCTGCAGATGCGATTGCGCGCCGAACTCGGTCAGCGCGCCCGCGGCATCCTGCGCGGCGATGTCGAACTCCGGCGGGGTGGACTGCGCGCGCACGACTCCGGCCAGCGCAACCAGCATCGCGGCGACGCCTGGGCGGATCCAGCGGATACGCGTTGCATCCCACTTCATCGACGGAAACCCCCTGCATCTCCTCAACGACCGCGCTACCTCACGGTGGACTGAGGACGATGGCGTCCGTGCTGGCGGGGTCGACGTGGAGTTTGAACGCGCTCGCGAGCGCGGCGGCGAAGCTCTCCGGATCGGTCGCCTTGAAGTTGCCGCCAACGCGCAGCGTGCCGAGCGCGGGATTCGCGAGCCGGATCTGGCGCAGGTTGTAGCGATTGAATTCGGCGACGGCCTGCGCGAGCGGCTCGCCGCGGAATTCGAGTCGCCCCGAGGTCCATGCCAGGCGGCGTTCGAGCGCCTGTGGCGAGACCTGCGTGACGGACACACTGCCAGGCTGCACGACGGCGGCTTCACCGGCGGCGAGCGGCGGCGCGTCCGGGACGTGCGGCGCGGCGATCGCGACCTTGCCTTCCGCGACCACGACTTCCACCTGCGAGGCGTCGCGCAGTCGCACGGTGAATGCGGTGCCGACCGCACGCACGGCGGCCTGGTTCGCGGCGACGATAAACGGCCGGCTCGTGTCGTGCGCGACCTGGAAGCGTCCTTCACCGCGCGTCAGGCGAACTTCCCGGCGCTCTGCGCCGAGGCGCACATGCACTTCGCTGTTGGTGTTCAGATCGACGACGCTGCCGTCCTCGAGCACGATGCGCGAGAACACACCGACGCGCGTTTCGTAGATCTGCCAGCCGGATTTCTGTGACCACAACACCCCGGCGCCGATCGCCAGCAGCAGCGCGGCGGCCGCTGCGAACGCCCAGGGAGCGCGAGAGCGCCGCTGCATCAGCAGGTCGGGATCGACGTCGCGGTCGAGCGGCCGCAGCTCGCTGAGTTTGGAGATGCGTCGCCAGTTCGCCTCGAGGCGCAGGTACGCCACGCGATGACGGATGTCGGCTTCGAGCCAGCGATTGAACTCGGCGGTCTGCGCCGGTGACGTCGCGCCGGCGTCTCGCGCCGCGAGCCAGCGGCTGGCGTCGTGCTCGATGTCGTCGCCCTTTCTTTCGAACAGGGCAATCATGGACGTTGTGCGCGCCGCCGAGAGCGGTCGAACCAGGGTGAGCGGCGCTCCGCGAGCGGAGAATCGGCGAGCGCCGCGCTGCACAGGCGCATGCCCTTGGCGAG
>Ga0307509_10008267_pt1 | contig 13301 bp, 16 predicted proteins | sample 10_EM_MG_FD_202245 | JGI IMG/M metagenome (GOLD analysis project Ga0307509, IMG submission 202245) | Populus trichocarpa ectomycorrhiza microbial communities from riparian zone in the Pacific Northwest, United States - 10_EM | ecosystem: Host-associated > Plants > Roots > Unclassified | place...
GTACTAGGGTCTATCATGAATTCATGGTACAGAGCCGGGGTGGTCATTCTCCAGTGCAACGGTAATTTTGGAACACAGAAAAACTTGGGTGTTCGAACTTAGGGTCAGGTGCGACAAGGACTGAATGCTAATTAGTGGATAGGGAATGGTGTTGGCTATTCTTGCTTAAACCAACACGAGCGAAGTGCAGGTTTAGCGAGTAAACCAACACGAGTAAAGTGCAGGTTTAGAGAGTAAAGTCACGATACTCACATTTATGAGATCGCTGAAGAGAATCATGAGAGTAATAGCTGTCTTAATTATCCGAAAGATACCGTCAAAAATAAGGAGATGGTGTAGTCGTAAAGGTGCTCGAGTGAGAGATCATGAATGCGTGTACGAGAGATTAACATAAATAGGAACTACAAGAACTCTATGTCGTGCCACATACACTCGTCCTCTATGATACAGCTTTTATCCAAGTTCTCCAAGTTGTTCAAGTTCTCCAATGCCTTTCCACTCGACCAACCAAAGCGAGCTCAACCTTCCAGTCCCCGGAAGTCCAAGTGCATTGCGCACATGGCTCTTCGATGCCGAAACCTCTGATGACGATGATTCCAATATATCCTTTCCCAATAGACCTTTGACCACCTCTACTACGTCTACCAAGCCCGACTCTGAGTTTGAGTATCTTATTGATACTGATTCTGAGCCAGGCGTGGAGTGCAGAAGTCCTTCTCCTTGCCCCATCTCTAATTCCACAAGTCAGAGAGAAGTCCAAAGAGCAAATGGAGAAGCAGCTTCGGACTTGGAATTCGATCCTCAAAACAGTCTACGTTTTACAACTCCAGTTTCAGACCTTGGTCCTGAACCCGGACTGGCAACCTCAGAATTCAACATCCCATCTCTCCGTACTGAAGTGGATATAGCCCTTCGCCACAAAATCCGTGCACTCAAGCACTATGCGCACTGGCCGTATCGCCAAATTTCAGCTGCAACCGGAGTTGCACTCTCTACCGTATACCGCATTGCGCACCCTCCTCTCACCCCTACCCAGAGCAAGTTGCGAGGCCGGCACGCTATTCTCCGCACCCCACACCGCAAGAAGCTTATCGATCTAGCTACCTCCTCAGCAGAGAATCGTCGTAAGCCTTATCTTGAGGTTGCTCGTATGGCAGGTCTTACGGCCTGCGACCGTACCTTACGTCGTACTATGGCTTCTGCGGGATATCATCGGCGTGTCGCTCGAAAGAAGCCCTATCTTTCCAATAAAACTCGCCAAGTAAGTATTCTTCTCTCTACTTCTGCTCTTTAATCTTACCTAGAAACGATCCCTTGGACGGATAAGACTCTCAAACCCCTTGCAAGACTTGTGCGACTTTGCTTTTCTTGCTGATAGGAAATCATTGGTAAGAATTCCTAATCACGAACTAGCTGTCCTCCAATCAAGTCTCTGTAAAGGGTAAGAGTGTATGCAAGCTATGCCATAGATTTGAGTGTCTTATTCGTCTGAAGGATACCGGGATGTCATGAGGTGGACGGAAGGGATAAGCTGTCATAGCTTCTATCTCTTCCCGGCCTTATACCTGCCAAATTATATCCCGTGTTCTCTCTGTCAGCTCGCAGTCGGGACCTGTCGGCCCGGGTGCTATGTCGGGAACACAGATATGTTAGAGAAGTATATGTTAGTACTCAATACAAACTCAAATATCCAGAGTAAGGTGAAATGCTAATTCTTTACGTACAGGTACTGTGTATGTTTCTTCCCGACATTACACCCAAACCGACATAGGTCCTATCTCGAGTTTAGTATCTACTCCTAGTATTCAATATCTCCAGCATCTCTGATTAGTTGTCTATATACTAGTTAAAGGTAAGAGGTGACCGAAAACATGAGTTCAGAAAATATATGGCAAGCTATCAGTGCATACTGCAAACTCACTACTCATATTTTCGGTCACTCCTTGCTGGTAATAAGTACCCGAGTAAAAGAGGCAACTCCTACTTCCTAGCACATGGCCTGTTTATCCAATAAAAAGCTTTTCTTCGTCTTGCTTAATAAAGACTAACAGATCATTATCCTACAGGCACGCTACTCCTGGGCCGACACCTACAAAGTATGGAGTATACAAGACTGGTCCAAGGTTATCTGGACGGATGAATGTGCTTTCAATGTTGGCGGAGCACCTGGCCGGGTGTGGGTCACTCGAAAAGTGGGAGAAGAGTTTGAAGAATCTTGCCTTGTTCCGAAGTTCAAGAAGCTGGAAGCGATTATGGTTTGGGCCTGTTTTGTTGGCCGTCGCAAAGGTCCACTTATCATATGGGATAAAGCCGCCTGGGGTAAGACTGTAACTGCCAAAGGGTACCAAACCTACATTCTGCCCCATCTTGATCGATTCTGGCAAAATGAGTCTGCCCGGACCGAGGACTATGTTTATATTCAACATGATAATGCCTCTCCTCATCGAGCCCGTACTACAGTTGCTGACCTGCAAGACCGTGGGCTTTATAACTATCTTCTTCCTTGGCCTGCTACCTCACCTGACCTTAACCCAATTGAGGTCATCTGGAGATTAATGAAGTCACGCATAGGCAAGCTTCACCCTCGACCTCAGAACAACAAAGACATGATTGCGGCAATTGAGAGTCAGTGGAATGAAATTACCGACTACGAATTTGGTCAGATTATTGATACCATGATTGATCGTGTCGATACCGTTCTTGCCGCCAATGGTGGCCACACTAAATACTAGTTCTCTCTCTCTCCCACTCTTCTACACTTTTCATATGCTCTGTCTCATGTCCTCGCTCTTACTCGCCTTTCTTACTTGCTTGCTGACCAGCTCTTGTACTTTGTCACTCCCTTACTCTATCTGATATACTCTCCCCTACACTCTCTTTCCCACCCTCTCTTCTGGTAGCCTCTCCTCCGCGCACTCTCTGCCCTCTCTCCTCTACGCTCTCAGGCACTTCATCACCCCCCCTTCCTTCTGCTCACTTGCTCACCCTCACACTCACACACACCCTCTTTTAGCCTCTCTCACTCTCACTCTCACTCTCACTCACTCACTCACGGTCTCGATCTCGATCTCTCTTTCTCACTTTTTGCTCTCTTTTATACCCAATTTTACTGCAGACTAGTCTTCTACCACAGAATGTCGGATAACCAACCCAGCATCTGGAGCTACCCAAACCTTCTCCGCAATATCAACATCCTTGCCGATGAGATCGGAATCCTACCCTCCGCAACCAGCCCGACAGTCAGACCTTCGCGACCTGTGCTACAGATGAGAATCTCACATTCTGGATGTTATATGAGATGTGTCCTGGTTCTTTGGTGAGCGCTGGTGAGGGGTCAAATATTACTGGAAAAGGGAATAAGATGGCGGAGCAAATGACTATTCAGTAGCTTGTGAATAGGCACATGGGGCAGAGGAAGAGGGAAAGGTGAATTAGCCCGGAGAAGGATCATGGATGAATCTCTTTCTCTCTCTGGCTCTTATTCTCCTGTTTTTTTCTCTTGTCGTGGAACTTTCTCGCTGTTATTTTACATGTTTTTCTTAAGTGTCAATGACCTTTGTGCGTGTTTTGATTTTCTGAACCCTTTCTAGGTCATTTTATATTGTTATTTCCGTATTCTTAATCCCAATTTTGATTTATCTTGGATGAATTTTTGTTTCCTGCAGCTGTGTCCGTGAAATGGTGAGAAGTGGGGCCATACGAGGCAGAGATAGACTGATCCTGCTCTTTACCCTACTGGTATCAATCGTATGATGGCTGAGGAAAAGGCAGGAAACAAAGGATAATCAGTAACGTCTAGCTATGATCATGATATGTTTAGTTCTTTAGTTCTCACCTTGTTGAATTCATTAGCTCTGATTTGGACAAAATTATGGTACACACTTGATACGCGCTGTACCACTACTCTCTAACCTCCTATCCCTGCTCTGTACCATGAATTCATGGTATACCCTTGTATCATAGCTGGGACGCATGCGCTCAGGTGATCGGGGATATATATATTTTACTCGGCCAGATATTACCGGTATTGTCGTTAGAAAAAGTTCTGTCAGTTGAGTTCAGCCCAGAGTGCAGTACCGGTAAGTAGAGAGAGCGTGGGGGCCAGTTTCAAGATACCAACAAGGCCAGAATAGGAATTTCCAGTGGTTTTAGAGCTCCACAACCGTCATTTTCTTTGCTTTTGGAAGCCCCAATGACATAAAATGTGCTCTTTTTGATTTAGTAGGTTGCTTGAAACTACTCACTCTGAGCTGGACTCAACTGACGGAACTTTTTCTCACGATAATACCGTATCATAACGTACAAGTATTACTGTAGAAAGGTAGAATTTTTAGAAGGATATGGAAGAAGGGATCATGCCATGCCATTCTAGAGCAAATTTTCTTTTACTGCGGTGCTGTAGGGTGCTTCGCAGTGAGGTTGCGACAATGATACACTGCGAGTCCTCGCGAGAAAGAAGAAAAAGTGCATGGATTAATTCCAGTTTATTTAACCATTCTATAGACGTATGCGCCCAATGTACAGAATAAAGGCACCCGCCCAGAAACCAACGCCGAGGGGAATCACTGTCTTTGGGATGAACTCAACTGAGACAATTGCTTCTGCTCTTCGGGTTTCAATGCAGAAAATACATTCTGGAAGCCCCCAATGTTTTGAGAGGATATCTCATGGAAAAAGCCGGTCAAGTATGTCTAAACAAATTAGTAAACAAAGGACGCTCCCAGGTCAGTAGGTTGGCCTTACATAAGTAATATCGTCCGCTTGCCTTGACTGGCGTCCAGAGCCACCCAGAGCGAGCAACTCTTTAACGACGTTAGCAAACTTGAAGGATCGGTCGAAAGCTCGAGTTTATACTAACCCTCCCTCGTCATCCCGGCCATCCCCAGCGCGGAAGGCTCATCCTCCCACTCGCCTTCATCACTAACTTCCTCATCGTCAAGGGTGCCCCCACTAAAAGAAGTAGCAGGATCGCCTCCTCCCGATCCTAACTCTAGTATCAAGAGTTTGATAATTTTGACGGGAACCGGGACGCTAGTGTACTGATCGGGTGCTGTAAATTGAAAACGCAACAAGTCAGCCGAAGTTCATCACCAGAAAAAAAACAGATCGAGACTGGAGATCCAAATCCCGACTTTGTTTGGCCTTTGATCTGGTCATAATACGATTGCTCTCCGGTACGATCAAATCACCCTGAACCATAATTTGTGAGAGTCTTGGGTCCTCCAATCGGTAAAGTTGGCACAAGGCGAAAACGCTATCCACTAGTCAGCTTCCCACATGGCTAAAGTTACGTGCACTGAACTTGCTTTTGGCGAATCTCCTCATATCCACTAAAAATACTGGAATTGGCAAGCCATGCGCTGATGACGACCTGGAGCCCGTTGCTATCTCCAATAGAGAGCCCTGCAAGGAATTCCACTACATCCTTTGCCTGCTTAAGGACGAGACGTGCAAATACTAAAATCAAGCTCTGAATGAATGCTGTTAATCAACCATTCTAGATAACTCACGAGACTTGAACAAACCTGGATGAAAGATGGGGTTTGCGCAGTGGCTAAACGGCGTGCAACTGCGCCGAGGAGCTCTGGGAGATATGGACCAAGATGATCGCCGGCCTGAAAAGTCAATTTGACATCCGGGTGAGAATAGATGGTGAGACATGAAATACCTTTTCTACGATCTCCGCTGCCAATCCTCCAACTTCAAGAGCAGAACCCTCAGCAATTTCTGGTCTCAGCAATCTGTCAATTATAATGAGTGAAACCTCGAGCGCAGATTTCCCATTCCCGTCATGCCACTCGAGGAACTGCTTGATGTCATGCTTGACGATCTCCTTGAAAGCTTCACATCCAGCTTGCAGCACTTCGGCGTCCTCACTATGGAGGAGAATCCTTGCGAGGTGTGGTACAGTTGCCACAACAAACCCATTGGGGAGGGGTTCCGAACCATTGTGAACTAAGACAGCGAGAATATCGGCAGCGAGCTATAATATGAAAAGGTTAGACAAAATCTCCAAAGCGAAAACCAATTTCCAAGCAAGTGAATGTACATTCATAAGAGGGTGTTCCTTCCCATCCGGTTGTATGGCCAAAGACGCTGATATAAAAGGCAGGATTTGGCTGCATAATCGCACAAAAGAGCTAAACAATTCCTCAGTCACATCTGCGATTATCTCGTGAATCAAGCTGCCTAGATGAGGACTACGAGGACCATTCTGTGCAATAGCAAAAACCAAGTCTATGATCTGGAGATTTGGGTTCAACACCGCCGAGTAGTCCAGTCCAATAGCACCACGCATGGTCTCAAGCAGCTCTCCCAGAACATCTTGGCTATCCTCGGCATCATCCTTCTCCTTGGTTGCAAGGAAGGAGCGGATGGCCGATATGATTTCAGGCTGACGTGGTTTCACTATCTCCGAAGGAGCAGCCTCGCAATACCTGTACAATGTCAGCGAAGTAAACCAGAGAAAGCGAGCACCTGACCCACTTTTGGAAAACCTTGATACAAGATATTTTTACAATACTCGAGGGGTCATTCGCTGCACCACGCAATGTTTGCGCAATAAGCTCTGCGACCTGTAAGCCCACGGTTTCGAAGTTCGACTTTGTAAGTGTGCCCGCTAGGAAGTAGCCTCTTGCTCGGAGGAGTTGGTTTTCTGTATAGCGTTAGCACCAATCCTTTCGATATAAGAAACTCAAACTAATACTACCTTCACCCTCGGTACTAATCGCGGCAGCCACATAATTGAGCAGATTCGCGGCAGTACTAGTGTTGATTTTAAGACCAATCTCAGCGAATTCAGTCAACAACTGATCCCAAGCAAACAAAGCGGCTTCTTTCATCTGGCGGCTGCCCAAATATCAGTACACAGACAATTATCGAAACACGAGGCTAGCCAACCTTCCTACTCCTGAGTCGAAAATCTGCTCTGTATGGGCCCACAAAGCTTCTTCAGTCTCGGTCTGGAACCATTCTCCAAGTTTCTGCTAAAGTTAGCAAATATGAATAAAGTTTGCTATAGGATTCTTACCAGAATCAAGTCCCCTGAGGCAGTCCTAGGCGTATAGTTGGCAGAAATAGCACTTTCTTCGCACAAAAAGATATTCAAATCTACTTCCCACAACCCTTCGTCCTCCTTTGCAACTTGGCCCAAAGCCATAGTAGCCATGACCATCTGTGTTAAGGGGGCATCAACACCGGCGCCCCTGCTTGCCTGCAGTAGCTCATCTCTCAATGGCTTACTCTTCAAGCAAGTTTGAATGAAATCCAGCTGCTCCAGAACAAGCAGGTCGAGGGTACGAGGTAGGCCATCGCTGTTGATCAGCTTTCCCTGGGAATCTTTGGTGACGAAATCACGGACATATCGATCTTTGACCATATTCAAGCCACTCCACGTCACTCGGAAAACTTCGCGAAGGTATGGAGCGAATAATGATGGGAATACCTTTCGGACTTGCATAACAGTCTGGATATATTGTCGTCAATAGAGAATTCAATCACACATAAGAAAGCAGGCTGCCTCACCCGAATCACCTGGATATGTAATGTCACACACCCTTCACAGGTGGGATCGGTGCTATCCGGGAGTGGTTTGCTCATTACACGGATGAAAAACGGAAACCACTCATTCAATCTATCCATGGCGAATGCATTGACTTCTATCGAGTGATCATCCTTCACCATCTCGAGGGTTTCCATGCACGAATAAAAGATGAGCACTGAAAGCGCCCGGATGGTATAATCCCTCTGGGGGGTGATTAGCCTCATCCAATGCAATTGAGAGCTCTACAAAGCTCACATCCTCACTATCAGCCACACCATAGGCAACGGCAACTATCTGTACTGCTGCGGCAAAAAATTGCTCATCGCTAAACCCATCATCGACCAAGTCTAACAAAAAATTGTTAGTCCTGACATAACCAGTACCAAGCCTCCAGGCTTACCAGCAAGCACGCGCAAGGCGCCATGTACCTGGTGCTCGGCACTGGTCTTCGTATTGATAACATTCAGTAGACCTTGTAGGAGCGTCGGCCAGCGTTCGGGGAAATCTACCACAACTCAGTCAATTGACCCCCACCCTTAATACAAACCCAAGGTAAGCCGACCTGCACCAGCAATCTTGCTAACAATCGATGAGGCGGCAAGTCTAATTTTCCTCTGCTCGTCTGTAACTAAGCCAAGAAGAGGGTCTCTCAATCGGTCTTTAACCCCATCACTTGCTAATGGACCCGTAAACTCTTCGAAACCATCGCTCCAACAATGCTGAACATATCTCTTCAGGACCAGCAAGGCTGATTGACGGACAGTTATATTAAGGTGAGCGGTAGAGGCAATCTGGATCAGAGACAAGGGAAGTGCTAGACATCCGAAAAGTAGCTAATCAGTCGCATGTAAAAAAAACAAGGCCCCCGCATTCTAATTCATGGAAGAAGAGAAAGGCAAACCATCATTCCCATATAAATTTGTAATCTGAGCTTCGGCGTTCCTTCTAGGTCCCTCCTGTGAAGACAAAGTCTCGCCCAATAAACGGAGGATCCTGTAATCACGTGTTAGCCCGCCTTGACAGCGATAACCAAACAAAAATCACAAATAAAAGAAAGTTTATGGTACTCTTGGTCCATGATAACAGGTTGATAGAAGCGTAGTGGTGGGAGGATCGTCCCTTTTACGGCTGGTTAAACGTACTCGAGGTGGAAATGGAAGTTGCGGTGCAACGAAAACACCCAGCCCAACACGCGAAACCCACAAAGGCCGGGTAACTGCGCACCCACAGCAGCGAAGTAAAGAATTTTTTGAGGCCAGAAAAGGTGATTTAAAAAATATAAATGGTGTTTTAGAGAGCTCTGATTTCAGAGAGCAAGGCTATTTAAAGGACTAAGTAATGCGAGACTCTTGGTGGCTGGAAAGAGTTGAATTAATAAGGGTATTCCGACTAGCTAAAACAATTCTACTTGTACTAGGTTTTTACCTTTTGTCCGGGGCAAGTAAAGTAGGGTATCCCTTAGTTTGTCAGTGCGCCCAAGAAAACCGGTGGAGCAGGTCTCATTTTGAAATCTTCAGTAATTTGTGTCCGGTTAGGGAAAGATGCTTCCCAGATCTCGTGGTTTTCTTGGCCGGATTTGGTATTTTCTTAACCAGTTTTCTTGGGCGCATCACCCGACAGACTAGGGATAGTATCATACTGTATTGACGGATCCCCTCAGGTTACTGGCGTTCTTTTGTGGGTATCTAGCAGGACGGTTTATCAATGTCACAATAGACCGAAGATCAAAAGAAAGCGAAGATAAAAAGAATGATCCGGTCAATGTCCCATTCACAGCTGCCCTTTTAACTAACAAACATGATGACTTGCTATAACAGAACGACGGGGGCAAGTTTAAGAATATCAAAGTACAACTAGGTGTTTCCCAACAACTCACCCAACAGAGCGGGCCTTTCTCGTTATCCTCATGGTCCCATGGGTCAAGCTGAATCAACACGATGTCTCTAGCTAGCAATAAAGAATAGTAAGAGAAATTAACTACTTTTAGAGTCCTGCCAAGACACATAATTCCCATATGGTCAAATCAAGCAAGTCATCCAATTTTTCCCACCTCAATAAAAGTGTGCAAAACATTTTGGGACATTACTCCCAATCTCTACCTCTCTTATTCCTTCAGTTATCTCTAAGTCTACTTGCCAATCCAAGAACCCCTTGCGGTTTGCCTTCTCCTATGACTTTGAGATCCTAGGCTATAAATAACTTTATACTATCCTGGTGATGCTGTCATTCTCTATCCTCTACACCTCCAGTGATTGATATCTCAACACAATGAGATTATCACCACATTCCCACTACATCCCTCTTTATGATGTTATCTCTACTACGGGGTGTTGGACTCTCCCTATCTCCTCTACACTCTTGGCTCTACCCTTTAATTACACTCTTTTTCTCTTTTATCCATCTGGTTATTGGTTTCATTATCTTATGATTGTATTTCCTCTGCCTACCCGGTACTTGCTTTGTCTCACTTAGCATTTCCATGGTCAAAAAATCCTTCACGCTTTGTTCACAGTTTGGATTACTTTATCCAAACTCTTAGTCAAAGTAGGCCTCAGCTTGTTACACATATACCCCTGATAGGAAAAGGCTTGATTAGTAATACCACGGTCCTGCCTTGTAATCTGTTGTTCCAAAAACCCTTACTATGAGACGTTGGTCAGCTTCGTCTAGCAGATTAGTAATTCTTTCTTCCTTTTCTCCCTAGACTAGATTGGCTAACACCCTACTGCCTCCTTTCCTCCCTACCTACTACTAGTACTTTACTACTACTGTTCTTCTCAGCTGGCGCACTAGTGCCTTCTTTCTTTACTGCCTGATTCCAGTTCTGATAATATAAGCTGTTTCCTATTTACACTGTTCCCTGACCTCAGTAAACAGTTCGTCAGCCAGGCTGGCATCTTAGCTAGTATTGCACTGCTTTCGGCAAGACGTTGGCCTGCCATCAAGTTCTGGCTCTCTCATGCCAGTGCAGAGTTCATTATGGGGTGTACAGGCTTTTGAAAAATGTGAGCTGTGAACAGAAGCGGGGCTAGCATTACTAAAAAAATCACCCCTCTGCCCTGTGCAAGCGTGCTGCCTGGCAAGCGAAAACTCGTCCAGTCCCACACTGTAACGAACACCACTCTCCAATGGGCCAGAAGGACACATTGTTTTTGCTATTGTACTGGTCAGATTTTTTGTTCCTTTTGTTATTAGTAGATACCTTTTGGGATATTAATAAGGTTTCTGTTATGCTTCAGGGTTGTAAACATGTCAGGGGTCTTTCTATTGTATACTTCTTCTGGGTAAAATGTGTGGTTGGTTGCATAATAGAAGGACTTGGGATGATAAGTTAATCTTGGGGTAGAGAGAAATATGTGAATTTACGGTTTTGTTTATACCATAGCTAATGCTATATGCAAGTTCTTGTACTACTATAGACAATGAATATATAAGTTAAACAAACAAAAACAAAAACAAAATTCAGGTGCAATTGTTTCCAGAGACTGGCCTTCCTGACTAGCACAACTTTCTCTGATTCACTATATCCAGTCCCCTCTTCTGCCCAAGACTGGATGAGGATGACAAAGAATGAGGGAGTCTTGTCCTTGAACAGGACAGACTTGCTTGGGGCAATCCTTGATGGGATAGACACCCGTCGACTGGCATCGACTAATGTTGACGACTGTCACAAATTTTGACTTAGCCAATTTGTTTTCACATGACTAATCAGTTATTAGTCATCCCCTGTTTATGTTTTACGCTATGACGTCGTTTGACTCATAGTTTTTACATGACTGCGCACTTGCGAGTCATCGTTATGTTATGATTGGTTGATTGTTTTATGACTCACGATGGTGATGTCAGATGATGTAATAACTTTCGCACATGACTTACATTATGAGTCATGGGTTTTCGCGCTATGACTCACTATGAGTCATAGAGGTTTATGTAGCGCGAGGTGGTGAGTCACCAGGGTTAGGGTTCTGGGAAGATGCCTATATAAGGGACTTGGGATCGCCCAAGGAGATAGGATCTTCACGCAACCATCTAAGTAATACAACACTTGGATACTGGAGCACGGGCCAAGCCCTTTGACAGTGACCTTCCCGTGGTGCAAAATATGCAAACCTATTACTCTACTTCTTACACAAACCTCTACCGCTCGAACGCGAGCACCTAGTCCTCTAGCGATTGAACTTTATACCTTCCGGTCTTATAACGATAAGACTTCCTCCAACGCGACTATGAAGATAGTCAACGATCACGATACGCACTACGATTAGTCGTTCCCCGTTTAACAAAAACACCGCCGGGAAAGTGTTTGTTACAACGACTAACACTGCTACCATCCTCTCTTCACCCACGGTCCTCTCTCACTTTCTTCCTGATATCTCCCTATTTCCTCCAGCATCTCCCCTTTCCCCTGGCAGCCCTCCGGCACCCCCCTCTAGCTTTCTTCTCCTGTAGTCTCTTTTCTCCTTTGTCCCTTCTTGCTCTCTTGTCTTTTACAATCATTTAGCCTGAACCTTCAAGTTCCTGCACGTCCTCCTACTTGTATACTTTTCATTATACCCTTCTCATTTCTAATGCTCTTCCCCACTCTTGCTACTCTACTCTCTTATATTTTTGCCTCTCTGCTTTCTGTTCCCCTTTACTCTCACACTTCTGAGTCTACCATTTCTACATTTTGCTTGTTTTACTAGTTTGTTTTTCTTTGTTTGGTAGTTTACACTACAGAACTGGTTGGACACTCTGAACAAATTAAAATAAGTGAATCAAGGAGGAAAAGAGAAGGGTTAGCTAGTTCTTATGGAAAAGAGGAAAAAAGGCAGAAGACAGAAAAGTGAAATGTCTACCTGAAAATTGCCAGCCTCTATTAATCTCCAGAGAACAACAACTATTAGCAATATGAATTTGGCTTCAAGACTCTCAAAAATACCTGCAAAAATAGAAGACATAACATGAAGTACATATTTAAAAAAATCGCTATTCCTGACTCCAACCTGCAGGATACATCAGCAAAAAAAGCGTTTGCTCCGGGCAGATAGGCATTGCGTCCGGACGCAGGAAATCCGTCTGGAGCATCCTGTCCGCCCAGCCCGCCCTCAGATGGCCCCAGCACAATGGTTGCATCCTAGTCCGTTGGGGGCAATACAACCCGCATCCTGTCCGCCCTGTGCACCTGGATGGTCCATTTCACGCCCTAATCTCCTGAACAAACCCAACGTAAGTGACCCATAGGGCTCTGCATTGGGGAACTCTCCCTGCCCCTGATGGCCTCTACTTACAATGGACTACTTTATCACCAGGTAAAGGCTCTTCGGATGAAAAAGGACCTACAGATAGGATGACTAACCATCTATTGTCCCTGTAACGACCCAAAACATACCCCTTATTTAATCACTGCTAACAACTCGGGCAAAAGCTTTCTAAGTTCTTCCCACCTCGTATCAGGCTTCATGATCGAATCAGTGGAACTATTGAATATTATGAACCTTCAGAGAGGGGCATGCTCTTCCATCCAGGTTGACACTATTTATTACTCTTAAGTGAGCGGATTCCACTGTGGCCCTTCCTGACTCTAGCGGATTGCAATGAGGCCCTGCCAGACTCTAGCGGATTGCAATGTGGCCCTGCCAGACCCTCGCGGACATCAGCAAAAAATATTCTCCCTCATGTATTACATACATATCTCCCTGTATCACCTGGTAATACCATCTCCCCCTATACCCCCCATGCCTCTCATTTTTCCGTCCTTTTCTAAAGGCCCATGGGG
>Ga0307509_10008269_pt1 | contig 13298 bp, 11 predicted proteins | sample 10_EM_MG_FD_202245 | JGI IMG/M metagenome (GOLD analysis project Ga0307509, IMG submission 202245) | Populus trichocarpa ectomycorrhiza microbial communities from riparian zone in the Pacific Northwest, United States - 10_EM | ecosystem: Host-associated > Plants > Roots > Unclassified | place...
GGCTCACGTCGAAATACCCATCAGGATTGTTGGTGAAAGGAATCGAGAGTATGTCCTTGTAAAGAACGAGGGAGATGGCAAAGGTTGGATTCTGGGAATGAGGGACGTTGGAACGAGAGATCAACCCATTGTCGTTGATGATCCCGTTCGGGATGGGGTCAAACCGAAGGAAGCCCGCGATAAAGAGAGAGAAGAAGCGGAGAGCGATGGCGGTATGGAGATGGAGGAAGTTCACATGTTAGTGCTTGATGTTCTCAAAAGGCTCCCGGGCTGATTTCCACGTTTGCCAGACCCGAGGAACTCCCTCCCCCCACGAGCACCGTTCCACAAGATCAGGACCTCCGGAGGTATCGATCTGAGGTGACCCCTGAAGCTGTAGCCAAACGGCAGAAATCGTCCAGTCGCTCTTCTCCCGTGAAGCACAGGTCCGGTATTTTCCCGCGTCGGCCATCAGGATCAAGGCCAAAAACTAAAACGACCGAGGTACCGTTGTTCGTTCCTGACGAAGAGGATGATGCTATTCCCCAAGTCGGCAGCGAAAGCGAAGGGGATGAATGGGAAGATTTTGATGGAGAGTTAGAGGAAGATGTTCACATGTCGATCGCCATCGCCGAGTCCCTCGAATCGCAGCACCATTCCAGGAGAATTTCCGACCCTCGACCATTGGTGCGCGCCCCTCTTTTAGAAACGCCTATTAAACCTTCCCGACGGACCAACAAGGATAAGGCGGTCACCGATGATGAGGACGAGTTCACCTCTCCGAGTCGATTGGAGACCCAGTTGTCCATTGCGGGGGCAAGGAAGCCACTATCCACTCGTATCTCTTCCGACTCCACGCGTGGGACAACAATATTCGCCACAAGTGCTCCATCCGTCTCTCCAAACAAGTCGAGACAGAATCCGGCCACGAATCCGATCCTGGACCGAGCTCCGGCTACCCACAGCGAAGGCGATACTGGTGACAGGGGCGAAAGCGATGAAGATGACGACATGGAAGAAGTCTCGATCCCACAACCCGTGGAAAATCGCCCAACCACCTCCGAGACAGAGCCCGTCCTAGGACCTCCAAAGTCCCTCGTGGACCCAGACTCAGCCCCAGTAACCATTCCGGTGGAAACACCATTAGCGATAGGCGTTGAGGATGTGGTGGCGAAGAGGTTCGCAGAATTCCAAAAGATCTTCGCTGAGAAGAGGAAAGCGTTCCGAGCTGAGAATCCTCAAGTACAAGAGGAGATGGAGGTAGCTCGGGAGGTGTTTAGGGAAGAATCACCTGGACTTGAGTATGCTGATGCCGAGGTTATTGAAGTCCGAGAGGCAGGGGAAGAACCAATGGAGGTGAGGTCCTCGCCCCACCCTCGATCAGACGAGGACGAGGATATGGAGGAGGTTGAAATTGTCCCCAACCCTCCACCTTCTTGTGTCCCACCGTCCCCAGTTCAGTCCGAGCTTGCCCCGAGTCTCCCACTTCCTCCGACTGTCATTCCTGCTGTTGTGGAAACCTTCCCCCCCGAGCACGCTGAGGAAGGTGTGGGCGGAGGAGACGAAGAGGTACCAATTTCAGATTGGTCCCGCTCTCCTTCCCCTCGACCTCGTCCACCAGGGACTGAGGCGGGTCCTTCAACATCCGGGATGGCTCTCGATCATTCGCGTGGCCTCCTCGACCCGGACGAATCCTTCGACCAAGGTCCCCCGGGCGAACAGGACCAAGAGCAAGAGGCTTTCGACGCAGCTCATGAAATGGACCCCGATGCTGAAGCAGGCGAATTTGCTCGATGGATGTCTCAGGTGAAGGGTCGGGATCTGGATGACGTCAGGAAGGAGATCGAACAGGAGATCAACGGATTGCGGAAAGAGCAGAAGGCAGCCATGAGGGACTCGGAGGATATCACAGGTCAGATGATAGCTCAGATCATGGTGAGCCTCGGCCATCCGTTACCCAAGCTTATCATTCTGGATGTGGATTTGATACCTTCGTAGATGATGCTAAGGCTGTTTGGGATACCTTACATCACGGCCCCAATGGAAGCTGAAGCGCAATGCGCCGAACTCGTTCATCTGGGGCTCGTCGAAGGAATCATAACGGACGATTCCGACGTCTTCCTCTTCGGTGGGAACCGCGTGTTTCGGAACATGTTCAACCAGAGCAAGACGGTCGAATGCTTCCTCTCATCCGACCTCGTTCGTGAACTTGGACTGGATCGTGGAACCCTGATTCGACTGGCACATTTACTCGGGAGCGATTACACCGACGGGCTGACGGGGGTTGGACCCGTTGTGGCCATGGAGCTAGTGAAAGAATTTCCGGGCGAGGATGGTCTCGAGAGATTCGCGGAGTGGTGGAGGAGAGTACAGAGCGGTCGAGACAAGAAGGATGAGGGAGTCAATAAGTTCAGGAAATCATTTGTGAGTGCTCCCTCCTTGCCCCGGTCCTCTCGTTATCTTGGCTTTTGGAACGGGCGCGTCACCCAACCAAGAATGTTGCGTTGAATTCGGACTTCCGGGTCCGGGGACCACGGAGATATTTTCCCTTCTGATTTTGCTCCCGCGGGAGGCGTTCTGGACTTCAGTTTACGATTCCCACGCGGTCCAACGGTCCTAGCCGGTCGCTTGCTGGATCCTAATCGGGTGTTCCCCCCGCGGCGCGCTTCCTTCGATCGTGATCCCCGTTTCGCACCCCCTTGTTTTGTGTTCCCCAGTTGTCCCCTTGATTCCCTTCGTGTTCTGAGTCTTATCACCTCGGTCGTACCCACACCCTTCGGGACGCTAGAAAAAGAAGTTCAAGGCACTCTACATTGGGGAGGATTGGCCAAACCCTGCAGTGGTACGTACAATCCCGGATCCCCGTTCGTACGCTTTCTCACACCCATTCACTTCACCTATCAAAACTAACTCTATGGCGCGCACCATACCACTCCTTCGTTTCCCACCCCACCCGACCTTATTCTCCCTCGCACGCATTCATTTTGGGTGCGGGTTCCCTTTGGCGCCTCCACCTCTCGTTCCTTCTGATCGCCTTCTGCTTCTTGGAATCTATTCCATCCGGTCGCCCCTTGCTCATTACTTCGGCGGTGCTTTTGTTTGGCGTCCACGTGGATGTGTTATGTTGTGCGGTGACGTTACGCGCCTCCCTCACCGTTTACGTGAACGGTATCCTTGTCATCCGGACCCTTGGTTTTTGCTAACCACCCGTCGCTTGTCGTCCGTGGTCCGTGGGGATCCGCAAAACTGTACAGAGCGACGCTTATTACTACCCGACGGTTGACAGTTCGGAGGAGCCGTTTAAATGGGGTTTGCCAGACTTGGATGGTCTCCGTGGGTGCGTACTGCCTTTGTCGCCTCATTCTACGTTTTATTGAATCCACTGAATCTCCGGCGCTGTCCTTTGGTAATGTTCCGACCCCTTTCGCTCTCCCCTCGGTCATGCGCGTTTCACTTTATATTCCTTCATTCGACCCATGTGGTGTTTGTTTGTCCTATTCGCGCCTCGCTTTGCTGGGTTTGCTGATTACAGAATGTTACGAGAGGAACTCGGGTGGGGTCAACAAAAATCCGACGAGCTCCTGTTACCCGTTATCCAACGAGTCAACAAGCGCGGCGCAGCTGCCGCTGCCAATAAGCAGTCAAATCTGGACACTTATTTCGGCGACTCTATTGGAAGTGTGGGAGGGTCAGCAATTGCACGTAAACGACAGGCCTACACGAGCAAGAGACTCCAGAAGGTCGTCACCGATTACAGGGAAGAACAGAGGAAGCGATCCCGGACGAACGCAAAAGGGGATGCTTCGACCCTTTCGGACTCGGACCGTTCGGAGGACCAATCTATGGAAGAGTTGGACCCACCAGAAGAGTTTGGAAAGGGCCTCGATGCCGATGGGTCTGATGATCATGGGGAACGTGAGACGGGATCGGGATCGGTGGCAAGGAGAAGGAAGACGTCAAGACCGACAGCGAAGGCGGCGGCACCCATAAAACGGGGAGCTGCCGGTGAAAAACGCAAGACTCGAAAACCCTCGAAGGGCACCACTTCGACCGTGTCTCGTTCGACAAAACGAAAGAAGCGGGCGAACGACAGCGACGAATATGATGACGAACATGACGGCGTTGATGAGGTTACTTCCGTCCCCGCCCGCCCTCGCCCGAAACCCACTCGCAAGAAGGCCAACACAAATACGGATGTGGGGTCGAAACTCACTGACCAGGAACGCGACGGGTAAGGCACTTGACGACCCTTGATTAGGTTTAGCACAAGTGGGTTGCGACCCAGCTGGTGATAGTGGGGGCATTTATATACATAACAATGTCACTTTCTATGGGTCTGGAGGGATCATTTCATTAAGGTGGCTGCACGACGTGTGGCTGGATGCGCCATTGTCGTTAGGTTCCAGCCCCCCAGGTCAACGGGACAACAGGGTAAAGGGCTCGCGATGTGGCTGACAGCAGCCGACGGTGTTCAAATTTGGACAAGTTGGGGATGCTCAGTGACAGGATAGAGGCCGTGGATCGGAACACAATCCAGATCAAAGGAAGTGGTAATTTCTAGGAACGGGGGTGCTTCAGTCGATTCGGGAGCAGCGCCGGCAGTGTACATGTCCGCCGTTTACTCTGAGCCATCAACACCTTCCGGCCTAGCCTATGAAGACCGATGAAAAAAAGAGAGGATTAGCGTCGGGTGTTGGGTCGGATAAGATGAAACGGAAGAGAGCGACTGAAAACAGGAGATTTGATGATCATCGGGAAGGAGAAGGGCATACCTGGTTTTCCTCCAGCCCGCCGAGTTCCGTAACCAGACCGGAGAAAGGGTATTCTCTTGGGATCGCCGGTCTATCCGGAACGAGAGCGTATTTGGCCACGAAACCAAAAGAGACGAAGCTTGCGACTGCTATTGAGAACCAGCGGAGGGCGACGTTCGGATGGAGTGGGGCCGCGTCCGGACCCCACATGCCGAGGATATCTTCGTTTTCATGGTACTAAAACACAACTTTGACCACTGCCCTGAGCTTAAATTTGGCATGGGAAAGACATACGGTGTCTCCAAAGTTACGGCGCATCTGAGGATCCCACCAACCCTTGGGGCCTAACCTCTGGCGCGAGACCCAGGGTAATCGGGGATAGTCGGCAAGTTGAGGGTCTACTTCCTGAGCTTGAGACGCGTAAGTCCTGAGAACTGCAGGGACGGCGAGCGAAGATGGGGACGACTTGAGGAGGCGAGCGGCCGCTCTCGTTCTGGAGAGGGCGTTCATGTTTGTCTTGGTACTGTGGGAGGAAGGGAGGATATAGCGGGCGGCTGCACGTGACGTGTAAGAAGGGGGTAGGCGGTGACCGTCGGCAAAAAAGAAATTAAAGAAATAAGATGGTGGTGGTCGGACGCTGGAGGCGGAAGCTTTCCCGTTTGCCAACCCTTATTTAAGCAGCGGTTATGAAAGTCTACAACTTTTACCACCCCGTTTGATTCTTTCCGCCCGCCCATACGATGCCAGAGAGGATGGTCCTCGAGCCAACCCCCGCCGCGGCTGGCCGTAAGATACGCTCTTCAAAGGTCGTATATCCTCTTGTCTACAACCGTCAGCTCCAAGACTTGTGAGTGTATCCCCACGCCTATCGAAACGCCGCGCACTCCGTTTACTGTCCCCTGCGCAGCGACAACTGGGACCACATGGTCTTCGTCAGAATGTTTGGTCGGCTGACAGTCTATGACTTTCTCACCCCCCCTGAGCGTGTTCTCGATCTCGGCTGTGGAACTGGTCTCTGGTGCATAGAGGCAGCGAAACAGTGGCCAGTGAGTGTTTCTCCGCGCATTTGGCTGTCCGCGCTTGTTGCCAACGGGATTTACCTGTTTCGTGATATCCCCATTTAGCGGTCATCGTTCATCGGTGTCGACATCAGGGAAATCCAACCGGATCTCGCTCGTAGTGGCCATCCGGACCTCTCCTCACGGATTGACTGGGTCCACGTAAATTTGTACTGGCCCTGTTCTCCTCGTTTGTTCCGCTTGTGGGCTGATACCTTTTTCGCCAGTTTAAACGCCCTCAAGTTCGCTTCCAGCTCTTTTGACTTCGTGCGAATTCGGTACATCGGCCTCGCTGTTCCGGAGGATAAGGTACAAGGTTTCGTGCCCCATGTTTGATCGTGTCAGTTGAGACTGACGACATTATTGCAGTGGCAGGATCTGTTGGAGGTGGGTACGCTCACACGCCATCACGTTTCAATCCCCTTCACACCTGTTACGTAGGAGGTGCATCGAGTATTAAAGCCCGGAGGCTTGCTCGAGGTAAATATTCGTATCAAACTTTCACGTCTCAATGACTGATATGCGCAGATAACCGAAGATGATCTCACGTTTCCCTGTGGGCCGGCGCCATACCCTGGTCTGACAGATTCCATTCTGTTGTCAACCACAAGCTCATCGGACTCGATGCCGGGTAGTAGTCAAGCGAGCGTAATGACTCGAGTCTCAAGTCGCCCTCGTGACCATCTGAACCTCCTTATCCCCAACCCTAGCATCGGCGACCTGGAGACACAATCTCCCCCATCAACCACCCAATGCGAAAACAAAATCAGTGCGAGGGATCACCGACGGATATGTGACTCCTGGAAAGACATGCTGAACCACCACTTCATCGCTCCGCCCATTTCCATCCTCCCGTTTTACCTCAACTCTATATTCGCACACGTCACCCCTCAACCACCGCTACAGCTAAACCTCCCTCCAAACTCCCCCCTGGATGGACTACCCCGGTCACTCGGAGGCTCTGACTCTCCTACTGGGTTTCACATCCTAAACGGTGCCGATGGGGCTACTATAAGCCAGGGAACCCTTTCGATTTCGTACCCTCTGCCTGAGTCAGTCGCGCCTCTACAACTGGCTCGACAGGTGCACATGATCATTGCATGCAAGGACGCCATCTGGGAACGATACCAGGCTTTATACAGCAAGTCCTCAACAGTGTCTGATGTCACGATTTCTAAGAAAGAGAGGAATATCAAATCAAACACCGCGCGCGATGAGTTTGAATTCCACTGGGAAAATTGGGTGAAGTAAGCCCTGTTTCCAACGACCTCATGTTTTCCCAAACTCACGACGAAACCCACCCTGCAGCGACATGCTGGACCGAATAGACATCCGTAGCATCGCGATGACCGCCTTCTCACTACCATCACCACCTGATAACCACACCCCCGATTACAAGGTATGGCGAAAACGGTGCGGGGAAATCGAGTACGTCGACTCGGACGAGCCGGACCATAACGTGTGTCGGCACATCCGAACGTTCCTGAGCTGGAAGGCTTCCGACCCTCGATAGCCTCGCCCCATGCTCACTCACGACGCCGCTACGTTTCCCATACACCCCTCACGTATGGACCACAACGTTGACGTTCACCCCTACTCACGTCCTGTATCATACACCTATGTCATGTATCTCGTAAATCTTCCTTGCTTTGCTCGATATGCTTGATACATCTACACGTAGTTTTAGAGTCTCACCCTTGTTGACCATCATGTCTACCTATTGTGTACTGAACCTGCTTTATACTACACTACCACCGAAATATTTTGGCTGAACGCGCGCGGGACGTGACTCTGCAGGCTTGCCTTGCGAGCTGCCAGATCTTGAACACGCTCCCCAGGTCGCACTGGGGCACCAACGTTGGCCAGCAACTGTTTCGGTACTCCAAGGGACAGCCCTGAAAAATGGCGTTGCCGGGTTTGCGCGCCAAACCAACCAATGGTAAGCGGCCTCCACGACATTGAACTCGCCTGTGTGTTTGGGTTCCATTGGATTGGGCGATTGGTGCCTTTCGTAGATGTCATCGGGCTAATCGCCTGCCGCATCTATCGCCGCCCAGATTCTAGAGGGAGCAGATCTGTCAGTCACCCATCTCCTTGGAGAAGAGAAGGATATCAAAGGTCGTAAGGTCGTTCTCCGCGAGGGGGCGAACGGTTCGTGCAAGCTCCAGTACATACATCGCCGCCGACCTGATGGGAGAATATCCGAAGGCGTCGTCCTGGAACACCTGGTCCCATTTGTGAGGGCGAACAACATCTATCTCGGGATATCGTAGGTTGTTTGCGCGTATCGCGATTGCAATATAATAATATATGCCGGTCGTGCGCGCTGGAAAAACCGTCTCAACATCTCCAAAGTAGGCATCCGAGTCGTTGCTTTTTTTTGTTTTTTTTGTTACTGGTTTCTTGCGCTAAGGCGGTAATGCCCATGTTACGCATTACAAATTCTATGGGAGCGGGTGATTTGGAGATTTTGGCGATGAGCTTTGAATCCATGTCGTTGGGGGGACGTGTCCCATCCCTTCGAGCGCGTGTTGATTCGGCCAGGCATTTCCCTTCTCCTCGCCTTCTCCTTCTCCTCCCTCTTCCCTTTCTTCCCTTCGTGTGATTCTTCTTTTGGTGTGTAGGTCTGTTGAACTGGTATGGGGGGGGGGTTGTGAGGTGGTGACTGGGGGTAGTTAGGCGAATACAGAATAAGAGAAACTTGCCCGGTTTGGTTTCTCCTCGGTTCTTGCGATTGCCGTTGTCACCTACCGCGATCGCGATCGGCGGAAGGCCCGTTCGATGAAAGGTTATTCTTCGTCATCTTCATTTGCTCGCTCCTTGGTTTCCTTCTCCTTGGAGTCATTGCTTGCTGAAGTAGTCTGTTGTATTTTCGGTGTTTATCCACTGCAGTCACCACCACCTGTCGAGTTTAGCAGCTACCCACCGAGGCAAAACTCGTTAGAAATACCGAGGCCGCTATTTTGGGGCGCGCGCGCCCTCAGAAACCGCGGCACGAGAGGTAACATGAAACGTACATTGAACCTGCATGGGTGTAACAGACAGACGCGGTGCGCAAAGAGAAAAGGGGGGTGGCGCATAAGACAAACGGAATGTACATCAAGACGCAGCAGCGTTGGCATGAAAGAAGTGAATGGACAACAGAGCGAGAACGAAGAGTAGGCGGAGCAGTCGTCAGGATCGTTGGGTAGGAAAGTAGATGACCACGCTCATCAAAAGGACCTAAGAATGCAAACGAAAATTCTATTACCAGCCATGTCGGAGAGGAGTTTGGGCAGGGGGCAAAAGAAAACCCCGTGCTTAGCGAATGCAGCGGATAGAAGGACCAAAGGGGAGGGAGGTAGAGCCTCGGGGTGGAACGGGTTCTACGCCTCTCCATTGAGTATCCCCTGAACGTCCGCAATCGTTCTAGCAGCATCGATCATCTGGCCACTAGGGAGGACCATTAGTTGTTGTTTTGCCGAGTCCAATGTCCGCTGCGTGCTCGGCAAGACTATTGGGATGTATGGAGAAATCATTGGATCATACGGATCCAACGCCAATGCAGCCCTCCGCAACCACCACAACCCACCTCGGAAATTCTCCTCCAAAGACGGAGCCTCGCCAATAGCAGCCGTGAGACGGCGTACCAACGTCAGTATCACGGTTTGCGAGAGGGGAGGCGTTGAAAGGAGGGGCATCACCACCTCGGGGACGCTACGCGCCAATAACTCCCTCAGCTGTCCCAAATCCTGTGTGTGCAGCACGGTCAAATAAGTCCCGTCCCAATCTTCCGTTGGCGCTGTGTGTGTGTGCGGTTGGACGGGCTGAGGGGAAACAGAGCGAGGGGCCTGGGGGGCAGTAGGTAAGAGGTCCAACATGTTGGGGTCCGGGGATTGCGCTGGGTTGGGGTGGTGTCTACCGAGTATCTCCTGAACGTCCGTGATCACTCCAGCAGCATGGACAAGCTGGGGGCCACCAGGGAGGTCCAACAGTCGTTGTTTTGTTGAGTTCAATACCCCCTGTGTACTCGGCAAAACCCTCGGCACGTATGGGGAGATCAGTGGATCAGATGAGTCCACCGCCGACGCGGCCCTCCGCAACCATCGCAACATGCTCCCGAAACTCTCATCTACGGACGGAGCCTCGCTAATCGCAGACGCGAGACGATGCACCAACACCAGGATCACGGCTTGCGAGAGGGGAGGGGTTGAATTGAGGGGCATGACCACCTCGGGGTCGCTACGTGCCAATAATTCCCTCAGCTGTCCCAAATCCTGTGCGCCTAACACGTCCAAGTAAGTCTCGTCCCAAGTACAACCTTCCGTCGGTGTTGGGTGTGCGTGTGATCGGACGGGAGGAGGCGCAGTGGGTGAGAGGTCCAGTGAGGGGTACAGGAATTTGCTGTATTCTGATGCTGCATCGGGATAAAAATGGCATGGGCGAACAAAAAACACTGAGAGCATGAAACGTTGAGATGGGATAAAAACCTACAAGAAGAATCGCTCCCTGAGTCCCACCCATTACACTCATCCACTTCTCCATGAAGCCTAGAAGAAGACTCCCCAGACTGTGAAGACCCCTCCAGGCAATGGAGAACATCTTCGATGCGTGGACGGGCATCCGGTTGAGGTACCCAGCACAGCTCCAATATCTCCCACAAACTGTTCGTGAAGCCAGCTTCTCGAAGGGGACGTTCACCCTCCAGTACCTTCACGAAAACAGTCAGGTCAGTATATTTGTGGAACGGCAAGCGCCCGCTGATCGTTTCGTATATGACCATTCCGAAAGCATAACAATCTGAAGATTTTGTTGGGCAGCTGTTCTCGAACCCAAACCTCTGCGGATTGATGAGCTCTGGGCTCATCCATCGGGCCGTGCCACCCTGAGTGAATGACCTCGAGGACAAAAGGTTTGCAGGGTCCGAGACGATCGTGAGGAGACCAAAGTCCGCGAGGCGGGCATGGCCGGTTTGGTCAATCAGGATGTTTGCCTTGGCAAGCAAACTTGGTGAGATGGTAGGATAACCCAGGCCATCAGAACATACCCCCTTGAGATCCCCGTGAATCATCCCCTGGCTATGAATGTAGATCAACCCCCTGGCGACACCTTCCAGCTGGGGGGGTTATTCAACTGTCAACGATCGTGAGGGGGAGACGTTGAGGGTTTGACTTACAAGCCCTAGCTGGTTTGCGTCCGGGTTTGCCCTCATAAACTCATTGATGTTTCCGTTCTCCATCCAATCTGATATCATCGCAAACTGACCCTCGGTCATCATAACGCCTATTAGCGACAGCACATTCGGATGCCGGAGGGACCTCCACGTCACCACCTCTTTGCAGAACCTCTGCGTAGAGTTAGTCAGTTCACCGACACGCAGGCAGATCGCACACCCAGCGACTCACGCCAACAACCTTCTGTAAGTCACCCCTTGTATACGTTCTCATGACCTTTACTGCAACTTCCCGGCCGCAATGATCCCCCTTCCACACATCTGCAAATCCACCTCTGCAAAGTGGGCCCCCCGTTCGGTCATATTGGGCCAGAACCTTCATGGCAGTCGGAAGGAGTGCGTGACGGCCACACGTCCTGTACAATGATTTGAGGCACTCCCTTCGGATCTGCGATGAAAGGTCGGGTATGTCCAATAGTGCCTGGTGTGCAGAATATGTAGGTGTCAATTTCGACCCCAGGATTTGGCTATGATGCGTGGGGTTGAACGTGCCTCATCTATCACGTCAACGAAGGACTGAGCGTCATCCTTACAGAGGCCGCGGACCATCTTACTTCCATCCCTACTTGAGAAGGCGGCCTTGATCAAGGAGGAGCAGTCGGACGGAGCGAAGGCACGTTTTATCAAGCGCCAAATGGCTGGGGTGTCACGATTGAGAGAGAGAATCAAATCGGGGGATAATCAACGTCATACCGTACTCGACTGCAGAAGTGATGGGTGTGTCCGCGGAGTCGGTGGTTTCGGCCATACTGCTCTCATCGGGGGGTGTTCCCGGTGCGTTAAGGGTACCGAGTATTTGTTGGATCTCCAGTTTGTAGCCCTCGACCTTCTCCTTGTCATCGTTGGTGTGTGGAGAGTTCGTTCCCATCCTGAGAGTCCGCTCGATTTTGTACGTAACCCTGGAGTTGCTTGATGTAGTCAGAGGACAAGGGCCAAGACAAATCGGCACACCTTTCTAAGTCCCTGAGCACCGCTCTTGCTGAGCCGTTGATATCGCCTCCATTCATCCATTGTGTTGTGCACATGCTGAAACAGTATTCGGATAGCCGCATGGAATCTCCGTCGTGGATCATCTTGTCCTGGTTGCGCCACAATCAGAGTTGGCAGGCGGGAGTGGGACGTGGATACTTGCTTTGACCAGAGCTAGGATAGCGCTGACCGTTCTGAAGATCTGCTGTGCAGGAGAGACATCGACGGCGTTCCTGTTCAGGATATCCATTCTGTTGTCGAGGAGCAACTCTTCGGCCCTGCGTGTGCGTGCTGTCATTATCACCGATTTGGTGCGAGGCGTAGCGTACAAGCTGGACGACGGGGGACGGATTGAAGGGGTGTGGGCTGTTAGGCACAAGGTCAGCCGCCTGCACAGAATACGGATGCGCGCTAACGTCAGAACAGAGGCGCCTCACCATGTCTTGTTGGTGGCTGTGTGCCTTGGGATTCAAACTGCCAAAAGGAGGAGGGTAGAATGTCAAACCCCGTGTTGTCGGATCCGCCGGGTTGGGGCTTATGGGAAACGGGCCGGGGTGATTCGTCGTTGAGGACTATCACGTTTCCCGACGCATCGCGAATCGATATTTGAACGATCAGGGGGAGGGCCAGCGGTAGGCGTGACAATGATGAAGAACCACACTCGGCTGCTTCCTGTGGCTGTTGCACAATGTCTAGGTCGTAACAGAAGGGTGATCTCAGTCTGTTGCCGTTCAGAGGAGAATGGAGGGGAGAGGGTTTAGGCTGGTGGGGCGACAGCGGGCTCGTGGTATCATGGATACGACGGGAGCTCATTGTCTCTCATAAGGGGGAGGAGACACAGAGGTTGGATAGTCGGCAAGCGACTGGTCCATCAACAGATATAAGACACTCATGAGCACGGACGCGGCGATAGATATGTGAGAACGAATTAGTAAAATTAGGGGGAGTACCATATCCTTGACATAAGCGTACGACAGGCGGTTAGACAGATTGCTCAAGGAAACTCCAAATGCTGGCGGGGCCAGATTTCAATGTTGCGGCCGCTAAAGCATGCTTCACACCGGGGAAAGGAACAAAAAACAGACAGCTGTAAATCGCTCCGGTGAGTGCCCCCGCGACCATGCTTCCAGTACATCGTGCCTCCCTCGCCTCATAGACTACAGCTCAACGAGCGTAAGCGTCGGAAAACGCCGTGAAGTTCCACCCGCGCCACGAATAATTTCCCTCCCCCCGCGATTGGGTCGATCGGCTATTGCCGTTGACTTGATCTCGAGTTTATCAAAATCTACCCGCAACTACCATCTTCGCCTACCAACCCATTTGCGGCCG
>Ga0307509_10008270_pt1 | contig 13296 bp, 9 predicted proteins | sample 10_EM_MG_FD_202245 | JGI IMG/M metagenome (GOLD analysis project Ga0307509, IMG submission 202245) | Populus trichocarpa ectomycorrhiza microbial communities from riparian zone in the Pacific Northwest, United States - 10_EM | ecosystem: Host-associated > Plants > Roots > Unclassified | place...
GATAATCCTGACTGTCCAGTCGGTCTAATTTCAACCATTAGACTAGACTTGACTTTCGACCGGACTAGCTAGTCCAGTCCAGTCTTCCGCCGACCATTCGGAACCCTGACCATGGTAGAACACCACTCTGGTGCGCTTCTTTCAGTGGGCACGAGGGGGTGGTGAGACTACTACTCGCACGGGACGATGTCGATCCTGACAAGCTAGACAACTATGGTAAAACACTACTCTGGGGCGCTTCTTCCAATGAGCATGAGAAGGTGGTGAGACTACTACTCGCACGGGCCGATGTCGATCCTCACAAGCCGGGCAACCATGGTCAAACCCCACTCTGGCACGCCTCGTCCAATGGGCATGAGGGGGTGGTGAGACTACTACTCGCACGGGACAATGTCGATCCTAACAAGCCGGACGACGATGGCGAAACACCACTCTGGGGCGCTTCTTACAATGGACATGAGGGGGTGGTGAGACTACTACTCGCACGGGACGATGTCGATCCTGACAAGCCAGACAACTATGGTAAAACACCACTCCGAGGCGCTTCGTCCAATGGGCACAAGGGGGTGGTGATGCTGCTACTCGCTCGGGGTGATGTCAATCCTGCGAAGCCGGACAACGATGGTCGAGCCACTGGATATCGCTGCTAGGCGGCGCCATTTGCCAATTGTAGCACTCCTCCAGTCCCTAATAACTCCTGTCTCTCACATAGTTTAAGCTCACGGCCTCGGCCGGGGTGTTGCGTACATTCCCTCTCTGCCAATAGTTACATACATCCCTTCCGTCTCTCTGTACATACCCGGCATCAGCACAAGTTTCTCCCTCTCTTCGTAGCCTTTTCCTCTCCCCCGATGTCCTCATACAATTTCCCACCCACTGTCCCCCCAATCTATTCCTCTCCGTTTTTATTAAACTCCGGTGTTCCATTTCATTTTAGATATGGCGCACGAAACTACCGTTTCATGTATCACACAGCCGCTTACAACCCGTGAATACTTTCTTCCTATGGTTCTCGGTACAGGGCCATGCTACTGTGTCAAGATGCCTGGGATCTTCTGGTCTTATATGCTACGCTTTCAACAGTTTTATTCCTCTCTATATATATTGGACTACTCTCTTCCCATAATATTATACCGCGCTTTCTTCCATCTTTGCAATTAGAATTCTCGCCAAAGAGGGGAAATGGGTGTCGCACAGAAGTAGCGAATAGACTAGGAGAATTCACTTGGAACTTATGTTCAAAATGTGAATGCCAAAGGCACATATGGAAAATACTACCCAAATACGAGTGTGGTTGCATGGGACGCTAAGCGAGAAGATAGTAGTAGACCAGATTTGTAGGAGTTCTGGTTCGTATATGGTTTATTCGTCCTATCAAATATGGTTTCTTTCTCTTCTCAAATTTTTCTTTCAGCTCTTTGTGTTTCCATACTCGTTACTGGTTGAAGTTTACTATGCGTTCTTTCATTGTTCCTTTCGGGGCACTTCTTTGATAGTCTTTGCTTTTCCTTGTTGAGGGAATGCGGTGGTAGTGGCTGGACTCAACTGCTGTACTATACAGTTGAGCTATGTCTTTCTTATTATTTGAGAGAGAAGCGTTATTACAATAAGGGATCTTGACTACTTCTATTATCACTTATTCGTCCAAGTTCCGATCGCATATCGCAATGGTAAACTATGACACAAACAAAAAAAACTAATACAGGGGACCAGCGGCTGAAGGTGGGGCTGGCAACAGCAGACCAAACACAGGGCTGAATACTCTAAACAAACGTTTCCATGGGCTGTATTCACAGCCCTGCTAGCAAGAACGGTATTGTCACTTTTTAAAAAATATCTTCCTAGCCATCTCTTGTGCGGTTGGGTTGGTAGCTCGCAGTCGCCCCTCCGCACATTTAATTTCACCACAAGCAAGGAAATAAGAATTCGTCCGAGCACGTCCGGTGGTTTCTGATAGCGCTGGGAGCTTCCTTCGAAACGCGATTCTATTAGCGAGACACTTCAGTTTGTGCAGCTGTAAAAACTTGAATAATTGGACCATGTGCTATGAAGTCCCGAATTTCCTTGCCTAGAACTGGGGCAAAAAACAGAGCCGAAAAACATAGCCCCTTTCCCATTCCAAGACACAAAAAAATAATCTTGACCTTCCGGAGAGAGGAAAGTCCATGACATAGCACACATTTCAATGATTGAAGTTTGTACAGTAATCAAGTTGATAATGTCTGCTTTACCCAATGTTGAATTAAAATTGGGTCTGCGAATGTTCAAAAACTTAGGTTAGGGTGTATATAGTTGAGAGTTATCCCATGGGTCCCACCGCCCTCATAATGGGTGACAGGTGGCTTGTATAAATGCGAACGAAAAGTCACAGAGGCACCGATCGCTGAGACCAGTGCATTATGGCGCATTCCTGCAATATAAATATGATATGTGGTGAGACTATTGTAAACTAGTGAAGGTCTACTAACTTAGGGATAAGCCCATTGAAAGCCGTCCCAGAGTCTAGAGGTAGGTCTCTACCAGCACTGGTAAAACATACTATAAGGTACTGAGAGGAGGATTTCGGGTCCTGCTGACGCTAAGAGCAGATAGTAGTAAAATCAACTCCGGGAACGGAAGTGACTGAACAAACACGAAAGAAAGAACCAAATGACCGATGATACTTCCGGGAGGGGCAATCACCGCTCTCACAACCCGAAGTAACTGAAATCCCTAGATGATCCTCGATGATCCGATGATAAAAGAAAAAAAAGACAATCACAGAAGTTTTAAGAAATCGTCCTCACGCTGAGGTTGTTCGTCTGTTCCTGTTTTTTCTCTCTCTACCTACAGTGACTTCTAAACCGCTTAAGGCCCTCGAAATACATAATCTAAGCTAGCCAAATCGGTCTCCCACGCTAACTACCTATCTACGTACTTCATGAAAGAACTAGCTATCAAGAAAAGTGCTATCTGATAAAACCACTTTCCATACCCCACAGATGCACCCCGGCACCCCCCAGAACATCGGCTCGATGTTAAAAAGCAACAATCAATATCAAAGAATACCCATAAACTTGCCCATCCTCACTTCAATGAAAGCATTCCAGTCTCTTTAGAAATAAAACCACTATCCGATATCCGTGAGATCAAACCCACGCTGTCCCTCACTCCATATACCTGTAACCTCTCCCATGGCATCTCTGCTATACTGCACTGATCCAACACTTCCCTCTTCGAACTCTGCCCTATTGGCTTGCCTATCGCGGGAGACAAAAAGAAGCAAATCGTCCAAGTGAAATCGTTTTGTAACTCCCGGCGGATCATGGAGTTGTCGAACATGAGCAGAAACCCCCGAGTGTGACATTCGCTCCAATATTCTCGGCATAGACCAACGGGCATTGAGCTTTCGTCCCTTGTCCTTCGCCTGTTGAAAATCGCGGACTAGAACGAGATCTCCGGGCTTGGGTCTCTTATAACCTGCAGTTTGCTTTGGCTCTAATTGGTCTTGTCTTCTAGCTAATTTCCCTCCTGCTTGTAGACCTCTCTCTTCACGGGAGTCAATGTAACCGTGAATAGTCTCTTCATTCAGCCCTACACCGATGCCTGGTTCGTCGGTAGCCTGATCCCGCTTAACCCACTCCTCAAGGCCGTTGTCAACCCTGCGAGAAATCGACGGGTTAAATCCGAGGAGTATTTCTGCTGGAGTATAGCCATGTACTCGTATACATCTTGAATTGATAGCAAGAACCGGGTTTCTTATCTCCCGACTCCAGTACCCGGATGTCCCTATAGATAGACATTGTAGACGTATTCTTCCCATCAGCATCTGGACATAACGCTCGCTTAATCCCACTGATTTGAGGATGCGAAATAGCTGAAGGAAAATGCATCACTCCGTGATCCACCCACATCTTGGAGATAAGGACTCCCGTGAAGTGGCTTCCATTATGGGTGTAAACCGTAAGAGGCCAACCAACTACCGGAAAGATGTGATCGAGTAGGACCTTCATAGTTGAAGCTTGATCGGCCCTTTGTACACCTACTGCCCACAAGAATTGCGAAAAATAGTCCACCACAATCAGAATGTAAACGACTCAGCTCGCTTTGCATGGAGGATTAATGGGCCCCACATAGTCCATGCCTATCATATCAAGTGGCCTAAACTGAATTATCGATCGCAGCTCTCCTGCCTTTGGGATTTTTGTAACTCGTTGACATGGCTGATAGGAAGAAACCGAACGACCGATATCTTGTGCTCGTGAAGGCCAGTAAACCTTGCCGTGTGCCCGTCCAAGTGTGATTCTCGCAGCATAGTGTCCATGACCCTCGTGTAAGTCCTGCAAGACTTTACTCATATCCTCCTCCAACACACAGCTGGCTAGCTCTCCATTCTTCTCTCTAAAAAAGAGTTTTGGATCCTCCCCGTCCACCAGTACATACTTTCTCATCATTCTCTGTAACCTCTTCCTCTCACTCTGACCCAGGAGCATTCTTCTGCGACCAACTACCCCTTCCCACTCATCCAGCCTTGCTTGAACAACCATTCCATACATTCCAGACCGCAACCATTTTTCCCATCTTCTCCTGATCATATCCTTTGCTGCCCTCCATAAACCTTCATCTTGCTCCGGTTCCCTGGTGCTCTCAACTCGCTCTTGTACTGCCTCTGCTAAACCCAAACCCAATACCCTTGCCTCCTTCATTCCATCTAGCCTAACCCTTTTCCCGTCCATCTCTTCCCAACTCGTCTCCCCCCAGAATGCTTCTTCTCCTCTCAAGATTTGTGCAGCCATAGAATTAACCATAACATCTGTAGCAAGGCCTGTAACACCTATGACCGAGGAGATATTAGGTGAAGGACCCTCAGCATCCTCAACCATACAGTCTCCCATTAGCCGTGTGGGTAAGCGAGACAGCCCATCCGCGATTCCCATAAAGTGAACTTTGGCCGAGCGATGTAGTAACTGTAAATCATATTCCCCCAATCTCTCTTGCCATCGAGCAATCCTCCCATGGGCATCATTGTCAAAACCTGTAAGAAGGGTTCTCAATGCTGAATGATCTGTGTAAACCAGAACAGGATACGCTGATGCCACAACCATCCACCGAACTTCTGCAAGACACCTTATAACCGCTAATGCTTCTCTCTCAGAGTTGGAGTATCTTGTTTCGGCATCAGACAAGCGGAAAGATAGAAACATAATTATTCGCTCTGCTAAGCGGTGCTCGCTCGAGTTTCCAGCTTCAGTTCCAGGTTCTATACCTGCCAGCTGAAACAAAACACCACCTATACCCAACCTGCTCGCGTCTACAGCCAAATGATACTGACTATGAGGGTCGGGAAGAGCCATAGCATTGGTTGCAATCGCATGCTTAATTGCCCGGAATGCTACTTCCTTTTCAGCACTCCATCTAAACCCCGCCGCTTCCCTCTCATCTAGGCATCCCGCTACTCTTTTTCCTCCTTTTCTACCAGTGCTATTTCCCATACTAGTACCCTGCTTGATCACCCGTACCAACTCAGCCCGTCCCGGAATAAACCTTCGTAGAAAAGGGGTTAAGTAACAAAAAGCGTCCACTTCCTCTTCGCCTTTGGGAGTAGGCCACTGAAGGATAGCCTCTCGTTTTCGCAGTGACGGTCGTAGCCCATTGGGGCCTGCTTCCAACCCGACAAAGTCCAGAGAATCACAAAAGAAGTAGGATTTCGTATCCTTGAGGTACATTGGTCCCCATACACATCTCGGAAAGAAATCGTTATGCAGAAACCTGTGCATCTTCTCGAAAGTCGTAGAACTACCGTAACTATCATCTATCATTCCGTCAAAAGCGACTGAATCCTTATCACCAATCAAGGAGTCTGCTCCTTCCAGGTGGTTTCCCGTTCTCATATCCAACCCAGTTGGTATTGCACCAAAAACCAGATCCCGGAATCTGCTATAGGTGTGTGTCCCACCAGTTAACCCTTGTCCCATAACATTATAACAGTACATTCCGTAGCGTGTAACGAATCCCAGCTTAGTTTCGTCACCTTGTCTAACCGGAATAGCCCAGTAGGAGTTTGCCGCGTCAGTTGTAAAGAAGTAGGTTTTGCCCTTTTTCAGAATCGTGTATACAATCTGCTCCAATCTCGGACAAGGATACTGTGACTTTTCTGTAACACGGTTCAAGGGTATGAAATTATGTACCATTCTTAGTCGATCTTGCTTCGGAAGAGTATCGGCTCTCGGCTTGAGCGGGAATTTCGTTCTAGCCCCCCATTCAGAATCGCATGGAAAGATTAAGCCTGCCTCCTCCATCTTGGGCAAAAGGCAACCGCAAAAGGCAATTTCTTCCTCCGTGTAGAGTGGAATTCGAGCTCTGTAAGGTTTTGCGTCTGGAGTTAAAATAATTGCATGTTCAATTAAATCTGTCTGCCTTATTCGTAGAAGATCAGTTTCGAACACATCCTTCCATGTGTAGAGCAATCGTTTCGCACTACACTGTTCCTCAGGGCTCAGTTGAATTCCTACCCGCAAGGCTGTAGAACCAAACCAGTCGTCAACAACCTGCTGGGAAACTTGATCTTCACTCGGTATTGAGCGCTTTTCCGGTCTCCTCGTTGTAGGGAAAAGCTGTGCCTTATTCCTTGTGAGCGCTATAGTTTCTAGCACTTTCCCGATTTTCAAGGATTCTCTCTCGGTACTATCAGCAACCGACTTTCCACTCTGTCTCCACTCTATTTTCTCCCTTATCTCACTGCCCTTCAGCCTCTGCTCACTGTCTCTTTGTCTCTCTGTACCTCGTTCCTCGCTTCCATCTATCTTGCACTCCTTCCCACTCCCGCTAACTCTCTCACCCATCTCCCTTTTCCCTGTTATACCGCCGTCATAATTTCCTTCTTTGCTTATTCCACAGAATCCCCACTCGAATTCTTTTTCTTTCTTTTCTCCTCTCTCTGCTCGACAAGGGGCATAGATGCGTCGCCTGGTCCCTTGCCACCAAGACGACGCTATCAGTTTTCCGAACTCATAGCCTGAAGCTCTCCCTCTTCCCAGTGATCCAGCTCGTTCAGCAGAGTTTCTACCGCCTCTTCAGCCTCATCATCGTCAACCTCGAAGACTGACTCTGGCTCTATGTTTTCCATTTTCACACCCGTAGCACTACTAGGAATAGCAGGAACCTTCCTCCTAACACAGTCACTTCCCTCAATAAATAGCATCCGTAAGTCGTGATACTCTACCGCCTTTACCCTTTTCAACTATCTGCATGAAAGCAACAGGTTGTAGGTTTGGGATACGCTACCTCGTAAGCTTTAATCCTAGCCAAGACTCCCGCCACAACAACATCTAGCCAGACGTAATTGCGTAACACTACCAATCGGTCATCGCTAGGCGCATCCCTAACCCAGAAACAGGAAACCTTTCAAATCCAAGCTTGTCGATAAGCTGCGTGGAGATTAAATCCAACATGGCTCCGGCATCAACAAGAACCTCTGGTAGTTTGTTCTTTCCGACCCAAGCTTCAATATAGAGGCACTCGATATTTTCCTGTAACTCCGGATTAGCTTCACTCAATATATTTCTTCCCACCTGTTCCTTTGCAGAATGGAGGGTTATTGGTTCTGCCTGTGCCTTGCCGGAACTCAGCCTTTTCTTTCGTGAGCATGGAACAGATGATCGCAACAGCTCAGCTAGATCACGTCTCAACATTGGTGAGCAATCAAGAAGCTGTGGTAAGGTAATCTGTAACTGAGAAGCAGATCCTGTCAAAGCGTCTCGGATTGTAAAAGGTGATTGGTCCTTCATCCAATTTATTGGTGCAATCAAAGCTCGCTTTCTGAGCTTTCTCGGAGGTGCTCTTTCCGGCTCCACTCTCTCGGGAGCCATTCTGTCAATCTTGTCAAAACCATCAGCAAACCTTATACTCTCATGAATAATATCCTGTTCCGCTTCCTCCATCTCACTATCGCCATCTTCTACGGTGGTATGCTCCAATCCCCTTCGCTTAGCTAAAGGATTGTTAGTAGGACGAAGGGAACGACGAAGGCCTAGACTCTCTCCGAGTTCTCCAGCTCTCCTGGTCACCTTAGTAGCTCGCTGAGTGTTATGAACCTCGGACTCCGTATCTTCGACCCGAGCTCGTTTCTCCGCTAAAGCATTTTCAAAAATAGTGCGTACTGCGGCAATTCTTGCTGCTACCACGCAGGCGATTCCCAAGTCTCCTTGGCTGACGGAGCAAGAGCGCAAACAGGAAACAGGAACTGCACCAACGGTACTCAGCTTAGGCGGCTCATGATTCGGTCGGGGCATTATAGATCTCTGTGTAATAGCAATCGCATTACTACCTGACAGCGGAGGTGGCTGAATAGGTTCCGAATGACGGTAAACTGCATGATTCAGTTCCCTTTCCTTCCGGATCCTTTCTCCAATCTCCTGCTCTTCATAAGTTGTTAAAGGCTGATTCATGCAAGTATCCGAGTAGTGGCCCCTGTTTCCACAATTGAAACAAGTCACGCGAGGGTTAGTACGGCGATTGCTTGCCTGATATCCAGGGGAACTGGCTGGCAAACGAGCCATTCTTCCCATGGTTCCCTCATAGGTTGACATGTAGGCGTTAAACTGCTCCTGCGTAAGGGTAAGGGCAGGTGGTACATTTCCGGCTGAGGTAGAAGCGATGTCCGTTTTACTAACAGCATTTACTGTAGACAGTACCGGAGCTGTATACAAGGGTGCCAGGGATCCGAGGATTTCACGTGATGGTTGACTCGGATGAAAAGGATCTGCCTCTCCTATTTCCTGGAACGAAAACTTAACCACGTTTAGTGCTTTTAGGAAGGAGAAGTTCGGGGAATCCTTGAGGTCAAAGGTGACTCTGTTTCCTCTCTTGGTCCCTCATGCCCTTAACAAACGCAATAGCGAACAAGGAGTCCATATCCCGTGGAATCATCCGGGACAGCATCTCAACACGGTGAGCGTAGTCCCGAATATGTTCGCCTTCCCCTTGCAATAAGGACAGCATCTCATTCTGTACCGCAAACAGGGAGGAAGCCTCAGTAGCCTTAACCCCATACCGATCCTTGAACTCCACCACTCTCTTACCGTAGTCTTTCTTGTAGGCTTCTGGGAGTACATAGTACCACCAGTGCCAGGCATCCCCGTTTCGTTCGAGATTTTGACGAAACAATCTAATCTTAGAATGGTCAGTAGCCTCACTAATACCTGGAGTGATTGACAAATCCCAGGACAGGGCGGCGGTCTCTATGTCATCTAAATACTCCTCAACGCTTTCGCTCAGGTCAGTATTACCCTCATTGAAAGGGTTAATTTTGATAAAGTTGCTCATTCTGTTAAGCTGACGAACAGGAAGATGCACGCTGGAGGAAGGGGAAGGGGGAGATGTTTGAAACCGGGAAATTAGCGGTTCGTCTGTTCCTGATCCAAGCGTGAGTTCTCTATCTCGCTGCCGAAGGTTTCGACTGATATCTATAGCCTTGCTATGCGAGCAAGGATTGTTTGCCTCCATGTTTGCTAACACTAGCAAAAAGAGAATTAAAAGCTTTAGATCAGAAGAGGAAGGAAAGGAAAACTTAACGAAAAAGAAAAAAACAGTCTTCCGGGTGTAGCAACCTGGAAATCCGTTTCAGAGCACCACTGAGAGGAGGATTTCGGGTCCTGCTGACGCTAAGAGCAGATAGTAGTAAAATCAACTCCGGGAACGGAAGTGACTGAACAAACACGAAAGAAATAACCAAATGACCGATGATACTTCCGGGAGGGGCAATCACCGCTCTCACAACCCGAAGTAACTGAAATCCCTAGATGATCCTCGATGATCCGATGATAAAAGAAAAAAAAGACAATCACAGAAGTTTTAAGAAATTGTCCTCACGCTGAGGTTGTTCGTCTGTTCCTGTTTTTTTCTCTCTCTACCTACAGTGACTTCTAAACCGCTTAAGGCCCTCGAAATACGTAATCTAAGCTAGCCAAATCGGTCTCCCACGCTAACTACCTATCTACGTACTTCATGAAAGAACTAGCTATCAAGAAAAGTGCTATCTGATAAAACCACTTTCCATACCCCACAGTACCAACACCTGCCAGAGCCGGTATCGGACTGCCCAGATGTTACGGGCTGTTACCGGCAGTCTAAACCTATTGGTCTATCCTCTCTCCCCCCTCATCCGCTCCAGTGGTTGGTAACACACTCTAGCCCCAGCATATACTCCTGCTATACCTGATGGAGGGTAGGTATCGTAACCAACCAAACATCAGAGAATTCCTATAGCACCCGGAATCCCTAGTCGCTCATCTTCCCCAAATCAATTGAGGCAGAGCAGCTCATTTATATACTTGAAAGCAAGGAAAAGAAAAAAAGAGATAGCTACTTTTTCCGCCCAGCGTGGACCTCACCCCTAGGGTCAGGGGTGAAGGTCTAGAGTGGGATGCTACCACCTGCTCCCAGTTTCTGTAGGCCTATACCCTCTGCGATAGGTGGGGGTGACTCTTTTTGAGGGGAATTGAACTTCTGGGCTCCTGCTAAATTGCACAGCAGGTTAATTGTTTTCCGACATAACCACTGCGCCACCTAAGAATTTTCACATCATAGCACTACAGGAACTAATACCTATCCCGATGTCTTTGGTTTGCGCTCTGCCTAAGGTCAAAAACAACAATTTTATAAAATATCTGTTAAACACTTAAGCCACTTCAGAAGTTTGCCAGGCTTTGAAGCAATGGAAATTGTAAGCATTGATCTGTGATAGCCAATGGCGGGCCCTCCTTGTACTATGCTCAATTACAACCATCAGAACATGATTAAAGGAAGGAACCTTCGCATATTTGGCAACACCTGAGAGAAGACCATTGTCATAACTTAAGTTAGGTAATAATATGTTGGGTCTCTAATCTATCTTACTCATAAAAGTTCTTGGTATCGTATTTCTGTAGTTAGCCCGGTGTTCGGAACCGGCCAGGGACCAAGAGAGAGGGCGGGGATAATGTCAGGAACACGGGAGAGGACCGCTGGACGTAGTCCTGTGTAGAAAATATTACCCGGGTGACCACTGGGCGCTACATGCTAGGCTTTTATGGGTATAGTGAGCCAAGCGGGAAAGCGGCTACTTAGGTGCAGGCAGGGCAGGTATCAGAACGGGCGGGATTTAGCGGGGGACTATATGGGGTATCGGAAGACGGTAGGGTGTGGGTCAGGACTGCGTAGGGGTCCACCCAGGGAAGATATTAGGAATGACGGCCGGGCACGGGTGGAAGAAAAATGAGGGGGACAGCAGGGGATGGCCGAGGACGGCTTGGGGCTGCAGAAAGATTATGAGTGATATATAATGATGCAACCACTCTCTGTCGCTTCTAGCAAGCGCATGCGGGCGTGGTGAGACTACTCCTCTCCTGGGCGCTATCAATCCCCACTAGCCAAATAACAATATTCCAACACCGCTCCCGTTCGCTTCAAGAGATGGGCATGAACAAAAGGCGAGACCATCAGCCACACGTAACGATATGACTCCCGACGGGCCGGATATCTGTGATCGAACACCCCCCAAGATCCTTCTACCGTGCAGGTCCAGGCAAATCAAAGTGGAACCTGTTCCACGGCTGTCGGAAAAGCGAAGAAAAAACTAAGAATGGCTATAAGATTTCCCCTAGCGACGTGCCAGCGATATTTCTATGTTTTTATTTATAATTTTTGCTCATCGGTAGTGCACATCACACGGATAATGAGTGGCCATACATTGAGTTCAGCCCTACTGCAGTATCTAGAATCATGATGTATATTTTTATCACATCACGATAAATATATATATATATTTATTATATATATCAGCTTTCTACCAGTTGCTGAACACACTGGCGCCCTTACATAATATGTAATAAAACATAAAAACGTTACCCTTCAAGTTTGGTGTGAACTTTTTCACACCCCTGCAACTTTCTTCCATCTATCGCTAGCGGCACTAAGTTACACCAGTTGGAGGGTCCGACTAGGATCTCACCAGGCAACCCCCAGACTTAGTGTGCGGCGGTAGTGGTTGAATCATGTATCGGGCATGTGGCTCGGGAGACATGCGGTTATCATATGCGCTTGTGCATGCAGTGGCTAGGCACAGAGTGGTGGATCGCGCTCTCCACATGTTTATGGCGGTAGATGGGACATGTTTATTTGGTTTATCGTTTCTTTCGCCCCACAACCCATTTGTCGTAAACTAGTAGGTTTAGCCTATTTCGCAGTTTATGCGACAGCCGTACATACTCGAGTACAGTACGAGTACTCAGAGCGAGAATAAGTCCCAAGAGAACGAGCGCGACAACCATTCCCCCAGCACTCAACCATCACCATGACTCAAGTCAATACCACAGTCAAAATCAAAGATCGTATTACCGGATCCCATGCTCTTAGAGATAAGGAGGGACACAAATATACAGGCCCTAGCACCAATGGTCATTATTGTTGTGTTTTGTAATTATAATCACATTTATAGTTATCAGCCATTGTCTCAGGACTTTATTCGCGTCGCGAGTAGGATATGGGGTTTGGGGGTCAAGATGATTCCTGACTGCCCGAGAACAAAGAGCGTCACGGTGGTGCTGGATAGCCGGTTTCCTTAGAGTTCGTTGTTTCCCTGAAGCATTGCCTATTCGGAGATATGACGTACCGGTATCCCCTGGCCTGCCCATAGCTAGGATCTCCATCAATTGCGCAGTGCATTTCCCTCTGGTCTATTTAGCGAGCTTTTTCCACCATCATCTCACTCGCATTGCCATGTCCTCTTGCTGTTCCTTCAAGAGTGACCCAAGCGTTGCGCAGATGTCAACAGGTCCATCACCCCAGAACCGAGCATGCTGACACTAACGAAAATTTCGGGGGTGAACAGACAACCCTGACAGCTGACCGTCCCAAATTGTCAGGGGTAGTACAGTACAGCCCCCGGTAGAAAAAATGGGGAAACGGCGATCGGGCTTCTGAGGTTTTGATTGGAGGGTTCAGTGTGCTCGAGCCAATCGAGCAACCGTGTTTCTGACTTTTAATTTGAGCAAACCTTTTCAGTACCATGCTCTTGGCCTGAAACCCTCTCGGATACCATCGACCGAGAAATATACCATCGAAAAAAATAAAACCATGACTAGGATGCCAGAAGTGAGTATTGGATCATTTCAGGATCATCAACTAGCCTAATAAGGGTAACCTTCACACCTGATAGGTGTTTCTCCACTCTCCACCACTCACCTCCTTTCTGTCAACACAAGCATGAACCAGCCTCTACCTGAGCGCTCTACAGTATTAATTTTTTGTTATCGCGACCGCAAAAAAAAAACCTCTCCT
>Ga0307509_10008272_pt1 | contig 13293 bp, 5 predicted proteins | sample 10_EM_MG_FD_202245 | JGI IMG/M metagenome (GOLD analysis project Ga0307509, IMG submission 202245) | Populus trichocarpa ectomycorrhiza microbial communities from riparian zone in the Pacific Northwest, United States - 10_EM | ecosystem: Host-associated > Plants > Roots > Unclassified | place...
TTGAAGCCGTCGTGAAGAGGGGTCCAAGGAATCGGATTGGTCAAAACCAAAAATATGACAAGTCAACTAAGTTGAAATTTCAATCGCTGTGGTTGTAGGAGACGTGGTGATTGTTGTTCGGGTACTTGTTGCCTGTGACAAGTATCCGGGCTCAGGTACTTGTCAACACTAATTTCTTTCTCGCCCCATACTGTGGATTAAGCGAATCCCTGTTTACGGATAGTTCTCTCCCGCCGAGAGGATCTCTGCTTATCTCGAAACTGCGGGCCCGACAAGGTTCTTGAGGTCGTTCTCAAGCAGCTGGATGACGCCTGCCTTATCTTCGCATCACTCTGTGCTAGTGCAGGGGTATGGGATCAACAGGTCAAATTCTGGCGTTCCTTTTCTGATCACGTTGTCGGTGTCACACAGTCTACTAGTCCTGTGCTCTTGGGCCGGTTTCATGCGGGATGATGCCATGCCTGTCGGCTTGGCTCTAGTTTTTCTTCCTTTTTATTCCCCTCTTTGACCTTCGGATCTCTCTGTCAGCTTGCACCGTATGATTGCCCACTCTCGGCATCGTGCGATCTTCTATTTTACCTTTAGATTTTTTTTCTTCCCACCCTTTTCGGTTGCGCAATTTAAGCCTCGTGTGCCCAGAATTTGTTTTTTATATATCTAGAAGTCTGGTTGATGGTTATAGGTATGATACTAGAGTGCTCTGATTAGGGCCCATCCTGCGGCACCCTAGAAGGCAACCCATTGGGTCATTTCGTAGGAATGAGTTACGGTAGATAGGTCTGTGGAGTGGGGGGTAGCACGCGGTGGATTAAGTGTACAGGGCCACCGATCTTAAGCCAGAAGAGTCGAGAAGACCTGAATATTGAGGTAGAAAATTAGGATATTTTCGGTAGCCCACCATTCCTCAACGTGTCGCTTACTTCCTCGCTGGGTTTTGGGACTAGTATGATCTTAGCGCGAAAACCTCAATTATTGAGAATATCACTAAGACATTGGAGCTATGTGTTTCTTTTTAACTCTCCCCGCCACGGAAGAAAAAACTGTTTCCTTCACTGCCCAAATCAGGAGGGTGAAATCTTGGACGTCCCGGTGTCATTGTCAATCATGCCGTGGGCAGAACCAAACTTATTATACGAGCTTCCCTGTGGCACGCTTGACGCTGAAGCAGAGAGCAGCCCGTAGGAGCGGTAGTGCTAGAAACTCCCATGTTCAACGCCTCCCATTTTCGGACTACCGTTTGATCACCGGAGTTTTATTGCTTTCAGAGAAACGGCGGAGGATTAAGCGTAGCAGTGGTACCGTACACTACTCATATTCGCCACCCTCTCATATGATATGGCATACGATCACATGGTATTTCTACTCATTCCGTCTGGATTGAAAATTAAATGAGGCCATGGGAAATTTGAATGGTTTTCTACCTCCTTTTCATCATATCCGAAACCCGGCTCCCCGATGACCCTCAGGGGGTGCTCGGTTCTCCATCCACACACACTACCCGGGCCTAGTAAGGCACCAATATCCCTTTAGACCGCAGTCCTTGACGGTGCATGGCGGAGATCGGCGGATGGTGGATAGCGTATACGGCAGCCCTGAACTCATTTAAGTCATATCTCTCCCATATCATACATGCTGCTATCTGAGCCCAAATGCTTGAAAGTACATTGAGGTATCCAAATGCGCCTATCATAGCATTCACGATACATGGGATGAGGGAATCAAATACCCTCCCCTGTTACCCCTCGGGGACACCCATCTGGAGGGTCATTCAATTCCTGCTGGGGGGAGTTTTTGGTGATGATCTTTTTTCCGGGTATTTTATTTTCCTCCCCTGCTGTGGTAAATGGCGTATTCACACTCTCTACAGGTTGGAACCCTCATATTTAACATGTCCAGTGTCTTTGTGTAGTTTCTCCTGCGCGCAGGGACTCTGTTGACTACGAGTGACGACTCATGATTGGACCCAAATTTCATTGGTCCAATGTGTTTCCTAAGACCTACCTCGGCAATTGTCGAAAGACCAACCATGGTGAAGCGCATCTCCGGTTCCGCTCCAACAAGAAATTCCTCTCTTGTTGGCGCCACAATATCGGGTGCCCGGCAAGCACATTCGTAAGTCCCAATAAGACCCAGAGCTATGATAGCCCACCCTCTCTACAAGTGAAGGTTATCCTCCTTCCTCTTTACACCTCTCCCACATAGATCAGCAAGCGCTGTGTAGGTTACACATTTGCAGGTTACTCTACCATAACCTTCTCTGCTGCCGCACCACCCATGCCATCCAGGTAGCGTTCGCAGGCTGCTGGGCTGCAATGCAGATAGCCGGCCGATAAACTGCTCGGCAGGGTTAGGCTTTGTGGATGCCCGGTGGTACCCCCTGGCTTTTGGTATATGGCATTCGATCGGTAAATAACTTTCTAATGGGAGGAGACATTGCAGTCGTGCACATTCAGCAGGGTTAGGGTTTTTGAGCAGGAGGAACCCTGGGAAGGGTGTTTCTGCATGTTAGGGCCAGGGCTGCCTCAGGGTCCAGGGGTAATAAGAAGATATGCCATGAAGAACCGATAAGGGCCCATATCCGACAAGAGGTGGAGGTCTACTATTGCTTTTTTGCGAAGTACCTGGGGCTAATATATTCACATCTATTGAGTACAAAACAAGGAGAGCCATAAAAGAATGAGTATGGATTCGTGTCTAGCGATTGAGAAAAAGCAGAGGTAAAAAATAAGAGTTGCTACCGGAGAAGTGCAAGCTATATAGTCTTTATAGAGAGGGTCGGCTAAAATTGAGACATCAAATAGAAACGGGAAGGGAAGGAAATAAAGGAAATTTTCCACGGTCTCGTATGTCAAATAATGTGAATATGAGCAAAGTGCCATAGTTAACGACTAGTGCTAGTATATTTTGTTGCTAGCCCTCCATCCTTGGACATATTTCAAGTCGCTTGCGGTCATCAGTGTCGCCACATATCCTGAAACATCCTGAAAGTCAGTGCAATCATGGTTAATCACTCGGACTCCTCCAGATATTTGCAGTCTTATCAGGTCAGGTCGGATGAACCCAAGAAGTCGGGCTGTGTCGGGCCGAGGTGGACCCCGCGGGTCCCCAGTTCGGCGGGGCAGCTTGCAAGAACTTCTGCTTGTCGGTTTCAATTTTCAATATCTATCATGAGGACAAGAATAAGCACATCCAATTTTCCAAAGACCGGTAAATGTATTAGGAGAACTTAGCTAATAGTAACGGAAAAAAGACCCAAGAAAAAATACAAGAAAGAATAAGGCCCAAAGAGAATACAGATGTGTCCCGTACCAAACGCATATCGGATTCCACTGTCGGAGGCGGTGCATCGGAAGCCGCTGCCCTTGCCACGGGAGATCGTTACCACCGATGTTCCCAGATGTAGGCAGGCGAAGTGAGTGGGACCTGAGGCGGCCTGCCGTGCGGTTGGTAACATCCCCGGGCCATGTACAGGCAGGCTGAACTCGAAGGTTAGAGAGTTGTAACTTGGCTAGTCTGGAACCGCTTGGAGAGTGAAATTCGTTCTGAATCCGAGTATTCGATGCATGCCTTGTAGGTATCAGACTTCCAGTGGCCAAGTGTTTGGATTTCCGTTTCTGCGATCCCCACCTGAGCGGCCCATGTGGCGGCGCCCCTGCGGAAGCTATGGCCGTTCCACATACTATGGTCCAGTCCAGCTATGGAGGCGAGTGCTTGTAGTTTGTGAACAACGTATTCTCGAGAGAATGCTTCCTGTTCACGACTACCGATACAGAACAGGGGTGCTTGATGGGGCCCTGGGTATCGCGGGCAAGGTACTCTTCCATGGCACGCACGGGGCAGGCGTTGTCAAGGCTTGCAGCAATAGTCAGCTTAATTCCCTTCCGAAAAGGGTCTGTTTTCGATGATGGGAGGGTGAGTTCTATATATGCTCCTCTTCCGCGTATTCTAACACTACTCTTCGTGAGAAACCACTTTGGGAATGCGTCCCCAAGCGTGAGGTCTGTTGGTTTGTAAGTGAACTCCTCAACTCTGAGGAAGGCGGCGAAGGCAAGTGTAAAGGCAGCTCGGGTAGCTATATCATTGTAGTGAGAGCGTGAGAGATGGCGGAGGATGAGTATGAGGTGGGGCCGGGTCAAAGGTGTTCGTATCCTGCGCTCTGGTTCCTGGTGATCGCGCTTGATCCCGTGAATCGTTCGTTCTAACCGGGGGTCTGCAAATGCGGTGCACTCAATTCCGAGGTCAAGTTGGTAAGACTTAATACCTGCTAGATAGAGCTTCATTGTTTTCACTTTGACTGTTCGAGCCAGGGAGCATAACCACTCTATCAACCATGTTGCCTTTGCGGGAAAGCAACCTCCGTTTGGGTATTGGTACCCAGCTAGTCTGCAGAAGCGAGAAAATCGAGACCTTGGCGTGTCGTAGTTCCGTCTTGTTGAGGGGGCGAGCCCGCGCCAAAGGTAGTAGGCAGCTACCTGCGAGAGTCCCGATTCCTGTATGTTAGAAATCCACGCTGTGGGAGGCTGCATGTTGGGTGTAGTAACTGTGGTGCGAGGTCAGCTATCCTGTTATATTCTGATCGTGAGAGCGCATCTGCTAGGGCATTCTCCTTTGTAGGGATCCATAACGCCTCTACTTCTAAGTCCCATTCGCTAGCGAGTAACAAGCATCTTCTCAAGACTTGCATGGACGCTCCTCGGATTGTCCGGTTGGCTATACCATGGGACACTGCTCTGTTATCAACATGCATTACGAGTGTTTTCCCCTTCCACTTGGAGGCCCAATCCAGTAGGACTTGTTCGATGGCGCGCATTTCTTGCATATTGATATGCTCTCTGCCTTTAGCTATAGAGAGGGGTATAGGTATTGAGAATGCGGAGTCGGGTTCGGGGTGTTTCTGGCTTTGGCTGAGGTAGTATCCTCCTAGTCCTTGGGTACTAGCAGCATCGGACCAGGCTCTAATTACTTCCCGCCCTCTTGTTGCGATTGATCTTTCCGGTGGGTACTGTAGTACCTCGGACCACCAGGCAAGATCTTTGTGTGCCTCGCTGGATATCCGCTGTTTATGGTACTTGGCTGCTTGTGGGGGGAAATACAGCTCCATGTTGTAGAGGCGGCGAAGAAATGTCCTTCCTAGGGGGACGACAGCGGAGACGAAGTTTAGATATCCGGTAAGCTTCTGGATGTCAAGCAGCGAGAGGGAGCGGCTATTGCATGCCTCGCTGATAATTTTGCGTGCTTTGTGTAGCTTCTTATCGGGGATTCGAATTACCATGTTACCAGTATCGAGTACCAACCCAGCGAAGCCCACAGAGGTCCCCTCTTCGTTCTTTGACGTTTTTATACTTAACCCCACTTGCCCACAGAGTGTGGCAAAGATTGTGCTGGATTGCTTGAGGTTGTCTGTTGCTCCTGGGTCTAAAACTAACAAGAAATCGTCAAGGTAGTGAATTATCGTAGCACTGATATTCGCTTTTTTGAGTTGCTGTTCAAGAATCCAGTGGAAAACCTCTGCAAAGAGGTTGAACAAATATGGGGCAGTAGTACCCAGTCCGAAAGGCAGGAACCGTTCAGCGTAAAATATGTCCTCCCATTGGAATCCGAGGAGTGGAGTGTCTATTGGCGATACGGGTATGTGGCGAAAAGAGGACTCGAAGTCGAGCTTAATTAGAATGCTGTTTCTCCCAAATCGTTGGACCGCCTGAATTGCATGTTCAATCCCGCTATATTGAATAGCGCCATAATGCTCGGGGATTGCTGCATTAATCCCGCTCATCTCTCCTGGCGGGTAAGATAGGTGATGGATTCTCCTCTTGCTTCCGTCCGCTTTATCTGTTAGGCCTAGCGGAGATGCTGTGAAGTGGCTTGGTAGGCTATTAAGGTCAGGGAAGACTTCTAGGCGGGATTGGTTAAGTTCTGATAGTATATCGGCTGATACAGTTTCTGCCTCGGCTATGGCGGTCTTTAGGTTGGGGTGAATTGTTGCAGTATTGCGGGAACCTTCATAACCAATCCTTGCGCCAAAGGTGCATATTCCTAAGACGGCTGTGACCACGTCGGGGTCCAGGTAATCTTGTGTAAGGTTGCTCCATCCTTCTCTTCTTAGTTGCCCATTAGGCATTGGCAGGCTGTGGGTGGTAAATAGTGGGTAATGCAGTGATGCATTAGTAGGGCGTGCGGGTGCTATGCTAGGTTTGGGAGATAGGCAATCATTGCTTGGGCTGGGTGGTGTCTCCTGTCAAAGGGTGATTGGAATATGAGCTGCTTGAGTAGCAGTAAGCTAAGTATTTTCCAAGGAGAAATACAAGGTCTAAGGGTATAGGAAAAGGCTAAGGAAGTGGCATGAGAAAGGTGGGGGTAGCTGGGACGGCTAACGTCTATTGGGCCCTTGGTATCCGGTGCCTGTGGGGCATTGCGCTGCGGGGTGGTTGCTACCACAGGAAATGCACGCGTGCTGATAGCGGCAGGGAGTGATTCGGCACTCCCGATAGCTCCAATTTCTGCATGGTGGTGCTATAGCTGGTACGGACCCTGTGTTTCCTCTTGCATGCTGGGATTGGCTAAAGGCTGATGCAAGGCTGCTGCCGACGGGCTGGTGTGCTTGCACCAGGAGGTTCTCGCGTATAGGCAGCTCGTGAATCCGGCGGAGAGATCCGGCAGTTGGCTTAGTGCTTTGTGGCCAGGGGCCTCGTGGCGCTGGGTGCGCGAAGCATTTTGAGGCTACAAGCTCGCTGTCAAGTAGTCGCCATGCGCTAGCATGATAAATGCTTTTCCCACTCGCAACCCTCTTCCGGTGGAATTGGAGGTGGTAAGCCTTCACTCCCTCCCATGCGTACTTTTCCAGTAAGTCGTACAGGTTCATGGTGTATATAGAGAGTGCTGTGGCGAGGTCCCCTTGGAGATAAGATGGTGCTAGCTTAACTAGGATTCCGGAGTAGGCCGCCCAGGCTTTAAAGAAGCTGCTGATTCGATACTCGCTCTCTCTGCCATCTCTTTCGGCTTGCTCGAACTCAATCCCTCCAATGCTAATTGTTCTTTGCGTTTCAGCCCGCTCCTTTTCACTCGCTAGGAGCCGGTAGATGTTTGTAGGCTTGAACCTATTTTCGATGATCTGTACGAGGGTACTGCGTTCGACTCCGGGGAATAGTACTTCCACTGACGCTGTGATAGTTGATGCGCTCTCACTCTCGTGTGGGAATAGGGGTTGGGATGGGTAGTACGTACCGGGAGCCCTCGGTTCCCTCATATTGGCAAGGTCCTCCTCGCTTTGTTTCCTGAGTTCGGCCAATTGGCTTTCTAGTATAGCTATCCTACTGTGTGTAGGGTTGTGTGGGTGGGGCTGGGTGCCTCGGGTTGGGAAGGGGGGTTGCTGGGTCTGCTGGGGAGTGGGACTCAAGGGGTTCTGGTTATTGGAGGTGAGTTGGAGAACCACTCGATCCACAATATCCTGTTGGTGCGAGCGGAGGAGTTCACGCATTGTACTGAGATTGATTGGTATGTCTGATGGGGAGCGCGATAAGGTGTGGCTATCTACATCTCTTGATGATATCGGAGTGGCTGGCTGTGGTGAGATCGTGTTTGAGGGCTGGGAATGTGAGATATTTATCGGTTCATTGTTGGGGGAAGCCTGGCTGTACTGGGGGGTGCTCGGCTCGGGTTCCTCACTATTGCTAGATGGGGAATTGGTATGTTCGGTCCTGGGGGTACTGTGATCCGGGTCTCGTTGTTGGCCATAACGACTTGGGGCTTGTCGGGTACGCGTGTTCTTCCTTACTCCTGCTGGTGCCCTTCGCCTGGTAGCTGGTGTGGAGTTGCCTCCACGTGCTGTAGCTCTTCTGGGGGCCATAGTGTATTTGTGGTGGTGGCTAATGGCTAAGGCCGGATAGGCAGTGGCTTTGGATGGGTAGAGATAGTGGTTTGAGGCAATAAAGAACGCGAGAAATAACGAACGCGAGCTGTGAGAAGAGTGGTGATGATGTGGTATGAAGAAGCAGAAAGGGGGACTCGTGTAGTAAGGTTCGATGGGCCGTGCGTGGGAGAGCTATGACCCCGCACTGCCCCGGCAACCGGAGAAACCATGATCCACCAACCTCCAGGGCATGCCCGCCCACCCCCCCGGTTGGGTACGTCGCGCTTTGCCCAATTGGCAATGGGTTGTACCAACCCGACATTTAATCACAAAAAACGGGACTCTAGTCTGCTTATCATGTCTGACTACCTCCGCGAAGGTATGTCCGAAATTTCTATGCCCAATGGTAGTTCCTCCTTTAAGAGTAAAAGAATTATCTCAGTCGCCAATCTCCTCATTCCATCCTGCGAAGGCCCCGCTTCCCCCTACCCCCAGTGCATGTGTACCTCAGCTCGCCCGTCCTGCCTCTAGCTGGTTGTTTGTTTTCAAGGGGAAAGCGCCCCACCGGCTCTTTCAAGCGGCGTCTCATGATGGGGCGCGAGCCACTTTTACCACTTGTTTTCACCTCTCTTCCAACAACCCTAGCCCCAGGGAGGAACTGGAAAGGGAAGTGGGCTAAATCGAGGGGCGACAATACCGGAGTTAGTATGTCTTATCCCGTCCGTTTTTGAAGGCTATAGTAGAATTGTTGCTAATTGGGGTAGGGATTGATCGCTGTCCAATGCCGGATTCTCTGAGATGACGCCTCCAATATTTATTAGTAGATCATTTTTCCGTAGGCATCCAAGGGTTCCATATCTTGAATTCCGCTGAGGGATCCTAGAGGTTTACCTTTCCCTTTTTCTCCATTCGCCCCATACAACACTATAGTGTAGGGCAGGCATTCTAGTTAGATAGCGGTTGATCGTCTTCGGAGAATTTGCGTTCCATGGTTAGGGACGGCTCGTGTAAAAGAATTCAGTTGGTTACAAGCCTTGGAGTGCAGTAATAAAGTGTATAAAGGTTTTCGCTAGGCAAAGGGTCACACTTGGGCAAACAATCGTAGAAGCCAACTGGCTTCAAGTGGCTTGAAAACGAGAACAGTGATACTGAAAAACTCGGAAGACAGCATTTTTAACGGGGGCCTATCATTTTAAAGACTTGGAGGTATTCAAAAACTTGAGTGCAGACATACTGTCCCCGTCGCCGGATCAAAGTTGCACATTTTTTTTTTTGGTGGGCCTCCACCAAAGCGTGAGTAGAGATGATTGTCGTCTTGAGTATGATACCGTATGGCCTTTTCCGATTGACAGGTTGCTCGGAAACATAAATCCCTAACCCTGTAGCCCTCCTTGCAGTCGCTGAATTACCTCAAAATTCAGAAAACTATACCTTTCATTCCAGAAACATCTCTAAATAGGGGCCACCCCTTCTGATATCAGCTGGTAGACGTTGGTGAAAATCATATTATATATTCTAGCACTGAGCTATTTTTCAAATTTATATCAATGCTCACGTAAGGGAAACCTGACATTAGGCAAAGATCAGGGATCGTTATTTTTGGTGTAGTTTGGCCAGTCTGTACTCGTAATACTATAGACTGTCATTGTCAAAGCTAAAAAGGCCCTGCTCTTATGTTACTGCACGTGCGTCAGGAAAGTTTTCGTCGAGGGAGGGAGAATGGTGGGGTCTGGCGGTAACCGAAGTATCATATTAGCCACTGGTGCCTGGTATAATAAGGATTGTCGGGTGCTGCTACTAAGGGTGTGGCAACAAAAGTTTGTCATCCCTGGTTTGGCTGGATCGAAATTAGGTGTGTGTAACCCGAATTATGGAACATCGAGTACCGTAAAAACCAGAATAATTGGACCATGTGCTAGGACGTTGGACTTGCCTCTCATACTTGTAGTAAGGTCTGTGTTTTTTTCCTTTTCCTTTGTCTCGGGGGGCGTGATTTTGGTGTGTTCCCCCCCTTTGCCGGAAGAGGAAATTTCCGACTACATAGCACATGGTCCAATTATTCGAGTTTTACGGTAGACCAGAATACCGGTGCACAGGTACACTCCGGGCGACATCCGGCGGAGGAAAAGGGCTCGTTGAGCTCTTATCCGGGTGTCAAGCAAAGGCTAATACTACTCGATATGGAGAGACCGTTGCCAAGGAGACCGCTCCCAGGGCTGGACCGCTGAGGCATTGCAGGGTTGTGCGCTGCCCCTGTCGTAATATCTAAGGCAGGGATAGCTAGAGTGTCGCCTCAATATTCTTCTGCACCGCCAGTAGTGTATGTAGGTAGGGTAGTTAAGCCTCGGTGCTCGAGCATAGTACCATTGTTAGTAAAAGTTGCCTATTGCTATATCCTGGAGACTGACGGACTGGATGCTTTATTAGTCTTGAAGATATCACGTTTGGAGCCGATTCGCACTACCTGAACAGTACATCTCAAAACGCTCAAGCTAGTTGGTTAGCAAGACGGATTTGGCTCGATCGCCCGTTCGCTTCGATGGTTTTTGGTTTTTCCATCCGCTTATTATTTCCAGGACCAGGGACGAGGGAAAAAGTTGTGTCACCCTTGTCAATTATTAAGAGAGAGGTGACTAAGCACCCTTTGTTAATTCCAAAAATTTCTCAGATGTGGGGACTTCCGGCCACGGCCGATGTTTGTGACAATCATTGGTACACTTCCGCTGGGAAAGACTGAGGTTGTGGTTCAAAAACTCCTTAGTCACCCGTGTCTCAACATTTTTATCTCTTGCAGATTCAGGAGAGGCTGGTAACGCTAATTATGGCTACCTCCCACTTGGAAACGGCCTCGGTAGGGCGGTGTTCAAGGTCACGAGTGAGGCGCGGGGAACCCGGCCAGATGTTTTTCTGTTAGCACAAATATTTCATATGTCTTCTTGTAGACAGTGCGAAGCGTCAGCCAACTGTCAAAAATGGCACCCTCACACAGTGATATGGGCTCGGAGGAGATATCAATGGCGCCGTGGGGCTGTTTCGTTGGCCTGAGGCTACGTTAGTAGTAAAACACAGGATCCGATGGGCGAGGAAAACATACTCAAGTACCGATACTGGTACCACTGTAGTCCCAAGTGATCTGTAGAGCTGGATATAGCGCACAGGCAGGTTCCACCTTACGGCAAAAACGTGTATGATTCACTTGCGGATTATCTCTGTTACCGCGGCATTAGCCTATAATAGGTTATGTTTGGTAGGTACCGGAATTGAGAAAACCGGTATATGCGATGCAACATTGGGCAAAGGGCCTAGAATATACGGGGCCAGGAATTCACTAATCCTTTTGGGGAACTCTTTTCTCGGGTCTCGGGTTTTGAGGTTTCACGGAGATGGCTGGTCGGAATGGTGTTTACCGCACTTGAGTGCCGGGTTTACCACGTAGCTTACCAGCACATTGTAAAATAGGATTCGTTGGTACTCTATGCGGAGCATCGCTCACAACTTTGCACAGGGTGTGGGGCTAGAGTTAGTTGAGATGACGGTATACTGCATAAACTGGTGAGGACCGACCAGGCGCTAGTACGTTCAAATAAGATTCTTACCCTTGATGGTCTCGAAACCGCAGGAGGCGACATTGGCTAAGGGCCTGTTTGGATCCAATGGTTCCGTTCCGTGAGCCCATACACATGACCATTTCCTTCCGTTTTGAAACGGTGTAAAAAACAGAACCGCTGCTTGGAACAACCGGTATCAGCCTTTCATTTTCGAAATGGGGGTAGGGGGAATTATGGAGGGGAGTCTTTTCGTGGGGCAACAAATGGTTGACCATCGGCGACAAACATTTCTACAAGTCAAGCTATTTTGCAACGGAAAGGTCGCCACTTATTCTCTTTTTGCCAAACGGGCCCTAACTATTTGTAGCCAGGACTAATCATTTCGAGGTTCTTATTTTGAAGGAGTCGTAAGTTTCACCTCAGCGGCTTCTTATTTCTGCGTATCAGCGCCTGGCTGGTCCTCACTAGTTTTTGCGGTATCATACTATGATACTAGTACTACCTCGCTTTACTGGGGAAAAAATCTATGTACCTTTATACAAGGCAATAAATAGGGAGAGGGGCAAAAGCTGCCTTCCCAAGGCAAAATAAAATAAAATAATTTGCTATTCTTACTTTTATATTTTTTTCAATATTTTATATTTTTCATATTTCTTTGCCAGCCCCCCTCCCATTTGCTTCTGCTATCCGCAGATCGCCAACCATTGGGGTCTAGAGCCGGATCCTACCTCCTCGTAGCAGGATTGATAAACCCAACAGCCCTATTAATGAAGGCTAAGTTCTTCAATCTCCCAGTTCCCATAGGGCAGGATTTTTTAAATCCCCCTGCCCTACATGACGGATCGTTCAATAATAACTGATTGTCAACATGGATTGAACTCCTGGGCTCCTGCTATTGCGACAGGAGTATTAACCACTGCGCCAGCTAGGTATTTCATGAAATGTTAACTTGGGAACTAATATTTATCCTACTGGAAGCCCGATTTTAGGATTTTAATGGGTCTTTTCTCGAGTTACGGGTAGATTTCAACAGAGGTGTTTCTTACTCCTTAGGTGCTCAATGAGAGATTCTCCGTGGTTAAAAACAGAATTAGTGCTTTGTGCACTTGTTACTCTCGTACGATACGACGAGCAAAGCCCCTCGAGACTCCCGGCCACAACCTACTACCTAACCCTAGCGCCCTGTACTACCAACCGGAATGATTAGCCCCTACTGCCTCTCTCCTCCCCACCCCCGAAAACATTACCCTGCTTTTTTTCCACGTCTCACAGCTGTGTTGGGGAGGGGTATATTAAAGCCGCCAAATGGGAGCAGGTACGGTGCTTTGCTGAATTGTTTTCTCTTATGTGCCACCCGAGCGGATTTTCTGTTGAATTTCTTGTCATTGTCTTCCATTGTCCCCAAACAACCGCTTTGTCTAGAGCGTTTCTTTCATATGTCATTTCGTCCTACTGGGTTGTCTCTTATATTGTGGTGAGACATGGTTGGTTGGTTCTTGATTATACTGCGGCTATTTCGTATTGGCTAGGCTTCTTTGCGCTCTGCAGGTTTGGAGGCGTATACTGGGCTGAAACTCATCATGCGTTATGGGCTGATGATTGGAAACAGGTTCTTTCTCATGAGCTATGAGGTCACTGAAGTTCGCCATATATGTTCGGCCATTCGGCCCTTTTGTTTTGGTTAAGCAAGCAAGAAGTCAGAATTATACGGCGAGTTCAAGTTGCGCGAAGTCTTTACAATTCCGCTTTCACATATTAGGGTACAATTTCAACCAGTGTTCTCAACGGGGCAGTCCGTCCGTCCTGAAGGCGGACGGCGGTGGACGGCGTTAAGCGGTCCCGTCCGGTCTTTTTCAAAACTTGCCCTGCGCCCCGGTGCGAAGGACTATAAGCCCCGCC
>Ga0307509_10008273_pt1 | contig 13293 bp, 19 predicted proteins | sample 10_EM_MG_FD_202245 | JGI IMG/M metagenome (GOLD analysis project Ga0307509, IMG submission 202245) | Populus trichocarpa ectomycorrhiza microbial communities from riparian zone in the Pacific Northwest, United States - 10_EM | ecosystem: Host-associated > Plants > Roots > Unclassified | place...
GGAGGTTGAGTAAGAGGTTCGGACAAACCTGACAAGTGACTGCGGTCCAAGGTAAACAGCCAATGAATGTGCCAAGCATGCAGTCGAGAATGGATACTCCGCAAACACCGCAGGCAATGTTTATGCCTGACCAGGGAACGACGCCAATGAGGCGCAGGACAGAAAGGCGAACCCAAGGGGATGATCTGGGTTTCAAAAAAGTGCCGGGAGCATCGGGGTCGGCATCTGAATCACCGCCGAGGGCATTACGCGTCATATCTAACGCTCGAGGAAATAATTTTGCGAGGAAAGGGCCGAGAGGGGTTGAAAGGAGGGTCGCACAGGCGGAACCCACGGTAGTAAGGGTGATAAGGAGGATGGTCGCGTACATTGGGGAGAATAGAGCGCCGCCAAGGACATTCTAAAAGAAATCAGACCATAAGCTTCTTTTGGACCGAAAAAGGAAATTAGAAACGCCAAACCCAGAGGACGCTGCCTGGAACGGACCAGGCGTGTTTCCAAACAGCAGATACAGCCATGACGGCAATGACGTGAGAGAGGGGTCCTGGACCACTCTGGGAGTAGCCGTGGAGTTCGCGACCGAGTTGGGCGAGATCGGCAATGTCCCGCGGCCATGAAACAGAAATGGGAAGGGTTGAGAGACACCACAGAACTAGTGCGGTGGAGAGGGGCAAAAGAAGGATGACGAGGAGGATGGGGGCGTGTATCTATAAGAAAATAAATAAATAAAAAGAGGAGCAAGACAAAATAACATACGGAGAGACGGTGGGAGGGCTTGATGGAGTGGGAGGAATCGGAAAGGGGAAGAATAAAGTCGTCAGTGGTTGGGGAGGGAGGCGTAGACCAGGAGAGGCCATGGAGATGGATGAGTTTGGAAAGGAAGAGGACGAGCATGGAGGACTCGTGTGAGGGTGGCGACGGACGCTCTTGTTGGAGACAAGAAGTGGAACGACGGCGACCAAGGGTGTGGATGGTAATGGCAGGGCGCAGGCTCGTAGACGAAGCACGACTACGAGATTTGAGCGGCGGGGGCGAGAGACCACTAGCCATGTTCAAGTTACATAACTCTCAAAATCACTTTTGTATGAGCTGACAAATTCGGCTGACCATCCATCACTTTTTCATTACAAATGGTACACTACTAACACCGATTTAGTGAGCGGCCCTCCGGCTCTCCTGGATGATCGTCGACAGCTCCTCGAGCTTGCGTTTGGAGCGTAGGAGCGTACCAAGCTGTAAAAAAAAATTAGCTTCCCATCCTCTCCAATCACAATACCACCTACTCTCTTCTTGGTCAACTTCCTCGCCTTCTTGTCCTACAGTCCGTGTGTGTCAAGTCAATTCTCAACTCGTCTCAAACTTTCCGCACCTTGGAGTTCCTCAACAGCTCCATCACCCGTCGCTCATATGCAGAGAATCCAGCAACCTCTCTAATCACCGATCGCACAAATTTAGTCTTGGTCGATTGCACACCCTTGCGCTGGCTGGGGCGGACAGCTTTCGGGATGGCCGTAGTGGGGTGCCCTTTGTTGGGCCCGTAGCGAAGGTCTATAATTACGCCCATCAGCATATCCTCAAAACGAAGCGCGTCGTCACGCACTGGAGCGAACCATTTTCTTCAAAGTCTTGACGAGGTCGTTGGTAGCCTTGTAAATGAATCTGTCACTTGCTTCCCCATCACAGTCACGTGCCAGCAGAGGCTGATCTACTGTACAGTTCCAGTTCCCACGATTTCAATGACCGTTTATCTAATCTAATCTCTACGAAAAGAAAGAACCAAGGAAAACGTGTGATACTAACAGAAATACAACGATTTAAACTTGTGCGGTACCAGCCCAGTCAGTTCGTGGCGCCCACTGCCTCACCGTCCTGACTTTACCCTCCCCAAAAGATGGCAAGGTATATACAGAGAGATCAATTAATGGCTTATCATCCAACGACCGCGGTCCCTCTGATGTCGTAGGCGACGTGCGCACTGACCGTACGGGCTCCGGCGTTCGTATAAGGGAAGACAGGGGGTCGCTCGCAACCTGCTTCCCCAGTTTCTGTCCTTTCATCGGAGTGGTTCCTACAGCATCCTCTTCCTCCTCTTCCTCCTCCTCCTCCTCCTCTTCACCTTCCGCTGCATCCTGCACCAAAAGTTTCAGTTAATTGGGTATCAGTTTTGGAATTCATCTTACAGGATCAAAATCCTCCATCTGCCTATCTTCTTCCTCCTCTTCGTCATCATCATCATCATACCCATCGTCCCCATTGATCCACCGCCCACGCCAGTCAACCATATCCAATTCCTCTGGTGTCTCAGGTCGCAGCCGCAGCCACTGCATTCTTGGGCCACTCTTTGCTCTCTCGCTCACTTTGAACCCGTAAATCCGCGGAACGTATACATAGCCAGCAGCCCGCTTCTGGCCGCCATGTGGGTTGGGATTGGCAAACGGAGAGGAGCGCGACCCGTTGCTTACCGAGCCACTCCTAGGTGATAGAGGAGAGCCACCCGCAGACGGCGCCCTCCAAAACGGCGCAGGTGAGAGCTCACGGTAGGTTTGGAAGAATAGGTGTGCAAATGTTGTCCCAAAAAACGCGCCTACAGTACACCTTAGAATGAACAACAAACGTTTTCAATCCATGCAACCAAACGCACCGTCTACACCCTGAAATCTGCTGCTGGGAGGTACAAAGATGTCGTTACAATTGGGACAGAACAGTTTGACAGTATCATTGCCTGGAATATCGACGCGCCCACAAGGCACGACATTGCATCCCACACAGTACACGCGCGGGCAAGACCCAAAGACGCCGCTTTCATACTTCTCCGCCTAAAATAGGTTGTTGAAACCCTGTGCCATAAAAGAAAATGTTTGCCATAAAACACGCACCATCGCCTGCAGGCCAGCGCGCGTTAGGATGTACCGCTGATGCACCAATCCATACAGCATTTCCGCAGATGATTCGACAATTGAAACATCTGGGATTTTGGAAGTATCTTCGTCTTCAGTGGGGGGATAAGTACGAGAGTAAAGATTGTGCCACTAAAATGGACACTCCACACCTGGTTCAACGTCCAAAACCATCTCCATTGCTTCCTTCCAGAATGGCACCATCGCATTCAAGCCAGTCAGATTAAAATCATCCTCAATAAAGTCTTCCGTGACTTCGCAGAAATATTCGTGTCCTGGTAGGGAACAAAACCAACTGATCCATGTTAGTGTCGATGTCGGCGTCGATGAAGCTAGAGTAAGGTCCATTGTCAGTCCAAGTCCTCACACAGATGGCCCACAAATATAGAGGTGGAAACAAGGGAGGAACAAGGGTTGGATGAAAGAAACGACTGACTATATCCATCCTCTTGTTCTTCAGCCTCTTCCATGATCTCATCCCCTTCGCCATTTGCACTCGCCACCTCCTCTTCTCCTGGAGGTTGCTGAGCATCGGTTGCGGGCGACTTCTGTCGTGAGGCCATCGTCACCGACCGAAGTAGGTACTCAGGAGTGTGTCTTTGTCGTAGTTGGGTGGAATGAATATTCCAACTCCGATCAGCCCCATCTCGAAATGGGCAATTGGCCAACAATTGGCTCACTTTAAAAGTTGTTGAACGTACACTATACGTAACTGGGGAAATTTCTTCAAACAAGAGATTACTTCTATTTATCTATATTCTACTGGAAACTGCATGTAATTTGTTCTCTGGCCTGACCAGTCCATATCGATGTCCCAAAAATCAAAAGCATCATCGCCTGGCCTAGAAGCCAGCTTACCATGACATATCTCACTGCCTTGCGGGGACTGAAATCGCTGACCTCTGCCGCAAAGGTACTGACTGTGGTCAAACACCCACAGTAGCCACTGGCCAGACCTTGCAGCAAGGAACATGCATTTGGCGATACTGGGTGATTTATCCGTTGCAGAACATGGAATGCCGCCAAAAGGGCTGTACCCAGTATGTTCGCCATCAAGGTACCAAGCGGGAGCGCCTTGGTGCGTTTGTTGAGCGTAATTGAAAGGAGGTAGCGCATGAGTGCGCCGGGGAAGGAGAAGATCAGGGCCGCGGTTGCTTGCTGGCGAAAACTCGCAGGAAGGAGGAAGTAAGTGAATAACGTAGCACCGTATATCAAGACGGAGATGCAAGTTAAGCCATAACGGAAGGCTGGTCGTAGGGGTTGGGGTTGAGGAGGGAGATGGGGAGCAAGAACGGAGGCGATCGAGGAGCCAAATGCCAGAGAAGCTAGAGACAATGATAGAGTAATGGCTGAGATCCCTACACCATCGACAAACTGGAAAAGAACAGATGTGAGACTGGCGGATAATGCAAAGGTTTCAACTGACATCTCGTAGACCGCCACGATGAAATTGACCAGCGTTGATCCAAGCATTAAATATATCTAATTGCCAATTTGAGAATGTAGTCAAGGAACCGCAGAAACCTGTTCACAATGAATGAGGGAATGGGATGAAGTGGTAGAGTGTTACCTGTTGTTAGCGCTGTGAACAAGGGGGGATAACTGGTAACATATGACTTTGAGGAAATCACAGAACCATGGACCGGCGACATACAATTCACCCAATGGGGCCTTCAACCTCAGACCAAAGCCCATGACCAAGCAGCCCACGGCTTGCACATAGACAAGTGGGAAGACGCTGTTGCCGTCGAAAGTCATCAACGCAACAAGCCCCAATCGCGCAAGAACACCAAAGACAGCGGCGGGTGCAAGAAGGGTGAGTATGGGGAAGGAAAGTAAAGGGCGAAGACCATCATCGGCACCTGGTGGTTCATCGATCGTCTCTGCTTCGCCTTCCACAACGTCAAGGCGTTTTGATTCATCAAGGGAGTTGGACATACTAGACAAGTGATGACTAAGCTATTCTAATTCGAGTCTTTGTTACAAGGAAGCGAAGCCTGTCTGACATATATACTTAGTAGACAAGCATTATATCCCTGGTCTTTATATTGGTGCCCTCCATTAGGCGGTGGACAAAATGGTATCACCTCTGCCAGCCTTGGTTTAGGTAGACCGTGAATGTAAGTAAGTAAAAGAAAAGACCAGAGCTGCTGGTTTATAACAAAGTTAAGGGCCGGCAAATTTGCGTGTCCGGACCGGACACTACCCGAAACAGCATGTCTCCCTACCATTATCATTATGCCTCCAAAATCTGCAATCCCAGACTTTTATTACTTCTGCTTTGGCGCATATGAGCCATTTATTACTTTCGTTGGTTTTATCGGCGCCATCGCGTGCGTCTCAACCTACCAATTTATGTTGTATGTGCTGTGTTGTATGTGCTGACTTTATAATCTACAGGGACCCTCTCAGCGTACGCAATCTGCCTCGGGCTTGTAACTACTATCTAAACCCGTTCCTATACAGGCTCATAACTCCCAAGCACCCTGGTTAACCGATGCCATTCCGTACGCATCTCTCCCAACCGCCACCCTCGTTACAATGATCCAACTCGCCCATGTCTGCGCACTCCTCGGGCTTGTCAACCTCTTCGTTCTTTCCGCCGTTCGTACACACCTGAAGGACAGCCCTGCGCTTCAAGAGAAGATCGTTTTTTCCCTATTCACCCCTCTCCTTCTCGGAGATATATTTCATCTTTCCTTAACAATATGGGCACTGGGAGACCAGAAATGGAACGTTTACAGTTGGAGTCCCATGTTATGGACGACCTTCATCCTCGGCTTTTCCTTGATGATTCCTCGCATCTGTTGGCATCTAGGTTTCGGACGATATGTCGACTCCAGGGATGCACCTTTCCGCGAAGGGTATCCCGTTGCAGAACCCAAGACATGATGTTAAATTAACTACCTTATTTATCGACTTGGTCCATACGGTGCTTGATTTATATTTTGGGGATTGATGGCTGCTATTTTATAGTTTGTAGTAGTACAGGGATTATGTATTAAAACATTGTTTGGATATTCTTTGTTCACACTTGGGGAATAAGTAATCAAGACATTCAGCCAGCATTCTAGGTCCTTGTAGACAGTACACAGTTCACGGACTTCCGCTAATTTCTTGTCCTAAAACCATCAAATCCCGAACTGCAGGACGTTGGGATTGGTAAAGTAGCCATCGAGAGATTGGAGATATTAGTAGGGTGAATTAACGATTGCTGAGTGACTTTGTTGGAAGCCTGGTGCAAGCGATTGTCGGGTAGGTCTCTTCAAGTTCTTCTTGTTGATGGCCAAAACATTATTATTCAAAGCGACAATCTACAAGGTGGATCATCAGACATCCTCAACAGAGATGAACAAAATTCTATATTCCTCACAATTTCTTTGTCGTCACCAAACTTGAAGTTGTCTTGGACGACATGATCTTCGTACTTCTTGATTTCGTATTGATCGACTTTACCCTTCTTGACCTTGGCCAAATCCCAGGCGATGACGAATTGTCCACTCGAAGTGACGATCGCATTCTCATCCTGGCCCTCCACGAGGTTAAACCTAGAAAGAGGTGTTCAAACAAATATCCCTGAGAATGGGAAACGACCTTACCTGGCTGGCGTGAAAGAGATTTTGTTGCCCATGTATGCAACATGCTGTGATTTGAGTTGCAAACGGATCGGCTTCGGCTTCGACGTTGCTGGGAAGCTCCGGTCAAAGCCTAGCTGGCCTTGATATCGACCTTCGCCAATGAGGGTGTCAATGAAGATGAGATATGTTTCTGTAGTCGCGACAATGTAACGACCATTAGCGGTGACGTCGATACCGAGGATAGGATCACCCAAAGGTGGCAGAGCAGTCTTTGCGTTCTTTCCAATCGAGTCGAAAAGTCGAATGTCACCCTTCTCACTTGCAATGGCAAGCTTCCCAGAAGCGGTCGTCGTAACCCCCGAGAACTTATTCTTGCTCGTATATTGCTTGTATTGACTGTCCACCAGCTTGTTACCCGAAACTCGTGGATCAATCCGGAAGAGTGAGTTGTGTGAAACACCAACAAGTGTTTGCTCTCGAGTGGTGGGGGCAAACTTGTTGTCGGGGGCAATATGGTCAACTGTGATATCGTCATGGACTTTCCACTCTTCCACCACCTTTCCGCGCTCGATATCCATGGTATACAGGGAGTTAGGGTCGGTAGGATTTTGGAGGATCATCCTGGTATCTTGGTCGTGCAACATAACCTAGCATATATTGATCGGCGTCTGCGAGTCTGAGAGGGAGTAAAATGGACATACGTTCTTAGGTTTGAACCCCTTGCCCTTAGGTGTTGTAATATTGCTGATCGTCGCGTAATATTTGACAGAATGGTCTTTGGAATGGTTAAACACTCCAATGTTGTTTCCACGCACAACATAAGAACGGTCGCCTTTATAACCGACTGTTAGTTGGGAGTTGCGGTCGCCAGTGTTTGGAGCTTTCGGAGCGTCTTCGTCATCTTCATCCTCTTCGACATCAGACTCATCACTTGCTTCTGCTTGACAAATATCCTGTTAAAGAGTAACATGTGCAAAATGGAAGGACAACAAACCTTCCTCGGGATCCAGATCTGTGGCGATCTGCTCTTCTTCCTCTTCCTCGTCTTCGATATCTTTCATTTCTACATCTTCATTTGCACTGAGCACATAGTTCTGTTCTTCAACCTAGATCACGGGTAAATTTAAACTTCATGAACATCATGCAAAACATGATGCACACCTTTGCTTTGCCCCAGGGAATTTGATGCAGTGTTTCCCATAGACATTGGGTAAAGACTTGAACTGCACTGGCAAAGTCTTGTTCTTCTGCAAACCGGAACAGCCAGCTGCTTTGAGAGTTATTTTCACCCATATAGTTCCATGTTAGAGACCGCATTCGGTGAGAGAATCGTTGATTCATATCCGAGGTGATCCTGTGGGCCAAAATCATGCCTTGATCGTTTGAAGCAGTGAGCCAATAGACATAATTAGCATTGTTTTGCTTAGTAATTCTTGCCATGACAATCCCATCATTCCTGAACCCATCCGCCTCCATATCCCAAAAGTATAACTCGGCTTCTTGTTCAAAGAGGACTGTCATATGTGCCATGAATGAGTCATTAACCTGGCTTCTATTCGGCGGTGAGGTTTCGTCTTCATCGATAACGATAGGAGCTGCTGCTGAAGATGGTATAACTTCAGACTTCTTTGAGACCTTGCGCCTGGGATTCACTTTAGTAGGGGCGGGTGGGCTGAAGAATAATGTCAAGTAAAATAACACATCCAAAATACACTCGTACTCACTGCCACACGAATTGTTCCAATTCCGTATCTTGGACGTTATCTGCAGTCGTCTTGTACTTGCGCTCATACATGGCGCGATACATACACGTCTCGAAGAAAGCTCGTGTGGGCGCATTGGTTCCGGTTGCAACAAACTCAAAGAATTCATCGACGTCGCCGTGGAGGTCGCGCCACAAAAAATTTGGTTCTCCCTCCGTTTCTCCTGAACGAAACTCCAATTCCTCGCTGATTAGGAAGACTTTCTCTTCATCGGCTGCATAGAGTTAATGAGGATCATCCAGGTCCGCTTTGAATCCGAGAAACCGTGAATCTCACTTTCATCCTCGTCTTCCAATAAATCTTGGTCTCCGTCCTCGTAAACTTTGGTGATTACAAGTTGGAAATTGTGTTCAACCGCAGGAAGTCGCCGTACAGTGGCCATGCACTCGTTATATCTATGCACACAATCAATAAAGCAAGAAATTTGAGATTTTAGGAACGTACATGCACTCCCTCGATGTCCTGATGTTGCCCGGTCTCACAAGATAGAGTTGACCTAAACCATCATAGCATATATGAATGTCTCCGAAAAAAGATGGGTCAAGGAACACACCAGACGAGATCTTGACAACTTCTGCAGCATTCGGGTCTTCTGTGGCATGGTTCAGTCATGATAAACGTGTGTTAAAAACAAGCTTGAAATTACTAACGCCAGACTTTGCCAATGACTGATGGGGGCAGTATGAGCGTTAGTGAAGATCACGGTGCTGGGGACGAAAACCTTACGACTACGAAAGATATTCATATTTCAGCGACGACTGAGGAGATGTTTGGGGTCGCCCGACTGATGAAAAAGGAGTTATGAACTGACTCCAGATGCACCAATTTGGCGTTTGCCTTTCACGTCGTGACCAGGTCACGACACTTATGTCACATATACTTCTTTGTTCTTGCACAACCTTCAATTTATTCTAAAATATGTCTGCTTCACCTTCACAACGGCACTCCTCACACAACTCTCCAAGTAAGCCTTATTACGGGTTCCTTGTGATGTTTTTTCTCGACAATAGCAGCTGACTGGGAAGGAACCATTGACCTATATGTGCAGGGAATCTTGGAGGACCTTCAAGTACCAGAAATGACGGCATATCCCTTTCACGGCCAATCGAGGTTGGTTTTTGATTGGTTCCAAACCTGGTCGAGAACTTCTTTATTCATTGGCCTCCAGAATATCTCCCCGGCATCTACGCTATCTGAATCAGCCCCAGCGAACGCGTTTAGCCTAAACCTCTTTCCAAATGTCCTTCGAAATATACCTGCCTTGACGCCGTCGCGCCTCTTAGTTCGCTCAGACGCGTCAATTTTGACCTGTTTTGACCCCGCCGACAAGGAAATTTACGAGCTGTGGGCACCAAAAACTTGACCATGCTCCCTTTTAGCTATCGCATTCTTTGAACTATGTTGTGTGTATGAATCCTTGGCTTGTTGTCGAGATCTTAATATTTCGGGACCCGAAAATTTGACATGTACCATGCGGTCTTTTCCGGCTATTCCGGTTACTTTTACCTGGAGAACGGGAAAAAATTGTATTGAATCTCGGCGCACTTCATGAGAGTTGTGAGCTCCATGTGCTGTTGTGATACAGAGAGTATTTAACACTGAACGGCATGTTATCGCACTTTGCGTGTCTCCCTCTCTGTGTCTTGAGGCATGCCACTGCTGCTTTGCCTCTTCCCTTTCCTTGATCTAATTCTTCGCGCAGGAGCAATAAATATAACTGTTACCTGCCCTGATCCATTCATTGACCGGAGGCATGACCCGTCTAACCCACTCAAGTATATCGCTTCGAACACTCTGACTGGGGCCGCCTTTTGTACGTTCCAGCGAACAATTTCCAAGCCTTGTTCTCACATTGATTGGATAGCGCTCATCGTCGTTGTTGGAATCATACAAACATGGTTTATCCGGAAATGGGGATCGAAATGGATGATGCCCATGACAATTGGAGCATACAGTACGTCTGGGTCATTTTTTGTCTCTCTGCGTTTCATTTCCAAGTTCGCTTCTAGCTTTCGCCTTGGGCATTGGCCTTAGGTTTGGTCTGCACACGAACCCCCAGGCCAAGAATTTGTACATAATTGAATACGTGTTCGTGGTTCTGTCCGTGAGTTTGGCGATTTTATTCCGGTCTTGTATATACTGATTCCATCTTTACAGCCTTGTGCGTTCATTGCAGCTGATTACGTTCTCCTCGGTCGATTGGCTCGACATCTGGATGCGGACCACCGTTTATTGGTTTCAAGCCGAAAAATCACAATCGTTTTCATTACATCTGATATTTCAACATTTTTAATTCAGGTATGTTACTACTAGTAGCACTTTCAATATTTTATTTAAAACACTCAGGCCATCGGTGGGGCATTGTCGGCCTCTGCTAATAATCATAGCACTGCCATAACTGGTTCTCGTGTAGGAGATCTCCTTCGCTGGCTAGCTTGAATTCTGACAATAATCTAGGTCTTCCTTGCTGGCCTTGCTGCCCAACTACTATCATTTTTTTCGTTCTGGTGCATTTATCTCGTATTCCTCCTTCGCGTGTATAGACATGACCCGGAGAAGTGGGGACAGGATGGACAAAAGCCATGGTATAAATCTTGGTTGACGTTGGCAGCTGCATTGAACATTAGTTGTATCGGAATTTTGGTATGTGTGCTCATTGCTCAACTCCAGCATTGTTTCCGAGCTTAGATATCCGCAGGTTCGTTCCGGTTTTAGGGTTGTTGAGTTATCAGAAGGTTTTCAGGGACGCCTGGCCACTTCTGAAGCGTTTTTCTATGGCCTGGACACATTGCCTCTATTCGTTGGAATTTCCATTTACATTCCATTCTGGCCGGGAAGGTTCATCAAGAAAAACAAAAGCACGAATGGGGTAGTAGAAGAACCAAAAACATAATAGAGTAGATCCACTCCACGTTAATAATCAAGGACAATTCCCCAGTTGGATTACAATGAAGTTAAGAAAGCGGACAGGCTGGTTTTTGTTGTTTTGACGCGTTTCCGTTCCCTGTCTCGGTTCCTTTGAAGTATCTCTTGCAATCCAGATTTATTCGTTTTTTTGGCAGATGGCTGGTTTGCTGAGATTGGGAACGGGGCTGATGCAGCCATTTGGGGAGGGACAATAGATGACAGTGATACCTGAGTTGGATGGTCAGGAATAGGGAAGGATGCAGTTCGTTTCCCATATGGAAAAGAAGAGGCAGATGCGTTTTCAATAGGGGATAAGTTCACTGCACCACAGGCTGAACAGGAGGCTAGGATGGCACGCGATGGGCAAGCGTTTCGCTTTCGTTTTAAGCGCACGAGCCTGGTGGTGGTGGTAAGGTTAGAACCGCATCTGGTACACGAGTGTTGGAAGTGAGAGTTTGTACGAGACGTGTGGAGGGCGGCGAGCTGAGAAGAGACGGGAAGAAGGACGAGGGAGATGGCTTGCTCAAATTTCGCGGTGGGATCCATTGAAAGGAGAATGGGATCACGTGAGACATTTGGTATTGTAGTCGCGTCTCTTATTGTTCTTGAATTGCTCTTGAACCGATGGCTGCGCTTTGTTTCCCTCCTCGCTTCCACAATGCACCGATCGTCACAAGGGACATGCTCTATCCTCGCCTCTACTACAGAAAGTCCTCTTGTTTTTCCTATTTCTCCTCCTCCGCCCTCACGTCGTCCCTCAAAATCTACTACCATGCCCTGGCTATCCCCATACACACCCTCAAAAGCCGTCAAGATCCCCGAGCCCAAGCGCGTTCGGACGATTGACATTCTGACCCCGCCGCGGTCTGGCACCCTCGGTACAGGTGCAATCGTCGTCAGAACACCAGAGGAGGCTCTGCGTGAAACTGGCGTAAGACTTTCCCCAGAATATGGCAAGATCAGAACTTCCGCAACAGCCGAGAAGAAGGAAGAGAGGAATTCATCATCCGCACCCCGTCAATCCTCAGTGATAGAACCTATCTCACCAACAAGTCCTCCATTGCCACCCCTGCCACTGCCAGAGACAGACGAAGATACTTTGTTTGAGCCAGAGAGCCCTGCTAGCAAAACACCTCCACGTCCCGTCCGTGCACCTCCACCTCCACCGATTTCTCAAATTTCCCAGATACATTCACCAAGTCGCCGGTCTTCAATGAAGTCGCACTCACGGGCAATCTCGACGGCAGACGATGCACCCACCGTGCCTCCCCTCCCTGCTCACATTGTGGCTTCCAGTCAACCTCCGCCATTCCATGCAATCCTTGTCTCTGAGCTCCCTTCGATGATTATGGACACGTCCAAAATGATCGTCACCCTCGAAACCTGCACAGCAACATACAGAACGACTTTGTCTACCATCAACTCGCGCCCATCTCAATTGTCGAAATTTCTTTCATCTGTCTTGACACTTTCTGATCACAGGTCCGCTCGTTCATCGGCATATTCGACGGAAAGCGATGATCTCGCCATGTATCGTCGACATTTAACATCTCAAGGTCTTTTACCACATTCTTCCAATATCCATCTGTTTTTGGATCGTCCAAGTGCACCGTAAGAATTTTCCGCTGCAATCTTCCTCTGCCAAAATTAATTCATTTCATCACAGGTACATACATATTTTAAATTATCTTCGTTCTCCTGTCGTCGAAGGCCAGCCAGATTCGCTTCCACGCGCACTACAGCTGATTAACTCGCCGGCGATTCAATCCCGACTCGAAAATCTCATTGAAGTGCGGGACGAAGCGGCCTTCCTCGGCCTTGAGGATTTGCAGAGGCTATGTATAGAAGATATCCGGATGCGATGTGGTCCAAGACTCCACACCCACGGAAACAGTGCAGGAGGCTCAGTCCACAGTCTGCATGCATCAGTTTATAGTTTGCGAACTCTTTCAGAACACAGCGAAACGGGCTTGATGAACCCTCCTACCAGCCCGACGCCACAAAGTGCTGACATTGCGACTCCGACTCCGACTCGCAAGAGCAAGACACAGGTTAAGACTATAACAGAAACATCCCCGTTGCAGTCTTCTCCTCCAACACCACAGTCATGGGAAGGTCCCATACTCGAACAACGAAGTCAAAGTCGAC
>Ga0307509_10008274_pt1 | contig 13293 bp, 18 predicted proteins | sample 10_EM_MG_FD_202245 | JGI IMG/M metagenome (GOLD analysis project Ga0307509, IMG submission 202245) | Populus trichocarpa ectomycorrhiza microbial communities from riparian zone in the Pacific Northwest, United States - 10_EM | ecosystem: Host-associated > Plants > Roots > Unclassified | place...
AAATTTGTCCTCTGTTGTGTGACTACTGGATTACGCGCTGCCACAAATTACTTCCCTGATTGAGCATGGGTAACCAACCAACCGCCCAATGCGAGTGTACGGGGGATGCTGTAGGCCACCCGCGCACAAGTCAGGCGACACCGTCCGATTTCAGAGATCCCTCGCGTCCCGGGCTCTGCCGCTGGTCGGCCTTACAACTTATTTTCCTGGGTCCTCCTCTACCGCGACCGCTAGCGACCGATCATCAATCATCCGTCCCTACAATACGCCCCCATGCGCACCCTCTCCCTGACCCGCCGGCTTGCCCACTCTTCCGTCGATCAGCAAACCCGCTTGAATTCTGAACATCTGGTGGAGGATTATCTGACTCGTCCTTCGCAGCGTTTGCGGCTCTCCACCCTGGTATCGTTTGGTCAACCAGCGACTGAACGATCCGTTCTGGCCTCCGTCAACTATGTGCTTTCGGAGATCCCCCGTCGTCTTGCCACAAGAGTCCGGTCAATGGAAAACCTCCCGTTCATTGTTGGAATGAACCCTTTCATGTCTAGGACCCTCGATGTCCACTCGTCGAGCTTCCATAGGATTGCAACCTACCCGAAAGTCACAACCCTGGAACGGAACGAGAAATTTACCGCAGAGTTAGAGAGACTGGTCAACTCTCATGTGGATGATATCCCTCAAATGGCCAAGGGGTATGCTCTCCACTGCCTAAAGTCACCATCGATGATTCTCAATTCCTCGCAGCCTCCAGGAGTGTTCTCGGTACTTGACTCCAGAACAAACCTCCCAGTTCCTGGATGGGGCAATCCGTAACAGGATTGCAGTCCGACTCATAGCTGAGCAGCACATCGCTTTGTCTCGTGCTCTACAGCATCCGGACTTGATGAAAGACCGCGTTGGGGTTATCGACCTGAAATGCCGCCCCATGGATTTGATCCGGTGTGCCCTCTTTTATACTGTTTTACTTTTGCGTGACCACATCTCCCGTAGCACCTGCGGCTCATTCGTCAAAGAACTGTGTGGCGCGACGATGGGTGTTAGCCCAGAGATAGTGGTCGACGGCAGCCCAGATGCTGCTTTTGCGTGCGTGGTTCTGTGGCAATTGTTGTTCCTATTTTCCAACCAATTCCAGATATGTCCCGGTTCACCTGGAATACATCCTCACCGAGATCCTGAAGAACTCTTTTCGTGCGACGGTAGAGAATCACTACAAGAGAAACGGCTCGTCAACGGACGCCGATCTACCTCCTGTCGTAATAACCGTGTCGCCTGGAGCGCCACAAGGGTCAACCAACCCACCCTTCCTCTCCTTACGCATACGAGACCAGGGGGGAGGGGTGTCCCGACAGAATATGCGTCGGATATTCTCGTACGCATTCACGACAGCAGAGGCCACCTTGCCGGACGATGGCGGTGGTGAGGGTGGCCCATACGCCGCCCAGTACATCGGTGGAAGTGCCGCTGTGGGCGGGAAGGGTGACTCGAACCTATTCGCTGAAATCACCCGGAAGGGCATACAAACCGGTTTGGGGACGTTTTATGGATTAGGCTATGGTCTCCCAATGAGTGGTTTATATGCCAGGTGCGACGGGGCTCCTAGAAATCGACTCAAATTCACACCGCCCTCAGGTATTTTGGAGGTTCACTACAGTTCCTGACAATGGATGGGTGGGGTGCGTGTCCGTTCGGTGGCCATGTCCTGTCGAAAGTAACGGCCTTCCAGGTAGCGATGTGTTTCTCAAACTCCCGTCCTTGGACCTTGCAGGTGATGTGGAGCTATAATAGAAGCGAGGAACGGCCCCCAACAAGGGCCAGGAATAGGATGATCGTCATTCGATAGCATTATGGTAGTTCTAGTGTGCACATGAGGGGTGATTGATCTGTGGTTAAAGTAGTGGTCGTCATCAAGTGGTTTTGGCGGTACTCTGTGGCGGAGTGAGTGTTCGAAAAGATAAAATTACAAGCCATCACACACCGTAAGGCTGTTTATCGTCCTCGCCGAGTAGTATCCCGAGTAGGATTGTTGTTGAGAGGTGCGATGAGATCGAGATGTACTCAGGGTAAGGGAAGACAAGGTGCTGGGTGTCGTTGGGACAGCCGTGCGGGAGGACCGAGCTGTGAGCGGCGTCGGTGCACTGATCTGTGATTTTTTCGGAGTCTCCCCCCCTTTCTGTTTGCTCGAAGATGGTAAGGACAGAGGTTTGGAAACGGAGGGACTCGGGCTGGTAAGCCGAGGTCGCCGGCCGGAGGTAATGTATTCATGTCTCAACGCGGCCTGTGGTTTCATCCGTCGCTCTGGGTCCCAGACTAAACACTTGGCAATGAAGTCAACGAAGACGTGATCGTCCGTGCGGAGGACCTGAGCCAAACTCTTTGTCCCAGGTCGTCTACGCCTGCCTTTCGAGTTGACCACGGGACGAGGCGCTCCTGTTGAGTCTGCGCAGGCCCATCAGCTTGGGTCGACGCCGGATAAAAGAAGCCCTACCAAAGAACAGGCGTTTCCGGGAGCTGCGATTAATAAATTCCTTGTCTGGAACCCCCAAGATCTCCATGATACAGGAAAGCTGCTCTTGCTCGTTTTCGCCTGGGAAAATTGGGAAGCCGGTGTAGAGTTCGGCCATTATACACCCCAGACTCCACATATCGATGGCCATGTGATAGCTCATACCAAGGATTACTTCAGGCGAGCGATAGAAACGGCTTTGGATGTACGTGTACACTAGGTCGCTATTAGGAAGTGCGGCGTGGTGGGTGTGAGGGGGGAATACACACTTTTCTCGTGCTCCAAACAACTGCTTCCGAAATCGATCACCTTGATGGCGCTCTTTGCGGGGTGTTTAAGTAGCACATTCTGCGGACAATCAATACAAGAATATGATGGGGCAGAAGAATAGTACCTCTGGCTTCAGATCACAATGAACAATACGGTGGTGCCTCATCAGAGATAATGACATTAACATCTGGCTTGTGAAACGGCGTATGAGGCCGGTTGTGAAACCAACAAAGCCGTTTGCTTTGATGAGTTCGTAGAGGTTAATGCTCAGAAGCTCCATGGCAATGCAAAGGTGGCCTCTGAAGTAGAAGTGTTCCGTCATCTTGATGACATTGTGCTTCTCATCAGGATCCTTTGATTTTATGAGCGAGTGGAAGGTGCAAACTAAAGGAGCTTACAAACCCATTTCCGGAGGTTATCAAGGATCTTTATCTCGACCAGAGCTTGGTGATGGAAGCGTTTCTTGTTGCGGATGATCTTGACAGCGACAGACTGACCAGTGCGGTGATCACGACAGCTCAGGACCTGACCGAAGGAACCTTTTCCAAGTGTGTCCGTGATCTCATATCGGAAAGCTAAATGGTCATGGGTAACGACTTGGTAATCACCACGCTCATCGTCGTAACCGTAATTGTTAGTGGTGTTCTCCGGTGTCGCCTGCTTCTTGTCACTCCTTGCTCCGATGAAGTAGACCGATTGGTAGTCCAGTATTTCCTTCTTCTCGTAGGGAGAGAGGTATAAGGCTTGGCCGCTCTTCAGTACAACTATGAACGAATGGTAAGAAACTCTAGTCGATGCACCAAGAGTTGGTAAAACGCACCAGCAGGGGATACCGGAGGGACGGGAGGCAGTGGTTCGGGGAACCGGAGGAGTTCATCCAACTCTTCCTGAGTTGCACCATGGGCCAATCTCTTAGCTTGTTGTCGTTTGATGTATTGGAGCATCTCTTCATCGCCAGCGATTTCATCCTCGTCTACCACTGTGTTTGGAGAGGAAGATGGCGTCAACAGTGACTGTTGGCTCGAGCTCGGTGATGTCACTGCGTGTCTATGAGACTGGGAAGCCGAAGAACTGGGAAGCCTCGCAGCGGAGAGTGAGACCTTTGGGGACAAAAGTTTTAGACCCTTCGAGGGTGACAAGGCGGAAAATCTGTGATGGGGAGTACTCGTTTCGGCAGGCATGTTAAATGACGTAACAGAGCTCGTCGACGCCTTCCTGAAACCGGCCAACGACAGGGATTCCCTATTTGCCTTCCGAGTGACCGACGCCACCAGGTTAGAGGATGAAGAGGTGGTAGACTGGCGCGGGACCCGGGACATCGATCCTGTCGTTGAGGGAGATGCACGGACGGAATGACGGGAGGAGGGCGGCTTCGTAGTCGTGGACGGCATTTCTAGAATACCGAACTCATTGAAAAACTCATGACTTGCAGTGGGTGATTCACTGGATGGGGTCGTTTCGTTCACGTGGAGGCTTGTACGACGACTCTTGAGTGTGGGAGAGGCAACGGTTGAGGATCGGCTAGCGATACGGGGTATTTTCGTTGGAGTCTCCTTCGATAATGCCAAGGATGTATTGTTCGAGGACAGCGGAGGGCCCTCCTTTGACGACGTATGACCCACGGTGCCTACCGAAGGAGACCCCGCAATTGTAGGGAGTTGGTGCCTCCTCAGGGAAGTATCGGATTGTCTCTGCATCGAGCTGGCGGTGTGAGAAGTTGCACGAGAAGTGATAGAACTCCGAGGAGTCGACGAGGTGGACGGAAGCGTCGAATTGGAAGAGGACTTCAGACCTGCAACTCGATTGGCGGTGGAGGGAGGTATAGCAGTGACTTGCATTGGCGGGAGGCTGACAGGTTTGGCCTTCTTGGGATCAGTTGACGACAACGTCTACGAGACAGTCAGAAGAGTTCTTGTAAGTATCAGGGGTTGCCTACCTTTCCGCGCTTCCTCCCCATGAGGACAGAAATACGACTTTCACTTCGTTCCTTCTCCTCCTTTTTCAACTTTGACCGTTCCGCCTTCTCTTTCTCTTTTTGCTTCGACCGGTTAGTATCTCGATCGGAGTCTCTCCCAGTATCACTTTTGTCCCCCCCGTGGAGGCTTTTTCTTGAACTTGAGCCTTTGAGTAAGGACGGAATCCCCAAACTCAATACAGAGGACTTCCTATTCGTGCTTGGCGTAGACAAGGAGGAAGTGTTAGGGAGTTCAGTGGAAGGGGATGGGCCGGACTTTGGGAGTGTGGCTCGGGAGCCGGAATATGATGCGGATGAGGTGGTAGGCGATGTAGAACTCGGGATCGCACCGGAAGGAAAGTGCATGGACTGTGACGAAGAGCGACGGAAGAATGGAATGGAGGAGGGGGTAAGGCGTCTTGATGATGCAGAGGCTTGATGTATAGAGGAAGTAGGACTCAACGGTGCAGGTGGAGGCAGTGAGGTCGTGTTGGTGTTGGCGATAGCGGAGTGTTCCATCCTATTCGGGTGATCGCTTTCAGAGGCGCGGTCTCCCATGACGTAGGAGGATAATGCATTTGCAGGAGAACCAACAGAGGAGAGGGATGTCAGTGAAGTGGCGGAAGCCATTGCATCGGGTTGACCGGGGGACCAGGTCTCGGAAGTGGCGTTCGCAAGTGATCGGTCCTTGGACAAGGATTTACGAACTCGTGTTGCGGTGGTCGAGAGGGGGCTACCCGGGTGTTTGTCTTTGAGCGATGTGGATGTAGGAGAGGCGGCGAGTTTGAAAGCGTTCGTGAAGCTCCATTTCTTTGAGGGTGTTTTCATTATTGCTGGCGCAGACCCTGGCATGAGATACCCCCCCGTCGGTGGATCTTGGCCGTTCAGAAGGTGGGTACTCTTTGAAGGGGTCTGCGTGGTTGGGATATCAACCGAGAAGGTTCTATCCACGTCCTCATCCTCGGCGCCAGGTTCTCGGCGATCCTGTTGATAGTGTTGGGGGAATCCGGACGTGGAGGATGAAGGTGGCGGCGAACGATAACTAGATAGGCCCTTAGGCAACGGAGGAACGGGAGGAACATTGTGTTCAAGGGCCGGATCCTGGCCGGATCCTGCACGCTCCTTGTCGCTGGCAGATTCACCTGCGGAGTGTACGTCGGTGCTGTTCCGTTTAGGTTTTCCCCCAGGGAACCTCACAGAAGCGGTGGAAACCGACGTAACACTGGTGCTAGCAGAGAGAGTGACTGAATCCCTGGAACTGGTTGTGGGGCTCGTGTGACTGGCAGATGAGGTGGAGGCTCGCTTCGCGTTATAGCTGAGGCGGGCGGATGTCTTCCTAACCACTCGCTCGGAAGGAACAGGCCCGTTGGTATCATCGCTTGTCATAGCAAGCACATGAAGGTCGCCTTCCGTAGGATGCTCTCCGGTTCGATTTCGGCCACTCGAGCCAGAGTCTCGCTTGCCCTCTGAACCAGATTCGACACGGGTGCTGATCCGTCGGCTACTGCGTTTGCCGTCAACACCCTCCCATTGAGTCGTAGCGGATTTTGAAGGCGTTCCGGGACGGCTAAGGCTATTTGCCCTCGAGGCACCGCCCGTACTAACGCGGGAGCTGGCATGGGCGCTCTTGCTAGATAGACCATCCAGCTTGCGAAGAGCATCAACGGTCGCCTCGTCATCCATCCCTGACCAGCCCTCCTGGGTCCCACGCAACAGTGATTGCGCTACGCTGGATGGACTGTGTACGATGTTGCCGGAACCCTTCAAGAGGTGGTGAATGGATGAGGTCGATGGAGAAGGGGGAAGGTGAGAGAAATCGGTGGTGTGAACTCGGCGACTGTGATCATGACTTGACGAAGAACCGATTGACGAGTGCCTAGAGTGTCTATCACTCTTGGTAGCACTACCTTCTTTCAACGGTGTGAGGTTTGGGTCCCGTCTTCGATCTTTAGCTTTCTGCCCAGGGGGTGGCCCAACGCCGAGGCTATGGTGTTTGCGGACCGTAGTGTCTTTCGTGAGTAACTGAACAGGTTCTACACGAAACGTAATGGCAGATGAGTCCGAAGGGGTCGCCCGATCTAGCTCGTGGGTGGGAATATGCTGGAGAGGGCGCTGCTCCGATTGTGACGATTGCCTTGGGTACAATATTTCTTCTCCGCCGCTTTCGTCGGCCATTGAAGGGCGCGTTCTTATGGAACGGGGGAGCTGTGGTGTGTCGGACATCTGGGCTGCAATCAGCGCGACACAAAGGGGGAAGAGGGGATGGACGACCTACCTGATCCACGCTCTCTGTCTCGCCATCTCGGGCTTCTATTGTCCAAGGGCTGTCAGGATCCTCCTGCTCGTAATCTCCGTTGTCATTGTCGAGAGCCAAGTCAACTTGATCTTCGTCGTCATCGGTGTGTAGTCCACGCGTCCACCGGGGAGTCGCCAGTTCTCCAACACCCACAAGGCCACGTCGATCGATTGAAGCGGGGTCCCTAGCGGGTGTGACGGGTTCAGTGACACGCCGGCGCATTTCCGGGGTCCGGGGTGCCAGGTGAGCCGCAGGCAACGTCGGCTGAGGAAGTTCCGGGGTGTGCGCGGTAAAATAATAGGGATCGAGAGAGGACGAGGCTGAGGCCGAACGCGGAGGTGGATCAACTTCTGGTTCCTGGACATGCTTCACCGGAGAGCCGTGAACGCGAAGCTGAGCGTCGGAGTGAACGGTGTTGAGATAGTTGATCAGGCGTAACTCAAGACAGACCTCACCTCTTTCGCGACAACGATTGGGACTTGCGGAGTATCCGATGGAGCGTTATCCGGAGAATCCGGGGCCCCTAGTTCCAGAAGGGTTGGCCGGGTTCGTTTTCGTACACTCGGGCCGTCATGAGCCACTTGGGCTGGAACTGGGGAAGCCATTACGAACGGAGACGACGGAGGGAGGGGCGAAAAGAGAGACAAGGAAGAGCAGCACGACAACAAATACGAAAAAGTGGGAAGACCGAAGTCTGAGAATGCTTTCTGGCAGGACTTGACCGCCACGGGCGGCGACGTCGAGGTTGACGAGGAGGGAGGGAGGGAGTTCAATGAGTGACCCCGCTCAGTGCCCAACACGTGGCAAACAAGTGAGAGGATGTAATGTGACTACAAAATCGAAAGATCCGAACACAAATAAACGTAGTGAGACTACAAGGGTGTTACAAATGCAACCGTAATGGCTGGGGATGAACAAAGACTACAAAGGGCTACAACGGTGGGCGACCCGAGCGGGGTTCTATTCAATCGGAGCAGGATTTCGCTGCGATAGTTGGCCTTCGTGTTTGCCGTCGCCCTCTCCTGTGGTGATCATGCTTCGGCTCTCATCCTCTGGACAATGGCACTTCTGACATCGTATTATCCAGGCATCTGCTCCCCCTCCTAGCAGGGCACGACGCTGCGCCGCTCAGGAGCACCAGCTTCGATTCCCCCCTAGACCGTCTCCCAGCCACGGTCGTCTCAAGTACGCATTTCATCCATCTCACTCCTCTTGCTCTCATCCGCCACCCACTCTGGTAGAGATGCCAAACAGCCCATCCCCAGAACCAGACGAACCAGCACCTAATGAAACTCAAACCACCGATTTGCAGCCGTCTATGACCGTGCATCCGTTGACGTACTCCACCATGCCGATGCACATGTACCCTTTCCCTAGTGGCATCGTGCCCACTCCCCCAACCCGCAGCAAGCGCAGGCAGGTCAAGAACGCATGTACCAACTGCCAGAAGGCTTGCAAGAAGTGCGACGACGCACGCCCATGCCTCCGTTGTGTCAAGTATGGCATTGCAGAGGAGTGCGTCGACTCTCACCGCAAGGAGCGGAAGAAGGGTGTAAAGCGAGGCCCTTACAAGAAGCGCGATGGAAAACGTATGTCCGCCTCAATCACGGATCATCTGAGGCCTCACCGTTACACAGCATTCTCTTTGGATCCGCCATACGACGGCTCGACGCACCAGTCGATCCAAATGGCTACGGCGATACCAGGGGCATCCTCTGCCATACCATTCATCAGTCCGGTTGGCTTCCCGCCAGGTTTTCTCGGCCAGTACGCTCCTGCACCTCCAAAGCCGGGGGACGCGGCAATCTACTATCCCCAGTTCTATCTTGCGACTCCAATACCTGCTCACGGGCTGCCTCCCCACCAAAATGGTGACGGTGAACCTACGTACCACCACCCACATTTCTATCCGACCACGTTCTTAACCCCATACCCCCAGCCATATGCGCCATACATGATGCCACATCGACCCGATGGCCAGATGGCACTCCCATCTGCCCACCTAGGTTTTCCCCCAATTAGTGCACGTTTACCACCAGGGACCAGTCAACAGGATCAGAGAGAGGACAGGTCAGAAGATGTTACTCCTTCCCAATGAAGCATTGGTTTACTCCCCATCCTGGTACCCCCCCATCGCGAACATAACCCATGTTGGAATGAGTCCCGTGGCCATTATTGAGACCTTTTTGATTTGGGCTGGATCCCCTCTTCATGTTTCACGGCGTAATATTAAACCGAATCTTTGTCAATGAAAGCTTTCTATCTACTGTGGTCTGCAAAGAAGGGTCGGTCCTCTGGTTTAATCGATGGACCACCAATGCATCATGAGATCCCGTTGACCGTCCGCTATGTACCACCGCAGCATCAGAGGCCGGAGAACAGGACTTCCTCCGTGATGCGCTCGAGTATAAACATTGCAAACGAGTATGCGTCAGAACACATGGCTGGGGGGGCACTACCGCCTTCGATGAGCTCGATGGCCGGATACCAGACAACATCTCCAGATGGCATCGTCTTTGACATCGTGTTTTCGGTGATTTCCTGTGGGTCTGGGGTCAGCACGGAATCCTCCTCGTGAGAGATTAGCACGTTTCTCCGCAATAGGTTTCCACAGGGGATGTGAAAAACTCACGGATTTTACTGTGGAAGGGGTCAGGTTGCGCACCTTCGTCAAATCACCGTTGGACTTACAATTTTCATGCACAATATCCCGTGAGTGGAGGTAACTCAGGCCAGCCGCCGCGCAACTAAACCCTGACAGGTGAGGCCCGATCTCCTCCCACAACTTGCGATGTGGCCCACCAGATAGTTTTTCTTCCGCTGAGGGTTGTTTTTGACGTAGACAAGCAGATTCCCATTTCCTGTCATGGTGATACCTAGGGTACCCGAACTGACCTCTGTTCTCTCACGTAAAACAGCACACTCACCATGTAGAGGTGTGGTCGGATATCTGCAACAATTCCTGGGCGACCGTGGGAACTCTTCCAGGGAAGGGTTCGGGAAATGCACACACCATAGAATGGCAGGACGTTTTGATGGTACAGCTCCTCCCGGTTTGGCGGTTCACGTTCGAGTCCGTATGAACAAGCGGCGCGGGGACGGTCCGCGAAGGTCGAACCTTACCCGCCCTCTCTGGTGACCGGGATGTTTTAAGTGCTTTCAAGGTCACCTACAAAGGGCCATCAGTAGGGTAGGGAGTAGTGAGACCTGGACTCATTTTCTCTACTTTCTCCCATCGTCCTACCCAAACCTCACAATGCATTCCTCCGGCAAACGGAATCTCCCCCTGCCACACAACCTCCCCATCCAGTCTCTTGACAGGCAGTACTTCATTAGCTTCAACCGACTGGTTCTCTCGTGTCCCGTGTTTCGCAGTACGACGCGGCGATGGTTCGTCGAATCGGGCCTTCTGCCGAGCATCAGCCACTGTCTGGTGTCATCACCCGTGTTCCCAGTGGACACGGCGAAAGTACCTGCATCATGACCGATCTCCGTCACAACACTGGGGACCTCTGGGAGGTCTTTGGGAAACCACCCCGATCAATGTGAGCCTGTAGCAGACACTCCAAGGAGGACCCCAACCCAACTCACAGACGAGCTGCTCGACGCGCCCGGCTATGCCCAATCTGATACCAGCTCTTTCCTCTTGCAGGCCGATTAATTGTGGAGGGGGTAATGGTGACCTGAACTTACTCAAGCTCCCCAGTGATTATATTTCAACCAGCCTTCCACCTTTCCCTCGGCAAGGGCCAGGTTGCTGTCATTTCACGTCAGCGGAGCACGGCACAGCGAGTGACGACAGACAGGCCTTTTGATATCCACACTAGAAAAAGAAAAGGTACTAAATGTTAGTGTCCCGCTAGTACAGAGTGTACTACCCGGAATAGTACAGCAAACACTAAATAGCAGCGAAAAAGTACTGAATCCGGCCAAGCATGACCAGTACATTTTTGAAAGCTTTTAGTACAAACGGGTAGTGACTTAGGTACTGCATTTCAGAGTCGTAAGCACTGATCACACTTAAGGGTATTCAGGCGCGTTGTAGCACGGGATTAAATTGACAGTAGTAACAGTCCATAGCAGTAATAGCCAGTTCCATGTGCTACAAGAGTGACGAAAATCACCTACCTATCCTATAATCAGCCCTCATGGGGGCGGTCAATGTGCAGCAGGGTCTGGGGAGCCAGTGGGTGGGGCCTGGGCGGCACACGTCTTGCGACTTTTCCTACTCTGAGAGTTCTTGAGGACTTGTTTGATGACGGACATTGCCAGCCAATCATTTTCAAATTGAGAGAGCCATGGGTGCTGCTCTCTCACCTATCACCCAAAGGTGTGAATGGTTGAAATAAATGAAGAGTAGTCAACGTACCACATCGAGGACTTCCCGAGGGCAACAGGGGGTATGTTTTTCCAACGAGGTTTTCGGGATACAGGTGGCAATTGTGGTGTCCCGAACACATATCTGCAAGACGTCGGGACAGTGGACCCACTGTAGGAAAGCAGAGGGAAGAACATACAAGGAATGAATTATACTTTGCTTTGTCGTTGTCGATAACAGTTACCTCGGCCGGGAGCTTCGCCTGTAGGATACGGTATGGTATCCTCAGGCTTGTCGAGACTCTTGTCAGGGTTGAGCACCTTTTGAAGGCGCTTGCGCTTCTTCTGCGAGCATGCCTTGGCCAGTGGTGAAACGCGGGCCTGTTCCTGAGACGTATGAGTGCTCACCAAGTCTATCGGAAAGTTCTTGATATTCGACTTCATGTGTGTGGAGAAGCTTTTTGAGTTCCCTTTTGCTTAGTTTCGAAGTGTCGACCATTCGTTGGGATTATCACGATTTGGGCCCATTTTCGCCATTTCACAACGAAGTCATTCTTCCCACACACGCTCATTCTTTGATATGTTTATTTCCTTTTTCTTTCTTTTATTTATTTTAACAGTCACACCATGAAGACAAGACAAGACCCTCTATTCGAGAACTAATATGGAGGAGGATCTTCATACTCTGGAGCAACAGTACCCCAGGCTACATAATTGGCCTCTTCATCCCAAGCCCTCTGCTCCACCGATCCTCCCCTTTCCATCCTCTCGAACAACCGCTCAGCCTCTCCCACAATCTGTGGCGTAGCACGACGGTCTTCCTGAATCTCCACCAAAGCCTCAGCCTCGCTGTCAGGAACCACCATCTCATCTCGCTCTACCCTGACCACAGTCCTCACCATCAGAGGAACTTCATTCTCTCCCACCATGATCCCCTCGTCGTCATCCCCAGTCAAATCCACAATCTCTACAGGACGACTAGGAGGAATCCGATGACCGAGATCCCGAACCTTGTCCCTCAAATCCCTCAATGAACGAGACAACCGACGGAGCTCATCATCTTGATCGTTGATGGACCACTGCATCTCGAACATCACCTCATCCCTCTCCATCGCCATGTTCGACAACGTATCAATCTGGGAAAACAACGATCAGTAAACAAGTCACAGAAGAATACACCAACACGTACCCTTCTACGCTGTAACTCGTTCTGCTCGAAGAGCATCATCCCCATTGAAGCCGTATACCCCAACGACGCCTCCAATATGGGAGACTCATGCTCTTCCGTATCCCACGGCTCTAGACCCCTATCCAAGAGCCCACGTTGATGCTCCACCATGACGTCAGAGTACCGGTTAAACCGGTGACGACCTATCCGGATGTTCGTAATAACAAAGTCGTTGAGCCCTAGCTCATGCCACGACTTGTCGTCCACGGCATCGGTGTTGGAACGGAGGAAGACCTCTTGTTCTTGCGGATAAGGACGGAACCCTTCTCCTCGTCGGAAGACATGACCATCATGGTTGAAAGAACTCCGAGGACGATGGCGTTCCTCAGAGAGAGAAGCAGAGGAAGTGAAAGAAGAGGAGGCACGGTAAGCTGGCATGTCGACTGTGGGGAGTTGATGGGGAATCTCTCAAGCCAAATGGCCATCCATTATAACCGATTTCCCAGGTCATCTATAACCCGCAACTCTCCCACCGGCATCCATCCTCAAGACTGGCCATTGTCAGGTTAGTATTGGTGCTGACACATTTATTCTCACGACCCACTTATGACCCGCGATGCCATCACGACCCACCCCCTATGTTTTATCCCCTTTTGTTATATGTTTCCCTTTTTGGTTATTCATGTTCTCACACTTCGGTACATCCTTATTCCCGACCTGGTCCGTGCACATGACCCTGCCCTATACCCTCTAGTATATATACCCAGTAGGAATACGCTGTACCT
>Ga0307509_10008275_pt1 | contig 13292 bp, 10 predicted proteins | sample 10_EM_MG_FD_202245 | JGI IMG/M metagenome (GOLD analysis project Ga0307509, IMG submission 202245) | Populus trichocarpa ectomycorrhiza microbial communities from riparian zone in the Pacific Northwest, United States - 10_EM | ecosystem: Host-associated > Plants > Roots > Unclassified | place...
TGCAGGTCTCCCAGTACGCGGCCTGCTCGGCCTCGACGAACTCGCGCTCGAAGGCCTGGATGTCTTCGGGGTAGTAGAACTCGACGACGTTGAGCGTCTTCTGCGGGCCCTTGGGGTACAGCGTCGAGACCACGAGCACATGCGGGTACCACTCGACCATCACGGTCGGGTAGTAGGTGAGCCAGATCGCGCCGTGCTTCGGCGGCACGCCGTTGCGGTACCTGAGCACCGCGTCGTGCCACTTGCGATACGCCGCCGAGCCGGGCTTGGCGAGCTCGTTCTTCAGGCCGACGGTCTGCACCGAATGCTGCGCGCCGAACTCCCAGCGCAGGTCTTCGCAGGTCACGAACTGGCCGAGGCCGGGGTGGAACGGTGCGACGTGGTAGTCCTCGAGGTAGACCTCGATGAAGGTCTTCCAGTTGTAGTCGCACTCGTGCAGCTGCACGTGGTCGAGCACATAGCCGTTGAAGGCCAGGTCCTTGAGCGGGCCGAGATCGGCGAGATCGGTCGCGACACGGCGGCCGCGGTCTTCGAAGACCATGCCGTTCCAGGTCTGCACCGGGTAGTTGTTCAGGTTCAGGCAGGGGTCGTCGGCAAAGTGCGGCGCGCCGATCAGCTGGCCGTGCAGGTCGTAGGTCCAGCGGTGCAGCGGGCAGACGATGTTGCTCGCGCCATGGCGGCTCGCGTTGCCGCGGCCGCGCAGCATCAGCGCCTGGCGGTGGCGGCAGACATTCGAGATCAGCTCAACGCCCGTCGGGGTGCGCACCAGCGCGCGGCCTTCGCCCTCTTGCGGCAGCGCGTAGTAGTCGCCGATCTCGGGCACCGCCAGTTCGTGGCCCAGGTAGCGCGGGCTGTTGTCGAAGATGCACGCCATCTCGCGCCGGAAGAGCTCGGCGTCGAAATAGCTGCTGACTGAGAGTTGCGAGCGGCTGCGCTCGAGTGCGGCCAGGGTGACACTCAGGTCGGACATGATCCCAGCGAATCTCCAATGGTCAACTGACCCTCTGCGAAGGGCCGTGGCACTCGGTTTCAGGTCTGGTCGGGCTGCCGGCTTGGCAGGGACGCGGATTGTAGCCGGGGGTTCCGGCATCACGCCGCGTCGGGGCGCTCCCGCGTGCGCTGTCAAGACTCGTCACAACACCACGAGTTCGTAGGATAGGCGGGTCCACCCGACTGACTACAATTGAATGTTTCACGATCCAGCAATGTTCCAGCAATGGCAAAGACCACTTCAGCAAGCGCGAGTGCGGCCACCGCTGCGATTGCTCCCAGTTACGAAGACGCGCTGGGCGAACTCGACCGCCTCGTCACGGCGATGGAAGCCGGTCAGCTGCCACTCGATCGTTTGCTCGAAAGCTACAAACGCGGTGCGGAATTGCTGACTTTTTGCCGTGCCCGTCTCGAAGCGGTGGAACAGCAGGTCAAGGTTCTGGAAGATGGGCAACTCAAGCCCTGGGCCCCTTAAGCAATGAAGTTGGCTGAATTCGAAGACTGGGTGCGTACTGAAGTCGACGCCGTCGAAGCCGCGCTGCAAGCGTGGGTGCCGACAGACGCACCGGCCGGCCTCGGCCTGGCGATGCGCTACGGCGTGCTCGACGGCGGCAAGCGCGTGCGCCCGCTGCTCGTGCTGGCCGCCTCGCAGGCGGTCCACGGCGACCCCGACGCAGCGATGCGCGCCGCCTGTGCGGTCGAGCTGATCCACGCCTATTCGCTCGTCCACGACGACATGCCCTGCATGGACAACGACGTGCTGCGCCGCGGCAAGCCCACCGTGCACGTGCAGTTCGGCGAGGCCCAGGCCATGCTGGCCGGCGACGCGATGCAGGCCCTGGCATTCGAGGTGCTGACGCCCGATCAAGGCATGGCGCCGGCGCTGCAGGCGCGCTTGTGCTCGCTGCTGGCCCGTTCGGCCGGCTACAACGGCATGGCGGGTGGGCAGGCGATCGATCTGGCCAGCATCGGCCAACCGCTCGACGAGCATGCGCTGCGCGACATGCACCACCGCAAGACCGGTGCACTGCTGCAGGCCAGCGTGCTGATGGGCGCGGCCTGTGGCGATGCCAGCGCCGCGCAGTGGGCCGCACTGGCTGGCTACGGCGACGCGCTCGGGCTGGCCTTCCAGGTTGTCGACGACATCCTCGACGTGACGCAGGCCTCGAGCACGCTGGGCAAGACCGCCGGCAAGGACCTCGACAACAACAAGCCGACCTACGTGACCATCCTCGGCCTCGACGCCGCACGCCGCCATGCCAACGAATTGCGCGACAAGGCCCAGGCGGCGCTGGCGCGCAGCGGGCTGCGCGACGCGGCCTGGCTGAGCCTGCTCGCCGACAAGGTCGTGGACCGAGACAACTGATCGCCCCATGAAGCACACCCTTCTCGAAACCATCGCCAGCCCGGCCGACTTGCGCGTTCTGTCGCGGCTCGAGCTCAAGCAGCTCGCTGCCGAGCTGCGCGACTTCGTCGTGCAAAGCGTGTCACAGACCGGTGGGCACCTGTCGTCGAACCTCGGCACCGTCGAGCTGACGATCGCGCTGCACCACGTCTTCAACACGCCCTACGACCGCCTGGTGTGGGACGTGGGTCACCAGACCTATCCGCACAAGATCCTGACCGGCCGGCGCGAGCGCATGGGCACGCTGCGCCAGATCGGCGGCATCTCGGGCTTCCCGCGGCGCGAAGAGAGCGAGTACGACGCCTTCGGCACCGCGCATTCGTCGACCTCGATCTCGGCCGCGCTCGGCATGGCCGTGGCTGCGCGCCTGAAGGGCGAGGACCGCAAGGCGGTCGCGATCATCGGCGACGGTGCGATGAGCGCCGGCATGGCCTTCGAGGCGCTCAACAACGGCGGTGTGTCGCATGCCGACGTGCTGGTGGTGCTGAACGACAACGACATGTCGATCTCGCCGCCGGTCGGCGCGCTGAACCGCCACCTCGCGCGGCTGATGAGCGGCCGCTTCTACGCGACCGCGCGCGACACCGCGAAGTCGGTGCTGAAGAACGCGCCGCCGTTGTTCGAACTCGCGAAGCGCTTCGAAGAGCACGCCAAGGGCATGGTCGTGCCGGGCACGATCTTCGAAGAATTCGGCTTCAACTACGTCGGGCCGATCGATGGTCACGATCTCGACTCGCTGATCCCCACGCTCGAGAACCTGCGCAGCCTGAAAGGTCCGCAGTTCCTGCACGTGGTCACGAAGAAGGGCTACGGCTACAAGCTCGCCGAGGCAGACCCGGTGAACTACCACGGCCCCGGCAAGTTCGATCCGGCCGTCGGGCTCGTCAAGCCGGCCACGCCGCCGAAGCAGACCTTCACGCAGGTGTTCGGCCAGTGGTTGTGCGACATGGCCGCGGCCGACGAGCGCCTGATCGGCATCACGCCGGCAATGCGCGAGGGTTCGGGCATGGTCGAGTTCGAGAAGCGCTTCCCGAAGCGCTACCACGACGTCGGCATCGCCGAGCAGCACGCCGTCACCTTCGCCGCCGGCCTGGCCTGCGAAGGGCTGAAGCCGGTGGTCGCGATCTACTCGACCTTCCTGCAGCGTGCCTACGATCAGCTGATCCACGACGTGGCGATCCAGAATTTGCCGGTCGTGTTCGCACTCGACCGCGCCGGCCTGGTCGGCGCCGATGGCGCGACGCATGCCGGTGCCTACGACATCGCCTACCTGCGCTGCATTCCGAACATGAGCGTGCTGACGCCGGCCGACGAGGCCGAATGCCGCCAGGCGCTGAGCACCGCGTTCCGCCAGAACGGGCCGAGCGCGGTGCGCTATCCGCGCGGCAGCGGTGCCGGCGTCGCACCTGCGGCCGATCTGGCCGAGCTGCCCTTCGGCAAGGGCGAGATCCGGCGCCAGACCGTGCGTGCGGTGGGCCAGGGCGGGCCGCGCATCGCGATCCTCGCGTTCGGCACGCTGCTGTACCCGGCGCTCGCCGCGGCGGACAAGCTCGACGCGACGGTCGCCAACATGCGCTTCGTCAAGCCGCTCGACGACGCGCTGGTCGCCGAACTCGCGCGCACGCACGACGCCATCGTCACGGTCGAAGAAGGCTGCACGATGGGCGGTGCCGGAAGCGCGGTCCAAGAGTCGCTCGCCGCGGCCGGCCTGCAGACGCCGGTGCTGATGCTGGGCCTGCCGGATGAATTCATCGAGCACGGCGACCCGGCCAAGCTGCTCGCGATGTGCGGGCTGGACGCCAGCGGCATCGAGCAGTCTGTCCTGAAACGCTTCGGCGCCAAGCCCGCGCTGGTGCGCTCCGCCGCCAACCATTGAAGCGGCTCGAACGCCCGCTTCAAAACCGTGCATCCGCGCGGGTCGCGATTTGCTGGCATGCTTCGGGGCTATGGTGACAAGATGAATCACATGACGAATATCACCAGCACGTTGAAAGACGCGCTGCACATCCCCGACACGCAAAGCGAGCGTGACGAACGCCATCTGGCGATCCAGCGCGTCGGCGTGAAAAGCGTGCGCTACCCGCTGCAGCTGCGCATCGGCAATGTGGTCTCGCCGACGGTGGCGATGTGGGCGCTCGACGTCGCGCTGCCGGCAGAGCAGAAGGGCACGCACATGTCGCGCTTCGTCGCTTGGCTGGACGCGCTCGACAAGCCGCTCGACGCCGCCACCCTGCGCACCGAGCTCGCGCTGATGCTGGACAAGCTGCACGCGACAGAGGGCCGCATCGACGCCGAGTTCCCGTTCTTCCTGCGCAAGCGCGCGCCGGTCACCGGCGTGCAAAGCCTGCTCGAATACCAGGGCCGCTGGATTGCCGAGGCGCGCGCCGGCCTGACCACGATCTGGGCCGAAGTCGTCGTGCCGGTCAAGTCGCTGTGCCCGTGCTCGAAAGAAATCTCCGACTACGGCGCGCACAACCAGCGCTCGCACGTGACCATCCGGGTCGAGCTGCTGCAGGACATCGGCTGGCCCGAGCTGGTGCGCTTCGCCGAAGACTCCGCGTCGAGCGAGCTCTGGCCGATGCTCAAGCGCGCCGACGAAAAGTGGGTCACCGAGCGCGCCTACGAGAATCCCAAGTTCGTCGAGGACATGGTGCGTGACGTGGCGCTGCGGCTGAACGCCGATGCACGCATCGGGCGCTACAGCGTCGATGTCGAGAACTTCGAATCGATCCACGCCCATTCGGCCTACGCCCGCATCGAGCGCGCTTAGCTGCTTCGCCAGGCGCTTCTTGCGGCCGGGTTCCATCGAAAGAGTCGCATGAACCCACGCCTCCAACGACCGGCTCGACAGATCGCCGCACTGCTGGTCTGCAGCGCCCTGGCCAGCACCGCGTTGTCGGCGGCGGCACTCGAGCTGCCGCCGAAGGCGCCGAGCCAGCCCGTCACAGACACGCTGCATGGCGTCAGCGTACCGGACCCGTACCGCAACCTCGAGAACCTGAAGAGCCCGCAGACGCGCGACTGGCTCAAGGCCCAGGGCGACTACGCCGCCGACGCGCTGAGCCGCATCGACGGGCGCGACGCGATGACCCAGCGCGTCGCCGCGCTGAGCAAGGCCGCCGGCGATGCGGTGTGGGGCGTGATGCGCATGCCCGGCGACCGCATCTACTACCTGCGGCGCAAGGTCGGCGAAAGCCAGCTGAAGCTGGTGATGCGTGTCGGCCTGACCGGCCCCGAGCGCGTGCTCGTCGACCCGGAGCAACTCGCCAAGGCCACCGGCGTGCCGCATGCGATCAACTACTTCATGCCCTCGTGGGATGGCAAGACGCTGGCCTACGGCGTCTCGGCCGGCGGCTCCGAAGACGCCTCGCTGCACGTGATGGACATCGCCACCGGCAAGGCGCTGGGCGCGCCGATCCCGCGCGTCCGCGAAGAACTGGTGCACTGGACGCCCGACAGCCGCTCGCTGACCTTCAACCAGGTGCGCGAGTTGGCGCCCGGTGCGGCCGAGACCGAGACCTACCTGGACAGCACCGTCTTCGTGATCACGCCGCGCCAGGCCGCCGCCAAACCACGCGCGCTCTTCGGCCCGCTGGTCAACCCGGCGCTGAAGCTGGACCGCCTCGATGTGGCCGAGATCATGTTCGCGCCCGGCAGCCGCTACATGATCGCGCGCACGACCGACACCACCGCGCCCGAAGGCCGGCTCTACGTCGCACCGCTGGCGCAGCTGGGGCGCCAGCAGATCGCCTGGCGCCAGGTCTCGGCCTTTGCCGACAAGATCACGCAGGTGGCCCTGCGCGGCGACACGCTCTACCTGCAGACCCATGCCGGCGCACCGCGCGGCCGGGTGCTGGCGCTCGCGTTGGCCGACCCGGTGCTGAGCAAGGCCGTGACCGTTGCGCCCGAGCCCGATGCCGGTGTGCTGGAGCATTTCTCGCTGGGCCGCGATGCGCTCTATGCCGAGGTGCGGCAGGGCTTCAACATCCGCGTGCGGCGCTACGCAGGCCCGCAGCCAGGTCAAGGCGTGGACCCGGCCCCGACGCTGGCCGGCTCGACCCGCCTGAGCCAGGACCCCGCGAGCGCCTACGACGACGTCTGGGTCTACCACAACACCTGGACCGAGCCGGACCGCATGCAGACCGTCGCGGCCGATGGCAGCACGCGCGACACCGGGCTGCTGACCAACGTGCGGCCCGCAGGGTCGCCCGAACTCGAAGTCGCCGAAGTGCTCGTCCCCAGCCATGACGGCGCGATGGTGCCGCTGGCGATCGTGCAGCGCAAAGGCCTGGTACGAGACGGCAACAACCCGACCCTGCTGATCGCCTATGGCGCCTACGGCCTGTCGATCGACGCGCACTTCGACCCGCGCAGCATCGCGTGGCTGGAGCGCGGCGGCGTGCTCGCCTATGCCAACGTGCGCGGCAGCGGCGCGTTCGGCGAGGCCTGGTACCGGGCCGGTTTCAAGGCCACCAAGCCCAACACCTGGAAGGACGGCGTGGCCTGCGCGCGCTACCTGATCGATCAACGAATCGCGTCGCCCAAGACGCTGGGCATCTGGGGCACCAGCGCCGGCGGCATCTTCGTCGGCCGCGCCGTCACGAGCGCGCCCGAGCTCTTTGCTGCAGCGATTTTCGATGTCGGCATGATGGACACGGTGCGCTCCGAGGAGTCGGCCAACGGCATCACCAACGTGTCCGAATTCGGCTCGGTCAAGAACCCGGCCGAGTTCCCGGCTTTGCTCGAGATGAGCACCTACCACCAGATCAAGGACGGCACCGCCTACCCCGCGGTGATGTTCATCCACGGCCTAAACGATCCGCGCGTGGACGTCTGGCACAGCGCCAAGGCAGCGGCACGCTTGCAGGCGGCCACGAGCAGCGGCAAGCCGATCCTGATGCGGCTGGACGGCCAGGCCGGCCATGGCGTCGGCAGCACCGCGCAGCAGCGCGCCAGCAAGCTGGCCGACATCTACAGCTTCCTGCTGTGGCAGTTCGGCAAGACGAGCGCGCCGCCCTGACTGGGCCGAAGCGGCTCAGCGCCCGGGCTTGCGCGCATTGGCTGGCGGCGCCGCGCCCGCCTTGCCGGTGCGCAGTCGCAGCGCATCCCTGAGCAGGTACTCGACTTGCGCATTCACGCTGCGCAGCTCTGCCGCTGCGAGGCGCTCGATCTCGGCCCACAGCTGCGGGTCGATGCGCAGCAGGAACGACTTCTTGTCCGGGCTGGCCATCGGCGGCGGCCGCGTCAGTTGTACAGCGTGCCCGTGTTCACCACCGGCGTCGCGTCGTGGTCCGAGCACAGCACGACCAGCAGGTTGCTGACCATCGCGGCCTTGCGCTCGTCGTCGAGCTGCAGCAGATCGCGCTCGGCCAGGCCCTTCAGCGCCAGCTCGACCATGCCGACCGCGCCCTGCACGATCTTGGTCCGCGCCGCGATGATCGCTTCGGCCTGCTGTCGGCGCAGCATCGTGCCGGCGATCTCGGGGGCGTAGGCGAGGTGGGTCAGCTTGGCATCGACGACGACGATGCCGGCGAGCGCGAAGCGCGCCTGCAGCTCGCGCCGCAGCGCTGCAGCGACCTCATCGGTGCCCGAGCGCAGCGTCACCTCGCGGGCGTCGCTGGCGTTGGGCTCGTCGAGGTTGTCGTAGGCATAGCTGAGCGCCAGGTGCCGCACCGCGGACTCGGCCTGCGTCAGCACATAGGTCTCGAAATTGTCGACATCGAAGGTGGCCTGCGCGGTGTCGTCGACGCGCCAGACCACCGCTGCGGCGATCTCGATCGGATTGCCGCGCAGGTCGTTGACCTTGAGCTTCTCGCTGTTGAAGTTGCGCGCCCGCACCGAGACTGTTCTCTTCACGTAGAACGGATTGGCCCAGCGCAGACCGTCGCTGCGGTCGGTGCCGCGGTAGCTGCCGAACAGCGTCAGCAGCGCGGCCTGATTCGGCTGCAGCATGTACAGGCCGGCGAGACACCAGGTGCCGGCGAACATGCCGAGCACGAACGCGCCCACCGTCAAGCCCGACGGCCGCACCAGCAACATGAGACCAGTGACGAGAATCGCCAGCAGCCCCACCGCGATGTAGGCGAAGCCGTGGCCCGATGACGCGACGCTCTCTTCCGAAGCTTGTTTGTCCATCTCGCCGTCTCCTCAAGTGATGATCTCAAAGTGATATCACTTTAGTATTGAGGCGAGTGGCGTGTCAAGCCTCCGTTTCGAGGCTCAGGCCGAGCCGCTGCGGGTCGCCCCGGCCCTGGCGGATCAGCGTGGGGTCTGCGCCGGTCAGGTCGAGCACGGTGGTCGGCTGCATCGGGCAGGCGCCGGCATCGACGACGGCCTGGATCAGCTTCTGGAAGCGGTCGCGGATCGCGTGCGGGTCGTTCATCGGATCGGTCTCGCCAGGCGCGATCAACGTGGTCGCGATCAATGGCTGGCCGAGCAACTCGAGCAGCGCCTGCGTCACCGCATGCTCCGGCACGCGCAACCCGATGGTGCGGCGCGACGGGTGCGACACGCGCCGCGGCACCTCCTTGGTTGCCTCCAGGATGAAGGTGAACGGCCCCGGCGTGCCGAGCTTGAGCAAGCGATATTGCTTGTTGTCGACGCGCGCGTAGCTCGCGAGCTCGCTCAGGTCGCGGCACAGCAGCGTCAGGTGGTGCTTGTCGTCGACACCGCGGATGCGGCGCAGGTTTTCGGCCGCGGCCTTGTCGTCGAGGTGGCACACCAGCGCGTAGCTCGAGTCGGTCGGGATCGCCGCGATCCCGCCGCCGTCGAGGATCTGCGCGGCCTGCTTCAGCAGCCGCAGCTGCGGGTTTTCGGGGTGGACTTCGAAGTACTGGGACATGCGTCGATTGTCGATCTCTGCCGGGTCAGTCGTAAATCGTATCGGCCTCGACGACCGACACGTCGCGGCGCACGTTGAGCCACGCGCTCGCCGCACCGCAGGCCGCGATGACGGCCATGCCGATCCAGGCCCAGCCGTCCGGGACATGCCGGAACACGAGCCAGCTCGTCGCCAGCGCCCACGCGATCTGCACATAGACGAACGGCATCAGCGTGGCCATCGGCGCGACGCCGAACGCGAAGATCAGGCACAGGTGGCCGACCGTCGCGAACGCACCGATCGCCAGCACGCCGGCGATCTGCGTGGGTGACGCGGCGCGCGCGGCGCTCGCGATCTCGGGCGCGTTCAGCAGCAGCAAGGGCGTGACCATCAGCGCGCCGCTGAAGCCGGTGTAGAAGTGCGTCGTGTACGGGCTCTCGAGCGACGCAAGCCGGCTCGTCAGCACCTGAAACGCGCCGTAGCACAACGCCATCAGCAGCGGGAACACCGCGGCCCAGCCGAACACGCCGCTGCCAGGCCGGATCACGATCAGCGCGCCGACGAAGCCGCCGCACACCAGTGCCCAGCGCATGCGCGACACCGGTTCGTGCAGCACCCAGGCCGCGAGCATCGTCACGACGACCGGCGTCAGCATGCCCAAGGCAGTGAACTCGGCGACCGGCATCAGCTGCAGGCCGAAGAACGACATGCCGCTGGTGACCAGCAGCAGCGTGCCGCGCATCCACTGGAACTTCGGGTGCGCGCTCGCGAAGCCGGCCCGGCCGCGGCGCGCCAGCCACAGCGCCATCGCGCCGGCCTGGAACGCATAGCGCGACCACAGCAGCAACAGCACCGGCAGGAAGCCGCCCATGTACTTGATCAGCGTGTCGCTGCACGCGAAGCACGCGGCCATCGCGACGATCCAGGCGATGCCCAGGCCCGGGCGCGACGATGTGCTCACCGGCGCGGTCTGCCGCGACCGTCGCTTCTCACGCGGGCTGGTGGACGCGCGACTCGAGCGCGGTCCACACGGGCGTCAGCCGCTCGGGCAAGGGCGGCAGCGCGCCCAGGTCCATGTGGCTTTCGGCCGGGCTGTGGAAGTCGCTGCCGCGCGACGCGAGCAGCTCGAACTCGAGCGCGGTCTCGGTGTAGCGCACCGCGTCGGCCGAGCTGTGGCTGCCGGTCACGACCTCGACGCCGCGCCCGCCGTGCGTCTTGAATTCGCTGAACAGCGCGTACTCCGCGTTCGCGCTGAACTTGTAGCGCGCCGGGTGCGCGATCACCGCGATGCCGCCGGCGTCGACGATCCACTTGACGGCATTGCCCAGCGTCGCCCAGCGGTGCGGCACGAAGCCGGGCTTGCCTTCGACGAGGTACTTGCGAAACACCTCGGAGGTGTCGGTGCAGACCCCGCTCTCGACCAGGTGGCGTGCAAAGTGCGTGCGCGAGATCAGCTCGGGGTTGCCGACGTACTTGAGCGCGCCGTCGTAGGCGCCGTGGATGCCGACCTTCGCGAGGCCGTCGGACATCTCCAGCGCGCGCTCGCGCCGGCCGCCGCGGGTGTGTGCCAGCCCTTCGGCCAGCGCCGCGTTGTCGGCATCGAAGCCGAGGCCGACGATGTGCACCGTCACGTCGGCAAACGTCACCGAGATCTCGGTGCCGGTCAGGTAGGGCAGGCTGAGGGCCGACGCCGCAGCGCGGGCACGCTGCTGGCCGCCGATCTCGTCGTGGTCGGTCAGCGCCCACAGCTCGACGCCGTTGGCCTTGGCGCGCGCGGCGAGCTCTTCGGGTTGCAGCGTGCCATCGGAGACGGCCGAATGGCAGTGCAGGTCGGCGTTCAGCGTCTTCAACGTGGCGGTGTTGGTGTTCACCTCTGCATTTTAGGGCGCACCACCCGGATGTGCGGCAGTGATGGGCTTTGCGCAGCCGCTACTTGCCCTCGATGTTCACCGCGATCGTGTTGTCGCCCGGCGTGCGGTCGATCAGTTTGTTCAGCGGGTCGATGCCGGCCTTCGCGGGTTGGCGGTCCACCGTGAACGTGAACGTGCTTTCCTCGAGCTCGATGCGGTGGCGCTGGATCGCGATCGGCTCGCCCTTGGCGTCGACGACGCCGATGTCGATCAGGTCGGCGAGCGGCGCATCGCTCTCCTTGCCCAGCGCATCGGCGACACGCTTCTTCGCCACCACCGTGACGCTGACCTCGTAGCGCCCACCGGGCAGCGGCTTCGCGCTCGCCTTCGTCGCGCGGTTGTCGTAGATCACGATGCGCTCGAACAGGTCGTCGATCAGATACTGCAGCTCGGGCTTGGTCACCGCGCGGATGTCGGCGACGAACTCGCTCGTGCTCGGATATGGCGGGCCCTTGAACGCGTGCTTGTCGCGGAACGTGCGGATCGCCTGGTTGAGCCGCTCTTCGCCGAGGTAGTCGGCCAGCGCATACATCACCAGGCTGCCCTTGGCGTAGTGGATGTAGGGCTGGTCTTCGACACGCGACAGCGGCAGCTCCTTCTTCTGCTCGGTCGCGCGCCCGATCAAATAGCGGTTGAGTTCGTAGGCGAGGAACTTTCGCATCTTGGCCGGGCCGACCTTCTCGCGCATCACCATCAGCGCCGAGTATTGCGCCAGGCTCTCGACCAGCATCGAGCCGCCCTGCACATCGCCGCTCATCACCTGGTGGCCCCACCACTGGTGCGCGGCTTCGTGGGCGGTCACGTAGTACGGGTAGTCGATGTCCTTCGGGTCGTCGGGGTCGACGCGCGCGATGAAGCCGATCGCCTCCGAGTACGGGATCGTGTTCGGGAACGACTGCGCGAAGCTCGCGTAGCGCGGGAACTCGATGATGCGGAACTGCCGGTACTGGTACGGCCCGAAGTGCTGGCTGTTGTAGCTCAGCGCGGCCTTGGTCGCGGCCAGCATCGAATCGAGGTTGAACTCGTGGCCCTTCTGGTAGTAGAGCTCGATGGCCACGTCGCCGGCCGCGGTGCCGTCGTCGCGGTGCCAGACATCCTTGCGCACTTCGTAGCGGCCCGACTGGAACGAAAAGAAGTTGGCGATCGGCGCGTCCATCTTGTAGTGGAAGTGGCGGCGATCGCCCTCGGTCCATTCGCGCTGCAGATAGCCCGGCGCGATCGCGATCTGGTCGGCGTCGGTGCTGAGCGTGGTCTCGAACGCGACGTAGTCGGCGTCCTTGTCGAGACCGTTGACCATCAACCCTTTCGCATCGTCGCGGTCCGGCAGGCGCTCTTTCGGCGCGAGGCCGAACTTGCGGCGGTCCTGGTCGCGCTCGAGTTCGGCATGCACGTCGTAGCCGAGGCTCGGCAGCAGCAAGCGGCCATTCACGAAGCTGCCGTTGTAGACCACCGCGGTGTTCGAGCCCTCGTTGGTGAAGCCATGGGTCGGCAGCTCGAGGTCGAACGCCAGCGTCGTGCTGGCGCCCGGCGCGAGCGGCTCGCCGAGCTGGTAGCGGCGCACGCCGAGGCGCGCGTTGTCGTCGATCAGGCGGTTCGGCACGCCGAGTTCGAGCCGCTTGATCGCGAGCGACCGGCCCGATGCGAAGTTCAGTTGCAGCACCGTGACCGGGGCCCCGCCGCGGTTCGTCAGCGCGTAGCTGCCGCGCATGCGCACGCGCTGCTCGCGCGGGTAGAGATCGACGTCGACATTGACCGCGGCGATCTTCGGCTGCGGCTCGGCGGCGAAGCGCTTGTAGCCGGTCTCGTAGTCGACCTGGCGGCGTTGCGCGTCCGCGCTGCTCTCGTAGACGTTGAGCACGTTGGTGTTGTAGAAGATCCAGCCGCCGAGGCCGGCGAATGCCGCGAAGGCCAGCGCGGCGAGGGCCAGTGTCGGGCCGCTCAGCCGAGCCTGCGCCATCGCGACGCGCTCGCGCCAGCTGCTGACCGTGCCGCGCGTCCACATCAGGTAGGCGCCGACCAGCAGCAGCAGCGAGACCGCGCTCCAGTAGGCCTGGAACGCGCGCACGCGCGGCATGAAGTGGCCCCAGCCGTTGATGTCGGAGTAGACCGCGTCCGGCACGCTGCCGAACTTGTACAGGTTGTGCTCCAGGCCGAGCGAGCTCGCGAA
>Ga0307509_10008276_pt1 | contig 13292 bp, 10 predicted proteins | sample 10_EM_MG_FD_202245 | JGI IMG/M metagenome (GOLD analysis project Ga0307509, IMG submission 202245) | Populus trichocarpa ectomycorrhiza microbial communities from riparian zone in the Pacific Northwest, United States - 10_EM | ecosystem: Host-associated > Plants > Roots > Unclassified | place...
CAAATAAAAGAAAATATTCGCAAGAAAAATATACCTACTAGTAGTACTATTAGGGGCGCGAATGACGGTTTCTACCGTCAATAGCTTGAGACACGCCAGTTTCGAGCCGTGCAGGTGCTGCTACCGCCGTTTTGACGTGTCCAGGTGGCTTGGGAAGCGCGTTGGGCGGTAAAACTATACGAGTGGCCGACACTTTCAAGATGCTTATTTAAACAGCAGTCTCTGGTGTCATTTCTGAAATGCCGCAGACCGTTAGGCTTTCCATAGTACTCAAGCGATAAACAAACAAAAAGTTGAACATGACTCAGACTTTGTTTGTTTGTCTAAAGCTTTAATTTTTTCTCGTCGTCCTCGAGCTACCTCCACCAACTTCGAAAGCTCATCTGTATTTGATACGATGAGTCTCTGCATTCTCGTCTGTATTGGATACCATTCGCCTCAATTTTTTCTCATCGTCCTCTCGTCCCTCTCTCATACCTCCACCAAAGCTCATCTGTATTTGATACGATAGTCTCTGTATTCTCGGAGGCTTGGGGTCCAACCCTCACATTTTATTTTATTTTGTGAGTGTTTCGTCATTCTTACGGTTGTTTTTCAACTAACAATGCTGATTTAGCTGCCCTCAGCCCAACACCCCACATCCTCAACTGCAGAGTAAGCGGCTTTGCAGACGCTCACCTCTGGCTTCAACCTGCGTTCTATTTGGAACCCAACGTCAGTAGAACCGACCTTTTTTTCCTTACCTTCGGATTGATTATTTTTCTAGAAGCCTCCACCTATCAATCAGCCTTGCCCGTGACTTCCTCCTCGTCAATCTCCAAAGGTAGGAGAACCCTACAGAATCATTTCAATCCCACAAATATGACCCAGGACATCTTGGCCGTTATCCCTGTCACTGCCTGTTCCCAGTTGGTGATAACTTTGGGAGTCTTGCATAACCACTCCCAACATCCTTAATCTCTCCCCCCTATCCCTGCAGTCGTCAGGATCAGGAACTTCTTGGTTCACTCACGCTATTACAATTAATTGGACGATTTTTTCCAGGCTCACGTCCTGCACCAGCTTCTTTCTTCTCCTCAAACCCCTTCACTTGAGTGGCATCATCATCATCAAGATCAGACCTTTCTGCCATACACTCCGGTTTCAGACGGGGACACACCTAGCTCAGGATTCCAGTCAAATTTGAATCTAGCACGAGATGTTCAATGCCACCGCAGCATCGCACTCCTCCTCATTTTGCTTCCACCCTCCAACTGATTCCAACTTCTGACTCCTTAGTCTCTTACTTTTTTTCACCGCTAGCCAACAATGGCAACCCACCAAAATAAGCATTTACAAGCCCAGGTGGCCCAGACAATGAATCATCTTCCTCACAAACGTTCTCATCCTTTCCTCGTGATATCTTTCACCTTCACGATGCCCAGGGTAGTAATACAAAACGGATGATCTAGCACATCTCCGTCCCTCCTCTCGTCGTTGCTCATTCGTGGATTGTACACAAGCCTCCCAATGGTTGAAGTATTAAATTTGGCCTATTTTCGGTCACCATTGGATCACATCTTATGGCTTTTGGTAAGCATTTTTTCTACTATTGTCCTCTTTCATCCGTCCTAAAACCTACACATTCGTAGCTGAGAATGATGCCCTATGTCTGACTCTTTTATCAGATCTGCGGTGTACAGTTTTTTCCCAATATTTTCCTCCAGGCGTGGAATGAATTTGGTTAGAGTTACGCAAACAGGAAGTTAGTTCAGGAAGAGGTGTCCCGCGTGAATAGAGTCGGTCCGTGGCTCAATTTTCCGGTTAACGAGATGCCCTCCAAAATCGCGATTTTTATCCGGATTCGTCGCCGACCTGAAGCCCAAACCCGCGATTTTTGTCCGGACTTTGAGATGGCCTCTAAGGGATTTTCGGGGGTCCTTCAGTAACTCTCATCACTATCATCCGGCGAGCATGCCTCCACATGCCTCCTCCACCTTGCCACCGGCAGCTTATTTAGATCCGACTACTATTTCATCCACGAAGCCGTCGATGTAATACTTTTATTCCCCTTTCACAACTCCAATACCGTCCTCTATTTCATCGCTGACGTCTTTCCCTAACTTATCTTTGTTATCACTTGTTTTGCTTCGTTCAACACCACCGTCCTCGCTATTAGTTCATTTTGCTCACCCCCCTGTTTGTTCAGGAAAGACTTTTACTACTTCTACCGTGCCACCGCCTAAGATAAGAATACCGCTACTTGGAGTCTACTTCGAAGACATACAGCTGTATCGCCATCATCACACGTTGCTTCAATCTCTCCATCGTCATCCTCACCTCCTTTGACTAACATCCCAGCCAATGACGTCAATGGTCAACCTGTCGAAATTTCGTAATGTTCACCGTCTCCACCCTCACCATTTTCACAACAGCCTGAGACTCTGCTCATGGATACAAACAATGAAATACAGAGTACTCGTCACTCACCGGACCCTATATGGAGATGGCCCTTGGGAGTTAGCGGCGCCTGATGTTAATGGAGGAGATTATATGGATGTAGGAGGGTCTTCATCGTGTTCGTCTTCGTGTTCGTCACCGTCATCGTTGTGACTTCCTCAGGGTGATACAGCTATGGACATTGATCACTACGGTAGAGAAGAGGAGGAGAATCTTCAGACAGATACTCCCGATCATAATATGAGTAATTCGAATCGTGGGCATTCACCTGCTCGTCGACAATCATCTACTTTCAAAGACATTCGCTCAACCACCAAACATTCCACGTCTTTTTCTCCTCCTCAGCCACTTCCCTTTGATTCAGTATCAATGTCAACTTCTCAGCATAATTCGGCTGCAGCATATCAACTAGCAGTGAAGGAGGAAGAATCACGCTCGGAGAATTACGGGAACAACAGCCTTTGCACCCTCCTGCCCAAAAACTTAAGGTGTCGTTGCGTGATTTTGCACTAAGTAAGAAGAAGCAAAGAGAAGAGGAGATGAGGAAGAACGCTCAGGAGACCCCATCGTCAGCGGGCGTTGATTTATCGTTTGGTGGGAGAGAAGGTGGAGCGGCCCGAAAGGAAATCGGGTGAACCCGGTGGGACAAGTAAACGAAGAATCGCGTAATGGGAAAACGGTGGAATTGAAAGAAAATTAGGTCGATTCATAACAAGGTGCTTTTACATTGTCACGAAAGATGAAGTTGTCGACGTATCAGGGGTTTATCCATAAAACAACTACGATCAATGGCATCATCATTGCCGCCTCCTGGTCCGACAGTGAGATTTCATTTTCGGCATTTGCCGGGCAGATAACTGGCAGATAACTACCCAGTCATGTGGTGGGTAAACCCTGCACTCGGCCTGGTCGCGAGGCTAAGTTATATGCATCCGCTCACATTGTGCAGAGGGGTATTTCTGGCGGAGCCTGAATTACATTGTAGTATTGTCTCGAATTGTCACACTTCTCTTTTTCACTCCCAGACAGAGGCACACTGCACCGGGAACTCAAAGTAAGTAGGTGAATGTATTTAAATATAGTACAGGTGGCCTTCACCTATTTTATGAGCTCTTACAGTAGAGTATGAAGTTGTAAGCAAAATAGTTACATCAAAATCACTGATTGATCATTCCGGCAATTGTTTTTCAATTGCCCAAAAAATTCCGGAGGGACAGCGCGAGAGAATAAAATATGAAAAATGAAATTCAGACTCTGTGGGAGAATTCAGACCCGTGGGTGCCATAGTAATGATCTGAATATTGCACCTAAAATTCGGGAGAGGTTCCAGTCACCGACTCGGATCAGAGGCGATCCAGCCAGGGTGAGCCCTGATGCACCCTTCACAACATCTGGATATTTGATCAGGAGAAGTAAGTTCTATAATCATCAGTACGTTCTCTCAGCACTCAAATAGTTGATGGGGATAAATAAGTACTATGATTACTTTCATCAGTGTCAGTACATAGATGTTTTACCAGCATGAATAGCTGGTATCACTACGGATACACCCCCTCGGCACAAAAATGGACGATCGGGGTGGATCAGTGTGTTAAGTACTGATCCGAACGACAGAGTCTCTTAGACCGATAGGCACGTTCTGTGGCTGGAATAGTACTCGAAAAGCTGACGGTCAGATCCACACATATGACTCGGAGCACCATATTAGCATTTGTATGTTTTTCTCGGGTTTTCCGACAATGGGCGCAGCCTCTCGAAATTTTGCAGACATATTTCGTGGATTATTCTATTCAGCAACCCGGGTGCTGACAACAACCCGGGTTGAACATAAAAAAGGGTTGCTGATTAGTTTTAGCAAGGTGATAAATTTACCGACCTTCTCCGGACGGCCGGCCGTATGTGTGACTCAAGCCTCAACATCACAACAACAAAGCGCTGACGCGCTGACGGCTTGGTCTCCTCGTCCAATTCACCTGTCTAAGGGTATCCAAGTCTATACTGAGGGTTTAGGGTTTAGGGTTTAGCAACAATATTACATAATTACTTTCATTTTATTATATTCGTAGTACACTTTCGCACATCTCAGTGTTGACCTCCACTGAGATGTACGTACTTTCGTTGTTCGTTTATATTTCTTTCTGACATTATTACTATAGTAGACTTTCGTCTTTAGGTACATCATACTTAATACAAACACTCGGTACGTCGTTTATATGCCAGATAGGGAGCCACAAAAAACAAATAAAAAAAGATAAAGGTAAATAGATGATTTAGAGACAAGCTCGAAGAGCGATCGAAAATCAAAAAATAACAGTAGAAACAGATAAAAAGAAAAGATAAGAAAAGTGACTGTTGTAACGCTAAATTGTTACGCGCCTTGACATTGTAATATTCAAAAGCTGGGTTTCCAGGTACCGCAGTCTCTATGATGTTCTTTGTATAGCTTGGCTCATCCGTCTTGGTGAGTGCATCCTCAACAGAGAGTATTTCCACATCGACGAGGGCTAATGATTTCTTGATGTGTGGCACAATCTCTTTCAAAACCACTTTTTCGACGAAGGATAGGGTTCGACGGAAAGCGGTCTGTGCGCCGAACTGTGCCATGCATTTCTACAAAAATAAAGGACCAGTCAGTAATACCATACCCTGAAACATGAGAGCAAGAAATCACCTTGAAAGCCTGAACAAAGGGCATAACTTTCTTATCTTTCATTAGCCCCTTCTGAGCCAATAGATCTTTGACCTTGACATCGTTGACTTTATCACTCTGCTCATCATAAGCTTCCTTGATGATCTGCACGCAAGCATCCTGCCACACCGGAAACGAAGTCGCAACATAAATCCTCAGGCTCTTCGGCAACTTCGGATCAAAGATCCTCCCGTCTTTCTTGGAGTTGGCCTTGCGTAGCATCTTTTTCAACGATACATCGGCATCGCGAGCCGACTTGACCGTTGACCGCATGTACGCGATAGCCTCGATGATCGTGTGGTCAACTGGCTCCTTGGGAGTAGGCCACCGTGCAAGTTGAATAGATGTAGGTGATTGCAAGATGACAGAGTACACGTGTTCTGCAAAATGCGGCGCAATGGGTGAGGCGAGGATGGCCTGGACGCGAATCCAGTATTTGACAAGATTGGCGTGCATCCCGACGTCCGACGTAACTTCCCGGTACCAGTCTCGTGCACTCTGGAGCTCGTAAAAGCCATATTTAAGAGCATCCTTGTAGTTGGTGCTGCAAGTGAATGGGTTCATACACTTTAAAGTAAAGACAATTATGATGTTCGAGCTTACGCGGCGTAATGCAATTGGGTGACATTGATGAGTTCATTGACTTCATGTAAGAATGCTTTGTCGTGATAGTTCAATTCCCCCGTTCGCAAGGAGGTCTCGTTTTTGATCATATCCTAGACAAACTGAGCATCAACCAGCCGTCAAAAACAAAGTTGAAGACGGACATCACACCAGCTCAAAAGCGTATGCACTCTCAAAACGTTTGCGTTCGCCAACTTCTCATCAAAATTCGCATCCTCCATACCATCCCCAGAGTCCGCAAGCGCCAACCTCGTCGCATCCGCCCCAAACTTCTCCACTGCTTGCCTCAACGTCAAATGATTTCCCTTACTCTTTGACATCTTTTCCCCGTTCAACATGACGTGTCCGTTGGCGCGCATACTCAAAGGCCATTTGTCTTTAGGAAAGATGGCAGCGTGAGTATAGAGCGCGAATGTGAGGTGGTTGTTGACGAGGTCTTTGCCGGATGAACGAATGTCGAAGGGGTAAAAGTAGTTGAACTCGTGCTTGAGAACGTCGGCCTTTGACTGTTCAAGAGGAGAAGAAGACGGGAAAGGGCTGTTGCAGAAGATGTATTCCCAGATTTCGTCCGTCATTTGGTCAGGTGTGATGCCTAGTGGTCCAGGTTTGGAGCCATCTACGCTGCCACCTAAAACAAAAGTCGAACGAGAAGAATTTAGGGCAGAGTACAAGATAACAGGGAAGCGACCTACCATGCAGCAAGTGGGACACCGTGTAGTAGCTCATATAGATAGTCGAGTCACTCAATGATTCAACGAGGAGATCGGGATCCCAAGGGATCTTGGAGCCCAACCCATATGTGCGGGCGCACGCCCATTGGTTCAGCCAACCCAAGGCTTTTTGAAAAGCGTTTCTTGTTTCGCTGCTATACAGGTTCATTCCCGCCAACATCCTACAAAAAACACGCATCAGAGAACAAAAAAAAAAACGTACGAAAAAACTCACTCCTCGACTTGCTCTCTCCAAGAAGGCTCACCATAATCCAAATACCATTGATCCAAAAGCGCCACAACACACTCATCCCCGCTCCTTGAAATGACCAACCCATCGGGCTCTGCATAGGGAAATGCAACGCCCTGCTTGATCATACTCTCTCTGACCTTCGGTTTCGCATCCTGGACTCTCTCTCCAGAAAACTCTCCAACAATCATCGTGCCGCTATAGAAACCCTCCTTGTATGCGATCTCCTTTGCTTCCGCAAGCTGGATCTTGTCTTTCTGAGACAGAATCTTGAGCGCCTCGACGACCGCAGGTGCTGTCATGTTACCGAATTTTGGTGTGCGCAGGACTGGCACTGGATCAATGGATACCCATGCCGGGTCAATGTTGTAGAACTTGGGCTTTTTACGCAGGTCGACCAGCGTTTGGAAGTCGTCTGGTGAATCGGACGGGACCGATGTGACGACGCCTGTGCCCTGTGTATAAGTGCATAAGAATGAATTTCCAAGTAAGAGTGAATGCAGTGTACCTTTGTTGCGAGGATGCTCTCCATGGGCAAGACGTACACCTCAGGGTGAATGGCAAATGGAGCTTTGATCCTCGTTCCGATCAAATCGGCTCCCCGAACCTCCACGAGCTGGTTGACCTGGTTTCTAGGTGTAAAAATGCCTTGGAATGCCATGTTGCGCGCGGCGTGAGCTGTACAAAGGAACGCTTCTTGGTCGTTGATGGCAAATACGCCGTACTTTATCGTTGTCCCAACGAAGCAGTTTGTTTGTCCGTACCTTTACATGACAATGAATGAGTTCTCGACCGGGATGAAAAAGAGCATACATTGTTTCTGGCCGGAGGGTGGCGGCGACCATAAAGACTTTCCGGCCGCCCATTTTGTTCTCAATGAATATCTCGCTGGCAGGACTCCAATTGACGACCTCCATCTTGATGCAGGTGTATTCCAGAGGTTTTAGACCTTCGCCCTCCTGCCGATCGTGATCCATGCATGGCTGGCCATCTTTAGGGCTGTAGATGGTGTAGCGCTTGCCGAACTTGATTTTGCCAAGCTTGTAGAGCTTGTTGATCTGCCATCAGACAAAGGCATCGTAGTATGGGTTGGCGTCTGTCGTAATGAACGCGCGACGCCAATCTATACGAAATCCAAAGGCCTTATTGTCTTCCTTTACTCACCAATAGCCAGCTTAGCATGGATGATTTGGCATAAATATATCAGAAAGCTCACTATTGCCAATGGAGGGAAATACATCAACCAATGCTGAGGATCTACAAATCTTTTGATTTCGGAGCGAGGTATACCAATAAATTCCATGATTTGAAATTGGTATTTGAATCCGGTGGATTTCGCGACGATTTTTCCTTTTTTTGCTTTGGATTTGTCGACGGGGACACTGTAAGGAGCTCCGTTGCTTGCATTAATTAGAGTGACTTCTGCTTCCCTTTCCGCTTCGGCGATGGCAATACGGTCGAGCTCAGCTTGAACCTCTTCATATTGCTCAAAATCAGGACCGAAGAGCTCCATCTCCTGGATGATCTTGTCCGCAGATGACTATTTCCAGAAATCTAATCAGCGGCGGGTTAATGAACGAAGTGATGGGTACAAACCTTGATAGGCAGCCCTGTAACGTGGAAGGCATGGGGGAATAGGACCCTCTTACCCAAAAGCCGCTCATATCCCGCGGCAAACTCGATTTTTGAGATCGTGAATGCGTGTCCTAGATGGAGACTTCCGTTCAGATATGGGTATGGAAAGTTACCAAACCATTTTGGATATTTTTCGCGGATCTCTGCTTGCGAGAGACCTACAAGTTCGGATTGCAATGGTGGGTTGACTTCAAAAAGGCGTTCGTTTTGCCAGCGCTGCTGATATTTCTTTTCTAGGCCCCGGAGGTAGTCGCGTTTTGCTGACTGAGCTACCTCGACCATGTCGGAGAAAAAATGATTATAGGGCGTGCTGGTGTACACTGCACTGCCACTGTACAGAGACCGGATAGCTATGGTTGAGGCAGACAAAGAGCCAAACTCGCGAGAGAAATGTCGGAAAGTCATGTGATATCATAATCCCAGAAGGCCCTGAGAAGGGAAAGAAAAGAGGCAAAAGAACTGACACCTCTTGAAGCTTGAAGCTTGAAGAGAGGTGTACTGTACTACAACTTTTACTCAAATAAAATCACACGGTAAATAGCTACTTTCCAAAATTTGAAATCCTGCTTTCAGGGTCATTAGTACCTAGCCAATTTTGGAATTATGCAGCGCAACTTTGCTCACACCCCTGGCAGGAGGCCCCCTGATTATAGGTGACGAGGCCTGATTAAAATTTCCGAAAATCCGGGCAATATGTTCGGACAAATTTTCCAAAAAATTTCCCAATATGTTCGGACTACATCAGGCATCGCGAAAATTTGAAAATTTTGTTCGGATAGCCCATCAGGCCTCCAAAAACGGAAGTTTTGTTCGGACCAGCCGATCTGGCCTCAAAAAAAAGCAAATTTACCTATTTTAGTACTAACTGCTACGGACTAATTCTGAAAAAATAATCACTCTCCACCCCTGCCAGCCGTCCGACCTTTCTTGCGAGCTGCTACGATAGCACTGACTGCCATCATTACATCTTGAAGCTTCCCCCGCAGCTCATTGAAGATTTCGAGATGCTTGTCATCAAGGGTGAGTGTTCGGCTATCCTGGCTGAGTGTGGGTGATGCATCCAGGGTGCGAAGGAATCGATCAGACGGAAGGAGGGCATACATGCCCGTATGTAGTGTAGCATTTCGCTGATGCACAGCTCGAAAATTGCGATGGTAACCATATTCGTAAATCTGCACAACGAGATAAGAGATAGCACCGATGTTGGTGCTATCAGACAGCCAGGCATGAGTACTACCTTTGCCATACTGTTTAAAATACAATGTATCAATAATTATAAACGATTAAAGTGTTAATATGGCATACCTCTAGCGACGTATAATTGATTCTCAACGATTACAAATACAAATATGTCGCGAAGTTTTAACTTTAATTCAAACACGCGAACAAAATGTCATTTACCGGGATTCGAACTCGTTTGCCTGGAGTGCGACAAATTTTAAACAGCAATCTACCAAGTACACTAAATGTTCGGATTGTCATCAGGCCTCCCTATACAGACCTCGTCATGTTCGGACACCCCATCAGGCCTGAGCCGGCAATTTGACCCAAAATGTTCGGACAAAATCAGGCCTAGGGCAATTTTTTTTCCAAAATATGTTCGGACCAGCATCTGGCCTCGTCACTTATAATCAGGGGGCCTCTGGCAGGAGTAGGTTCGGAGCAAGCCCTTGCTCCAATCCGGGAACCGGACACCTTCGCAGAAGGGGCTTGGGACAAACTGACAAAAACTATGGAAAGCTAGAGTGATCTGCTCAACTTGTCACATGCCGGTTGGCTTTTACCGGTCGGCTGCTGGCAGGACCCCAGTGTCAAGATCCAAGATCCAAGATGGGTCGTCAAAAAGTCACGTGACCTTCTAGTAATTAAGTGTGGTTAATCGCCTCAATTTACGGGGCTGAGTGGCCCTAAGCGTAAATTGATCGGTAAATTCGGCACAATTCAAACTCCGAAACTCGGCCGCGTGAACAGTAGTGGGTGGCCACAAACTTGAATGTGCACAGAGAATATGTCTGCTAGTCAGAAATAAAAATGTGTTCAGAGAATCAGAGCATATGATATCCTCCTAATAGTCACTATATTCTAGCCCCCTGCAATACAATAGCATGATCAATAAATTTGGAGAAAGATACCCTAGTATGCTATCAGTGCCATAGTACACTGGCAGGTGCACATGAGGTAATTTTTGAGGTGCTCAGTGATGGCTGTAGTTTTTGACTGCCAGTGCAGCTCTCACTGCAGTTCATTTCCTCTCTTCTGTTCACAAAAAATACATTCCCAAGCTGATGTCGACTCGGAGCAGATCACACACACGGCGGCCAAGTGCAGCTATAATTAGACATGGCCATCTTAGCCGAGCATCAGTGCATCAGCTCATCAACGGACTGTAAACTGGGCTAGTTGGCATCACGGGTTCGTAAATTGAACCGTAAATTGAGCTCAATTTACGGTAAATTATCCGGTGTTAAGTACTTAACCTGCCAAAGTTGCCACTTAACAACTTAATGATCTGAGCCAGCAATGGTTTTCACTGAAATACTCAACATTTCCACCATTTTTAAGGGGAAAGTCATATTGAATGCATATTATCATGAGCTCATCTCAGCTGTGTTGCACTCATTCAAGTTGCAGGGCATGCATTATGGATAAGATAGTATATCTTTACTGATCTAAATTATATATATTTTTACTGGTCTACTACAGCCAGCCATCGGACCGCTTTCTCATCTACTTTAGCGGGTTCTCACGCGTGCTCACCCTAGATGGCCGCCGCGCACGGGGAGGGAGGGTCGACGACGCGCTCGGCGGAGTTTCAAATCCTTCGGCACGCCGGCACCGGCAACGCCCGGTAAATCATCGGTACTAAGAGTTAGTATATACATCATTTGAAGGGGTAAGAAATGAGCTGTGGACTATATTGTGGTTGAACTTGCTTATGTTGAGTAATGCTTGCCAGTGTGGTCGTAAAGAAGGCAGAGAAAGAGATGCACGCGAAGATACCAGAAAACGATGTATCAAACTTTCCATGAAAGTCATGGCCATTCAAAGTAATAAGGTAGGGGCCATCAGGAACCAACTACCTTATGTAATCAAAAAACACGCTCAACGATGAGCTCAATAACATCCACAACACAATATATTTTTGCAATCTGGAACCTGAGAATCATAGAGAACATGTAGTCCTTCAAATCTATGGTTTTTATTTTCAAAAATTTGCTTCCAAAAATAAGATATATCCCAAAAAATATTTTCTCAAGAAAAGCATCCCAAATGCTCTAAATACTTGTTTGATGATGACAAGAAAAAATTTCAAATTTTGGTCAAGGACATTTTGCCGCTTATATAATAAAAACACGTGACCTATATGAGGCAAGGACTCGGAGAGGTTGCTCTCGCTGCGAAAAACTTTAAAATCTGGCCTAAAAACACATCAACAGCACATATAACTATGGGGCGACAATCTAAAGCAATAATATGGGGTTTTTTGAGGGACAACCTGAGGAAAATTCCGATGGGGCACGAAGGGTTCAAGTGTCACCGTGACACGGTGTGAAAACTTATTACTGTTGTCGTCGGTTATTGTTCGCACAGCCTGACTTCAAGCACCAAAAGTCTCACCTGGAGGAGTACATCACCTCTCAGGGTCACATCTGTGATTTCTATCCCAAGTATCACTGCAAGCTGAATTTTATGGAGCAGTGGGGAGCTGCAAAGTTGATCTATAGGAGCCCAAAGACAAGACATGTAGGAAATGGAAGAGAATGTGAAAATTTCTTGACGACCTATCTTTTGTTCAAATCCAACGATGAGTTTCTTCTCCTCGGATTCGGACATGCCACAGTCTGATCTTATCACAATCAGTTATGCTAATCGCGCTGCGCGGTTTATCAGCGCCTAGGCCAGGGTTTGAGCGGTCCGGAAGCGGCCTGAGCAAACCGAAAATACCATGGCCATTGAACATTGCCTCCAGAGATGGCTACAAAGTTGAAAAAAGAGCATGAGAAAAAGTATAGCACACAGACCAATAATGTTTAGAATTTTTAGAGCATTTTCAACCCAAATATGCAATGAATTTTTTTTTTTTTTTTTTCAAACTCAATATTTTGCCGCTCTTGGCGCTTATATAAGCGGATTACATAAGGTAGTTGGTTCCTAATGACCCCTACCTTAACAGGCATTTGGTTGAAACGGAAACATCCCACGCACTGGCACTGGCATATGCGAGACTTACGGCAGGATAGCGGTGTCTGTGGGTAAATAAATAAAAAAAGAAAAAAAAAGAAGGGAGAAAGGGAAGAGCTTATTTTTTGGATATAACTCTACCTGACACGTCAAATTCATTCAAGGAGAATGTCACCGGTTGCGTCCACTGTGCAATATGGTGGTAAGTAGCCTAGTGGCAATTGTAGCGGACTGACCGCCTCGGGCCGCAAAAAAGGACCCTTTATCTCAGGATACTCGCTTAGATTTTGATTTTGGCGGCGCTACGTGGCCTTCTGCGCAGGTGGGAATGTGGATACTCGCTTAGATTACAGATAATCAATAAAAGCAGATTAGATTTCTCCACCAGTATATAAGCTTACCTCAGGATGTTTCCTATCTCCAAATTTCTTTTGGATGGATTTTAGATTTCAAGTTATATTATTAATAAATACATAATGCAAAATGTGTTACCGAAAACTCATGCACTGAGTAAGGTAGAAGACTTTCATGTGCGAGTCCCCTTCCTCAACCCCCTAACGTTTCACGTGACTTTTTCGTCAAAAATCCAAGTTACTTTTTATTAAAAACACCTCTAAAGGGGTATTTCTAGCTACTAATACAATGAACTATGGAACAATAAAATAATAGAAAGAAAGAAGACCCCTCCCTGTAAGGAGGAAAGCGGGCTAATGAAAAAAAACCCCTTTTGAAGGGTTGGCCTTCATCGTGGCCGGCGTTGCCG
>Ga0307509_10008277_pt1 | contig 13291 bp, 9 predicted proteins | sample 10_EM_MG_FD_202245 | JGI IMG/M metagenome (GOLD analysis project Ga0307509, IMG submission 202245) | Populus trichocarpa ectomycorrhiza microbial communities from riparian zone in the Pacific Northwest, United States - 10_EM | ecosystem: Host-associated > Plants > Roots > Unclassified | place...
AAGTTTCTTTTTCCTGTTTTCAGCTTATTTTTTCAATTTTTCTTCGCCATTTTATGATGGGTCAAAGGTGAAGTAATTCTTTGCAAAGGTTTCACTTTTTCGATGGCACATTTCCCGGGCGATGGTACCCGAAAGGTTTGCCGCTAATTGCATGGTATTTAAAAGGTTTACCCGGTTCGGAATACTCGAGTACATGTAGATGGCGTTGAGTGGCTGATTGGGGCATGACTCACAGTACGTCCACACGAGTGAAGGGAGTAGTGGGACAAGTCCGAATACAACACCACAATATGGAGTTTTCACACATTGATATCATACACCAAAAACGCGTCTGTTATGCAGTGTTGTTGGATGTAATTTCAACTCCAGCAGTTATAGACAGGAATTCCTTTTACAAGAACCTTCTAAAAATTTCTTCAGTTAATTCCCAGAGTTAATTGAAGCTAGCTATGCAATGTCTTGATTTATAAATACTTTTGTGCTGTTGATGGTCATTCAGAATATCCCCGTTATTTGGTAGGGGAAATGCGTAGTCCCACAAGTTTCCCTCACCCGCATGGTTTGCCCGCGACGACTCGAGTAGGGGCTCGGCACTTGGACTCCGGCTTCTAGAATTCTTGGAGTGCCCAAAGTTTAAATGGGGGTGGAGAGTCTGGGCGCTAAAGGTTCCTGGTATGGCGCCGGACAACCAAAATATGGGTGCATTTATGCGAAAAAGGTGAAACTCGTCAACAACACCAAAATAGGTTGAATGCCCTGGAGACTTTAATGGCATATTGAGTATCCTCTGAGCTTCTTAAAATATATTTAATGTTAAAATTGGAGTAATATTTGACCTGTAATGATTATTTTAAAAATATCTCTAAAATTTTATTTTTGCATAGAATGATAGCCTACTATGAAATGTATCTGGAAATGAAATTTCAAATATTTTCAAGTGTAAAATCTATAGTTATTATAAAGAAGATCAAAATATCTTTACTTTCTCAACATTTAACTGATATGATAAACATGTATCAGGAATACCAAATGCAACAAAAGTGAGAATTAGGGTCTACGTATGAGTGTAATTTTGAGCATTATGGTAATATCGGGTGATTTTAATAGACGGGTACACTAATTGTATTGAATTAAGGGCTTTAAAGTATAAGCTAAATGTTGTTGATTAATGTTAAAACTTGTATTAATTCTACTGACTTAGCTCTTATAACCCCCTTTAATGTATATTATTAATAAATAATTTTATTTGAACATAGTAGTTGTATTTAAATTAGAAAGCATTTACGTAGAATCCAAGAGGCAGCTTAGGCCATTATTCTCTTTTATTGACATACTATTTGCTTGATTGATGATGATGCTATTTCAATTTCTTTGTCACAAAATGTTTCTTCCATTTTCTCAAAAGGTCATTGGTTGCTATGCAAACTAAAATGCTCCTAGCTCAAAATACGAAAAAGGCAAGTTTATCTCTTTTCCCTAAACTGCACCCATATATGGTGGGGGACTCCTTAAACCGGACTACTGCGACATTGGTTTTAGCTTACTAATTATAGGTTAATTTAGGTTAATTTAATATATCATAGACTTACCAGAAGGTTACCGATGGTCTTGGCATGTTAACCTGCCTATTAACAGTAAATCATAGGGGGGTAAAATTAAGCAATAACTGCCCTTTTTTCAAACCCCCATAACTCAATCAAAACTTCATATATTTTAAAATCAGCTTCTATTACCTTGTCCTCTAGCTTCTAATCTATCATTTAAGAGATTTAAATTTTTGATAAGTGTTGTTCTGGAGCCTTCATCATTCAAAGATGGGCAATCATGGGGTCTAGAATACCCTCGTAACCAACATGATCCAATTTCTAAATTGGGAATAGTGTCTCATTAAGAAGGTATAAGGGAATTTCCTCTGATAAAATTATTTAAACAACAAATTAGAACAAGTCCATCATTTTTGATTTTCATATAAGACCATGGACGAGGCTGTTGTTGTGCTTGGAATTGGGATGTTGCTCATCTTTATTAAACAGCCCCCCTGCAACGGGGTTCCAATCATTGGGTTTGAACTTACCAATGAAATGATAATAAGATAAAAGCCACAAGAGGCTTTGGAAAGGTATTCTCTATAAAATTACCAGAGGAATTATTTTTAAAGTTTTTCCTCGGTTATTAATAATTCAGTATGCCAAAGATTTCCGGAGAACTTTGGGTGAAGGGCAGGTTTTGGTTGTCCGGCACTACAGGCTAGGGTAATCTAGGGACGATTTTCATATTATGATACATAATATTATTATGATACATATCACAAACATTTTGTGTGGCTTTATCATCGACTGCCGTGGCCTGTGCTTACACACGGTGCTCGAGTTCAATGTTTTATAGAGCAAATGGCTTCAAACGGGGCACTATAAAAACGAACAGACCCGATTCCTGACTGGTTCACAGCACCGGGGAATGTTGGTGAAAGAAAAGAATCCAGATGAAGCTACTCCTGCCAAGAACTACGATCTTGCCCTACGAAGCGAGCACCCCCACATCTCGGCATGGGCTATGCCTCCACGCCGCAGTCCAAAGCATCTTGCAAGCCAGCGCTCGCCACGCCGGGCGCCCGCCATGCAGGGAAACACTGCAGCGCCCTCTCTCCCTTCTCAACCAGGCGCCGCAAGCACGAGGGGCCAAAGGGCAAAAAACGCAAATCCCCGCTGCGAGTTACAAGTACCCAGGAATGTGTTTTTGCACAGTTAATTTAGGTTAACCAGCGAAATAATCCCTGTCTTGTACGAAACTTTCCCACTGTGCCTTGTATACTAGTGATATAATCTACTTTTGTGCAATGCTGAAAAATACTGTAGAGTGTATATGAGCAGGACGCGATGACAAAGGATAAAAAAGTTCTGAGCAAGCCCCCCCCTTTTGCTTTGGTTAACGCATTTTCGTGGGGTAAATTCGCGGCGGGGATGTCGGTTCCGGGACACAGGAACAAGAAATAACATTTGACGTCACTCTGGGATTCAGGTCTGTACCGAGTACTGAAGTATACTGCCCCTGCGTATCCGCGTTCCCGACATAATCCCCGAACCGACATAGCCCCCGTCACGAGTTTAGCTACGATACAGTACTTGTAGTCTATGATAATTCAGCCGGTTATGACTTCGGCTTCATCCACTACGGTATGCCACGTGTTGGGGGGTGCGTCACTTGCTCCTTTGTAATTCCTGGGTCCGTGGTCGCAACGGAATTAGATGCGTTGTCCAGAGTTGAGAAGTGGTCAGGCAGAGCCTCCCGAGCCGAAATTTTTTTGGCGTGTGTAACGCCTTTTACGTACAGCCTCGTTCGCAAAGTTCTCACGGATCAAGAGGTACTAGGGAAAAATATTGGCAGTAACAAATGTATTGGTACAAGTGTCTGCAAAAAACCTGAAGTACAAATTCTTGTACCGGTACATGAGTTGTCCCCAGACTTTTGCTAAGATGCCTACCGATCGGCGAGAACTTTGCGAACGAGGCTGTACAAAACTAGGGGCCAACTGGAAACTTGGCACTCGAAAAAATTGGTTTTCATCCCCTACCGTACTGTACACACCTTTAAGCGCTGTGCACCGCCCGGTAGTTTGTGAGGGGGACCGGGTTGTGGCGATTCGCATAGCCTCCACAGTGTTGTTGTTTCCTTGGTATGAAAATGATTGGGCGGTAATTGTTATAAAAGAAGTCACATCGCCCGGCTTTTCTTCAGCTTTGCCCCTAGGAAGTGCTGTAAACCACTCCATTTCGCCAACATATCGCTGCGCTATACCATTTCTATCCACAACCAACCTTTTGCACGGAACATCATGGCCCTTACCACACATGGACAATCGATCGAATTCGGCGACAACAATACCAACTGCGGCAACACAATTGGCAGTTACAACCTTAACGTTTATAAATCCGATGAGGAGGATACCCACATTCTGCGTTGGCTCTCCCCACTAGAGCCAAGTGACAGACATCAGGGCGTGAGAAATGACCGACTCGAAGGTGTCGGGGATTGGCTTTTGGAAACAAGGGAGTGGAGGGAATGGAGGGAGAGTGAAGGTAGAGCCGATCAGGCTGTCTTGTTTTGCTCCGGGAATCCAGGAGTAGGCAAGACATATCTAAGGTGAGTGGCGGGGTGCCTTGGGAGAAGTGAATACCACTAACGGCGAGAAATACTAGCTCTTTGGTGATCGACAGGCTGTGCGATCGGGCAAAACAGGATAATATCGCCGTTGCATGCTTATATTACGACTTCCAAGCTCAGGAGGAGCAGACGATCACTAACATGATAGGTGTTATTCTGAAGCAGCTAATAGGCATGGGGGACATCCCGGGGAATGTACGCGGGGCGTTTCATGAAGGGAAAAAGCAGATTGGGGGAAGAAGACCGCGACTTGAGGATCTCATGAGAATGTTGAAGGCCGTTGTTGCTTCGCTACCCCAAGTTTTCATCTGTATCGACGCACTAGATGAATGCAGACCGAAGAATCTTCCCGAGCTCCTTGAGTCACTAAGAGATATTTTTCAGGAGTCCTCTGGGATGAGAATTTTCCTTACCGGGAGACCCCATGTCAGGGAAGCAATTCAAAGATATTTTGCCAAAGCAGTCGTGATACCCATCAGCCCTAACCCGGACGATATTAGGAATTATCTGGATATGAGGTTAGATAGGGATGACGAGCCAGAGGCGATGAGTCATGATTTACGGGCGGATATTAAGAGGACTATTCTGGAAAAGATGTCAGATATGTGCGTGCGAGAATCCGATTTTCCTCCTATCAACGATGCATACTTACTGACGATTATGTGTAGATTCCTCCTTGTTTCGCTTAACATCGACGCTATTCTAGGGGAGATGACAATTCGGCAGAGAAGAAAGAAACTTGAAGAGATGGCACGAGGGAATGGGCTGAGCGATGCCTACACGGAAACCCTAACTCGACTCAAGGCCCAGAAGGGAAATAGGCCAATACTTGGGCTGAAGGTCCTAATGTGGGTGTCTTGTTCACAGCGCCCGTTACGGTCGAGGGAGCTCTGTTACGCCTTGGGCGTGGAGATGGGGTCCACAGAGTTGGATCTTGAAAACGTTCCTGCACTAAAGACACTCCTATCATCTTGTTTAGGCCTTGTCACGGTTGAGGCTTCTTCGTCCACCATTCGATTGGTGCACTTTACTCTGCAGGAGTACCTCTCAAATGATCCTATCCTATTCGATAATCCTCACTCAACGATTGCCGAGGTCTGCTTGACACATCTCAATTTTGGATCTGTCCGGAGCGTTTCGCCAACCCTCCACAAGGCCCCCTCAACAATGCCCTTTCTGGAATATGCTTCTTTATACTGGGGTGAGCACGCAAGAAGGGGGATGACAGAAAATGTCAAACGGCTTTCACTGAGTCTTCTCCTCGAGGGATTCGATCAGCATATATCGGCTCAACTATTATTCTCGCGCTATCATTACGAGAGAGGCTGGGGTTCTGATTTTAACGGGGAGGAAGGACGTACGGGGTTGGCAGGACTCCACGCAGTAGCATCCCTCGGGCTCGTGGAGGTAGTTGCTGCTCTATTGGAGATGAAGGGATGGGACATCAATGCAGCCGGTTGGATGGGGGGAACACTTCTCACATGGGCAGCTGAGAGAGGGCAGGAGACGGTCGTGAAGATGCTGTTGGAGCGAAAAGACGTCAATCCAGACCAGCCCGACACCCATAATAACCGCACAGCACTAGGGTGGGCGGCTGCGCTAGGGCATCTGCGGGTAGCAAAGTTACTTTTGGAGCGAAAGGACGTCAATCCAGACCATATAGACACCGGCGGCGGGCGGACACCACTTTCAATGGCAGCTCAAAACGGGAGAGAGGAGATCGTGAAGTTTCTGTTGGAACGCAAGGACGTTAATCCGAACTATGCAGACGGATTTAGCCGAACGCCACTGGCATGGGCCGCTTTGCGCGGGCATGAGGGGGTAGTAAAAATGCTCTTAGAAATCAAGAATATCCGCACCGACACGCTAGATTACACTCACCAAACCCCATTATCCTTAGCTCGCTCCCATGGGCACCCTGGAATCGCGGAGCTCCTGCTTGAGTGGAGTGATGTCAAATCCGATGTCGCAGACCCGGTGGCCGGATCTCCCCGCCCCCGTTTGAAACGCGCGTTGGAGTGGGTGACAGCCTGGGGGGCTCGGTTGTGGGGGGGCGGCTACGCGCGGACTTGGAATCAGAATCTTTGAGGTCGGATAGCCTTAGCCGCTCGTAGTGGTCTACTGGCGGATCGCGGGTTGGCCATTGAGGTCTGCAATGTTGGTGTTCGAATCATCATCCCCAAATGCATCGCTACCACGCCCTCGGCTATCTAGACTGTGGTGTTCTTGTACCCCGCCAGAGGGACTGACCCCTATCCTACCACACTATCAATCATCCTCTACGAGCTCCCGGTCTTTTATTGTTCCCTCTCTTGTTTTGCCGTTTCGCCTTTCCCTTTCACATTCTTCCTTCTTTGTTACCTAGCATATCCTCACCTCGGGATGGATGCAGGGAAGTCCTCCGGATATTGATATGTAAATAGAATATGATAAGGGCGCTTTTCTAGTTTGTACAGAATACCTGGTATTTATTTATCCACTTTCATTTTCTTACTTCACCATTTTCCCTCTCCGGAGTTCTGGTTATCCCTGCGCCTATCATGTTTCCCCTTCTTTCCAATTCTTTACTAGACTAATATATGCCCTCCGTTTTGTGAGAACTATCGTATAGTATAGTCAGCGTTTCCAAGTGTCCAGTCCGTCCGTCTTTTGCCTAGGACGGGGCGGCAAGGTTCCGAATGGTCGGCGGAAGACTGGACTGGACTAGCTAGTCTGGCCGAAAGTCAAGTCTGGCCTAATGGTGGGAATTAGACCGCCTGGACAGTCGGGATCATCGGACCGGCTCGGCCGGGATCGGTCTGGCCAGGCCTACCAAGCACTAGGATATGCACGGCCCGTCGACAGATTTACTATTTTTATTACAATATATTAATTTCAAATAAAGCTTTGCTTAATTAAACCCATTATTTCCATGGATGATGCAGTAGACCCGGAATTCAGATAGTCCCTCACTTAGATTAGGGGTGGGGATAGTTGGTTCTCGAGTATCAACCTTTTTTCAAGCACCAAGTGAGTGATATTACATGACCAAATACCAAAATACCAGTATTCTAGACAACTTATCCATCCCATAATCGCATCCCCACCATATCCGACCCTCTCCAGAATGCTCTATCAATTTGTATTGTGGGGCTGTTTATTTATAGGTGGCTGATGGCTTTGGGATCCTGCTATGTCTATACTTCTATTTTTGGCTGGTCTTAGAGTGCTGTTCCAATCCTCGTGAAATTCTACACTGGCAGCACGACATGCCCACCCTACCCCACACACTTCTTAAACTTCGGGAATAGGATTGGAATTTCCCATATTGATTTCAATTATTCTAGCATTTATTTTATTGAAATCAGAGGGCCTGCCTGTCCCGGCTTCCCTTTTTTCGGCACCAATTCTCCAAAGCTGCGAATGTGTACATTATATGCTGTCTACCATGAGAAGGAAATAAGGAGAGAAATAACAAATCAACACTGGGCTAGAAACTGCCATACAAGACACTGATGCTTTTCCTTCGTCCCTGTCGGTGTCGTCCTGTTTCCACGGTGGGAGGAGTTGGGGTGAGTGGATTGCTGCCCTTGTCGCTCAAGGTCGTTGGCACCGGTATATCCCGGCTGACAATGGGGGCGCATCCGGTGTAGAGCTGGGGAGGGCGGGTCGGCGGCAAAGACGCGAGCTGTAGGGAGGTTTGAGGATCTGGTGTTTTGGGAAGGTCTCGTGTTTTTGGATAGGAGTTCGCGTTTGATGGAGTGGAGAGCTGGTAGGTATTGTAGGTAGCTCACGGACCCACCCGGGGTGAGCTATGACCTCCGGCTGCGTGGGCGTTCGGTTATACCTTTTTCCATCGACCTCCGAGACACTTCTAGTCTGTTCTGGCGGTCTCCCCCGTCCTTTGCCCAATTGGCAATGGGTTGTACCAACCCGCCATCCAATTCTCCAAAGCTGCGAATGTGTACATTATATGCTCTCTACCATGAGAAGGAAATAAGGAGAGAAATAACAAATCAACACTGGGCTAGAAACTGCCAGACAAGACACTGATGCTTTTCCTTCGTCCCTGTCGGTGTCGTCCTGTTTCCACGGTGGGAGGCGTTGGGGTGAGTGGATTGCTGCCCTTATCGCTCAAGGTCGTTGGCACCGGTATATCCCATATAGAGGCAGGTGGTCCCTTGGCTGTGGCCTGCCTGGTCGTGCCTGCCGTCCCGGTGGCCAACGTCGGTATCCCCGATTAAGGCAGGCGAGATGTGTGGTGTGCCTGGGTTGTTTTCTGTCCCTGTTGGAACCTCTGTGAGAGGTGGATACGTTGTTCTCTAGAGTACTCGATGTATAATTTGTAGGCGTCGGACCTCCAGCGCCCTAGTGTTTGGATCTGACTTTCGCTGATTCCGACATGTGCCGCCCACGTTGCCACTCCGGGCCTAAAGCTGTGGCCGTTCCAAGCCCCTCGTCCTAGGCCACATTGAATGGCAAGTTCCCGGAGCTTCTGTACTACATATTCGCTTGTGAATGGTAGTTGCTGGTGGCGTCCAATGCAGAACAGGGGAGTGTGTGGAGGGCGGTGGGCGTCAATTGGGATCAGGTTCTTCATTGCCATGACCGGGCAGCCAGCGTCCTGGCTGGCTGCAATGGTGAGTTTGATTCCGTGCCTAAAGGGGTTAGTTTTTGAAGCCGGTAGGGAGAGTTCAAGGTGGGCTCCGTCAGCAATAAGGCGGATGCTACTCTTGGTTAGGAACCAATTGCGGAATGTACTCCTGCTATCCAAGTCATTTTTCCGGTAAGTAAATTCTCCAACCCTTAAGAAGCCAGCAAAGGCCAGGCTGAAAGCCGCTTGGATGACCAAGTCGTCATAGCTTGTATTTCCCAGTTTGTTGAGTATTGCGAGTAGGTAGGGGCGGGTTAGCGGGGTGCGTTGTCTGCGATCTGGCTCCTGGTGATCACGCTTGATCCCTTGAAGTGTCCGTTCCAATCGCGGGTCGGTAAAGGCTGTACATTCGATACCGAGGTCCAGCTGGTAGGACTTAATGCCACAGAGGTATAACTTCATTGTTTTGACTTTAACTGTACCTGCTAATGTGCATAGCCATTCAATTAACGAGGCTGCTTTCACGGGAAAGCATGCTCCATTCGGGTGCCTGTAGCGAGAGAGTTCACAGAACAGGGTAAAGCGTGATCGTGGGGTGTAATAGTTTTGCCTTGTGGCGGGTGCGAGGCCCCGCCAGAGATACTAGGCCGCTATAGCCGCGAGTCCAGTTTGTTGCACGTCAAGAACCCACGCTCTCGGAGGCTGCATCTGGGGTTTACTAACTGTGGTGCCAGGTTAGTTATTCTCTCGTAGTCAAATCTTGAGAGCGCATCTGCCAGTCCGTTCTCGTGTGTAGGTATCCATCTTGGTTCGATCTCCAGATCGTAATTTGCTGCTAGGAGTAAGCATCTGCGGAGTACATCCATTGACCTGCCTCTCATAGTTAAGTTTTCAAGCCCGTACACAACCGCCCTGTTGTCGATATGCATCAGCACCTTCGTGCCTCGCCACCTTTCGCCCCAGTACAACAGTGCTTGCTCTACAGCACGTAACTCCTTGGTATTAATGTGCTCGTTCGCCCGGGCCAAATATCTCGGAAGTGCGATTGAAAATGCGGACCCCGGCCGTGGGTATGTGTATTCCTGTTCTGTGCTGGTTGAGGTGGGGTCCTTGTGGGTGAACTGTCGGGGGTCATGATAGTATGCCCCCAGCCCCTTTGTGCCAGCGGCGTGCGACCATAGGTAAACTCTCTCGCGGTGTTCTTGGGTGATTGACCTCTCCGGCGCCGCTTCGAGAATCTTTCCCCACCATCTCAAATCTTTTCGTGCTTCCGTGGATAGACGTCGGCGGCATTGTGGGCCTCACGCCGGGAAATAAATCTGCATGTTGTAGAGAAGCCGTAAGAATGTCCTTCCCAGTAGTGTGACTATTGCTGCGAAGTTGAGGTACCCGGTAAGTGCTTGGAGTTCGGGCAGCGAGAGTGAGTTCTGATTTGAGGCTAGTTGGATTATGGCGCCGGCTTTCCATAGTTTCTTCGCTGGTAGTCTAATTACCATTTTTCCCGTGTTTATTTCGACTCCGCCAAAGCCTACGGTAGTTCCCTCCTCACTTTTGGACTCTTTGATTGATAGACCCACTGTTCCGCACAATTCTGCAAACCGTTTTCCGTAGGCATCCGGGTTCCCGTGTAGGGGCAGGATAGCTAAAAGGTCATCCAGGTAGTGCACGATCTCTCCCTGTATTCCTCTGCTCTGGAGGTCATGCGCCACAATCCAGTGGAAGACTTCGGCGAATAAATTGAAAAGGTGTGGTGCAGTGCGCAGGCCAAAGGGCAGGAAATGTGCTGAGTAGTATTTTCCCTGCCATTCTAATCCAAGGAGCGGGGAGTCCTCTGGGCTGATTGGGATGTGACGGAATGCGTTCTCGAAATCTCGCTTCACCAGGATAGAGCCTCTACCGAATCTCTGAATGGATGAGATTGCTTCGCTAATCCTGCTATAGACAATCGTGCCGTATTGCTCAGGTATCCCGCTGTTGATGGAGGGTGAGTCATTGGCGGGGAACGATAAGTGGTGGATTCTTCGCTTTGAGCCATCCGATTTGTCAGTTAGTCCGAGTGGTGACGAGGTGAAGTGTGGCGGTAGTGTGCTGTAGCTCTCGTAGCATTCTAGTCGGTTCATTGCGACCTCCTTCTGGATTTCTCTAGTTACTGTGGCTGAGTTGTCTAATACGGAGGTCAGGTTTGGGTAAATTGTTATGGATGTCCGGTGATGCTCGTAACCGATTCTCGCACCAAAACGGCAAATTCCTAAGATAGCTTCAACTACTTCAGGGTCCGGGTAGCTCGCCGTAAGCTTCATCTATCCTTTTTGCTTTAAAGGGCCCGCTGGCATGGGACGGGAGTGTTCCGTGAATATGGGGTAATGTAGGTGGGTATTTGGCCGTACGCGCTGTCTGCTAACAGGCTGGATGAGTCTGGGGTGGTGGGCTTCAAGGACGGCTGATGGTTCCTTGGGTAGGGGGTGGGTTGTTGGCTGGACTACTGTACGCGTAGGGCAGTTATAACTATTAGGTATCGGTACACGTTGTGTGGGTTTAGGAGTAGACGAAGAAGAAAGAAAGCAGAAACACAAAAGGAAAAGAGGGGAAGGGATATGTAGCCAGCTGGCTCGAGGGGGTAGCTAACGTCCTGGAAAGCGGCCGCGGGACCCAATTGCTAGGGAGTTCGCCCCTTGGGTGCATTGTGTCGACTTGTGGTTGCTACCGCAATTTATACAGGAATGCAGGTGGCGGCAGTGTGCTGTTCGGCATTCTCGGAAGTTCCAGTTCCGGCCGATTTGTGAATTGCTTGCGGGGGGAAAGGTAGCTGCTGCCGCTGCTCCGGTTGCCTGGTGGCCAGTGAGATGGGTTACCGGTCGTTCTGCTCCTCCATTGTATGCTGTATAAGGTACAGCTTGGTAGGTGCCCAGGGTTCTCTCACGGATTGGAAGTTGGGATATTCGGCGAGGTTGAGAACTGGTCCTGCTGGGTCCCGGGGCCCAGGCGGGGCGTGGGATCGCGTATGCGAAGCATTTGGAGGCAATTAGTTCGCTATCTATCTGCTGCCATTCGTTTGCCAGGTAGATACTCTTCCCACTAGCCACTCTTTTGCGGTGGAACTGAAAATGATATCCTTTCACCCCCTCCCATGTATACTTCTCAAGGAGGTCATACAAGTTCATGGTGTAGATCGAGAGGGCGGAAGCAAGCTCCCCCTGTAGGGGGTATGGTGCGAGCTTAACCAAGATACCGCTGTAGGCAGCCCAGGCCTTGAAGAAGTTGCTCATGCGATACTCGCACTCTCACGGTCCCCTGATGAGATACGTGCTGGGATAACCTTGGTGTTCTTTCCTTTGTTACACGGTTGCTATGAGGGATTTCCTTTGCAAGGTTTACGACAAATTGTATTATTTCCTTGGTTACGCGGGTATGCGACTCATACTGGGGTATGAGTCGGGCGACAAAGGCTGTGCTAGGATTTCCTTCTATATAAGGGGGGCTCCGCCCGCTATTTCCTTGATTCTTTACGCTACCTGGTATTTCTTTCACGACTCTTGTACTTCAGAATATAACGTCTTCTATTCTGATATCTAAGTTCCACGCCAAGAACCCACGAACCCTGACCCTGATCTATCGTTACATGCTCAGCCTTGACCTGAGATTGTCATCTCCGAACCCTCACGCTAAACGAGTGTTATCGTTAAGGACCTTCCTGTCGTTGTGTGCCTTGGACTAACGTCCAGTGCCAAGACCCCGTTACACAAGGTAGCGTCTAACGGGGATCCAACCCACACAACACCATGTCTCGACGTGTCGAACTCCTGACCGCTGCGTTGACTGCCTTGACCGAATTGTCGGCGGTTAGGAACGATGAGTTTGATCAACTACCTGAAAAGCGGATTAGACAACAACTCCGCACTGCACGCGATCTGGCCACTTCACTCAATGGACTCCCAGCACTCCCTTCCATTTCCCGACAAGGTACCCCTGCACCCCTCGAACAAAACCCTCGCTTCCAGCAGCTACAACAACGCGTTCAAAACCTAACCAACGAAAGGGAAGCGCTTGCTGAAGAACGAGATGCACTTACTGAGGAACGCGATGCGTTACTTACCGAGGGACAAGGACTGGAGGCAAGGTACAGAGCCATCGAGACTGACCTAGAGCGCGACAGAGCCACCATAGTCACCCTTAACACCGCGTTGACCAACACGAACACTGCCCTGGCAACTGCAACTGCTGCACTTGCAAACGCAGGGGGACCTGCTCCACCAGCAGGCGAACGACCCCCTAAGCGAGAATCAATCCCCAAGCCACAAGAATTCGACGGATCCCAAGACCAACTTCGCCCGTTCATCGCACAATTACGTACCAAATTCCTCGGAGATGCCCACAAGTTTGTTGATGTCCAACATCGGTTGGCATATGCTGTTGGGTTCCTGAAAGGGAAAGCTCATCAGCAAAAACGGATCTTGCGTCTGATCCGCCGGCGTTGCGTCCTGACGCAAGCGCCGGATATTCTGCGTCCCGTGCGTCCCGTGCGTCCTGACGCAACGTCGCAACGTTTCTTACGTCCTG
>Ga0307509_10008278_pt1 | contig 13291 bp, 8 predicted proteins | sample 10_EM_MG_FD_202245 | JGI IMG/M metagenome (GOLD analysis project Ga0307509, IMG submission 202245) | Populus trichocarpa ectomycorrhiza microbial communities from riparian zone in the Pacific Northwest, United States - 10_EM | ecosystem: Host-associated > Plants > Roots > Unclassified | place...
TAGAAAATAATAATCTTAATTATTGTAAATAATCATTATTTGTACTCGAGCTTTTGGTGATTAAATATATTTTCATTTGTTATCATCGTTTGATAGAAAAACAATAAAAGTCATCTAAAATAATAAAAACACATCTTTCCTTAAAAAAACAATTAATATTTTGTATATTTTTCAATTTATCTTTTATTTCCTTCTAAATATATACATATTATTTTTGTATTTCTTTCATTAAAATAGTAGAAGAATTTTTATCAAATCAAATGTTTTGAAGATTTATGCTTTCATATTTTAAAATTCATATACATATGTTGTATAAATTGGTTGAAATCAATTCGAGTTTGCAATGAAAAAAATCAAATTGAGGTAACTTTAATTGAATTATTGAATATTAAATTTTTAAACATATGTAACATCATGTTCTTCTTTATTGTAGTATCATAATAAGAACAATTTTGAGCCTGTTTCGTCCTTCACTTTTCATGCTTTTATTGCTTTACTTTAAGAAAAGAAATTTAAAATAAGTTTTTTTTGTAAGTAATTTAAACTCGATTGATTAACTTTTGAAAAAGAAAGTGACTTTACTTTAAAGCATATCATGTTCCATTTTAAAAAGTATATATGGATAGGGATACTTTTTGAAAAGAAAAATAGAATGCTATTCATTTTAAAATAAAAATAAAAAATATGCATATTTGCATTGATATTTATTACAATATTCTCAACCTTATACCAATACTATAATTTTTATTAGAAGCAAACTTGCATTTATATTTTATCATAAATATATGCATGATTAAGAATATTAATACGAGCATTTTATCATACAAAATTCTATTACATTAATGTGATATCTAAATTTCAAATGTTAGTGTTAATTTTTTATATATTAATTTAGCTCTTAAAAAAATTATAATAGATTTATATGCTTGGGTCATTTTAATTCAAATAGCACATTAATAAATTTACTTAAATACAACCTCTCTCATCATGTATTATCAAACAAGCATATTGGTCCGTGCTTCGCAGTAAGTGAATAAAAAAGTTTCTGTTAAATAAAAAGAACAAATGACACGTATAAAGAGTGTCTGTGGTAATTGGTCTCAGGATGCAAATTAATTGTGGGTCTTGGACCCGGCAGGACCCAGAGGTCTTTTAGGTCTTGCGTAAGGCCCAAGCACGAGGTGGGTCCAGAGGAACCAAACCCAACAATGTTGGGTTTGGCTACCAAAACTAGACCCAATTGTGGGGAGGCTGGACCCAAAGCTATTGGGTCCTGCTGCATCAACCAGATCCAAAATTATTGGGTCCTGCTGTCAACCAGACCAAACAGTGAATGTCACCCAGGGTGTATGCCTGTTGGGTCTAGCTACACAGCCATACTCAATATCCTTAGGTATGGCTGCACAGCCAAACCCAACATCTTTGGAGGGTGTTGGGTCCTGCTTGTGTAGGACCAAATAGTTACAGAATAAGCAATCCAACCCAGGAACATAGGCATAGGAAGATTGTAAAGAAAAAAAAACAATTGATTTCCTTTTGTGTCAGTATGCTAGGTCCTCGGCCAGCACTGACGTTAGGTGGCAGCAACCTAGAGGGCGGGTAAGCGTGCGTTGCTTGCCCAACTCCCATGCCTATCAGCCTAAGCGTTAGGTGTCCGCAGCCCCAGGGGGTGTGCGTCCAGCCAAGCGCTTGAGGCCTGTAGTAATATTTTTTTCAAATATTTTTTTTAACAATAATAATATTTAATATTAATACAAATAATTTTGTTTTTAATAATTTCCTTCTATTTTTAATATTAATACAAATAATTTTGTTTTTAACAATTTCCTTCTATTTTTAATATTAATACAAATAATAATTTTTTTTTAACATTTAATTCGAATTAAAATAATAATATTTACCACATTAATAATAATATGAACTTGTTTGACCAAAGTTGATATAATAATAATTGTTTTTAAAAAAATTATTTATAATAATTATAATAATATTTAGAATACAAATAATAATATTTATCATATTAATAATAATATTAAATTTGTCTAGTCAAAGTGTCAAGAAAAAATAATTTTTTTAAACCATATATTGACGAGAATATTATTTTAATCTTTGTATATTTATAACGAAGAAAAAGTCATCATCAGTTCTCCAAATCCAGCCTTCAACTTATTATTATTCATCCCTCTGTACAAAATTTGATGCATAGTAATAATATTATTAAACTTGTGTAGTCAAGTTTTTATAGGAATAATTTTTCTTAACAAATTTATTAACAATAATAATAGTGCCCAACTTGAATGCCCACCGCGTGGCTGCAGTTCCGAGGGCATCAGTGTTTTGTTCCGAGAAAAGTGAGGTTTCAATATAAAAAATGATCAAACAATCAATGTGATATAAATTATACATGTTGCAAGAAATTATTTTTACAGGATTATTTGAAAAAGTTTTTTATTTCATATTAAAAAAATATTATTTTATTCTTCTAAGTTGAAATATCCATATTATTTTAATATTTATATAATGGACTTTGAAATAAGTTAGTAATCAACTAAAAAATAAACAAATAAAGATGCTTACATAGGAGGAAAAACAAATTTGCAAGAAGAACAAAAACAATTGTATTGATTTTTATCGGGTTAACCTGGCTGGTTGACTAGTTTCCTCTGGCCCTGATCTTGAATCAAACAGAGCCTGCAAAAAAAAAAAAAAAAGGGTTAACGCTCTTTGGTCTAGTCTCCTAGCAACACCTAAAGCGTTGGATTCTACTTTTAGCATGGCCCAAGCTGTTGGGTCGTGGTGACAAAGGGTCCAAAGATATTGGGTCCTGGTGACAAAAGGGTCTAATTGGTGTTGGGCCACGGTGCAGGGCAGGGCCAAAGCTGTTGGATCTTAGTAGCAGCAGGGCCCAATTCGGCTTTCGGTAATGGTGAGGTTGCAACAGGCCCACTACTGTTAGATCCTGGTTCAAAAGGGTCCTATAGTATTTTTGGGTCAGACCCAAGGAGAAGATATGAATATTAAATTTATTAGTTTGTCAAATTTGTTTGTCAAAGATGACGCTAGCAGGACTTAAGGCTATTTGGGTCCTGCAAAGGAAGAACCCAAATCTATTTTGGGTCCTGCATAGCCAATGATCCAAGGCTATGTGGGGTTTTACAGCATGCGAACCCAAGTATAGTTGGGTCTTGGCACAGTTCAAGCGCCACGTGTGCGCAGCTGAGGTTCGGCCAGCACGCTGCAACCCAAGTGCCACGTGTGCGCTGGGGTTTGCCCAGCCCACAAGTAGGCAGCCCAAGCACCACGTGTGCACAAAGGTGTGCCTAACATTGAGGCAGGATACTATACCGCGGGCTCACTTTTTATATTTATTAAAAATATCATAAAAATTTATAATATAAATAATAATATGTTTTTAGTATTAATAATAATATTTTCTAGTGGGGCGCGGGCATGACTCACTCCCAGCGCAGCCCAAGAGCGCATGTGCGCCGGGGTGCCCAGCTCGCAGGTAGGCAGCCCAGGCACCTTGTGTGTGCTAGGGTCTGACAAGCACACAAGCATTAGCTCAAACGCCACGTGTCCCCACGTAGTTTTTCTTCGATAGTAATAAAAGTTTTTAAAAAATTAATGATGATGATGATGATAATCAGTTTTAATTTTACCTTTTAAATCAAATCTATGGTTGTTTTTCAATATTAATAATATTTGTTTTTCTAATTTAGTAATTATTTTATTCATAATATTAATTATTCTAACAATAATAATATTTATAACACAAAAGATAATATTTTTAATATTAATACTTTTGATTATAGTAAAAATAATAATATTCATAACACAAATCATACTACTTTTCATTCCAATAATATTTATAAAACAAATAATAATACTTATTGGAAGTCTTTTGGGCCTAGCTTGGCAGCCAGACCCCACAACATTGGGTACAACTGCCATGCAAGACCCAACAACTTGGCAGCTACACCCCACAACGTTGGGTCCAGCTGTCATGCAAGACCCAACAACTGTTTGCAGCAAAGCCAACGCTCGCAGCCGCAATTCTTGACCAAAAACACAGCAGAGGAATGACCCCTGAGGCTTAAAATATGTTTTTACATATGTTAAAGCTAAAAGAGCAGCCCCACCAAAATCTCAACTAGCCATTTTCTCCTCACCCAAAAAAAAACCCACCCCCTGCAGTTTTTGCAACTCTCTATAGTAAGGGCAACCCTGTCATTACACCTCCCCAACCCCCAAACCCAAATAGTGTAGTCCACATAATATATAGCAAGATTATTGTGTAAGTCCATAATGAATTGTGTCCTGGTTCACACATGTATACTAAATACACAGTGCATGCATGTATACTGAAAAACCCATACATTTTAGAATTTTGTTAATGATTTAGTTACGTAATTTCAAATCTAAACATGTACACCAAAACAAAATTCAATAGTTAAAATACATCCTAAGGGCATCTCCAAGAAAAAAGCCACAAAAAATTTAGGCTTTCATCCCTTTTATATATATATATATATATATATATATAAGCAGAATTATATTGGAGAGTAAAAATAGAATTTCTATATCATAAAGCTAATTTTATATATTAATTAAAAAACCGAAAGCTTGTTTAATATATATTTTATATAAAAAAGGAGTTCTAATTGTATTAGTGAGTTAGTTATAATTAATAAATAGTTATATCAATATTAAATATTTATTAATCACACCCTATAACAATGCTAAATACCAGTACATTTACAATAAGTAAAATCAATTGATATAAATAAATGGTTTTTATTGATATTTTAAATAAAACAACGCATTAAATAATTTTATTACCTATTAATCACATCTATTATAATAATCAATAATAGTACATTTATTATTTTTATATTCTTCACAACCTCTGAGCAATAATTAACATTGTTAACCAAAAATTAATTTTTTTTTATTAATATCAACCATGCATCTACACCAATCACCTATCAACAATCATCCTATCATCATCCAAAATATTCATTATGTTATTACAATAATGAATAATTTTTCAAAAATTTCTTTAAAAATCTTTCAATGCCAATCTCACCCATATATTAAAAACATATTTAATGCAATTATCAAAACATTAAGAAATAAATAGTATAGTTTTTTATTCGAGGAAACCCCATCCCCTATCTATGGTTGTTTTTCAATATTAATAATATTTGTTTTTCTAATTTAGTAATTATTTTATTCATAATATTAATTATTCTAACAATAATAATATTTATAACACAAAAGATAATATTTTTAATATTAATACTTTTGATTATAGTAAAAATAATAATATTCATAACACAAATCATACTACTTTTCATTCCAATAATATTTATAAAACAAATAATAATACTTATTGGAAGTCTTTTGGGCCTAGCTTGGCAGCCAGACCCCACAACATTGGGTACAACTGCCATGCAAGACCCAACAACTTGGCAGCTACACCCCACAACGTTGGGTCCAGCTGTCATGCAAGACCCAACAACTGTTTGCAGCAAAGCCAACGCTCGCAGCCGCAATTCTTGACCAAAAACACAGCAGAGGAATGACCCCTGAGGCTTAAAATATGTTTTTACATATGTTAAAGCTAAAAGAGCAGCCCCACCAAAATCTCAACTAGCCATTTTCTCCTCACCCAAAAAAAAACCCACCCCCTGCAGTTTTTGCAACTCTCTATAGTAAGGGCAACCCTGTCATTACACCTCCCCAACCCCCAAACCCAAATAGTGTAGTCCACATAATATATAGCAAGATTATTGTGTAAGTCCATAATGAATTGTGTCCTGGTTCACACATGTATACTAAATACACAGTGCATGCATGTATACTGAAAAACCCATACATTTTAGAATTTTGTTAATGATTTAGTTACGTAATTTCAAATCTAAACATGTACACCAAAACAAAATTCAATAGTTAAAATACATCCTAAGGGCATCTCCAAGAAAAAAGCCACAAAAAATTTAGGCTTTCATCCCTTTTATATATATATATATATATATATATATAAGCAGAATTATATTGGAGAGTAAAAATAGAATTTCTATATCATAAAGCTAATTTTATATATTAATTAAAAAACCGAAAGCTTGTTTAATATATATTTTATATAAAAAAGGAGTTCTAATTGTATTAGTGAGTTAGTTATAATTAATAAATAGTTATATCAATATTAAATATTTATTAATCACACCCTATAACAATGCTAAATACCAGTACATTTACAATAAGTAAAATCAATTGATATAAATAAATGGTTTTTATTGATATTTTAAATAAAACAACGCATTAAATAATTTTATTACCTATTAATCACATCTATTATAATAATCAATAATAGTACATTTATTATTTTTATATTCTTCACAACCTCTGAGCAATAATTAACATTGTTAACCAAAAATTAATTTTTTTTTATTAATATCAACCATGCATCTACACCAATCACCTATCAACAATCATCCTATCATCATCCAAAATATTCATTATGTTATTACAATAATGAATAATTTTTCAAAAATTTCTTTAAAAATCTTTCAATGTCAATCTCACCCATATATTAAAAACATATTTAATGCAATTATCAAAACATTAAGAAATAAATAGTATAGTTTTTTATTCGAGGAAACCCCATCCCCTAGAAAGCGCACTTTGTGGGCCCAGATGAGCGATTAAAACCCCGGATGTCCCAGACTCTTATAAGAGGTGCACGCCCTGACTCGAACTCGAGACCTGCTATGCAGATCTCAAGCCTTTTGTCATCACGCTATGCCCCTTGAGGACTATAATGATTAATCAACTACTAGCATAACCTAGTTTCTTTGAATTACATGCATAATGAATTTGATACAAATTATTAAACTTATATGACTCCTTATACTATTTGGAAACTTTGATTAAAACCTAGAGCTAAGTTAAATGCTTTTTTACACCAAAATCATTTTACATATTTCTATTAATTATGTTATTTGTTCTGATTTCATTTCTAATTTTAGCACACTAATTAAATGTAGTTTACCATTGCATAACTGAGTATTCTTTTGAAATTTGAAATGTAATAACAAGAAATATAATTATAAAACCTTATCCAGTTTATTAAATTGATTGGGGTTTGGTTTGGTTTGGTTTGGTCTGGGGAGGTAAAAAAAATATTTTTTAAATAATGTCATTTCAAGTTTTTTGTTTTTATTTTAAACTTGGGTTAATTCTAGTCAACCCATTAATTAGTGATCTAGGTCTTAGTTCAGGTCGACCCAGGACATATCTTTTTTTTTAATCATGGGTGTCCGGGTCAGCTTACGTGCACATCGACTAATCCCTCGAGGCCCCAAAGTTAATGACTATGTAAGTCTTTAGTGGCCCTGAGGTTTGTGACACTTGAACTGGTGATATCTGGAGAGCAAATCCAGAACCTGATTAGTTGAGCTATACCTTCAAGATTGACCGAGGACGGATCTTATTACTATGACTGGAATTTTTATTTTATTTTATATGTTTATATGTGGATATATCATTGTGCTTGTGGAAGCGAAAGATGGTTACAACGGGGATAACAATTTTCAAAGGTTTATCTGTTCTGACTGTTATTGTTTCATGATTATAATTACTATCAGTGACTTTCCTATTGTTGTGCTAACATGGTTGATCTGAATGGCATCGAAGCTCGAGAGATGGGTTACAAATCAATTGCACATCTGCTGATGGATCGATGAGCTTCATCGAATAAACCCGCTTAGAAGATGAGGATGAATTTTAAGTTGCTGTAAGAATTCACAGGATCTAATTGTTTTGCTGGTTCTAAATGAACTACCAAGACAATCGACTTGATCATGATCATAACTCTCGTATTTTGATGCATCCTCTGTGTTGAGAAATTTACATGTTGCTCCTCAACACTTAATTTCGAAGAGAAATGAGATCAGTTCCTAGAATACATGCAGAGCATGCTTTGCTGCATGTATCAAGAACTCCAAAATGAATTTCATCGCTGCTATACTCATATTCAGGATTCACAGCCATGACACTGAAAAGCTTGATTGGTGAAGTTTATTTCAAACCATTGCTGCATGCTTACAAACTCAATTACTGAGTTCTCTGAGCGTGTAAGAACTTTGAAGACAGCTCAAAATAGAGAAAGTTGAATGGGAGAGAAACAACAGGAGTCCATTTCTGCTTGACTCACCTCCCACTTGGATATCGATTGTCAGCAGAGGATCAACAATCTCTGAAACGTGATCAGGAGGGCTGTTTTAACAGTATTATGGAGGCTATTGTTGCCCATGAACATGTTGTCGATCAGCTGGTCTTTTGCCTGCGAGCATCTCCAATGCATTCGAGCATCTACAACGGCAAATGCTAAATGAAAGAGCTAAATAGATAGTATGGTATTTTAAATAGTGTAAATATAGTTTTTCTTATGTACTTCAATGATTAATGCTATTTTAACAATTCATTTATATTTTAATATTTTTGATACACTCCTACTTTACTTGTAAATTAATGTAATTAATTTTGATACAATATAATCATATATTTTCTTGCATAGCTTCTATTTTAAAAGAGAAAGAAAAGGCAAGTGTAGGTAATTTTGTATTATAATCAGCGTGTTTGTATTATGATTTGAAAATTTAGGGATAATTTTTTTATGTAGTTTATATTTTATAAATTATTTTTTAATTAGTTTTTTTGCATAAATTTTGTATATTTCATATTGATGACTTGCTGAAATTAAAGATTATGTTTTAATTTGTTGATTGTTGTGTGATATTAGTTCCATTTTTTTAATTAAAGTTTTTTGCTTTTGAATTATGTTTTGTTTTTTTATTAATATTTTAGGAAATTATTTTCAAAAGAATAGATTTACTATTGCTATTATATCATTAATGCAGATAACAGTGATGATTTTGCCTCTAACTATCATCATCCATCCTTATCGTTATTAGTAAGTGACAACTAATCACTAACTAATCAACAATTATCTTAATTTATTAAACTTTAAACTTAATAAAAATCTAAGATTATAATTATAATTATCAATAACTTTCTATACAATATAAGTAAAATATGGATTTCCTTTGTCTATTAAACTTTAACTTTTTTTTCCAATTATGTTAAGGTAATTAGTAGAGTTAGTTACAAGGATGGGAAGAGTAGTTAGAAGTAAATTCAATAAAGTGAGTAATGTATATAACTAGTGAAAGGAAGAAAGTGCTTCTTTAAGTAATAACAAAAATAGTTTCAGTTGGTATATTTGTTTTCTTTCAATTCTTCTTCTTCTTCTTCTTTCTATTCTTCTTTCTATTATATATTATGTCATTCTTAAAGTTTTTTTGTTGTTAAAAAGAGATTTTAACAATTGGTATCAGAGTCAATCTAAGACCTTAATCGGTTCTTTTTGGTTCAAAATAGTGGAGAGCAATAAGATGAAGATTGTGGAAGGACATTGAAGGAAGCTTGTTAAGCAATTATAGGATATTCATCAAGAACTTTGAGAATCAATAGCTTATCAACAATAAAAGTGGCGAGAACAATAGATAGAGCAAGATAAGAGAACTAGTTAGGTCGGTCTATAAAACGAAGCACTAACAAATCAATTCCAATTTTTTCTAGCTAATCAGATGGTAGGGAAGGAAATTAGAGCTAACTTTAAAGGAATCTTGAATACTCCACCAGTAGAAAAGAAAATGGGCACTCACAGCAATCAAGAAGACATGTTACCTAGGTTTAGAAGCCATACTCGTGGAGATCACGTAGGCAACCAAGATCACCACAGGATTAGATATAATCCACCTCTACCAAGGATTGATCTGCTAGTTTTCTGTGGTGATAACCTTAAGAGATGATTAAGAAAGTGCAAGAAATATTTTACACTTAAGTTGGTTCTTGTACAATAATGGGTTGAGGTGGCTTTCTCTACTTGAAAAGAAGGGTAGAAGTTCGGTTTAAAGCACTCATTTTGAGTAATAAGAAGGTGGCCAATTGGGATAAGTTTATAAAAAGAGTACATATGAGGTTTGGAAGTAGGGAGGATGTGGTGAAAGAATTTAATAAATTGATTCAAGAAAAAGGAATGGAGGAATACAAGAAAGTTCAAAGAACTTAAACCTCTTATGATTGCAATGAAACTTGACCTGCATGAATCATATTACATATCCAGTTTTGTTGATGGGCTCAAGGGTGATGTAAAACCAATATTGAAGATTTTGAAACCAATCACCTTAATGCAGGCATTTAAACATGCTAAGTGGCAATAAAAGTCAAGTTTAGTCATGATTAAAAGGAGCGAAATGGCTAGTAAGATGATTGTTCCAGTTGGTGTGAGTAAATGGACAAGACAACAACCTTTGAAGCTTTACAATCAAATCAAGAATGATGCATCTCAATGCCTTACGCAACCCTCTAAAACATTGCATGAGCAAAGAAAAAGGCTTGGGAAGTGCTATAAATATAGTGAGAAGTACAGTTTAGGCCATTAATGTAGCATAAAAGAAATACATATGATAGAATAAACTGTATAGGAAAAATACTCACTTACAACCATATCCTTTAATTAACTTCCTCCTCTTCTTTTTTAACAATCTAATTAACCCTTCTAAGGCACCTCTAACCTAACCGAAGTGGCACTATAATCAGGAAAGAGTAAAACCCTATGCTTTTAGGTCGCTCAAAGGCCCACATAAATTTGAAGTACAAAAATCTAAACGAGTCCTCTTAATAATAAAGCATTTATATAGGTCTTATCAAATGATGAGAAAAGATCTTCATACGATCGCTTTGGTGAGGCAGGTTAATTTGCAAGGAGAATTTGTTGGCTCAAGCGGGGGTAAGATTGTGATCAACTTCATGCATTTCTCCTAATTCTCTTTTATTATATTAACAAGAACCAAAATTTGATGTTTCTCTTAACTCAACACTAGAGGGATGTATGCAAGTGAACTAGATCCTTTTGACTAGCTAGTTACTTGTTTATGATCTTGTCAATTTCATCATTTTCCAGTGGATCCTTTTGATATATGCAATGCATTCTCTGACGGTTCAGATGGTTTTCTGGAGGGAGAGAAAATGGTGGCCTTAACTTTAATTTCAGAAATACGGGAAACCAGGATCCTTCATTCTTCAATATTTGCTACTCAATGTACTCAAACAATAGCTTTTATCATTCAGATGTGTTTGTGTGTACAAAAAGGCATTAGTTGAGTTCTGGACACAAATAAAGTTTTGAAAATGTTAGGTGGAAGTAGGGTCGCTCTAGCCAGACCCTGGATTCATCCCCGCTAATGGCTATAGAGAATGTCACATATTTTATTTAGTTCTGAGAGAACATCCTCTATAATCATCCTTTGACTAGGCATATCAGCAAAACATAGAACTCTAAGTTGAAAGATTGTAATCAAACATCCTCCCATCACTCCTATATGGGCTCTATTGCTAGTTGGACCAGTTCTACTTTACTCAACTACCTCTTGGATGATGGTTGTTAGCAATTTACAGTACCTGATTAGGAAGGGTTGTTTTAACAAAATTTTGCAGGGTTATGGCTACTCGAGAACATGCTGTCAGTAGGTTTTTTTCCAGTAAATATCTTCAGCAGCAGGATCCCAAAGTTGTATACATCACCAAGTATTGAGACCTCTCCTACCAAACCATATTCTGCATTTTAAGAAGCGGCCAAGAATTGTCAGTTCTAGTATTTTTCTTTTTTGATGTTGATAACATTACATCTACATCTTTTTTAATTTACAAAAATAGATAATTATGTTTAACCAAACTGAGTAAAGTTAGAGAAAACTCAAGAAACTCTTGATGTCTTGTGACTAGGATGATTACATAACTTCCTAAAAGAAATTGAGAAGAATAGTTGCATAATATCTTATCTGGCACGACATATCCAATAACCCCTCTAATGAAAAGTAAGCTAGTTTTTGTAAAAAAGGATTCACCTGTGGTAGCTGAAAGAATCCTTGCAAGGCCGAAATCATACACATGAGCAGCAAGGTCATTGTCAAGAAGGATGTTGTTTGGTTTTCGATCACAATGAACTATTTATTTTTCACAATGATTATGAAGATAATACAATGTTAGTGCCATATCAATCAATATGTTTATCCTTTCCAACAAACTTAATCTTTTTTAGTCTTGTAACTCTATTGGATTCAGATGCAACCACCTCTCCAAACTTTCTTTGGGCATAAAATCAAATACCAAAGCTTTAAAGTCATTGCCTTTGAAATTAATGGTAGAGCAAATAGTGGCAATCCTAACAAGATTCTGATGCCTGATGTGTATTAAAGTTTCACATTCATCCAGAAAAATCTTGTTGGCTTCTCGATGTTGCGGTTTTGAGTACCTTCACAACAATAACTTGGTCATAAGATTTGAGAATACCTTTGTAAACAATAACTCCATCACCAATCATGTTGGCAGAAGAGAATCCATCAGTAGCATGAACAAGGTTTGCATAAGAAACTTTTTGAAATTTCTTCTCCAAAGGTGAAGCCCTAAATGATTTCCTTGTGGGTGATATTTTCCTGCATATAACAGTAAAAGTTCCTACCAATAAGAACAAAATGAAAAGAGCAACAATGCTTATAAGGTTTACTACTCTCTTTGGACAACGTTTCTGTTGTCTTATTTTTGGGCATGCATGCAATTAAATCACCTTGAATCCTCCACATAGCTTGTGATTTCTTGCAAATGAAAATGCAGTAGCATTCTTAAAAACTCCTTTGATTGGCATTTCACCCTCTAACTCATTGAAGGATAAGTTAAGATTTTCAAGGAGAGGTAACTCGCCAAGAAATTCTAGAATCGACCCTGACAAATTATTGCTAGAAAGGTCTAGACTTTTATAATTCATAGACTTCTTAGATTCTTGAATGAGAATGAAATAATACCTTTAAAGAAGTTACCCTTCATGTTAAGGGACTCTAACATGAGCTAGTTCCCAATAGTGGCTGGGATTTCTCTAGATAATTTGTTATATGAAACTATTAATTCAACGAGATTTCTCATGTCCACTTGATATGGTAGTGGTCATGTTAATTCATGTGAATCTAAAAAAAGGATAATTGTGATAGAGTAATATAAAACTATTTTTGAAATCTCATCTAAAAATTTAAGTTATTGGATTAAATTGGTTCTTTAATATGATATTAAAGTTTTACCAATCAAACGGTCACAAATTCAATTCTCACTACCTCCATTCTAAAACCTGTACAAGCTTACAATTCTTCTAAGTGAGTGCAATTAGCTA
>Ga0307509_10008279_pt1 | contig 13291 bp, 11 predicted proteins | sample 10_EM_MG_FD_202245 | JGI IMG/M metagenome (GOLD analysis project Ga0307509, IMG submission 202245) | Populus trichocarpa ectomycorrhiza microbial communities from riparian zone in the Pacific Northwest, United States - 10_EM | ecosystem: Host-associated > Plants > Roots > Unclassified | place...
TGGGCTGAAAGGGAGCACAAGAACTAAGACAAAAGGGTGATGATGAAACATATGAAAACAAGTGAAAAATGTCCTATATCCGGTATCAACCAACTCCTCCAGGGCATGGTCCTGAGTGGGAGCCCAACTAGCATGGAGCTGAGCTTGACGAGCTGACAGACTTGGATACAATCGAGAATGGCATGCGTTTGCAGCAATGGCCAGTGAGGATGAGTGAATCGAGAGATGGTGGTAGCAAAATACTTGATGTGCAGGGGAGTGGGGACTTGAAGGTGATGACATGGAGAGGAACAAGTGGCATTGGAAAATGCAGATGGGATGACAGCGGTGAAGGTGATGCGGATGATAACTGATGTGAGTTGGTGGCATTGAAAGCAGTGGCTGAACACGTGAGATCATGTGGTTCTATACAGCAGCACAGATTCAGACATGACGATTAGATTGGCAGGTTTACCCTCAGCAGATTAAGGCAATCCTGGCGTCACATGACTCATTTCCAAGCTCAATGCATAAGCCATTGTTACACCTCCTGGGGTCTTAAAATATTGACCCTCCCAGGTCGACTCATCATTGGATAAACCTGTACCTCCTACTGAGGTGTTGTCATCATCATGGGATGCAAGGTCATCGCCATCCACAACATGTGTAACTGTAATAAAACTCGGTGAGCATGCATGGTAGGGGATAAGACAAAATGCGGCGTAGTGTAGCTGCAACATGGCGCCGTCCAGTTTGCCAAGTTGATATGCGCCATTGCATGTGTGTTGAAGGATGATTATTGGGCCTAAGTAGTGTGGCTTCATTTTGTCTATAGTCAGGTTGGAGTTGCATATGAGGACAAGGGATCCCGGCGCAAAGTTGAAATCACATATGGTGTTGGCATAGTGCTTCTCAAATTGGCAGATGGAGGTGTGGCAGCTGGTGGTGATGTGATCATGGATCGTGGCAAGATCAGCTGGGTGCTTCTGAAGTTGGTGTTGCGGAGGAGCAGATCTGGGGCTTTGTGGCCCACATGGACCTTGCGTAGATAGACACTTTACATATGATTGTTTGAATACTCATAGCACACTCAATTGACCTTTAGTTTACATCGTGTCATACTAGCTGACAAGTACCATACCACCCTCATTTTGCTTCCGTCCAGTACCCCTGTTTATCCGGATCTCCCAGTCGTTCTTTTATACACTTGTAGCTTACCACCCGACGCTCCCCTCAGTTTGTGCATCCCCACACATGAGACTGAGGTGAGCTTCCCATACCTACTTACACTGCTCTGTGACCTGTGCTTATCATACATAGTACATTGCTATCGTGTCCTTACCACAGGTGAATACAACACATCAGTTCGTGCATCCCCACGCGTGAGACTGAGTACATTGCTATCGTATCCTTACCACAGGCCCCAAATACACTCATGCTTGCACATTCTCATAACCCAAAACTTAATCATTTGCATCAGGTTATGGGCCCTGCACCCACATCATCATCCTGTGTCACTAGATCTGCTACCACTGCCTCATCTTTATCTTTGTTGAACGCCACTGCACCCGCTGCCCCTCCTAAAGTCTCATTCCCCAAGATGGCTTCTCCTGCTCTGTCTCCTGCAACTCCTTCCACTCTGTCAATTGGCACTTCACCCAGCTTGTCTGCCAACGTTCCCCACCTTGACTCAGAAGGTACCAACTGGGCAACTTTCACCTTCCGCTTCCATCGAGTGATGATGCTGGCTGGCCGTTGGGGCTATCTTGACGGTTCCGATGCTAGGCCCATTCCTAAGGACCCAGACAATCCCATGGACACCAAGAAATTGGAGGGCAGGCAATGGGTCCGTGACAACACCATCGCGCAGTGTCTCCTAAGTCAGCGGCTTCCGGACAAGTTGGCCATGGACATGGAGAAATACCCCACTGTGAAAGAACAATGGGATGTCATCAGCATCCTCTTCACGGTGAAGAGCAAGTATGTGAAGACTGACCTGCATCAAGCCTTCCTGAACATGCGTTGTCCAAAAGGCGGCGACGTCCGAGAGTTCCTCACCACTCTTAGGAAAAAGCGTCATAAGCTCAAATGGCAGGTATGACTGTCACAGAACCTGAATACGAGAGCATGATCCTCCAAGGGATCCCTGACACTCTTGCCGTCTATGCAGCACAAACACTATCCACTCTCCACCTTGCCACCAAGTACACTGGCAAGGCCATTGACATGTCCAACGTCATCGACTCTGTTTGTGAGGAAGCTGACCACATGAAAATGCATTGCATGCTCAAGGAACAGACCACTGGCAAGGGCAAAAGGGGGGGCCAGACTGATGAGGCCCTCGTTGCCAGCAGCTCTTCTGACTGCCACTATAACAATAGCAACGCCAACAAACGTTGCAAAGGCAAATGCCACCATTGCCAGAAGGAGGGCCACTGGGCCCAGGAGTGCCGCACCAAAAAGAGGGAGGAGGCAGCAGCCGCAGCATTGAATCAGAGCAGTCAGACCACGCAGGCAATATCGGTCAGCAGTAAACCTGAAAATAAGCCTGTGGGTTCTACAAACGCCGTTTTTAACGACGATTCCGACTCTGATGGCTTTTGTGCAGCTGAGGAGGAAGAGGTCACTGCACATGACATCTGCGCCGATCCTGACCCGTATCTGGATGACTCGGATTTGGAGGATGATTGGGACAACGTCCAGGCCGACGTAGAGTCCATCGGGGAGCAATCCGACAAGCTAGAGAGCATAGGAGATGGCCCCGACATGCTGGACAATGAGGGGGAGGATCCCGACATTGAGGAGACCGCTGCGGCCATCATCGCGCCCGCTGATGCGGACAGCACCCCACACACCAAGGTCTACGACTTGGGGGCATCGCGTCACATCAGCCCATACAAGGACGATTTCACATCGTATACTCCATTGTCCACCCCACTTTATTTCAATGCCGCCAGCCAGCACAAGTTCCCTGCCATCGGCATGGGGACTCTTGTTGTCCAAACACCAAATCATGGCTGCGAGTCTATGCTCGCTCTCCTCTGTGCTCTCTACACACCCTCTGTCACCAACACCCTTGTATCTCTCGGGGCTCTGGATGAGGAAGGGTACCAGACCCACATCGGGAATGGATGCCTTCACATTACCTCCCTGCACGGCAACTCTGTCACAGAAATCCTGTGCAGTGTGTGCCATCTTTATAAAGTTATTCACATCTTGGAGTCCGCCAATGCCGCCAAACTCATCTCAGCCATGGAGCTGCACCGCTGCCTCGGACACATCTCCGTCGCTAGCGCCTGCAAACTCGTCCAGAATGGGGCCATCAAGGGCATCAAATTGGATCCCAATGTGCCTGAAATGGACTGCAAGGTGTGCATCTATGCACGCGCCACTCATGTCCCGATGTCCAAGCCATGCATCAGCATCCCATCCCAGAACTTCAGGGACGAGGTCCACACTGACATCTGGGGGCCAGCATCCACTTCCACTGTGAAGGGGCGGTGCTACTTTGTCACCTTTACAGATGATGCGACCTGTTACACCATCATGTATCTGCTCAAGACCAAGGACCAGGTCCTCAAGTCTTACAAATCTTATGAGGCCTGGGCCATTGCCCAGCAGCACTGCACTGGCATCAAGGTCCTGCACTCCGACCGTGGGGGCAAGTATCTGAGCAAGGCATTCGATGAACACCTTGCAGCGGCAGGTACAGCACGGCGCCTCACCACACATGACACCCTGCAGCTCAATGGCATCGCCGAGTGGCTGAACCAGATGCTCCTCGAGCGAGTCTGCGCCCTCCAACACAAGGCTGGCCTCCCCAAGATGCTATGGGGTGAGGCGTTGCGTCATGCGACCTGGCTCAAGAACCGCATGGCCACGTGTGCGCTGGACACCAAGACACCCTCCGAGGCACTGTTCGGGACCCCACCCGACCTCTCAGTAGCCCACTTGTAGGGCTGCAAGGTCTGGGTCCATGATGACACCAGGTCGAAGCTTGACGCCCAAGCACGCGAAGGCCGGTGGCTCGGCTTCGACATTGACTCATGGGCTCATAGGGTCTATTGGCCCCAGTCCACCACTGTTAGTGTCGAGCGAAATGTCTACTTTGTATCGGCAGGTCCGCTTGAGGGGGAGGAATTACGGATCGACCCCATTGGCAGCAAGCAGACTGCCACGCCGGACACCCCCTTGACTTCGACTTTGCTACTGCCGCCCTTATCACCCACTACGTTCTTACCCTTGCAGGCCCTTGAGCCTGACAGCCCGCCAGTCCCGCTGCGCCGAAGCATGCACATTCCCAAGCCCTCGTGCATCATCCGCAAGTTACAGGATGGAGTTGGATACTCTGGCGATGATGACCCTGAGGAAGCAGGGGGAGTTTGGACTGTGGAGGATGGTGCACCAGTGCTGCTTGAAGATTTCGATGGCATGGAGTTTGTCTTTGCAATGGAGATGGCAGATGCAGAGGCTCTCAAGCCTTGCACACTCGCAGAGGTGAAGCGTCGACCTGACTGGCTGTATTGGGAGAAAGCCATCGAGGAGGAGCTAGCCACACTCAAGGCTGCTGGCACCTGGAGACTCAAGGAGGCACCACCCGGAGCCAATATCATCGGTTCCAAATGGGTCCTCAAAGCGAAGAAGGATGCGGCCGGCAACATTGTTTGCTACAAGGCCCACCTTGTCGCACAAGGCTTCAGCCAGATCGGTGGTGTCGACTATGACAACACTTATGCACTAGTGGCCAAGCTTGCATCCACGTGTGCTGTTATTGCGATGGCCAACTGCCTTGGTTTTGAGATGCACCAGATAGACATCAAGGGTGCATATCTTAACGGTGAGCTCCAGGACAACAAGGTCCTTTACATGCAGCACCCCCTGGGCCACAAGTCCCCCAACACTGGCATGCGCGTTCTGCGCCTTGTCAAGACACTCTATGGGCTCAAGCAGTCTGGTTGCTGTTGGTACCAGAAGCTTTCCAGTGTGTTCAAGTCCCTTGGGTTCACTCAATGTGGTGTGGACCAGGCTGTCTACTTCAAGGTGGTCATCACCAAGGGCAAGCTCACCGTTGTGGTGGTGCACGTGGATGATTGCACAATTGTTGCAAATACCATCTGCCTCATCAATGAACTCAAGGCCGGCCTCAGCAAGCACTTCGAGGTCACGGACCTTGGAGAGCTGTACTGGATGCTCGGCATTGAGGTCAAATGCAATCGCCCAGGTTGCCTTGTCCATCTGTCCCAATGTGCATACATTGATGCCATTCTCCACCACTACAACCTTGCCAATCTCAAGCCACTCTCCACACCCATGGACCACCAGGTCCACCTCTCCTCAGATCAGGCACCCGCAAGCGCTGTGGAGTGTGCGATGATGCATGATGTGCCCTACTGTGAGGCCATTGGCGCCCTCAACTGGGCCACATTGGCAATGCGCCCAGACATTGCATTTGCAGTTGCGACAGTTGCCTGCTTCACTGCCAACCCGGGGCCTGCTCACTGGGATGCTGTCAAGTGGATCTTCCGCTATCTCTCTGGCACACGTGAGTTGTGGCTTACATACAGCAAGGCAAGCAGCCCACTTGAGGGCTATGCAGATGCGGATGGCAGCATGGCTGAGGACCACCGTGCCATCTCTAGCTACGCCTTCCTCATCGATGGTGGCACTATCTCGTGGTCTTCAAAGTGACAGGAGATCATCTCCTTGTCCACCACTGAGAGCAAGTACGTTGCGGCAACACATGGCGGCAAGGAGGCCTTATGGCTATGCAGCCTCATTTCGGAGGTATTCAGCAACATCACATCCCCCACCACTCTGTTTTCCGACAACCAGGTGGCCATCGCACTCACACGCGACCACCAGTACCACCCATGCACGAAGCACATTGATGTGTGATACCATTGGATCTGCTGGGTTGTTGAGAAGGGCTCCATCTGGCTTGTCTACTGCCCCACAGATGACATGGTAGCCGATGCCCTCACCAAGGCGTTGCCCTCTGCCAAGGTGAAGCACTTCACCGCATCCCTTGGACTGCGCATGGAGTGAGGGGGAGTGTCGTGGAGGAGCAGATCTGGGGCTTTGTGGCCCACATGGACCTTGCATAGATAGACACTTTACATACAATCATTTGAATACTCATAGCACACTCAATTGACCTTTAGTTTACATCGCGTCGTACTAGCTGACAAGTACCATACCACCCTCATTTTGCTTCCATCCAGTACCCCCGTTTATCCGGACCTCCCAGTCGTTCTTTTATATACTTGTAGCTTACCACCCGATGCTCCCCTCAGTTCATGCATCCCCATGCATGAGACTGAGGTGAGCTTCCCATACCTACTTACACTGCTCTGTGACCTGTGCTTATCATACGTAGTACATTGCTATCATGTCCTTACCACAGGTGAATACAACACATCAGTTCATGCATCCCCATGTGTGAGACTGAGTACATTGCTATCATGTCCTTACCACAGGCCCCAAATACACTCATGCTTGCACATTCTCATAACCCAAAACTTAATCATTTGCATCAGTTGGCGTGTGCGGGTGGCTAAAAGATCCTCTGTCAAGAGTGGCTGTGTGAGATTGGGGATGAGGAAAGTGGCCTGGATGATATCAAATGGAAGTATGGGTTCTACCCCATGCACCATGAAGAAGGGGGAGTGGCCAGTTGATCTATGGGTGGTGGCATGGTCAGCCTAGAATGCGAAGGGGGCGACCGTCAGCCAGCTAGAGTTGTCACCGTTGCATGCTTTGATGATGGATTTGCAGATGGTGTGGTGCTGTCGTTCAATGATGCTGTTTGCCTGTGAGTTATATGCTGAGATGTGTATGTGCTGGATACCGTACTTGTCCTGTAGCCAGTCAAGTGCTGCGATGTATGCTGTGCCATTGTCAGTCATGATTTCTTCCACAGCTTCCCATCGGCACAGGATCTCTTCGAAGATGAAAGCCCTGATCATCTGACTAGTCTCGACATGAAGGGCATGCCACTTGGGCCATGCTGTAAGTGAGCACCATGCTTGTGTGATGTACCTGTATCCTCCTGCGTGCGGCATGAACATGGTGTCGATGTATACCTTGTGAAAGAGTGGTGTGGGGGTGTTGACGATGGGCGGAAGTTGGATCTTCATTGTCTGCTGGATCTGGCATTGGTGGCAAGTTTGAACATACCATTTCACATCAGTTTCAAGGGCAGGCCACCAGAAGCAGTCGAGGAGGGTGCAGCGCATTGAATAAAAGCCCTTGTGGCCAAGTTGGTCATGGGCATTGTGAACTAGTGCATACCGTATAGACGGGCAGGCATAAAGCTGGTACTGGCCGGTGTGCTGTTGTCACCAAAGTTGACCTCCCATGATAAGATAGTAGTGGGCTCTGCTGATGAAATGGGTTAGCACATTGGTGGGTAAGTCTGAGGGAGCATGCCAAGAGAGTAGGTATTGGCGGATCCTCTTGATCTCTGCATCAGCTTTGCTAGCTTTGTCACTGGTCAAGAATTTGACCAAGGTGGGGTTGATGGTGTTGGAATCAGTATCCAAAGAGTCAGGGGCTTGAGGAGTGTTGGAATAGAAGTCGGGGTTGTCGATGATGATGTTGGAGCTGATGACGATGTTGTTGTTGTTGTTGTTATTGCTATTGATGACGGTGCTGTTGTCAAGTGCAAGATTATTGTTATTGACATTGTTGTTGCCACTGTTGATGTTAGTGCTGTTGTCAAGCTCAAGATTATTGTTATTGATATTGTTGTTGACGCTGTTGATATCAGTATCTTCTAGGTAAGTGTCTGGCATCAATTGCAAGGTATCGGTGATGAGTGGGCGGTGGTGGCTGGGAGTGCAATGTGTGTCGGAAGTGATGAAGTCACCAGTGCAGTATCGCGCAGGAAGGCAGTGATCACGGCAAGGTCTGCTAAGTTGAGTAGGGTTGTTATCGTCATTGGCCTCAAAGGACAGGACAAGGGCATCCATGTGATGTGCGTCAGTGGGGAAGGCATCAAGCCAACTCACCACCCATGTGCCAAGGGCAAGTGCAGTGTCGACCCAGTCTTCAGGGTCGTCGGTCTCTTCTTCACCCAGAGCAGGCTTGTATCTTGAAAGCCTGTCGGGTCCTTTGTGCTTGTCAGCCGGAACATGAACAAGTTTGAAGTTGAATAGTAAGATGGCAGCTATCCACTGGTTGATGGCAGCGTTGGGCTGAATGTTGGGGTTGTGGAGCATACCTTTGATATAGCTTGCATTGACTTCTACAACAAGGTTGCAGGCTCCAATAAGGTAGAGGTGAGCAGCACGGAGGGCGTGGAAGAGGCCATAGAGTTCAATCTTGGCCTGAGAATAATGCGACTCACACTCGTTCCACAAAATAGAGCCAAAGCACAAGGGGCAGTGGCGTCCATCAGCACAGTCCTGCGCAAGGATCCATCCAACACCACAGATAGATGAGTCGACTGAGAGGTAGACAGTGTGATCAGTGGTGTAATCAAGGGAGATGAGTGCAGAGGACTTGATGATGGCATTCTTGAGGGATTGCATGGCTTGTTCATATGGTGCTTGCCATGCAAAGGGGATGTCTTTGCAAGTGAGGTTGACAAGTGGGCATGTGATGGCAGAATAATCTTTGATCCAAATGTGTAAGTAGCCCACGATGCCAAGAAAAGCACAGACATTGGATAAGTTTTTGCAGGCAGGCCAGTTGCGGATCCGGTCAATCTTGGAGTCATCTGGGATGTGGCCTTTGTAGTTGCATTTGTGGCCTAGGATGACAACTTCGGGGATGGCGATAAAGAGTTTCGTCGTGGAGATGGTGGCTCCAGTGCAAAGGAAATGGTGGAGAATGCAGTGGATGTCACTGATATGCTCCCAAATGAAGCGACGAATCTGCAGGTTAGCAGGGATCGTTTCATACCCACCACCCTTGAGTTCATAGCAAGTCGGTGGTCCCTTGATGCTAGTGTTGTCCATCGAAGGCATTGCAGGGTTGGGGATCTCTTCCTTGAGAATGAAGACAACATCGCCATGGAATATCGGCACTGCACCGGTCCATCCCTGTGGTATGGTGGTTAGACGAATGGAACCTATGGGGGATTGGATGGTAGTGAGGTCACAAGAGGCAACATCAAGTGTGCGATGGTTGTATCTGGCATAGAGGTCCAGCATCAAGTAGCATGAGCAACTGGCCATGGACTTGATGACTTGATCAGCGATGGGGGGCATGCCTGAGTTGCAGATTGTGACAGCATTGAGGGGCTGCAGGTCATGGACAATGTGCAAAGCACCGCTCTTTTTCTCAACGCAAAACCACCACAAGCGATACGATAAGTTGGAATGCTCATAAACTCCCACAGCAAGCTTTTTGCAGAAGAGCTTGATGATGTCTTGGAGGATGCCTGGGGGAATAGGGAGGTTCTTGTGTGCCCACGGAGTGTGTTCAATAATGGGGATCTTAACAGGGGAGAAGTACTCATCGCTAAACCTTCCCCTCTCTGCTTCCATCCATGCTAGTGCCTTCTCGTTGAGGATGAGGATGTGGCAAATGAGCTTGACTTCTTCTGGCCAGAGGAAGTCGTTGGCATTGAGTTTGAGTGTGTCAAGGCATTCCTGGGTGAGGCATTTGCCTGGCATGAAGTTGGGCAGGTGCATTGGCAGTGGTGGAAGCAAGAGGAGGGGGTCTACCAGGATGCGACGGATGTTGTGGAATTCTTTGGGTAGCATTGCAGCAATGGGTCAAACTTTCTGGGCAATGCATTTGTATTTAAGAACTAAGGTCGATAGATCTGCAGGTGGAAGTGATAGAAAGGAAGGAGGCATAGCATCCAGTGCAGCAGAAGGCATTGGCGAAGGCACAAGGTTGCGGACCAAGATCACTTTGACAGCCGGTATGTGTCCAGCGTGAGGGCGTGTGGAGAGATACACCCTGCGCGATAGGTTAGCTGGGTCACGTACCGAGACCTCTACATCGCCGGAGGGAAGGTCTTCAAAATGGGGGAGGGCAGCCTTCTGAAATGGTTGGCCTAGGAGGATCTCGAAGGAGGCTTGCTCGATGACATGTGCATGTACCCTGATCAATGTATTGCCGACCTGTAAGGTTAGGTTCTCGGCACACCCTACAGTCCAGTTGGTGGCTCTGTTTGCTCCCTCCATCTTGATGAGGTGTTGATGGTTGATCCGAGCTCCGAGGGCTTGAGTGATGTCATGCCAAATGACAACGATTTGTGATCTGGTGTCAAGGATGGTGGTGGCCTTGATACTGCCATTGATAAGGATATCGAGTTCTTGAAGGGGGAGACAGAAGTCAGGCAATCAGTTGTCGATGAAGGAATGGTCAGTGTCATCGTGTACTATGGTGTGACATGAGACTGGTGTGGGGGTGACGGAGGGCTGCTGGTCTCCAGCAAATACTGCTTCATACTCATTAGTCTCCACATGTTGCACCTTAAGCCTGTCAAACATATCTTTGCAAATTGTGGAGCTGGCTGCTAAGACATGTGCAGGTGTGGTCAGTGAGAGTTTCCCCTGTAAGAGGAAGTCCTCCAGCTCCGTCACATGTTGAAAATCTTCAGCATCGCACTGGTAGCAATATTGCAAGTTGGGCTGAAGGGCACTGAGACCAGTGGCACTTGCATTGATAGGTGGCAGGATGGCTTGTACTGGCAGCAGAGGTGCTGACAATTCTGATGCTTTGCTGGGCTTTGTCTTCTCAGCAGCGAATACTTTGAAAATATCATGTGAGAACTCCTGGCCTTTGTCTTCTGCGGGGATGATGGCATCTGCAACCTGAATGATGTGAGATTCCACTACCTCTTCAATCTGGCTGGTGTTGTGTGTGTCGAAGTGCGGCGGCTGCTCCCGTGTGAAAACGGAGCAGACTTGGGCTGGTGCCAGCACAGATGTGGTCTGTGAGGTCAGCCAGGTGTTGATACTACCCCTGATTCCTCATCGGGTGCCATTGAACAGAACAGGTTGACCGTTTGGTAAGTGGATGTGGTTGTTGATGTAGGCGGCGCATCTGGACTTGACATATTTGTCTGTGATACTGCACTCACATACCCGGTGGCCTTGTGCATAGCAGAAAGTGCAAGTGTCGGGGTGTGGCCTGGAGCGGTAGTAAGGGGTGGTGGTGTTTGCGATTGCTGAAGGGGTGGGTGCTGCGGCTGGCGCACTCCATGGTTGCGGTGTCAGGGGAGGTGGTGCGATAGACTGCGTCCACAACTGTGGGTTCAGTGGAGGAGGATTTGTCGCCTGGTACAAGTAGGCAGTGGAGAAGTCAGTCCAGTAACTTTGCGGCTGGGGAATACTTCTCATAGCGTCTGGAAAGCGTTGGGCACACCGCGCATACAAGCTGGCATAAGCACGGTCTTATACTGGAAGGTCATGGAGCTAGAAGATGAGATCCTCCAGCTCCTTATCCTCGCTCTTGTGTTGGTTGTCCTTGAAGCACACTGTCCTTGTTTCAACATGCGGCAACAAGTATCAGTGCCCCCAAGTTGACTGTTGTTCTTGGTCACTGTACAGAGCCTCTTCGTCATCTGACTCTTGACCTTCAAAGGAAAGAGGTTCACAGGAATGTCCACACCTGGAAGCGCGTCTGTCGCGGTCTGCCTCCCATGTGTTGTGCAAGCCATGCTCCATCCTTTGTTCTCACACATAGTCAATGTCATTCCTCCGAGGGGGCAGCTCCTGTAAATAAAAGTTGTCATCACCTAGAAATACTGCTCTTGTGATATTGAGGACATCTTGGATGTCAAAGGCCCACCCTTGTGGCCTGTTGGGTTGCTTGGCGATAAGGCATTCACAGAGGGCATGCCGGTCTTTGCAGTGGAAACCATGCCAGAAGATGGCATTGTATTCGCCCTGGGTTACCCTGCCAGAATTGAGGAGGAATTTACCTTTAGTGTTAAATTGTCAGTGGTAGTTGATGATGTCCATTTTGTCATCCATGCGTTTTTGGGCATACTTGTTAACAAAGTCCACCAGCTTTTGCTTTGAGAACTGGCCTTCAGTGCTGGGGTTGACGTACTGCTGGTGTAGTTGGGCTCAGAGGTCATCCCAGTCATGGTCGATGTATCCTGGAAGGGACTTCCAGATGTGGTGCTAGGTTTTGATGACATACTGGATGACTGTCTCCACTTTCTGTGTGTGGGTGAGGTTGTTGTCATTAGCTTTCTCCTTGTACTCATCCAAAAAGTCCTTGACGTCTTGATCAACTTCGCCAGAAAAGTACAGAGCAAACTTGGCCCACAGATAGGGCATGCTGGTGATACCATGAACAGCGGTGGCTGACATAATTACTGTTGGTGGTGGAGGATTGGGTGGTGCTTGGCTAGTGGAAGGTGCGCAAGGTGGCCAAGGGGCTGGTCTTGTGCGCATAAGTTGTCGTGGAGGCTGGGGCATTGATCAAGGTGGGCGAGGTAGAAGTAGCATTGGCAGTTGCGGTTGCTCGCTGTCAGCAAAGAAAACTTCTTCCTCTGTGAAGGTGAAAGCGGGCTGCTGGGGCACCAGTGGGGCATCACTGTTTGGTCCAGGTGTGCTGAAATCTAGTTGTGCAATAGGGGGATCAGTTACGTAGCACAGCAGTGGTATGTAGCAAGTGGGGGAAGGTGCGAGGTCTTCCAAATCAGGTAGCGGTGTAGTCGGTGTATTGGGCGAACTCTCCTGAAATATGGCAGTGGCACGAGCGACAGCTTCCAAGATAGGAATGGCCAAGTGAAAAGGCAAAGATACAGCAACAAGTGCGTGCTGGAATCAAGTGGGTCTGGTAGTGCTTGCTGGTGCTGGAGTTGGCAGTGGTTGTTGCTGAGGCTGGGCACTAATAGTAAAGCATCCTTGAAGGTCCCTTTGCTGAATTTGTCTAGGCATGCATGGGGTCGCCAAAGGCAACCAAGGGCAGAAAATATCTGAAAATGTTAGTCTGAAAACAATGGGGAATTTTAAAAAGAAGCAGTGGACTTTAAAAGCCACTGCCTCTCTGGGGCAGCCACTTGTATGATGGACTTAACGTCCACATGAGAGTTCAAAAGGGAAGGCGCAGATGCAGTTAGAACCACGCACGCTCGATCCAAGAGTGGGTGATGGAGCGAAGCTAAAGCAGAGTGGGGTCGTTAATCCCTAACCGCTGCAGGTAATGCACCCAAGTAGCATCACGTGCGAGAGTCTTCAAAGGTCAGCATGGCACAGGTAAGAACAGGAACATCAGCAAAAGTGCAAAAAGTAGGTAAGGGGCTTCCAAGGCAAAGATGGCCCCTTCCAAGGCAAAGTTATGACTATACAGGGTGTGGGTCAACCTATACAAGGGCTTACAAGGCATCAACTACACT
>Ga0307509_10008281_pt1 | contig 13285 bp, 10 predicted proteins | sample 10_EM_MG_FD_202245 | JGI IMG/M metagenome (GOLD analysis project Ga0307509, IMG submission 202245) | Populus trichocarpa ectomycorrhiza microbial communities from riparian zone in the Pacific Northwest, United States - 10_EM | ecosystem: Host-associated > Plants > Roots > Unclassified | place...
GACGGCGCCCGCACCGTGCGCGAGGCCGCCGCCCACAGCAGATGGTTGGTCGCCGGCTTCCAGGCCAGCCGCGCGTTGGGCAGGAACTCGGTGCCGGTGTAGTCGTTGCGCTCGGCGCGTGCGCCCAAGGTCAGCCGCCAGCTCGGGTCCAGCGTGATCTCGTCCTGCGCAAACAGGCTCGCCCAGGCCTGGTTGACGCGGGCCGGCAGGAACGCGACGTAGGGGCTCGTGGCTTGCACATGGTCGAGTGCGTCGCGGTATTGCGCTCCCCAGACCAGCGCATGCGCCGGGCTCGGGTGCCAGGCGTGCTGCAGCTGCAGGTCGACGATGTCGGCCTTGTCTGCGAAGGTCGGCGGAACGGTGCGTTCGATGCGGTCGTAGCTGAGCTGCCCGCTGACGCTCGCGTCGTCGGCGAGCCGGTGCTCCCAGCGCGCGACGAGATTCGCGCCCGACACCGAGATGGTGTCGAGCGCGAGATTGATCCCGGTGATGGCGAGCGCGCCGGGGAAAGGCTGCTCGCGCTTGCCGGTGTAGGCATCGCCCTGCACCGAGACCTTGTCGGCCGCCTGGCCCCAGTCGGCGCGAAACCCCAGCTGCGTCGTGCGCGAGGCATCGTTGACGACGCTGCCGTCGGCGGCTTCGGTGTGCGAGCGATGGCTTTGCTTGGCGTAGACGCGGTAGCTGCCGGCGTCACCCAGCGATCCGCCGTGGCGCACGGCGACCTGCGCTTCCTGGTTGCCGGCACCGGCCGACACCAGCCCGCCCTGCGTCTGATCGGCGGATCGCGTGATCACGTTGATGACGCCGTTGACGGCATTGACGCCCCACAGCGTGCCGCCCGGCCCGCTGATGACCTCGATGCGCTCGATGTCCTCGAGCATCAGATCCTGCACGTCCCAGAACACGCCGGAGAACAAGGGGCTGTAGACCGAGCGGCCGTCGATCAGCACGAGCAGCTTGTTGGCCGCGGCGCCGTTGAAGCCGCGGGCGCTGATCGCCCAGCCGTTGGCGCCGGCGCGCGCCACCTGCAGGTTGGGCGCAAGGCGCAAGGCCTCCGGCAGGCTGGTCGCGCCCGAGCGGCGGATGTCGTCGCCGGTGATCACGAACACCGACGTGGGCGCGTCGGACAGGCGCTCGGCGCGCTTGGACACCGAGGTGATCTCGATGTTGCTGAGTTCTTCGAGGCTGAGGTCGGTCAGCTTGTCAGTCGAGGTTTGTTTGGCTGCGGCGACCGCCGTCACCAGCAATGCGCCGATGGCCGCAGCCGCGCTGGTGCATTGCCTTCGGTGCCTCGAACCCATGGACCCTCCCGTCGGTGTTCTCGTGTCCCGCGAGAACGCACTGTAGGAGATTCATCAGGGATGCGCGCCTGTAAGACCTGACAGGTCCCCCCGTGCTTGCGGGGGCGCGGGCCGGTGGCGACCTCGTCGTTCAATCGCCGGCGGTCCATTCGACCGCGGCGCCCAGCGCGTTGAGGTTGTCGACGAAGCGCGGGTGCGCGCGCCGGATCGGCAGCGCATTCAAGATGGTCGAGCGGCCGTCGATGCTGGCGGCCAGCATGAACAGCGCGATCGCGACGCGAATGATGTACGGGCTCTCGACGGTGGCCGGCACCAGCGGCTTGCCGCCGTAGATGATGAGCCGGTGCGGGTCGCACAGCACCGCATGCGCGCCGAACTTGCCGAGCTCGGAGCTCCAGCCCAACGCGCCTTCGTAGACCTTGTTCCAGAACATCACCGAGCCATCGGCGCGCGCGCCCAGCGCGACGAAGATCGGCAGCAGGTCGGCCGGCACATAAGGCCAGGGCGCGGCCTCGACCTTCTGCAGGATGTTGCCGGTGAACGGCGGCCGCACGCTCAGCGGCCCGCTGACGTGCGCGCAGCTGAAGCCGTCGCGATGCTCGAGCTCGACGCCGAACTTCGCGAACGTGCGGTCCAGCAGCGGGAACTGCGCGTGCGCGCCGTTGCGCACCACCACGTCGCCGCCGGTGATCGCGCTCAGCGCCAGAAAGGTGGCGACTTCGTGGAAGTCGTCGGCGAAGGTGTACTCGGCACCGCCCAGCGCGTCGACGCCATCGACCTGCAGCTGCGAGCTGCCGATGCCTGTGATGCGCGCGCCCATCAGCGCGAGGAAGGCGCAGAACTCCTGCACGTGCGGCTCGCAGGCGGCATTGGTGAGCCGCGAGCGGCCGCGTGCGGTGGCCGCGCAGAGCACGAAGTTCTCGGTGGTCGTGACCGACGCGTAGTCCAGCCAGTGGTCGCTGGCCGCGAAGCGCCGTGGCGCGCGGATCGTCACAATGCCGGGTGCCAGCTCGGCCTCGGCCCCGAAGGCGCGGAAGGCTTCGATGTGCGGGTCGATCTCGCGCACGCCGAGCGTGCAGCCGGTGACGTCGTCCTCGAGCCGAACACGGCCGAAGCGCTGCAGCATCGCCGGCACCAGCATGATCGACGAGCGCATGCCGGCCGGCAGGCGCGCCGTGTCGGCGGTGGGCCGGCTGCCGTGATGCAGCTTCAGCGTGCCGCTGTTGAAGTCCATCTCGACCGACGAGCCGAGCGCGCGGAAGAACTCGAGCAGCTTGCGCACGTCGGTGATGTCCGGCACCCGGTGCAGCACGACCGGCTCGTCGGTGAGCAAGGTGGCGCACAGCACCGGCAGCACCGCGTTCTTGTTGGCCGAAGGGTTGATGCGGCCCCTCAACGGGCGGCCGCCGTGCACGATCAAATGGCTCATGGGAACAGGACAAAGGAGTGAAGGACGCGCCCAGTCTCTGGGGCAGTGGTGAACTCGGAATGAAGTGTGTGAAGCGCGTGTGAACCCGCGACCTTACCCGCGTTGCCGAGTGCGTCGGTAAGACAATTTGTCCGTCTCATGGACGAGCTGTCCGGCGTTCATGCATGCGTCGGCGCGAACCCGCCGGTGAAGAGGCGTCATCAGGCCCGCGGCTAGGGGCAAACACAAGGGTTTGTGCCAGGGCCGCAGCGCTGTGGCACGCCGTTTGCGCAGGCATGACTGCCATTCACGCCCGTTAGAGGCACACAGGAGACAAGCAAATGATGAGAGTCAAGCTTCTGCGCTGGGCCGCCGCATGCGTGCTCTTCACATCCGGCGCCAGCTTTGCCGCGGCCGCGCTGCCGGCGCTGAACGTCGACACCAGCCAGACCACGGTGTCCGGCCTGTCCTCGGGCGGCTTCATGGCCAACCAGCTGGGCTACGCGTATTCGTCGACCTTCAAAGGCGTCGGCGTCTTCGCCGGCGGGCCGTACATGTGCGCCGGCCACAGCAACTACACCGCCTGCATGTACAACGCGACCATCAGCGCCGGCATGCTGAGCACGATGCAGGCCGACATCAACAACTGGAGCAGCACGGCCATCGACGACAAGGCGAACGTCGCGAGCCAGAAGATCTACCTGTTCGTCGGCAACAGCGACTACACCGTCGGGCCGAACCCGATGAACGGCATGCAGACGCAGTACACGAACAACGGCGTGGCCGCGGCCAACCTCGACTACATCAAGCGCGACAGCACCGCGCACACCTTCCCGACCGACTTCGACAGCAGCGGCAACAACGCCTGCAGCAGCAGCGCGTCGCCCTACATCAGCAACTGCGGCTACGACGGTGCGAAGGCCGCGTTCACGAAGTTCTACGGCGCGCTGAATGCGCGCAACAACGCGCCCGCCGCGGGCAACTACATCGAGTTCGACCAGACTGCGTTCACGAGCAACGCCGGCATGGCACCGACCGGCTGGGTCTACGTGCCGGCGAGCTGTGCCGGCGGCACCGTGTGCAAGCTGCACGTGGCGCTGCACGGCTGCGTGCAGAACTACGCCACCATCGGCGACAAGTTCATCAAGAACACCGGCTACACGCGCTGGGCCGACACCAACAACATCGTCGTGCTGTTCCCGCAGACGCGGGTCGACAACACCAGCCACAGCACGTCGGCGAGCGGCTCGCTCGCGAACGCCAACGGCTGCTGGGACTGGCTCGGCTGGTACGGCAGCAACTTCGCGCAACGCGCCGGCACCCAGCAAGCGGCCATCAAGGCGATGGTCGACCGGCTCTCGTCCGGCGCCGGGTCGGGCGGCGGTGGTGGTGGCGGCGCGCTGCCGGCGCCGACCGGCGTGGCGACCTCGGGCGCCACGGCCAGCAGCATGACGATCAGCTGGAGCACCGTGACCGGCGCGGCCAGCTACAACGTCTATCGCAATGCCGGCAAGGCGAACACAGCGCCGGTCACGTCGACGAGCTTCACCGACACCGGCCTGGCGGCTGCGACGCAGTACACATGGACCGTCGCCGCGGTCGACGCGAGCGGCGCCGAAGGCACGCTGTCGGCGCCGGCCACCGGCACCACGACCGGCAGCGCCGCCGTCTGCACCACGGCATCGAACTACGCGCACGTCAGCGCCGGGCGCGCCCACCAGAGCGGCGGCTACGCGTACGCGAACGGGTCGAACCAGAACATGGGCTTGTGGAACCTCTACGTCACGACGACGCTGAAGCAGACCGGCACCAACTACTACGTGATCGGGACTTGCCCGTGAGCCCGCGCGCCGACGCTATTGATCACACCAAGCCAACGCACTGGAGACGCATCGTGAAAGCCATCATCAGCAGATTCGCATCGCAGCTTGTGTTCATCATCGCCGCGCTGGCGTCGGTCGACGCGGCGCATGCCGACGGCACGGTCGGGGCCAGCTTCCCGCCGGGCTTCCCGGTGATCAACGACGCGTCGCTCGCCACGCCGCTGATCGGCTTCGGCGCCGCGGGCCCGGTCCAGCGAACGCCGGTGATCTTCGTGCACGGCAACAACGACACGCCGTATGCCACCGCGTGCAACCCCTACGGCAAGGTGCAGGCCTTCGCGCAATACCTGGCCGACCACGGCTACGCGTTGAGCGAGCTGTGGGGGCTGGGCTACCAGGGCGACCAGTGCGACTTGCTCAGCGACCAGACCCGACGTTCGGGCGAGGCCCACACGGCCGCGGCCAACGTTGCGGACTTGCGCCGCTTCGTGCACGCGGTGCTGCGCTACACCGGCGCGCACGAGGTCGACATCGTCGGCCACAGCCTCGGCGTCATCGTCGTGCGCGAGTGGCTGCGGCAAGACGAAGACGCGTCGCGCCACGTGCGCCGCTTCGTCGCGATCGACGGCCCGAACCACGGCATCATCAATTGCTCGCCGTCGCCGCTGAACTACTGGCAGGCGCCGTCGCTGGGCGGCTTCACGCCCAGCAGCGCAATCTGCCAGGAGCTCGGCTCGCCGCGCACAGCGTTTTTGAAGCGGCTCAACCACCGCGGCTGGGCAGCGTGGCGCGGTGCCGACGACGTGCTCGTGATCCGCAACGCCGACACCAGCTTCGTCTACTTTCCGTCGCAAGACGGCGTGCTCGCCGGCGTGCCTGCGGAAGACGCGTTCGGCGACGCCACAGATTTCTCAGGCAGCGCGCGGCTGCGCGGTGCACGCGAGCTCGACCTCGCCGGACAGGGCATCTACGACGCGATCCTGGCAACATCCCATCTCGGTATCCTGAATTCGCCCGACACCTGGGCCGCGACGCTGAAATTCCTGAACGCGCACCCGGATCGGCATTCGCATTGAACCTCATGACCTCGTCAAGCGCCATCATCGCGGCCAAGCGCCGCACCTTCAGGCAGCTGCATGAATCCGGCTGCTTCGTGATCCCGAACCCCTGGGACGTGGGCAGCGCGCGCTTTCTGCAAAGCCTCGGGTTCAAGGCGCTGGCCACGACGAGCTCGGGCTTCGCGTGGTCATCGGGCCGTCCCGACAGCAGCCTCTCGCGCGACGCGGTGCTCGCCCATCTGCGCGACATCGTCGCGGCGACCGAGCTGCCCGTGAACGCCGACTTCGAGAGCGGCTACGCGCCCGACCCGCAAGGCGTGACGGAGAGCGTGCGCCTGGCGATCGAGACCGGCGTCGCGGGGCTCTCGATCGAAGACGCGACCGGCGACGCGGCGAACCCGCTTCACGACATCGACACCGCGGTCGCGCGGCTGCGCGCCGCCCGCACTGCCATCGACCAGGCCGGTGGCGACACGCTGCTGATCGGTCGCGCCGAGAACTTCATCGCCGGCCGCCCGGATCTCGACGACACAATCAAGCGGCTCCAGGCCTACGCGGCCGCTGGCGCCGATTGCCTGTACGCACCCGGCATCCGCACGCGCGAGCAGATCGCCGCAGTGGTCGCGGCGGTCGCGCCGAAGCCGGTCAACCTGCTGGTCGGGTCGGCCAGCGACTTGACGCTGCAGGACATCGCCGCGCTCGGCGTGCGGCGCGTCAGCGTCGGCGGTGCGCTGGCGCGCTCGGCCTGGGGCGGCTTCATGCGTGCGGCCCGCGGCATCGCCGAGCATGGTCGCTTCGACGGCTTTCGCGATGCGGCCTCGGGCGATGAACTCGATGCGTTCTTCACCCGTTCTTGAACAACCCCTTCTCCTTCATTCGCTTCAAGCGGGAGCGTGTCGGCGTTTTTTGCGGGATCTCCTGCACAGGGTCGGGGTCTGAACCCGCGGCGGCCGAGTTCGCACTGTGCTTTCCGATGGCGGCGATCAAGCGAGTCGCTTCGTCCGGATCCACGACGTCAAAGAGCACGGGCAGTTCACGCGCCGCGCTTTCGACGTCGTGTTCGATCTCTGCTGGCGCCGGCGGATCGCTCGAGGAGGGCGCCGACGCCGGGGCTGCGGCATCGACTGCCTGCGCAACAGGATCCACAAATGGCGAGGAGAGTTGGCCCTGAAGGCGATACGTCTCCCAGACCAGCCCGGTGGCTGCCAGCTGGCGCAAGCGCTCCCCTTGAGACGGGCCGCTGGCGATCGATGCAAGCATCGCATGAAGTTCGGGGTGCACGTCGCTGTCGACGTCGAACTCCAGGTGAATCACCGCCACGATGCGTCGCTCAGCGCATTGGATCCGTCGCCGCCTAGCCCTCTGATTCGGCCTCGCCGATCATCTGAAAGCCGCGCACATTGGCCGACATCGGTTCCGGCATGACAAACACCGGGATCGCCGGGAACCGCTTGACGAGGACATCGCGATAGCGCTCGGGGTGACCGCCCACCAGGACCATCAGGTCAACGATTTCATGGGCGTCTCGAAGGCCGTCGACCATCCGGTTGATGCAGTCCTCGACGACGGTCATGATGACCGGTTCGAAGCGCTTGAGATCGTGCGCCACCCCTGCCAGCTTCACCGGGCCGCTGCTTCGCAGGGCCTCATTGATTCGGGGCATCACGGCCGGCCCCAGGGGTCGGCCGATGTCGGCGACGAGCGACTCCAGTACCGATCGCACGACACGGTGGCGCCCGGCATCCGACGCCGCGCCGCTGGCGCGCGGATTGATCGTGCCCTGCTGAATCAGCAGCCAGTCGAGGGTGTGCTCGCCCGGGTCGATCATCAGCACCGACAAGTCGTCCAAGGCCTCGCCGCTCGCCAGCGGCTTGAGCGCGCCCGGCGTGCCCGAAATGACGCGGTTGAGCTCGTCCAGGTGGTCATCGAGGGCGGCGTACCCGCCCATCGGTTGGGCCTGGACGATCACATTGCGCACTCGGATGGTCTTGTCGTCGCCGATCTCGATGTCGCCTTCGTAGTGGGACCGAAGGTAGTCGCGGCGCTTGCTGTCGTTGTATTGGTTGACGGGGAGACCGAGCACCAGCACGTCGATGCTGGAGTCTCCGGCCTCCGCCATGTAGCGCAATGCGCCCTTCGTCAGCGCCTCATAGATGGCGCCACGGTAGAACTCGTCGGTCACGTCGCGGCCGAAGCTGCCGCCCGCCTGGGCCAGGCCGACGTCGCGCCCGACCTCGTATTTCGCGTCATTCACCGGGACGTCGAAGGTGTCGCGTTTGCGCGTGCCCAATGTGCGGACGGCGCTGGCGTCCGCCGGGATGGCCATCGACGGAAAACTGATGAAGCCGACGCCGTCGCCGCTGCGCACGCTTAATTTGACCAGCCCGAAACCGACGTCGATGGCGCGGATGACGGGCACCTTGGACGGCGAGCTTTGTTTGGACGCGGTGGCGACGTCGCGCAGTTTCGAAGTGGTTGAGGTCGACATGGCGGGCTTCCTGTTGCTGCAAGGCTTCGCGACGGCGACGTGAATTTGCGCGGCGCGGATCGGGCGTGCCGGGGCACGGGCAGGCCAACCCCACGTCGCGCGGTGATGACGATCAGCCGCAACGAGGTCTCGACCCAAGGCCCCGCTTATAGCCCTATTGATATCCCCTGGAACAGAGGGTCGATACGTTCTCGAAACAGTTTCTTGCAGACACGGCCGCAGCACGATGGGCACGCAGCCGCTGTGGCTACAGACTGCTACAAATAACCGGCATCACTACCGTAGCAAATCAAACAACGCCCGCGCCACCACCTTCGTCGCGCGCCGCAAATCCTCGAGCACCAAATGCTCGTCGGCCCGCTTCGCGTTCGACTCGAGCACGGTGCGCGGCCCCGCGCCGTAGATCGCGGCCGGGATGCCTTGCTCGCAGTACAGCCGCACGTCGGTGTACAGCGGTGTGCCGGACGTGGGGATGGGCTCGCCGAACACCGCCTCGCCATGCTTTTGCAACGCGTCGACGAGCGGCTCGTTGCCGGCCAGCGGCCGCATCGAGTTGGCCAGCAGCAGGCGCTTGATCTCGACCGTGATGCCGGGGCGGCTGGCCGCGGCGTCGTTGATCACCTGGCGGATCGTCGCCTCGACTTCGGCCGGGTTCTCTTCGGGGATCATGCGGCGGTCGAGCTTGAGCACGACCTTGCCGGGCACGACGTTGGTGTTGGTGCCGCCTTCGATGCGGCCGACGTTCAGGTACGGGTGTGTGATGCCCTCGACCTTGGACGTGACCTCCTTGTACAGCGCGTTCTGCGCATACAGCGCATTCAGGATCGCGACCGCGCCTTGCAGTGCGTCGGTGCCGGTGTCGGGAATGGCTGCGTGTGCCATCTTGCCGTGCACCGTCACCTCCATCTGCAGACAGCCGTTGTGCGCCGTCACGACCTGGTAGCTGAAGCCGGCCGCGAGCAGCAGGTCGGGCTTCGTCAGCTTGTTGCGCAGCAGCCAGCCCGGGCCGAGCTCGCCGCCGAATTCTTCGTCATACGTGAAGTGCAGTTCGACTGCGCCCTTGAGCTGCGGCTTCAGCGTCTCGAGTGCGCGCACCGCAAACGTGTAGGTCGCGAAGTCGCTCTTGCTCACCGCCGAGGCACGACCGTAGAGCTTGCCGCCTTCGATTTCGCCGCCGTAGGGCGGGTGCGTCCAGCCTTCGCCGGGCGGCACGACGTCGCCGTGCGCGTTCAGCGCGACGGTGCGGCCGCCCGCCGCATACGGCCGACGCACGATCAGGTTGGTGATCGAGGCCATGCCGTATTCCTTCAGCGCCCACTCGGGCACGGCGTGCTTCTCGGCCTCGAAGCCGAAGGCCCTCAACAGCTCGGCAGTGCGCTCGGCGTGCGGCGCGTTGTTGCCGGGCGGCGTGTCGGTGGGCACTTGCACGAGTGCTTGCAGGAAGCTCGTTTCTTCGTCGAAGTGCGCGTCGACCCAGGCGTCGAGTTGCTCATAGCTGTCCATCGTTCTTGTTCCTCAGGCAGAAAGTTCGTCGAGCAAATGCATGAACGCATCGACCGCGAGCTGCATGTCGTCGGCCGTGCTCGACTCGAGCGGGTTGTGGCTGATGCCGGCGTTCTGGCCGCGCACGAACAGCATCGCCTGCGGCATCACCTCGTGCAGCTTCATCGCGTCGTGGCCGGCGCCGCTGGGCATGCGGAACACCGGCAGCCCGGTGGCCGCGACCGCGCGCTCCCAGCGCTGCTGCCACTCGGGCGCGCTCGGTGCGGCGGCGGCGCGCATCGTCTCTTCGATCGTGTGGTTCAGGCCGCGGCGCTCGCAGATGCGCGCGAGCTCGGCGAGCACGTCCTGCGCGCAGGCATCGCGCACCTCGTTCGTCGTCGCGCGGATGTCGAGCGTGAACTGGCAGCGGCCCGGCACGACGTTGATCGAGCCGTTCGGCACCGTCAGGATGCCCATCGTGCCGACCAGGTTGGGTGCCGCGGCGGCGCGTTGTTCGAGGTACAGCGCGAGCTCGGCGACGGCCGTCGCGGCATCGCGCCGCGTGCCCATCGGCGTGGTGCCGGCGTGGCTGGCCATGCCGACGACCTCGCCGAGGTAGCGCACGCCGCCGTTGATCGAGGTGACGACTCCGAGCGGCAGGTCGAGCGCGTTCAGCACCGGGCCTTGTTCGATGTGGACCTCGACGAAGCCCTGGTACGCGCTCGCGTCGCGCTGGCAGGTGCGGATCGCGGGCAGCGTGGCGGGCAGGCCGGCCAGGCGCATCGCGTCGCGCATCGTGATGCCGTCGGCGTCGAACTGGTCCAGCCAGTCGGGGTTGAAGTGGCCGGTCAGCGCGCCCGAGCCGAGGAAGGTCGCCTTGTAGCGCTGGCCTTCTTCCTCCGCGAAGCCGACGACCTCGAAGCCATAAGGCAGCCGCTTGCCGGCGCGGTGCAGCTCGCGCACGCAGATCATCGGCACGAAGATGCCGAGCCGCCCGTCGTATTTGCCGCCGTTGCGCACGGTGTCGTAGTGGCTGCCGGTGAGCAGGCGTTTGCGCGACCGGTCGCTGCCGTGATAGACACCGACGACGTTGCCGACCGCGTCGATGCTCACTTCGTCGAAGCCGCATTCGCTCATCCACGCCTTCAGCTGCGCGGCGCAGGCACGGTGCGCGTCGGTGAGGTAGGTCACGGTGAGCTCGCTGCGCTCGCCGTAGCCGGGGTCGGTGTGGCGCGCCAGCAGTTCGGCGCAGTCCCAGGCCTGCTGGCCTTGCACCGGCACGACGCCGAACTTGTCGTTCAAGCGGATCTCGGCGATGCGGTGGATGTTGCGCACGCACTCGGCGAGTTCGAAGTCGGGGTGGTTGGCCAGGCGCCGCTCGAAGGTCTTGATGATCTCGTGGCGCGTCAGGCCGGTGCCGCGCGGCCCGCGCACCGCAACGATGAACGGGAAGCCGAACTTCTTGTTGTAGGCCGCGTTCAGCCCCTGCAAATGCGCGAACTCGGCCGGCGTGCATTCGGTCAGGCCGGCGCGGCCTTGCTCGTGGGTCGATTCGGCCGTCAGCGTCTTCGCGACCATCGCCTTGCCGGCCAGCTCGGGGTGGGCGCGGATCAGCGCGAGTTGCGCGCTCGGGCCGGCGTCGCGCAGCACCGTCACGAGCGCGTGCTTGAGCTGCGCGAGGCTCGCGAGCGGGCGCTGGCGCCAGGCGGCCTCGGCGATCCACGGCGAGTGCTCGTAGACGCCGTCGAGCGCGGCCGTGAACTCGGCCTGCGAGCTCGTGTTGAGCTGGGCCAGCGTGAGGGGGGCGGTCATTCGCTTGTCTCCGTGCTCTTGATTCAGGCAACGAACGGGTGAACTTGCGCCCAGTGCCGCGCGATGTCGATGCGCCTGCAGATCCAGACGCGCTCGTGCTGCTGCACGTGGTCGAGGAATCGCTGCAAGGCCTTGAAGCGCCCCGGCCGGCCGAGGATGCGGCAGTGCATCCCGATGCTCAGCATCTTCGGCGTCTCGGCGCCTTCGTCGTAGAGCACGTCGAACGCGTCCTTCAGGTAGTTGAAGAAGTGGTCGCCGGTGTTGAAGCCTTGCATCGAGGCGAAGCGCATGTCGTTGGTGTCGAGCGTGTAGGGCACGATCAGGCGCTGCATCGTGCTGCCGTCGCTCTTGCCGACCGGCATCCAGAACGGCAGGTCGTCACCGTAGTAGTCGCTGTCGTACTCGTAGCCGCCGTGGTCGGCCACGAGCCGCTTGGTGTTCGGGCTGTCGCGGCCGGTGTACCAGCCGAGCGGCCACTGGCCCTGGGTCAGGTCTTTGATGATCCGGGTGCCGAGCTCGATGTGGCGGCGCTCCTGCGCCTCGTCCATGTGCTGGTAGTGGATCCAGCGCCAGCTGTGGCAAGCGATCTCGTCATTGCGCTCGAGAAACGCCTGCGTCAGCTCGGGGTTGCGCTGCAGCGCCATCGAGACGCCGAACACCGTGAGCGGCAGGCCGCGCTTCTCGAACTCCTTCAGGATGCGCCACGCGCCGGCGCGCGAGCCGTATTCGTACATCGACTCCATCGACAGATGCCGCGCGTCGAAGGCCTGCGCGCCGATGATCTCGGACAAGAAGGTCTCGGACGACGCATCGCCGTGCAGCACGCAGTTCTCGCCGCCCTCTTCGTAGTTCAGCACGAACTGCACCGCGATCTTCGCGTTGCCCGGCCACTGCGCCTGCGGCGGGTTGCGGCCGTAGCCGATCAGGTCGCGTGGGTAGTCCTTCGTCATCATCATGAGTGTCCGGTAGTGGGTCAGCGCGGCATCAGCACCGACTCGAGGTCGGGTGCGCGCGGGTCGAGTTGCAGATTGCGTTCCACGTTGTGCAGATGAGATTCCATCAGCTTGACGGCCGCGCGCGCGTCGCGCTTTTCGAGCGCATCGACGATCGCGACGTGCTCGTCGAACGAGTGCTCGGCCGAGTGCGCGCTCTGGTACATCAGCGCGATCAGCGAGCAGCGCGAGACCAGGTCGCCGAGCATGTCGGCCAGCACCTCGTTGCCCAGCATGCGCGCGATCACGACGTGGAAGTCGGCGAGCAGCCGCGTGCGGCCGGGCACGTCGGTGCGTTTCACGGCGTCGGCCTCGGCCCGCAGGTGGGCGCGCAGCTCGGCGATCTGCGCCAGCGTGAGCTCGCTCGCGGCGCGCTTGATCATCGCGGCCTCGAGCAGGTTGCGCGCGTCGAAGACCTGGCGCGCCTCTTCGATGCCGGGCTCGGCGACGCGCGCGCCGCGCGCCGGCTCGAGCGTGATCAGCTTGTCGCGGCTGAGCTGCATCAGGGCCTGGCGCACCAGCGTGCGCGAGACCTTGAACACGTCGGCGATCTTCTGCTCGGCGAGCTTGGTGCCGGGCATCAGGCGGCGCTCGACGATCGCGGTGGTGATCGAATCAGCGATGCGCTGTGTCGCGTTCGAGTTGGCCGCGGGCTCGCCCGCACGCGCCCGCGGGGCGCGGATGACCTGGAGTTTGTGGGTGGCGGGCGACATCGAACGGCTTGCTTTGTCGGACAAAGTGTATACACTTTTGATTGGACGTCAAACCATTTTCAGAACCTCGCCGAGGACACCATGGGAAAACTAACCACGCACGTGCTCGACACCGCCCACGGCTGCCCGGCCGCGGGCATGGCCGTGTCGCTCTACCGCCTCGACGCGATGGGCGGCGGGGCTGCCACGTTGATCAAGCACCTCACGC
>Ga0307509_10008282_pt1 | contig 13284 bp, 20 predicted proteins | sample 10_EM_MG_FD_202245 | JGI IMG/M metagenome (GOLD analysis project Ga0307509, IMG submission 202245) | Populus trichocarpa ectomycorrhiza microbial communities from riparian zone in the Pacific Northwest, United States - 10_EM | ecosystem: Host-associated > Plants > Roots > Unclassified | place...
CCGTTTACGGCGGCCTAGTCGTACGAAAGCAGATCAGTCAGCTTGGAATCAATAGATGTGGCGAGAACGCATGCATACGTCCAACATCTCGGCAGGTGGGAGTTTACCCGCCAGGGGAGAGGCGAGGTGCAATACACCCGAGACACCTGCCAAGGAATTAGTACCACCTCAACTGCGCACACCGTTTGCGCGCACCTTGGAGAGCATCGGTGAAGTCGCCGCCGATGATGTCATCGATACCAACGATCTCTACGCGGTCTCCTCTAGGTTGGGAAGCGAATGCCTGCTGGACAGCGGCAACTTTGGAGGAGCGAGCAGTTCTAAAGATTGACGCAAGGCAAGTTCAGGGCAGAAGCGGAAACACGACGCGATGGAGAGGACCTACCCCCGGACTCGATAACTGTCCTTGAGAAGCTGGTCTACAACATGGGATCCCAAGAACCCGGAGACACCAGTAACCTGGGCACTGATTAGCGAAAACGCGGTCGCAGAATGTGTCTGGAGATACCCACGAGAACAAGCGGTTGGGACATTTAGAACTGTTAGATTGTTGAAGTTGAAGATGGGGCTTTCGCGACCACATACTCCAGGTTTTATACACTGTTGGACTTGAAATCGATGGCCTCGGGCCCCGGGCATGACATTTTACCAGGGCGCCGAGCCCCCTAAGAAGTTCCCACAAACTGAACGGGCCTGGAGGACAAGGTAAGATCGCCCGACGTAACACAGATTGGATCTGCAGCAGATCCCAGCCAAGATTACCAACTTCGATCATTGTGAAGCGGCTCTGGTCCGCCCCTGCCCGAAGGCTGACGAAGATTCACCGATTTGCCTTACGGTCGATAGAGTCGAATCCAAGGTTTCAACTCGGCGTTACGAACGTCCGGTGGGTCTCAGTGTACCGGGTGATGGACCATCCGTACCTCCCGTATTAGCCATAGGGGCGGGCTGACCAATGGTCCTCGGGATGGATAAGGTTGGCACGTCAGCGATTCTCCAGCGTGACGAGAACTAACGCAGTGGGGTTTTCGTCTAGTGTTTCATGCTTTCCTCCAGAGGAAGGTCATATACGTAGGTATGAACGAATGGCCTTCGTCATGCGCAAGAGAGGAGTCCACCGGGGTGCAGGCGATGTAACATGTTCCACCGGCGCGAGAACCGAGGAGGTCCCTGAATCAACAACACCGCGTGGGCTCAGATGTGAAGAAATTAAAGTCTCGAGTTATAACGGGCATTCGTTATCTGGGGTCACCCGTCTCCAGTTCACGAGAGGCGCCGAGCTCAAGCACCAACCCATCGGAAGGTCCGGAGACACTGTTTTTCAACCTTCAAGGTCTCAATTCCCCTTGCCACCTACGGAGGGTACCCACTGAAAGAAAATTTCGCGCCACAGGGAATGCAGGAAACCCACTCAACCACCTTCCCGTTTTGAAAGCGTTGCTTGATCATCCCTAGTTCAAAACTCGGGCCGGTGTGGTCGCCGTCGCGCCGAGGTCGTACTGGAAGTCGATGCCACCCGTCCTTCTGGGTGTGGTATCATCAGCGACTATACCCATGCTCCACAATCAAAAGGTGACCAAAGTCTCGCATGTCATCTACGGCCACTCGCTTGGTGGTTCTGCACCCGTGTCTCATGTCCGCCCTGGATTGGAAGAAATACCCTGGCGTGCATTGGCCTCATTCTGGAGAACACATCCCAGTCTGCTCCCAAAATGGTCAAAGTCATGTTGGATATACCCCCACTGTTGGCTGCCGTACCATTATCAAACACCCTTCGTGTGGGATACCTGGGATGCCGCGCATACGGCACCGAATATCTCACAGGATTCATTATCGCGGAGTTTATCCGGGCACCCTCGACTTAATTAGCGAGAAAGATGAGCTGGTTCCAGGCTGGATGGGCACGGACATCCTCAACGCGATGGAGTCGAAGGGGGGGACAGTGAGCGTAATAATCCGAGATGCCCTCCACGAAAACGTATGGGGACGGAGGCAGTGGGTGAGGATACGTAGACAATATACCCAGAGTGCAGTAATCTATTAGGCCCGATGCAGACATGATGTGCCTCCTGGGTGCTGAGTACTGAGTGATAGCGATGGCGTAGCAGACGTGGGAAAGCCATCAAACTATTCCGACACCGTCACCGCGTCGAACGGGAAAATCGCTTCCAAGCACCATGCCTCCGATGAGTCTGAAGGGTATTGTTACCAAGGTCGGCGTTATGAGGAAGACAGCCACCGTGACTGTCTCGAGATGGGTCATTCATAAACAAACGGGCAAGGTGTGTACGACTTTGCGGCATGCCTCCGACGCATTCTCACCGAGTTTACTTGCAGCGAATTGAGAGTAGCAAGAAGTACCTGACCCATGATGAGAACGATGGTACGTGGTCCGCTCAACCTTGAAGCAGAAGTGTTGTCTGACCACGCCCGGTGCAGTCCTTCGGATTAGAGATGAAGTCTTAATCCGGAACTGCCCTCCGATATCCGCTCGGAAACGCTTCACGTTAGACCAGGTACTTCGTAGCCCGGAGACCCAGCATGAGCTCATGCACAAAAATGCCGCGGCCACCTCTCGGCCGCCCGCGAATTGAGCCAGGCGCGAGCGAGTCCGCGAGGTGCTGGTGAGTGTTCACCAAAACGCCCCCACGAGGCATTATTCATGTGCGTGCAGACTTCGCGTCCTGTACCGGCCTCGAGCACGCGTTGGAAACCCTCGGCAGCCCAGTACTGCACTCCTCGATATGCCTTTGGTTCGTGGGCCCCCATATTCATGCAAGAGCACGAAGCAGGGTTGGCATGGTGTGAACGGAGATTAATTAGTTGTTTTGTGTAGCTACTATAATCAAATAATGGAATCCCTGGCGATAGAGTGTTCACCGTCGGATTTTGCCAAACTTCAACACCTCGATTTCCCTACCCTCGCGACCCAACTCCTTCGAGATGCCCAGGACATCGTCGTCACTAATACTCTCCAGCCTCTTCAGTTCCCTGTGGATATACCCGACGATATCCTCAATAATCTCGGGGTACGCAACGTACTTGTCGAGTTGATCCTTTGGATAGTCAGCGACACCCGAGTTGTCGTCCTTCGCTTCCTCAGACTCGAAGCCCCGTTCCAAGAGCTTGAGTCTGGCTGTGGACATCTTCCCGCCGGTGAGTGGGTTGATTGACCGTCGGAAACCCGGCGAGGCATCGTAAGGAATACCCCGAGCGCCCCGAGCACCAAGGAAATTTCTCCACACAGCTCCGGCCATCTCTGCGTCGCCCATGGCAAGGCCAAGGTCAAGTGACATCCCAAGACCGGCCCACTGCTCCTTCATGGTCTGCATCTGTTGTTTGACGAGCCTGTCGGGTGCCCGGCCGCGTTTCTTCTGGACAGGAGGGGGGGAGGCTGAGTCTGAGGTGGATGGAGGTGCGTGAAAGTCTGTTTGAGGTGGGGCTTCGGAGTCGGCGGGTTGCAGAACGACCCTGATTCGATCTTCGATATCCAAGAAGAAGTGGTCGATCAGGCCTTGGATGTGGTTTGCACCGTGAGGCGGTGGGAGTGCACGCAACCGAACGGTCAATAGCCAAATGTGGAGGTTGGTAATGGTGAACCAGGATTGGAATGTTGGTGGTAAATCGCAAGCTGAGATGGCCCTGTCAGCTCACAAGGTAACAAGCCGGAAACCGACGGGAGGTGCCCACCTTGCCAGAACGCGCGATCCTCGGAGGCTTTGACGGCACACACCTGGTCATACATTGCCAAAGTCCTACGGCCAGCCACCTGTTTCGTGCTTCCGTAGCCCAGAGCACGGCTGAGGGCCCGGACAATTTTGAAGGCGATAGGGTTCGCCCGAATTTTTTGCACAACCCAAGACCGTTCCGTTTCCGTCTTCCCGTATCGGTACGGTGTTGACGAGGGGGTAGGTTGCGGTGTCTCGGGAGGGGAAGGAGCGGTAGCCAAACGCCGGAACCGCTGAGTTCTCGAAGCTACCCGGCAAGCGGCGACAACGTGCTTTTGGGTCAACCGCTGGGCATACATTTTGGAGGAAGGCGACAGGAGACGGAAGGCGGGATCGGTTTCGGCAGACGCGCGACAACAGACGCGTCAAACCGAAAGGGGCGACCGCCACACCGGGGATCGAACTCCTGATCAAGCGGTGGGACGCTAACCGTTGGACCACGGAGGACCAGATCCGGGACCGATAAGATCGACCTGCACCAAAACTTTGACGCCGCCTGCTCCGACCTCATGGCCTCTCCAGAAACAACCCCAATCTTACTTGCTCTCCCTTCTTTTACCCCCTCACTTGCCCTCGAAGTATTTGACCTGCTACCAACGCACGCACACTTCGCTGACCTTTTCCGTCAGGTTCTTCCGTATGGGTTGACCATCCACAGGTTTTTCGTTCAGGCTGAAGGCCGAGTATGCCACAAACTTCCACCTACTGCCTTTCCATCGATCCTGAAGGTAGTATTGTTTTAGACTCACGACCTCGTCATTGGCCCCGAGTCTCCGCATTCACACAAACATATCAAATATACCAACACCATTATTGGCCGATACACCAATCGGTTACCCGCGAAGGAACACTCGGTTTCTTCCTCACGCTCTCCAGAGATTCAGGCATCCTTCGCTCCCTTGCCGAATGAAACGCCGAACGTTTCGTTGCACGGCGGCCAGGTTGGATTCGATGAACAACCCTGGGAGCCGATCCCCTTCCCTCCAAGCCCCGGCGAGGTTGAACTGTTTAGTGACAAGGAACTCAGCACGATCGCATCGGAAGTGGCTACCGCCGCCATCTTCAAGCACATCAGCGAGGACGGTGAGCAAGGGTATCCAGGAAAGCTTCGAGTAGAGGCCTTAATCGGTTTGCTCCAACCTGACCTGCCGGGCGTCTCTGGCTCGGGGGAACTCAACCTGGGCAGTGTCCTCATCGTCTACCGTGCCAAGCTTCTCGAAGAAGGCAAAGTTACTCCGATAAACCTCGCCCAAGTGTGTTCTGTTTTCCGAACACGTTCGGTTGACTGAACTGGGATCTGCTGTAGCATACGGGGTATAACTTGGACGCCTCAGTTGATCAGAAGGCGGTCCCAATTCATGACCACAAACTCACGATCAAAGGGAACAAGACCATTGAACTTCATCCGGATATGCTCGCGACTGGCCAGCTCATATCACACGACCCGAGTTCCCCATACCACTTCCTAAGCCATACCACAATTGGATCAAAGTATCCCGAGAAGGGTTATGACGACTACTTTGTATTCGATCAAACGGGGGAGCAGGTATGGTTACACCACCTCGTTTTCCCGACTACCCTCCGCTGACCATATTCGATACTTCAGATCACGAACGTTTTTAACGAGGCTGAGCTTCCCGATACCGATCTCGTCCATACAATTATCAAACAAGTTCCGGGTAGGCCGACTGAACCCAAAGTCGTTCTTGAGGGATCGCAGAGCGGCGTTAAACTGTCCTTCGCCACTAACCGTGAGCCGCCTTTGTTTACCCTGAATTGGCGCCGTCGCTAATCCCCGAGCTCGCCGAGTGATAGAATCTGGAGTGCAGTACTACTCCAACTCGCTGTCTGACGGATCCGGATTCAAGAAGAGGATCCATGGGGGTGACGGGGATGACGAGACGAAACCAGGCGGTGGCTATGACAGGGGGTGCGCCGCTTTTCTTGAGTTCCACGAAGTAAGTCAAGTCCGCATGACCCGGACAACCCCTCTCTCAAGCCACATCTGACCAGCCGTACCCCTCATTCCTGTACCCCGATCTCTCGCCGTCGGGTTACGATACACTGCTGACATCCGGGGAGATCTACAACAATTACCTCAAGATCGACGTTGGATACACGCCACGGCCGCAAGAGTTGCAGTGAAGTCGCACAGTATGACACTGGTTTAGGTGTTTGTGTGTATACATCATGTGCTTGGAATCATATACTATTCCCTGATCGACTTCCGTCTATGGAGGTAACCCATCGATTAATCTGCACAGGTGGATGGCCGAGAAGCCCTTGCCGAGGAACCGAATGGGGTCTTTCCGCTTTCGCTCTCGGCCGAAATAGACGGGTGGGCTTTGTGGTGATTGTGACCGAGATCCCAGAGATGCCCGAGAGCATTCCTAGCTGTCAATCCACCCCGTTGCCGTTGTCCTCGGTTGGATAAAACTACATATTGGGATGGGGTTACATCACACTCCGCCCTCCCCTACCCCTCCAGCCCCCGTACCTCTCCCCGTTACCACCTCCTGTAACCATGACCCTCCCAACGTTCATCTCACAGTACCCTGGGATTTTATGGCTCTTATTCAGTCTGCCCAAAATCATCGCACCAGGGTTTATCGTCTACGCCTTCATCTCATATTCTCTCGGGCTGCTTGGTTGGGAAACTCTCGACGGCTCAAAGTGGAAAGTCGCTCTGGCTTCAGCGCTAACTTTCCCCATCGGATTTTTCTTTTCGATCACGTGGGGCAGGTTGAGGGTCGCACACCGGGCGAGGAGTCGCGGCGCGACCTCTCCCCCGGTCATCGCTGGAAGGCTGCCGGGCAGCTTGGACATCGTCTGGCGGTTGGCAAAGGCCAGGTTTACTGCTTATCCAGGTGAGCCAACCACGCTGGCGTTACTCGTCACGTGCCAAGCGGCTGTTGCACCTCTCGTTGCCTCGTCGCTCACGGTCGTTTCGCGCTTCTTGCGGCCCCCGATGCTTACTCACCGACCTGTATTCAACGTTGGATAGGTGACCGTGTCGATGAGTGGCTAAGAGAGCGCAACCAGACGATGATCTTTCGAATCTTTTTCGAGGACCGAGTGAGTGGTAAGCCCCATGGGGCTGTATGTCATTCTGAACCCAGGCACCGAACTAACGGATTCCTCCCCCGATTGTAGATCTTTACTACTGAACCGGCGTACATCAAGGTTTGTCTCTTCCCTTCCCCTCTTCCCGCTCCATTTGAGCGCGCTCCGGGGTGGTGGCTATGCATCTTTTAATTGCCGAAAATTTGATTATTTCCGTTCGCCATGACAGTCGATCTTGGCAACCGACTTTGAGAGGTTCGGGAAAGGTTTGCTTCCGTCCACCGCCTTTTATCAAAGCGAAGACTGAGCGGTTTTGTAGGAGAGAGGTTCCTTGGGCTTATGGGCCCGCTTCTCGGTCATGGCATCTTCAACACGGACGGCGCCCCGTGGAGGTTCCACCGTTCGATGTCCCGCCCATTTTTCATGAGGGAGAGGGTTCAGCACTTCCAGATATTCGACCAACATGCAAACGATGCGGTCGGTCAGATCAGAGATCGGTTAAGAGAGGGAATTCCCATCGACATCCAGGTTCGTCCGCAATCCTGTGTATGTGTGGCGTTGGACAGGTGCTTACTGTGGCGTGGTGGATAGGACGCTGTCTCCAGGTATACCTTGGACTGCGCGACAGAATTCCTGTTTGGCACGGACGTTCGCTCGCTCTCTGCGGGTCTGAGATACCCACCTGGCCATCGGTTCAGTGCACAAGCGGAATCTCATCCGTCGAATCTGTTCGCGAAAGCGTTCCGCGAGGCTCAGGAAGCCGCGTCACGGAGGTTCCACTACAGTTCCTTCTGGCCGCTCGTCGAGTTTTGGGAGAACAAGGTGGACACTAGGATGGATGTCGTCAGCAAGTTCGTCGATCCTATCATCTCTGCGGCTCTGCAGAAAAAGTGGGAGAAGGGGCTTTCATCCGATGGCGAAGACGATACACTGTTGCAGCATCTCATCAGGCACACGGGTGGTATGTCACCAGGCTCGGACGCTTGTTAGACGAGACTGATTGAGTCCCAGATCACAAGTTTATTAAGGATGAGACTATCAACATTATGATTGCCGGAAGGGACTCGGTAAGAACAACTCCGTCCAGGACATCGATCAGAGGCTAACGGTCGTTTCGTAGACGGCATCGACTCTGACCTTCGCCGTCGCGATGCTTGCGGACAATCCCCACGTCCTGCGCCGGTTGCGAGAAGAGATTCTTAGCGTGTTGGGGAGTGAGCAGGCGCCCACTTTTGAGCACGTTAGGGAGATGAAGTATTTGAGGGCAGTAATAAACGGTGGGGCTTCTTGACTTTTGGTGTGTAGATTGAGGACTGACCGACGTTTCCGGACCTTCAGAAACCCTGCGACTGTACCCCCCTGTGTAAGGCGACACAGTTCGAGCCGTCACGGCAGCGATTAACTAACTTCTGCAGGCCGTTTAACGTTCGATGCGCCAAGGAAGAGATGGAATGGCCATCTGCGAACGGAGGGAAACCTATTTACATCCCCAAAGGGAGTTCGTGAGTCTCTGTATCCGTTGCATCACCATCGATTGTACCTTACCTGGTTTTTAGATGTATTTACTCGATATTCCTCATGCACAGACGCGAAGACCTCTGGGGGCCTGACGGTCGGTCTACGTTTGGCTCATCCATTGGGAGCCACTTTCTGAAACTCTTTTCGTATCTCGCAGCCCTCGTGTTCGACCCCGACCGGTTCCTCGATGACCGGTTACGGAGGTACCTTCTGCCAAACCCATTCATATTCCTCCCCTTTAACGCTGGACCGAGGATATGTCTCGGACAGCAGGTGGGTTCATTTCGGATACCAATGCCGGTGTGCCGATACTGATCCGCTTTGGTAGTTCGCATACAACGAAGTGTCCGTGTTCCTCATCCGGTTATTGCAGACATTCTCTGGCGTCAGCTTTGCTCCTGACGCGGACCCTAATGCATTACCCCCCGCACCCTGGGCCACGGGGGCGGCCAGGCGGCCAATCGAGAGGGTGTGGCTCAAGACGCACCTTATACTGCATGCGAATGTGAGTTTGGTCCTCCATGGCTTCCCACTCTTTATTTCTCACGCCACGCACCAGAACGGGGCCTGGTTTAGGATGAAAGAGGCAGAGGATGACGCTGTGGACGCACAACAATATAGCTACTGATCTTATGGGGGCGGTCTTTGGGCATTGTTTCTGAGGCTGACAGAACATTCTGATACGACACATTGTTTTACGGGATACACGTAGATTATACTATCATCGGTCCTTGCAACACGGCAGGAAAGCGCTCACGAGAACCATCCCTTGGGTTTGTGGTCTTCCGGTTCATTGACCTCTCCGTCTCTCCTCTTCCGGAGGTTCTCGAGAATCTCATTGACACCGTCGACTTCACCCACGGAAGCCTTTCCGCCGACCCAATCGACCACCACAGGCCACTTGAACGCATCGAGGTCACGTTTCGCTCGGGAGAGGACTTGGTCGGTAGTAGCAGGGGACCCCCCTGTGATGAAGCTCACTACACCGCCATTAGGTAGGTAAGATTCGATCGTCCGGAGCTGGTCCTTGGTGGGGAGACTGGTGATGACTTCGAGGTTGAACTTGAGCGGACCCTTGGAATGGCCTGGAGGATATGAGCTACTAGTGGCAGAACGAAGGAGTTCGAGTGCTCGGTCGGAGCTGGGTACTCCCTCACGATGACTGCCGCGTGTGAATAAGGATGCGACGAAAATTTTCTGGTTCTCACAAGATGGATATTTGGGGCTACTCCTGGGTTAGCAGCGGTCGTAAGGGCAGTGAGGTCACGTACGATCGTGCGTTTGAAGGCTGAGAACATGGCCGTTCGAATATGGTGGGAGAATTCCGATCACCCGCCAAGAAGTCGGCTACGGGCTGGGATTTGGAGAGCTGCAGCCGCGGTGGTGGGACTACTCGTGATTTGGAGGTGTACGGCAACTAACGAAACGGTACGTGTGCTCGGTAGCTGATGGGGCAGATTGGGACGGGGGCATGTGATTGCGACAATTCCACCCAAGATAAGGTCTGAATCTTGAGAGCATGACGAATGAATGACCAGGTCGAGCGAGATTTGCGGTCTATCCGTTTGGACATGAAAAAGAGGCAGACAAAGAAAAAAAAGAAAGAAAAAAAAAGAGGGTTCCGAGCAAGCATGAAGAAGAGTGAACAACGCGGACGGGATTAGCCGAGCGACCGGGTCTTGCAATCTCACCTCTGCTCTTCCAAGGACGCAACCCAACGCCTATACCCCCAAAGCCAAACGACGGTCAGCGGATATACCAGCTGGGACGGGATCAGTTTTCATCAGAGACCTCGTCACTCTCCCGCTTTTTCTTTTCTTTGCTTATCTCTATAAACTCCGCCCAACAGACGGAGCTATCTGCAACTGACGTTATCAGCCCGTTCCGTTGGGAGAGATAGAGGCTCATATATTCCAGGAAATGTCTCACGCTGGGTCTTACTCGTCCTCTCACTCCCCCTCTGTCATGACTGAAGACGAAGAAGACTGGGAAGACTACGTCAAGGGAGGTTATCACCCAGTACTTATCGGCGATACTTTCTCCGATGGCCGCTATGCCGTCGTCAGAAAACTCGGCTGGGGCCACTTCTCCACCGTATGGCTCGCTAAGGACACCAAGTAAGCACCGCCCTTCCCGTCTTGATCCAAAGATCGGTCGTTTACCGACCTACAAGGATGCATCGCCATGTCGCTCTGAAGATCGTAAAGTCCGCCCCCAGATACACAGAGACTGCAATCGACGAGATCAAACTACTCCAGAGACTGATCACCTCATCCACACCCCCAACCGCACCTTCTCCGTCAAATCCGAATCCCCCTCCCTCCCCCTCACACACGCACGCCGGCCGGTCACACGTAATCTCCTTCCTTGACCATTTCCGGCATAAGGGCCCCAACGGCACCCACGTTTGCATGGTCTTCGAGGTGCTCGGAGAGAACCTCCTTGGGTTGATCAAGCGGCATCAGAACAAGGGTGTGCCCATGGGCGTCTGCAAGCAAATTGCAAAACAGATTTTACTCGGCCTCGATTATATGCACCGGTGTTGTGGTGTCATTCATACCGGTCGGTTCTTGGACCCCACGATCCGAGCTTCCGTTAACTCGAGATTTAGATCTCAAACCGGAAAACGTGCTCATTGCGATCGACGATGTTGAGGCTCTTATCGAAGCAGAGTTGGCCGTGACCGCCGCAAGTCCCGCCCCACCAACGCGGTTGGTTGGCGTTCCCCCCTCGAAGGGCAGAGGCGGTAATCAAACGCCTCGTTCCGAATCCATCCACATTACCGGTTCTCAGCCGCTACCTTCCCCATCTTCTTCCTATAATTCAACGACAGCGATCGATAAATGGTCCTTCGCCATGAGCAAGATCGACAACGGACAGGCCTCAAGTAAATCTGCGCCGCAAAGCGAAAAGGATAGGTCAGGTTCTACTGATGCAGCTACCAAGGGGATGTCCAACGTTTCGCTTGATATTTCACCCCCACCGATCGGCGACAAGAAGAGCAACCCTCCCACCTCATCTGCCGGCCCCTCATTACTGTCGCAACAGGCACCTTCCCGCAACCAGTCGTCAGACGCTCGAGGTGATTCCCCAGACCCCGGTGCCCCTTCACGCGCTTCAAGTACCGTCGTCGACATCGTGCCCGATTCTCCGAGCATCTCCATGTTGAACAACGGGTTGGAAGAGAAAATCACCGTCAAGATCGCCGACCTGGGAAATGGTACGGCATTCCTCCATCACACGCCCTGTCCCGCAATCTGAGCGCAGGCAAAACTATTAACCCCTGTAGCCACGTGGACGGAGCATCACTTCACAGACGACATCCAGACTCGTCAATACCGTTGCCCAGAGGTTATACTGGGTGCCAAGTGGGGACCGAGCGCAGATATTTGGAGTGTTGCCTGTGTGGTCAGTATGCTCTGGTTTTGACAACATTCTTCGACTCACACGACCGTTAGACATTTGAGTTGCTGACGGGCGGAGATTATCTCTTCGATCCTGCGTCGGGCTCCCGGTATAGCAAGGATGACGACCACATTGCTCAAATTATCGAGTTAATGGGCGACTTTCCCAAGAGTCTCGCGTTCTCCGGGAAATACAGTCCAGATTTCTTCAACCGGAAAGGTACGTTGGCTGGCTGCTGGTCGACGCTGGGACGACATTGATCCCCGCCTTTCAGGTGAACTCCGGCATATCCAGAAACTTCGATTCTGGCCGCTGTCGTCTGTTCTGCACGAGAAGTATCTATTGCCGAAAGAGGAGGCCGACCTGATAGCATCGTTCCTGAACCCCATGCTCCGGCTGCACCCAGAGAAACGGAGCAAGGCAGGTGAGATGACGCACCACGCTTGGTTCGATGGAATAGTCGTGCAGGGCGAACTGGATGTAATACGGAGAGCTGAAGAGGAGGAACAGAAGAAGAAGAACGAGGCCCCGGAACCGGTGGGCACGGACGAACCGCATTCTCCGACAGAGGACGATGAGAAGGATGCGATGAAGCCTGTTGACGAGAACGGCGAGGCGGGAGAGTCTTCTGGACCAAAACAGACCACAAACGCAAGCTTGAAGGAGAACGCACCCGCACCGGCGAATTCTCGTCCCCCAGTAACATTGCATCCGCCGAGACCTCCCGTTCCGAAACGAGCAAGCTAACCGTCCTACCGACGCCGCCCATATCACGAACCAGGCGCCGGTTCCGCTATTTTTTTCTTTTTCTTGGCATTCTTCCTTCATTCTCGGCGTCCCCAGCCTTGTGGGCCTGTCGAACTTTTTTTTCTCCGTTCTACATCTAACCGTGACCTGGCCAGATCACCACAATATCTACTACATATTCATGCATCGTATGCATTACTGTACCAGCCCCTGACGTTGATCAATTTCGCCGTGATGACGATTGCCGGAACGTTCAGGTGGGCATCGATTAGGCGCCCACGGACCGTTTCTTCCAGGAGAACGGATGATCGGGGTAACTCTTCCATATCTTCCCCGCTAAGTAAGGAGAACAATGGGGTCTCAAAGCATCTGACCACGGACTTGCTCTCTGCATTACCAAGGCGTTACGTATGGTCTCCTCTGGAGGGTACAAAACACCGACGCTTGATTACGTGCTGGTGACAACCGTGAGGGAGCTCAAAGGCTGACCGGCCGTTCCACACGTGTCCTATCAACGCTCACCTCCGAGCGGTTTATTTGCACCCTTGGGACACTCGCCTCGAGGCCTTGCAAAATCTGCGACAGATCTCGGGCCTGATTTAGGGTTTATTGTATCAACGGGGAACATGCTTATGCCACGCGATTCCTCCTTCATGGCTGGGTCATCCTGTCCTCTTTGGTGCAAACTCCGTGCCTCCCCCACACTCCAAATGCTCGAACCGTGATTGGGGGGACGTTTCCTGCGCTCCTAGCCTTTAAATCGAGCCTAGGTACTTGGAAAACTTCCTCGGCTCCTTGGAATGACCTCTGTCCCCCCCTACTG
>Ga0307509_10008283_pt1 | contig 13284 bp, 12 predicted proteins | sample 10_EM_MG_FD_202245 | JGI IMG/M metagenome (GOLD analysis project Ga0307509, IMG submission 202245) | Populus trichocarpa ectomycorrhiza microbial communities from riparian zone in the Pacific Northwest, United States - 10_EM | ecosystem: Host-associated > Plants > Roots > Unclassified | place...
CAACAGATGGATGTAGCAGATCCGCCCCCAAAAAGCGAATCCACACACCTGCTCTCCACTTCCTAGGATCTGAGGATGCCATTGGACAGGCAACTTGCGAGGCGCTTTCCCGTTGGGGAGATGGCGATGTCATTGATCCCGGATTCCGTGGTGATGGTGTAGATCAAACCCCCGGTCTGTGTGTCCCACAGGGTTATCATGTGAGATCCCTGGTGGGCACAGAAGATAATAGATCCATCCTGTGAGGGTACGACCTTTGTGACTGGTCGTGGTGCTTTTAGCGTCAGCCTTAGAACACCTGTGGCCACATCATATGAATTGATGGTATTGTCCTCGCATATGACGATAATTCTCTGGTCTGCCACGGCCATACGCATGAACCTTCCCGAATCAGCCTTGATGGTCCGAAGAACATCTCCCCAGTTATCAGAGAGGTTTGAATGCGTGGCTTGCCACGTAGTTCGTTCTTGCTTCCAGGATCGGTGACATTCAAGAAACCGTAATCCTAGGACAGAAGTACTTGGTGACAGGGGCAAGGTTGTGTGGTATATGTGTTGGGCGGACATTTGGATTGGTCGGAAGAAACGGAGGGTAAACCGAAGGCAATCCATGGCTACATCGTGCGGGGGACCATTCGTAATGCCGAACTTGAATTGGCTCGCCGTCAGCGATCGGCATCGTCGGTACGGAGCAATGAACCCAACTCACCTCACCCAACCAATCCGACAGGTGGTTCATCGAATGGATCACACCTTCTAGATGGCCCTCGAGGCTCATAACCTCCATCCATGGGAATACACCACGGTTGAAGAATCGATTTACCGCGGCAATCAAACGGTGTCCCTGGGATCTCAAGGAGAACAAAAGATGCGTGGACCAGTGCTCGCATGCATATCGCAACCCACTCCCGAGTCGATCCAGCAATTTTGGGATATCAGGAACGTCCTGATTCATCACAAAGGGGGGTAATGTGCAGGGGTTTGTCCTAAGCCCCCCCACAAGGGCAAGGCAGCTCAGGGCCATGTCCACGTGATGTTCTCGGGGATCAACGTGAAACCTGCGATCCGGACATCGATTGCGACCCTGCAGAAAATCTGGGAACGATTTATGAAAAACACGGATTTCCTTCGACCCGTCGATAGGTATGAGGAGGACTGAGTGGAGGTGTCGAAGTGTGGTGGATATAAGTGTGGTAGCGATACCGAGGAGTTGCGCCAGCCCATCTCGAGACAGAGGGTTGAGCGCCAGCACCACCGCGCTGAGGATACGCTTCAGGTTGACGAACACGGAGTTCTCGTCGATACCAGAGAACGCGTCGCGGATAACCTGAAAGTAGAGTGAGTCAATGCCTGAGGCTCCCTCATGGCTTGTATCGTCTACTCTGCTGACGATGAGTCGAAGGCGTTCTCCAGGCTCGTGGTATTCCGACTCAATGAACCTGGCCACCGTGGAGGCAAAAATGAATAACCCCGAGGATTTCCGGACGAGTACTGTGATATCCTCGTTCGACGGCCACACTTCCGGTAAGTTAAGACCACTTCGTCGTTTTGCGATTGTAGTCAACTTCTCTGTCAGGTATAGCCGAATATCACCCCCGACGGAAGTCGGGTCGACCTCGTGCAGTAAGAAGATTTGAGTGGATGGTTCCAGGAGGGGAAGGCGAAATCCGGAGCGGATCCGTGGCTCCGGTCGACCCGTTATGAAGAATTTCACCAGCGGTAGTTTGCTGACGAGACGACCAAGGACGGAGAGGATTGCCGAGGCGGGCTGGTCGTCGACACACTCGTCCAATGCGTCTATGACGATTACGCAGTAGATGTCAGTCACAGATAGCGGGTCCACGAGCAGGTCTTTCAGTTGGGAGAGGAGGGAGTTGTGGGCCACCGAGGGGTCCCGCTTGATGACCTTGAGGAGGTGGTCCCGGAATCGAGGGTAACGGCAGGCGAGCTGATATGCGAGTGTGGGGAAGATGTTCTTGAGCACCTTTCGCTGCAAGTAGTCCCGGGAACAAAAGAAGCTGGCTCCAAGAATGTCGTCATCGTTGGCCATTTCTGAAAATGTCTGTGCAATGGTCGATTTTCCGGTTCCCGCCAACCCATTGAGCCAGTACACGGGTTGATCCTGAGTATTTTTAGCCCAGGACATGATATCTCGAAGGATACGTTCTCGGGTTCCGGCGAGACACCGGTCGTGGTGGTCAGCCTGGTATCCGGCGTTATGGACGGGGTTCAGTTTGTCCAATACTTCGAGGTCCGCAGCTTCCTATTGGGAATGTGAGGATCCGGACGACTGCTTATCCACCCAAATGCGCTTACGGTAATCACTTTCGTCTTGCGAACAATGTTCGCCGTGCTCTCGGCGATGCCCTTGGTTGTCTGGTCGATGTCTCTGGTCACGTCACGGGTCCCCTTTGTTACTTCATGGATATCCATGGTGCTCTCGTACGTGCTTTGTTGAAGAGAGATCTGAAAGATTGTTAGGAACCTTGAACCGCGGGTTTTCGGCTACGAACCTGGTAATCCGTGACGGCATGGACGATATCCTGGATGAACCCATTCAATAACCCGGCGTGATCCTCGTTCCGCAAGAATTTCAGCAGTCCGTTTTGTTCGGAAAGTGGTCGAAGTTTTTCAACGACATCAATCAACCTCCTGCGAATATCCTACGTGAGTGGTGTGGTGGCGGATGTTGGGGCTCAGGGAACACAGACCTGCAAAGCGTTTCCCGCCGCACCCGCTCCAGATGATCGTCCTCTCGTCGGGGAGAACGGAGTATATCCGAGAGTGACATTACCCTCTCCTCTATTTCTTCGACCTGCCTCACATTGCTCACAGTTTGCTAAAGTGCGGACCATCAGCACAACAGCCCTAGAGTTACTAGGACAGTATTCACGTCATAATTCTTGATTAAAACAGAGAGTGCACCAACAACTGCCTTCAGTGGTAGGAACATATCTGAAGACTCTTTGGTGATGCCGATAACCATCCTTGCCGTACTATACGCCGTTTGCCACGTTGAATCTGCCGCTCGATGAGGGTTGGATTCTCGGCCAATCGCGTCGTGATCGGAGTGGGGTGTGTGGGTCGCACTATGTTCACCCGAGTACGAGAGATGGGGTTTGTTTAACGAGGGTGATCCGATGGACGACGCGACGGCGATTGACGAGGCAGCCAGTACCTTTATGTCCCCACGATGTAGGGTGGAAAGTTTCTTCCGGATGAAGGACTCTGTCAGGTATGTGGGGGTCGATGTCGGAGTTGCCGTCATCGGTGTCGCCGAACGCGATTTTCCCGACGGATGAACCATACGGCAGGACTAAAGATGGGCAGATTGGTTGGAGACGCTCTTGACAGCTAGCCCTTAGAATCGAAATCGGGCTCCGGGCCGCGGGGCGCCAGCATGCTTTCCTGGACACTGGAACAGGGACCCCTTCCTATTCATCAATGGGCCTGTGCCAGGGTTACGCTACAAAGCACTACGAATGACTGAACACTGAGTCCGAGCACTGAGTGATGGGTGGGTGTCGTATGTGAACCGGGGATGTCGATTGCGAATGGTCACTTGGGCCACTCCCGAGACTCCGGCCCACGACCTCCTCCGGCCTTTGGGAGCTAAGGTATGAGCCTGGTCTACCCTCAGCTGTGTACACCTACCGCTCACCACTACCAAACGCTTTTCGTTGCGTTAAGAGGATCAAGGGGAACCCAGAACACAAACGGCGGACGGCACACAACGGAAGGGGGAGTCAATCCCACCGCTCATCACGTAATCATGGACATGCATCCAGGGTGTGAGCTCACCATACCCCAGCTACTTCGCGCCCTGGAAGGAAAGCTGCACCGGCTAATGTAGCTTTCCACAAGGTGGGATCGCTTCTGGTCGACAGAGCGGCGAACGCTGATCAATTCACCCTTTTGATTTCGCATCTAGCCCTGATACCTTTCGTTTGGGAGAGGACGAGGTAAGGTACACCCCTCGTCTCCACAAGCGAGGGGTTTGACCCATGGTATCTCCAGAACAGTTTCGTCCCCGTCAACCGTCTCCCTCCAGAGGTCCTCGGTCTAATACCCTCCTCCCTCGCGCCACCGCGGTTTGTCGACATTGGCGCGACACCATCTTACCACCTCCTGATTTGTGGTGTGACACCGATTGCTCCGGAAGTCGGGGGCCCTTGCGGGCGTATGTCCCGTGAGCGTCTTGGACTGTCTCGGAAGGTTCCGCTCAACATCAGGTTAACATCCGTCAGATACATCCCCTACATCACCCCCCACCTTGCCTGATTTTCCGCGCTCGAGATGGCGGTAGTCGCTCCAGGACAGCTCGCGGCAGGATCGCTTCTCCGCCCCTCACGCCCTAATCTTGCAATGGTTCAGCATATCTGGATTTTCTACTTGGACCCAAGTCTATTTATCCATCCCGGGCTTTTTGCGGAGACTTCGCTTCATTGAGAAGCAACTAGCGAGCAGGGCAACACCCATCGTTACCCTCAGAGTACCGATTAAGACTGCTGAGAATCTCGGTATCGAACTGACAGAGGTAGTCAAGTACTTGGAAGGATCATACTCGTCCAATGTCATTTTGGGTCGCATCTGAACGTGCACGTAGTCGATGCGTTCAAGCCCCACGGGTTGGCCAGCGTAGGCGTTTGGAACTCGCGGTGCGATAAATTTACCCATAACTGCTTCGGACTTCCATGAACGTAAAATAGACTTGAAATGAAACCCGTGCAGTGTCAGTTCTATATACATCATGAGTCCGAAAGTGGTTCCCTGAATATCAACTTCCTCACAATCCCATCTTTCCCAGCCATGACAATCGAAGAGCCAACAAAAAAATGCCCATTTTCGATCCCGCTGACGTAGCCCGGCGGAAGCCAGCATACCCTCCTCAATTTGGCATCTACCACCCATTCCAGGTTTTCGTCTAGTTCATAGGGGTGGATGACAGACTCCTCCGATAATTTCCGGATCATATCGGACCATCGAGAATCCAGAACAAAGGTTGTTCGAAAGCCGTGATGGCGGGAATGGGCTTCCGAGGTTGGAATTGGAAGGTTCTGTGCCAGGAACCTTTGGGTTTCTTGGACGCGGCGGGCTATCTTATGACAGTCCTCACCTTCGTGTTCAGTGTAGAACTCGGTTTCTGAGGTGAATACGATCTTTCTGGGCGGGTTGCCTGTATAAGTCGAGGAGAAAAGGATTCTCCCACTCGGCGCAGCCACGACATGGAATCCCCAGCCACCCACTCTCTCCGCCACCGTAATGAACTCCTCCCCACCGGGTGATAGCGTAATGAACAACGCCGGCTGCGGTAAATGAGTTACCCACCGGGGAGAAACACTACAAATGACGTGAGCGCCCGGAACATTCGGGAAGTTCGTGATCCGGTTGAGTGAATCGATAGAAGAGCAAAGGATGCGCGGCGTGGACAGAGAATCAAAGTCACCAAATCCGACACGATACCCCTCGAGAACCTTCATGGTCTCCATGTCCAGCAGGCTGACGTGCCCGCGATCTCTGGAGGAAGCGCAGATCGCCCCGTCGTTATCAAATGGATAAACGTGAGAAATGTCAAGATCCTGGTCGGCGCCGGGCGATTGGGCGGATTCCGTCGCCAACAATTGGATAAAGTCTTTGGCTCCCACCGCCAGGTGACCATTCCGCAGGTGGCAGATGGAATGTATCGTCCCAAGGTGGCTCGGGTGGTCGCGCCAACTGATTGGGGATGTGATTACGCGGAGGAACAGAAGGTGCCCCGCTTCCGTTGCACAGACTACCTGATCTCCGTTACCAGAGAAGGAGAAGCAAGAAACGTGCGCCAAGGAGGGAGACGAAACCAACGTTGAGCGGGTCCGGAGGTTGATGACCACGATCCTGCTCCGGATTCTCGCGGTCAACCAGACGGCCAACCGATGTTGGTCCACAGAAAATGCAATCCCACGTACGCTCTTCCCGACAGGGAAGGTGCGCAGAGTCCTCTCCGTGGTCACTTCTAGGATCACTACAGTCTCCTTGAACGCTAAGGCGACTTGATCCTCAGGCTCCAACCAACAGAGCGACACAACCGGTTCGCCAAAGGAACGCGAACCCCCACACCTGTTCTCCATTTCCCAAAACTTGAAAACACCATTGGACGAACAGCTTGCAACATACTTTCCCGTCAATGAAACGGCAATATCGCTGACCTCGAATCCCGTAGTGAAGGTGTGGATCAAGCCCCCCGTTTGCATATCCCACAAGGTTATCTCGCGGGAGCGTTGGTGAGCGCAGAAGAGAATATATCCATCTGAGGAACCTTCGGTCTTCGTGACTTGTCGCGAGACATTCAGTGACAATCTGAGAACGCCTGTGACCGCGTCATATACTTTGACGGTGTTGTCCTCGCATACGGCGGCGATACTCTTGCCTACCACGGCCACGTGTGTGAATCTCCCTGGGTCAGCCCTGATGGTTCCGAGGATACCTCCCCAGATGGTAGAGAGATTCGAGGGTAACACTTGCAGGGTGGTCAGGCCTTCCTCACAGGATGGATGATTCTCGAAAAACGATAGGCGTAGGATGGAAGCCTCTGGTGACAGAGGCAAGGCCGTGTGGTATATGTGCTGGGCGGACATTTGGATTGGCCGGAAGAAGCGGAGGGTAAACCGAAGGCAATCCGTGGTTACATCAAGTGGGGGACCATCCGCGATGCCGACCTTCAACCGGCCCACCGTCAGCGATCGGCATCGTCGATACAGGACGCAATGTGTGCAACTCACTTTACCCAACCAATCCAGCAGATTATTCATCGAATGGATCACACCTTCCAGGTGGCCCTCGAGGCTCATGACTTCCATCCACGGAAATACACTATGATCGAAAAATAGGGACGTCGAAGCGATCAACCGGTTGCGATATTCCCCAGATGTAGAGGAGAACAGGAGATGGGTGGACCAGTGTTCGCATGCATAACGCAACCCACGCCCGAGTCTACCCTCCAACAATTGCGGGATATCGGGAATGCCTTGATTCATCACGAAGGGCGACAGCGCGCAGGGGTTCGCCTCGAGTTTCCCCACAAGACCTAGGCAGCTCAGCGTTATGGCCCCATGATGCGTCGGAGGATCGGTGTGAAACCTGGGATCTGGGCATCGATTGGGATCCTGTAGGAAATCCGGAAAAGATTTATGGAAAACTCGGATTTCCTTCGACCCATCGGTAGGTATGAGCAAGACCGAGTGGAGGTGTCGAAGTGTGGTGGATATAACCGCGGAACCGACGTCGAGGAGTTTCACCAGTCCATCTCGAGATAGAGGATTGAGCGCCAGTACCACTACGCTGAGAATCCGCTTCAGGTTGACAAATACGGAGTTCTCGTCGACGGTGGAGAATGCGCCACGTAGAACTTGAGAGTAGAGTGAGTCAATGCCTGAGGCCCCCTCGTGGCTTGTATCGTCTACTCTGCTAACAACGAGCCGAAGGCGCTCTCCGGGTTCGTGGTGTTCCGACTCGATGAACCTGGCCACCGTTGAGGCAAAAATGAACAATCCCGAAGATTTCTGGACGAGGGCCGCAATCTCCTCATCCGACGGCCACGCTTCCGGTAAGTTGAGCCCACTCCGTCGTTTTGCGATTGCAGTCAACTTCTCCGTTAGGTATAGCCGAATATCACCTCCAACGGAAGCCGGGTCGACCTCGTGCAGTAAGAAGATTTGTGTGGATGGTTCCAAGAGGGGAAGGCGAAAGCCAGAGCGGATGCGGGGCTCCGGTCGACCCGTTATGAAGAATTTCACCAGTGGTAGTTTGCCGACGAAACGACCAAGGATGGAGAGGATTGCCGAAGCGGGCTGGTCGTCGACACACTCGTCCAATACATCTATGATGACCACACAGGAGACGCCGGTCGCGGACAGCGGGGCTGTCAGTAGGTCCTTCAGTTGGGAGATGAGGGAGTTGTGGGCCACCGAGGGATCCCGCTTGATGACCTTGAGGAGGTGGTCCCGGAACCGAGGATAACGGCAGGCGAGCTGATATGCGAGTGTGGGGAAGATGTTCTTGAACACCTTTCGCTCCAAGTAGCCCCGGGAGCAGAAGAAGCTGGCGCCGAGAATGTCGTCATCGTTGGCCATTTCTGAAACTGTCTGTGCGATGGTCGATTTCCCGGTTCCCGCTAACCCGTTAGCCAGTACACGGGCTGATCCTGAGTATTTTTAGCCCAGGACATGATATCTCGAAGGATATGTTCGCGGGTTCCGGTGAGACACCGTTCGTGGTGTTCAGCCTGGTATCCGGCGTCGTGCACGGGGTCCAGCTTGCCCAATATTTCGAGGTCTGCGGCTTCCTGTTGGAGACGTGGGTATTTGGGTAACCATCATCCATCCAAATGCGCTTACGATAATCCCTCTCGTCTTATGGACAATATCCGCCGTACTCTCAGCGATGAATTTGGTGGCCTGGTCGATGTTCCTCGTACTCTCGTACGTGCTTTGTTGAAGAGAGATCTGAGCGGTCATTAGTAACCTTTAATTGTGTGTTCTCGGCCGCAAACCTGGTATTCCGTAATAGTGTTGGCTATGTCTCGGACGAACCCGTCCAAAAGTGCAGTGTGATCCTCATTCCGCAAGAATTTCAACAGTCCGTTTTGTTCAGAAAGTGGTTCGAGCTCTAGAATGATATCCATCAACCTCCTATGGATATTCTACGTGAGCGGCGTGGCAACGAATGTTAGGACTCTGCACGCAAACCTGCAAAGCATTTCCCTCCGCGTGCTTTCCGAGTGATCGTCCTCACGGAGGACACCCGACAGTGACGACACCCTCTCCTCGATCTCCTCAACCTGCCTCACATTGTTGACAGTTTGCTAGGAAGCAGGCCGTCAGCACAACAGCTTTAGAGCGACTGGGATGGGGTTCACATCGTAATTCTTGATTAAAACTGAGAGTGCGCCGACCACGGCCTTCAGTGGCAGGAACAGGTCTGAAGACTCTTTGGCAATACCAATGACCATCTTCGCCGTACTATACGCCGTTTGCCAGGCTGAATCTGCCACTTGATGATGCCTGGGTTCCTGACCAATCGCGTCATGGTGATCGGGGTGGGATGTGTGGGCCGCGGCGCTCTGCCCGCCCGAGCACGGGGGGCGGGGATTGTTCAAAGACGGGGATCCGATGGATGATGCGACGGCGATCGACGAGGCGGCCAGTGCTTTTACATCTCCACGATGCAAGGTGGAAAGCTTCTTCCAGATGAAAGACTCGGGGGTCGGTGTGGGGGTTGCCGTCGTCGGTGCCGTCAAACGTGATTTCCCCCGCGAGTGAACCATAGGATAGGACTAAAGATGAGTAGGACCAACGAGCGGGAGACGCTCTCGAGTCTCGACAGATGTGAACTAACCTCGGAACTAAGATCCGGTTGAGTCCGGGCTCAAACCGAATTTGTAGGTCCCCTTGACTTGCCCCCCTTCCCAGGACAAGGTCTCCCAGCCTGCTTATCGGCGAACCTGCGCCAGGATCATACTGGAAAGCACAACAGGCGACTTGATGCTGAGTGCCGAGTGACGGTCGGGTGTTATGCGTGAATCGGGGATGGGGTCGCGAGCAAATTCCAGTCCTGACATCGGCCACTATGTGACGGAAGGCGCCAATTCCCCACCTCTCTTACACTCGCACCACCACTCATCACGTAATCATGGACATCCATCCGGGGTATGAGCTCACCATACCCCAGCTACTTCGCGCCCTGGAAGGAAAACTAGACCGGCTGATAAAGCTTTCCACAAGGTGAGATCCTTTCTGGTCGGCAGAGCGGCTAACGCTGAACAATTCACCCTTTTGATTCGCATCCAGTCCTGATATGTTTCGTTTGGGAGAGGACGAGGTAAAGTATGCTCCCTCATCTCCACAAGCGAGGGGTTTGACCCATGGTATCTCCAGGTTGACGAGATATCGGCTAGAACTCGAGGGATCTGGATGTCTGCGCGATATCTCCAGAACAGTTTCGTCCCCGTCAACCGTCTCCCTCCAGAGGTCCTCGGTCTAATCCCCTCCTCCCTCCTCTCAAAATGCGATCTGATCAATGCCACCGCGGTCTGTCGACATTGGCGCAACACCCTCTTATCATCTCCTGATCTGTGGTGCGACATCGACTGTTCCGGAAGTCGGGGGCCTCTTCGCGACCATATGTTCCGAGAGTGCCTTGGACGGTCTGGTACGGTCCCGCTCAACATCAGATTAACATCAGTCAGATACCTCCCCGACATCGCTCCTCACCTCGCCCGATTTTCCGCGCTTGACATCGTGGTGGTCGTTCCAGAACAACTCGAAAAAATCGCATCACACTTCTCACAGCCTGCCCCGATTTTGCAAAGATTCAACATATCTGGCTCCGCCCCTTGGGCCCAGGTCGGCATATCTATCCCTCCTGGTCTTTTTGGCGGAGACTACACTTCGCTGAGGACCTTACGGCTCATGGGATTTTCGTTCCTGAAATTGCCTCATCACCTCCCTCAACTCATCCGGTTCGACTTGAAGACCCACGCTCACACGGCTCTGAGGGCCGGTGCGATGTTGGATGCACTTGAACGGATGCCCTTGTTGGAAGTTCTTCACGTCAAGTTCTGCTCGGGTCATGTTCCCCCCTCGTCGTCCACGTCCGCCCCCCGTTTGGTGACTCTCCCCAAGTTGAGAGAGGTTGAGCTGTCCTCCTTCAAAGACCACGCCGGTCCGCCACTGTTCATCCCCCCACTCCTCTCCGCCCTGGCCCTCCCCACTGTGGAGCAAGTTACGGTCGGGGTGCTACCACCAACCGGCAGCGCTACCCTCCCTAGTTCCTTTGAGGAACAGCTCCCCAATCTTGCCGAAACCCCAACTGTCGATCTCCTTGTAGATCCAGAAATATTCACCCTATTGTTCCATGGACTACGAGGATCAAGGATCCTATTCACCACCCACTATAGCAACCGACGCCAGTTCCGGCGCGAGGGATTTCGCGGGACTCCCTTCCTCTCGGTAAAGAAAATGGTGGTGACATTTAATATGGTCTACGACGTCGAGTTGGAGGTGTACTTCTTTGAGTTGTTACGGGCGATGGAGCGGCTAGAGTCTTTGGAGATAAGGGGTTGGTGCACGCGGGTCCTCGGCCTTTGGTCTGAGAAGTCTCCGTTGGACCAGCGGTCCGTTTGCCCGTCCCTCCGGAGTCTTGTGGTCACGAGAAAGTCAAACGACTCGATCTCTGGGCTCCTTACGAAACTTACGATGGCCAGGCAATCTCACGGTGTCCCGTTGGGCGAGGCTGTTGAGTTGCTGTTGTGACCATAGTCGTGCGACCGTACGTAATCGTGCAATTCGAGGATTGTAGACCCACCCCGTGAACGACGCGTTGCAAAATGAAAGGGTCTCGGAGAGGTTTGCTCGCCCATACTTCTCTTTGGAGGGATAACCACACAACTGTATGAGCTCGTTCACGGGGATTTCGGATAACAACGCAGCTACGCTTTGGCGTCGGTGTGCGTGCTATGCCGACACGGCCAATATGATATGGTATTATCAGCGCTTTTATAATAATCACCCGAACTCTAGTATGCTACCCACATCATTTTTTTGCGTGCGTTGCCCGTATGTCAGTGCGACTTTTCTGGTTGTGTCCTCCGCCGAAAACACAGCTTCAGTTTGGAAAGAAATCACTCCGGGATTCAATATTCAGGTCCCAATTTGGTCCGGAGGTCCTCCCCCCGTTAACGCGCCTCGAGCGAGTCGGAAGTTCATGAGCCAAACATCTTGAGCCTGAAGGCTCCATGCATATCCAGGTCATTCAGCGCTTCCAGGCTCCTGGCAGAAGGCGCCTGCCTTTGAGCGCCGGAACCTCGCAGATCACACGTGGCCGGCTTATCTATTTCTCAGATACATCCACCAACAGTTCCAGAAGCGAAGTCATGTTCCGAAAGCTACGTCCAACAAACTCTACGGGGTCCGGGAGTGTCCCTAACCCAAGTCAATGTGAGTGGGTCTATAACCTTCGGTTGGAGTTCAGTCCCTTGACAGCTCAGAAACTCCCAGCGAAGAGGCAGAGGGCTGGAAATGCCTTGAAGATTCTCCTCGATGTTGCCAAAGAGTCCTCTGATTGGTTCCCTCCCCTCAAGGCCGCCCTGGGCGGCGTGAACGCGCTCATCAAGCATTACGAGGTATTTGTCGAATGAACGGGTGTCGTGCACAACTGATACGGACACCCACAGCAATCTGAAGATATCAGGGAGACGATTGAGGACCTTATCCCGCATTTGAACAGGTTCAAGAAGTACATGAGCACGGCGGTGGTGGGAGGAGACCAAGCGGAGAAGGAGCGATGGTCGGAGTTGTCCAGGTATGCCCATCGATCACTCACTAGTACTCACTGCCCGCCTACCCCTCTCAACGGTCTCCGCAGCGCATTAGAAGAGATTGAGAGGCGATCGCGGGTGTTGTTAGAAAAGCACACCGCGGCTCGGCTCTTGGACAAGGGGGAGGATTCCAAAGAGGTGGCGAGACTTATCGATGGACTTCGAGAGGCTATCACTCACTACCAAGTGAGTGAGAATGGACTATTGGGTCAGGTACTACAGCGACTCACTAGAAGACAGATATCGCAACAGCAAGCAATCTATCACCAAGTCACTGACCTCGCTGTAAGAGCTCTTTGATATCCCTCTATCTGTTCCTCACGTTGATGGCCAATACTTCCCAAGTCGTCTTTCGATACACTGTTGAAACTTCACGAGGTTGTGCGATACAATAAGGTCATCATGGCAGCGGCTGACATTTGAGCAGAAATCCCCAGCGGTGAAGCACAAGCTAGATTCTGTCATGGCACGGTTGAACAGGTTGTGCTCAGAAGAGGATGATGAAGACGATGAAGACGCAGTGTGGGGTGAGAGCGAGCACGAACGACGCGTGGGGCTGTTTGAGTGGGTGGCCAGCACCAACTGCAATCGACCATGACAATTCTGATTCCCTCCTAGCACTCTCAGGTTGATTAGGGATAATGGAAACATCCTGCATGATCGTATCAACACCGAGGGCTTCAAAGAATGTCAAGATGACATTCTGGCTGTGTCCGGAATTGTGGAAGATATCCGGGACGCTCTCCTCGACTATCAGGTTAGTTGTGACAACAACCCTGCGATTGTCGCCACTTAAATCGGGGTGCCTCGACAGACGGCTCAGCAACGGGCGATCTATGACCAGAGTTGCAGGTTGATTGTGAGTCGTTTAATCTGTATGTATTGAGAATGTATCTGACATTGTCTGTGCCTTCCAGAACAAAGGTTCGGCCA
>Ga0307509_10008284_pt1 | contig 13281 bp, 16 predicted proteins | sample 10_EM_MG_FD_202245 | JGI IMG/M metagenome (GOLD analysis project Ga0307509, IMG submission 202245) | Populus trichocarpa ectomycorrhiza microbial communities from riparian zone in the Pacific Northwest, United States - 10_EM | ecosystem: Host-associated > Plants > Roots > Unclassified | place...
CTGTATATTAGCCCATACCCGCAGGAGGATCCTTATCCTTTCCTCTTTGGATCCCCTGCTAGGTATGTTCTTATTTAGATTAGTATTACATAATAATCTAAAGACTTTGGATCCCCTGCTAGTACCGCATCCTGCCCGACCGCAGTAGCCCTTACAGTAGGAAAGGATCCCCCTAGAGAGCCGACTTCTGAGACACAGCATGCACCATAGGTCACTTCGGGTTCCTAACAGACTCCTCCACCTCTGAAAATGCTCCGTTGGAAAGTCCCCTCTCCCGCCCCGCGTCTGACTACCAGTCCCCCCCCCATGTCGCCCTCCGATATGATTGAGGACCAACTGGTCCACATGGACCGTGTCCACGCCATCAAGGCCACCATGGACGAGATGAAAAGTCAGCACGAAGCCATCCACCAGCTTCTGCAAGATGTCCTCACCAGACTCGGCCCCACACAGGCCCAAAATGTGCAAGATCCCCTTCCGACACATCCTGCCTGTGGGTCCCCTACACCATCTATACCCGCCTCTTCCACTGGCCAGAAGAAGCTCGCCGTTAAACCTTCTTTCCCTCCCGATTTCAGTGGAGACCGAGCCGCCGGAAAGGCTTTCTTAACTTCTTGCTGAACCTACATCCGCCTCTGTCCCGAGGTGTTCGAAGACGATCTTACCAAAATCATCTGGGCCATGTCGTACATGAAGACCGGACGCGCCAACCGCTGGGCAACCGGCGAATTTGAACAGGAAGCGAAGACCGGCCACCTCCGCTTCATCGACTGGCTGGACTTCGAAGAAGAATTCTGAAAAGACTTTATGCCACTCGACTCGGAATCCGCTGCCATCAATGTCCTGGAGACAACTGCCTACTTTCAAGGCAAGCGGACGGTTGACGACTACCTCGACCAGTTCCGCAACCTAATTTACGATTCCAGATACACTGACCTGAAAACCATCATGGTCAAGTTCCGCTGAGGCCTTGACCATCGGATCTCGACGGCCCTCACAGGGATGACATACAGAAGGCCTTCGGATACAGACCCAGAAGCCTGGTTCCATCTTGCAGTCCAGATGGATCAAAACCGCGCGGCAGACGAGGCATTCCACATCTCTCACCGACAGCCCTATGTCCCGACTCCTGCTGCGAGCCGCCCTCTGGCAATGTCCCAACCCGTCCCGACTGTGCCTGCCACACACTTCGCCCACTCCAACCCATCCCCGGGTAACCCTGTCCCGATGGACATAGACGCGGCACGGAAGACCAAGGCCACCCCCGACACCTGCCGGCGTTGCGGAAGGACCGGACATTGGGCAAAGGAGTGCGACCTCCATTTCGATGTCCAATACATGGACACGGACGAGATAGAAAGGGAATTGGAGAATAAGTTTGCCGCCAAAGACGTAGCATCCGTGGAGACACCGGATGAAACAGAACCTCCAGTTAGTGTAGAGGATTTTGTATCCCGCAGCGGGTGAGCCGTGTGCCCTGTTGCTAAGTAATAATCGATTTTCTGTTCTTGAAATTACCGAACTGAAAGTTGATGAAGACGCACAAGAACCCGACACACCCGCACTCCCGCCGACTGAGCCCCGCAAGCCGCGCTGGCCTAAATGGGAAAAATGGATAAAGCGCAAGCTTGTCATCCGTTCTCTCGAGTTGGATGTGAAATGCATTATGCTCCTGATCCATCTAAAGACAACGGACACTATGGAAGAAACGTCCACGGAAGCCATGGTCGATACTGGTGCCACCAAAGATTTCATTGACCAGGACTTCGTCACCTGAGCAAAACTTCTGACCCGCAAGCTGTCCCAGCCGATCCCGGTTTACAATGTGGACGGAACACTTAATGAGGCCAGAAGCATCTGCAAAGTCGTCGACATGATTATGACCTACGACCGACATTCCGAGCGTATTCTGCTCGCAGTCACCTGCCTCGGCAAGCAGAGCATGATACTCGGCTTCACCTGGTTGGACAAGCACAATCCGGAGATCGACTTCCGTGCCCGATCCGTCAAAATGACCCGATGCCTCCCGCGCTGCTGTGTCGGCTGTCAAGCCGACCGAAAAGCGGAACGGAATGCAAAGAGGGAGGACGCTGAACGAATAAACGCCTGTCGAACTGGCCCCTTCCCAGCCTTCATAGAAGATGCTGATGAAGAAGACAAAGCCGAGCCGACTCCCAACCCGGAAGCTGACTTCCCAAATGAACCGCTCAGGAAGGCGACCAAATCTGGGCAACCGGACTCTTCCCCCAGGCGGAACACATCCACGCAACTGCTATGGTTTTCCAGCGGCTTGCGGAAGGTTTTCAACAGAACTCCCAACCCGCGGACCATGAAAAACATATTCCGCCGCACCTCCGCGGCTTCCACTCAGTGTTTTCCAAGGACTCCTTCGATGAGCTACCTGGGACCAAACCATGGGATCACGCTGTCAAGCTCACTCCTGACGCCACTCCGAAAAGTTGCAAGGTCTACCCGCTTTCCGCCTCCGAACAGAAAGAACTAGACGCCTTTCTGAAGGAGAACCTTGAATCTGGATGGAGCCGACCCTCCAAATCCCCGATGGCCGCTCCAGTCTTCTTTGTAAAAAAGAAGGACGGGAAACTCCGTCTGGTCCAGGACTACTGCACGCTGAATGCCATGACCGTGAAAAATAAGTACCCGCTCCCCTTAATTCCGGAGCTGATTGCAAAGCTCCGTGGAGCCAAGTACTTCATGAAATTGGACGTCCGGTGGGGCTTTAACAATGTCCGGATAAAGGAAGGAGACAAGTGGAAGGCCGCCTTCCGGACCAACCACGGCTTGTACGAGCCCCTTGTCATGTTCTTTGGCCTCACGAACAGTCCCGCCACCTTCCAGACGATGATGGACGACATCTTCGAGGACCTCATCTCGGAAGGTGTGGTCGTGGTCTATCTGGACGACATCCTCATCTTCACAGAGACCCTTGAAGAGCACCAGAAGGTCACCCGCCGCGTTCTGGAGCTGCTGGAGAAACATAAGCTCTACCTCCGTTCCGACAAGTGCGAGTTCGAGAAAACCACGATCAAGTATCTCGGAGTGATTATCTCTCACAACTCCGTTGCGATGGACCTGGTCAAAATCACTGGCGTCACCGAGTCAGCCTTAGTTGCTAGATGAAGCCTTCAGTACTGTGTTATTGCCACATGAGGTGATGTATCCAGACTGCATAGTCATGGGCCTGCAATTATGCAGTACCTGCAATTGTGTAGTGAAATGTAGGTCTGATGTAGATCTGTCCACCTGTCATTGAATCACATGACTAGCTGCTATAATTAGTGAGGTATGACCAAAATAAACTTTTGGAGCCGGTGCATATATTATCAAAAAAATAAATTTTTGGTCTATTAATAGCAGTGTAGTAGAGCTTTCCAATCCCCAAATGGCCTGCCATAATGCTGTGTTATTTTTACTTTTTCAATAAATTATTTAATACAGTATATAATATTTTTACAATATGCTGCACAGTTGCAGGTGCTGCATAATTGCAGGTCCTGTGTTATTGCAGATGCTGCATTATTGCAGGTCCTGTCTTACTGCAGGTGCTGTGTAATTGCTGGCCCATGATTATGCAGTCTAGAATATATCACCTTATATCGCAATATTACAGTACTTGAAGGCTTCATCTAGCAGAGAGAAGGTGATTTAGACTGCATAATTATGGGCCTGTAATCATACAGTATTTGTAATTATGTAAATTGTGAAAATATTTAAATAAATCTATTATACCACCTTCACAGACTGTATTATTGCTAAATGAGATGATATATCCACTTTGCATATCTGCAGGCCTGCAATAGCTACTTAGCAAGCTAATTTTAGATCCACAACTTGTTATACAATTTGAAGCTTGAAACTAATTATAACACAATAGCTAACATCTTTATTTCTTATTTGTTTGTATTTGAGGCCAGAAAATCAAGGTTTCAGAGCCTGTGAATGTAAAAACAGCCAAGTCAAAAATCACATGTTGTTCTATTTCTATTAATAGATCAAAAATATTTTTTAATAATATATGCACCGGCTCAAAAGGTTTATTTTGGTCATTACTCACTAATTATAGCAGCTAGTCATGTGATTCAATGACAGGTGGACAGATCTACATCAGACCTACATTTCACTACACAATTGCAGGCCCATGACTATGCAGTCTGGATACATCACCTCATGCAGCAATATTACAGTACTTGAAGGCTTCGTCTAGCAAAGAGAAGTGACCGAGTGGCCCGCTCCAACGAATAAAAAGGAAGTGCAATCCTTCCTCAGATTCACCAACTTCTACCGACGGTTCATCCGAGATTTCTCAGAGCACGCCCGCCCGCTCTTCGACTTGACCCGAAACGATTCTGGCTGGCGCTGGGGAGAGGCTGAGCGCACCGCATTCGCTAGGTTAAAGGGAAGTGTCACTTCTGCTCCAGTCCTCATCTCTCCCGACCCGACCAAACCCTTCCGCATCGAAGCTGACAGTTCCAACTTTGCGACGGGTGCGGTCCTCTCCCAGGTATCTTCAGAAGACGAAAAGTGGCACCCGGTCGCCTTCCTCTCCAAGTCCCTGTCCCCTGTCGAGCGGAACTATGAGATCCACGACAAGGAGATGCTGGCGATCATCCGAGCCCTCCAAGAGTGGCAACACTTTGTCAAGGGCACAGAACATCAGTGTGAGATCTGGATGGACCACAAGAACCTGGAGTACTTCATGACGGCCAAGCAACTGAACCGGGGACAAGCCCAATGGTCCCTTTACCTCTCCCGCTTCGACTTCGCACTCCATCACAAACCCGGAAGGTCAATGGGTAAGCCAGATGCACTCTCCTGCAGATCCGACCATGGTACCGGCGCCGATGACAACTCCGACATCATGCTCCTCACTCCGAAACTCTTTGCGGTACATGCGCTAGAGGGTCTGCAGTTCACCGGACCGGAACAGGACATCCTGCGAGACATCCAGCAGGGAACTAAGCAGCCGAAGGAGGAACCCGTCGCCCGAGCCGCACAGGAACTACGAAAGTCGTCCACCCGCTCCCTCCGATCTGCGGAATTGTCGGAACGCGACGGCCTCCTCTACTATCACGGTTGCATCTACGTTCCGGACGCTTCTGACCTCCGCCGCAGGATAGTTTTACTCTGCCATGACACCAAAGTGGCTGGGCATCCAGGTCGCTTCAAAACCTTGGAGCTTGTATCCCGAAACTACTGGTGGCCAAATATGTCGCGGTACGTAGGCATGTATGTTTCCCACTGCGACTTGTGCCTCCGCACTAAGATACAGCGCCGCCTACTGACCAGGGAACTCCAACTGCTCCCGATCCCAGAAGAACGCTGGGATGTCATCAGCGTAGACTTCATCTCGGAACTCCCGGAATCGGGCGGGTACAACTCTGTCATGGTGGCCGTCGACTCTGTAGGCAAGTGCTCCCATTTTGTCGAGATGGTCACTACCGTCACTGCCGCCGGAGCAGCAAACCTTTACCTTCGGAACATCTGGAAACTCCACGGTCTCCCACGGAAGGTCATATCCAACCGTGGACCGCAGTTTGTTGCCGCCTTCATGAAGGAGCTGTATTGACTGCTAGGAATCGAAGCCGCGACGTCTACCGCCTACCACCCGCAGACCGACAGACAGACGGAACGGGTCAACCAGGAGCTGGAACAGTACCTGCGGATCTTCGTCGGAGAAAGGCAGGATGACTGGTACACACTCCTTCCCCTCCTCGATACCAGCCGACACCCTCGGATGGGCTTCAAACCGCATCAACCTCCGTCCCGCTTCGAAGTGGTTAATGAATTCACAGATCAGATGAAGGACACCCTCGAGGAAGCCAAGTCGGCACTGGCCAAGGCAAAGGACGACATGGCACGGTATTATAACCGCCGCCGCTCCCCCGCACCATCCTTCTCTCTCGGCGACATGGTCTACCTCGACTCCGAAGACATCCAGACCACCCGCCCGTCGAAAAAGCTCTCGCACCGCCGCCTAGGCCCCTACCCAGTCGAAAGACGCATCAGAAAGTACGCCTACCGTCTGGTCCTCCCTCCCCTGATGAGAAGTCTTCACCCAGTCTTTAACGTCGTGAAGTTGTCCCCCGCTCCCGATGACCCGATCGTCGGAACCCGCAACCGCTGCTGGAACTCGTAGATGGGGAAGAGGAGTACATTGTGGAAAAAATCCTGAACAGGAGGATGTTCCGACGAAAACTCCAGTACCTGGTCAAATGGGAAGGCTACGGGATACAGGGGAATACCTGGGAACTCGGAGAATCTCGACCACGCCCCAGAGAAGGTAACAGAGTTCCACACCAAAAACCTGGGAGCCCCACGCCGCATCCACGCTCTGGCCTTCGGCTTGATCCCTTTCCGCCCAATTTCACTCTCCTCCACATCGAGTCGATGCTCGTCTAGAGGGGGGGTGATTGTAAGGGGAACCGCTTCCACAACCGCTCCCACTCCCGCAACCGCTTCTGCCTCCCGCTCCCAGCTCACCTCTTGATGTTACGCCTACCGCTCCTGACCCGCCATTGCTTCCGACCCGCCTCCTGCTAGTGCCGCGCTGGCGTGCCACGTAAGTCAGTACCTTACATGTACTGACATGTATTTATCGATTTTGGTCTTATTTATTATATCTGTTTCCCTGTGTATATTAGCCCATACCTGCAGGAGGATCCTTATCCTTTCCTCTTTGGATCCCCTGCTAGGTATGTTCTTATTTAGATTAGTATTACATAATAATCTAAAGACTTTGGATCCCCTGCTAGTACCGTGTCCCGCCCGACCACAGTAGCCCTTACAGCTTCTGAAACACCTCCAACACCTCTCCACCCCTTCAAACCCAATCTGGTCGTCCTTGCTGCGACTATCAGCTGCCTAAATGATTTCATGACAATCTCCCTGAGCCACCTGCACCAGTACCTAACGCGTTGTCAAGCCCAAATCCTGACCCAATCCGCCGTGTAGTTCTCATAGTCCACGATCATTTGGTTACAGTTATGAACTTGTTTGGCATCTGGCGCTACTATCCGGAATGGCCCTCAGTAGATCTGGACACATTTCTAACCCTTGAAGATCTCTCGAACTCACGCTGCCATGGTAATGTGCCATCTCATGACATGCTGTCTGCAACTCACTTCTCCGAGTCATGCCCCCCTCACTGGCCTTTTCTGAATAAAACAGTTCATACTGTCATGCAGTGGCTAAACAATGGCCAGACTGCCAAGTCCAAAGCTGAAACAACGAAATTCGTTCATGATGTCATCCTCTCTCCAACTTTCAACCCAGCTGATCTCACTGGATTTGATGCACATCACGAGAACCAATGATTGGACAAAGCTCTCTCTTTATCTGATCTATGAAGTCAGTTTATGGAGTCATCAGTCGATATCCTTGTGCCATCAGGAGAGGTTGGAGTAGAGCCAAAAACTTTCATGGTCCCTGGCTTTTTGCACCGAAATCTCACTTCTGTTATCCGGGAAGCCTTTCAGAGTCCACTTGCCCATTTATACCATTATTCTCCATTCAAACTCTTTCGAAAATCACCGATATCTGGAAGGGATATATGAGTATATGGAGAAATCTTTACTTCTGATGCCTTCCTGGATGAAACCGATAGGGTCAAATGTCATGCTCTGGTTCCTCCAGATGATTCCACATGCAAACGAGAAAAGGTTGTCACTGCCGTGGTGTTCTCATCAGATGCAACAATACTCATGGACTTTGGCACTGCGGAAGGGTGGCCGATCTATTTCATGCTTGGAAATTTATCCAAGTATATTTGATCCCAACCTGATTCAGGAGCAATGCATCACCTTGCTTATGTCCCTTCGGTGAGCTGACTCTTCTTTTCTTGTTTTCTAAGCCTGAGTTCTTCCTTTAGCTTCCAGGATCTATTCATGAATTCATCGCACATTTTCATCCAAAATGGTGAACCCAGAAGGATCCAATTCTTTCTCATTGCCGCTGGGAGGTCATGCATGTGGTCTGGTCGAAAATACTTGATGAGGAATTCATACATGCATATACATATGGTATTGTAGTTAAATGTGTTGATGGGATTGAGTGTCGCATCTATCCGTGGATTTTTACTTACTCCGCAGACTACCCAGAGAAGTGAGTTTCGCCCACATGCTTGATATATCAACTTGACAACTTGATAGAGTTCTGCTAGCCACTATCCGAGACAAAGGCTTGGCACCATGTCCTCGGTGTCTTGTTGAGAAATCTAAGCTTGACAAACTCGGTCTTGCCCATGACATGGCAGTTCGTCAAACAGGTTTCCGGCAGTATCTGGCCAGCAAGGTTACAGCAGCTCAACACCTGATATACAATCTTGCAAAGCCCATTGCTGGAGTTGGTGTTGAAGGTCTTCTTAAAGATTTCTCGGGTGTTCCTACCAAAGTGAGCAATATTTTGTCTGATCAATTCTGAGGGTCCTGGAAGTGATAAATTGGTTATTGAACTTGACAAGCGGTAAGCAACTATAAGGTGTATTTTCAATCTGACTAATAGTCACTCTATCTCGGTTACCATTGTATTTCTACATTTGATCATGGGACTATCCGCCACTTTTCCTCAAATGCATCAGAAATGAAGAAACTAGCAGTGCGAGACTTTGAAGACCTCTTTCAGGTATGCCGCATATTCAACAATCACTGAACCATTCTCATTTCTCCCAGTGCTCAATTCCAGCATTTGAGGGCCTACTCGAGGGCCAGCATAATTGCCAGTTAATGAAATTACTTTATCGTCTGTCTGAATGGCATGGACTTGCTAAACTACGGATACACACCGAAACCTCGCTGGAGATGATGGAAGAAGTCACAAAGGAACTAGGGGACCTTCTCCGTCAGTTTCGGCGACTCACTTGTGCACAGTTCAGCACTGTTGAACTTCGGCGGGAAGCAGATGCTCATACAAGGCTGACAAAGGATGTTCCTACTGCCACCTGCAATGTGATGGTGCAGAGTAGTGGTGACAATCTGACTCAAAATAGGGAGCCAAATGCTCAGCAAGATAGCCAAGCCCCTACTGGTGGTATATTTCTCTTTTATTAATCTTTCAATTCCACTAAGTCATATCTAGACTTACCTTCACGACTGCCAACTGGTTGAAAACCAAAGTTACTCAGTCTACTTACTGTGAAGCTGCACTTCTTGGGTGACTATGTTCAACACATTCGTCTCTTTGGTACAACCGACTCATATTCCACCCAACTGGTAAGGATTATCTTCAAACTTATATATGTATTTTGATCTCTCATTCTGGTAGGGAGAGCTTGCTCACCGCCTAATCAAGGCTTTGTATGGTCTGACAAATAAGAAAGACGCAATGAAGCAGATTGGCAAGAAGTACAACAGACGAGAAGCTTTAAGGCCATCCAATAGTTCTTGAGAGGGGGGCAAGATTGATGAAGCAGATTCCAGAAGCCTTGATAATCATCATGTTGTTTCTGAATCTCAAAACTTCCCCATCTCACTTTTCAACTTTGTTCAAACTAACCACAAGGACCCAGCTATGAAGGTGTGGCATAAATGATTTTGTTGAGGTCAATACTAAACCCATTACAGGCTTTATCTCCAAACTTCAAGATCACCTCCTTGGGTGGATTCGAGGGCATGAGTTTGATGGCGACACTCATATGTCATTCTCCAATGAGAAAAGAAATTCAATTCATATTCCAAATAACACTATATATGATATATCGCCTTTCTACTCTTGGTATCAACTACACCACATATGACCTGTGCCGTGACTTCGACACAATCAATCCAAGAACTCATCCTTTTGTCATGGTCCCATCTCTGGAAGTTGAGGCAGGTGCTCACCCATTCTGGTATGCCACTGTCCTCTGTATTTCATGTGGATGTCCAGCACTTGGGCAAGGAATCACGGGATTTCAGATTCAAGGGAATGGAATTTCTCTGGGTATGGTGGCTGGGTGTGGTACCAGAGCGCCCTTTTGGCTGAAAGCATGCCAAGCTCCAAAAGTTGGGTTTGTTCTGGATTCGGATGAGTTCACCTTTGGATTTTTGGACCCATCGCTGGTGGTCAGAGGATGTCACCTGATTCCATCTTTTATAGATGGAAAAACTGGAGATCTTCTAAGAGCAGAAGGATCTAGTTGGGGATGGGTAGATGGCAAAGAAGATGACTGGGCCAGCTACTATATGTCAAGGGCTACTACTGCTAATAAACCAAGGAAATACTAACTATTCCACATCATATAGCTTTGTTGATCTTGACATGTTCATGTGGTTCCTAGGGATTGTGATTGGTCACTGTGGTCAACATGTTTCTGTTGAACTGAATCCAGACGAACCCCTAGATTTCCAAATAGATGTTGATGCCAACTCAACAATGACGCAGAAGGTGCTGAGATTGACGAGGACTTTCAGGCTGAGGATACAGTAGATGATGAGGAAGGTACTGGCTCTGATGACAAGGACAGTGACTTTGGATATGGTGACTTGTGATGGATCGTTAAAAAATGAAACTTGGCATTGCCTTCCATAGTACTGTTGTCTCACATAGACGCACAAGAACCTTCCTGGGCCAAAGGCTGTGCTTTGATTCTTCTGGTGTTCTAGATAAGATAGAGGACATCCACATCCCACCTATGTCACATGACTTTCCAATTAGTCGAAAAAGGTCGAAATTTGTAGCATTCCTCATTATATAGTCTTATATCAGGAAATCTGGCTCCAACATTCTGTTGGTATTATGAAGTAAAGTGTATCTTACAAGTTCCAATAAAATATACCAAGAAATGAGTGACTTATATCCAGAATACAGAGGAAATTCTCCAAAAGCAGTATTTTGGGCTCGATACTAGGGACACTCAAAGTTGAGCTGCAGATTTTGCAGCTCTGCAGAAAGCGCAGCTGCAGCTGCAGCTGTGACATTACATAAGATTTTCACACGTACCGTACAGCAACCGTGATGGCCTCATAATATATTATCTTGTCATGCACAATGGGCTGTGAAACCTTACGCAACAAGGTCCTTGAAAGCTATGTCAAGTACATCACCCTTCGAGATGCATTAAACCCTCCCACTGGACTTGATTTTATGGAAGCTTGCTTGCAACTTCAAAATGATATCAGCATGTTCCAAAAAATATGCAACACCCGATATCTAAATCCTCATACATCAATTCCAAAGCAAGGCTCACTTCATATGGCCTGGGAATATGCTAAAGACCCTGCCCATCACCATCTCTTTATCCAAATGCTTCATGTTTCCCCTTTTGTCTTTAATGTAATCCACGAGCTCATTAAACATCATCCTGTTTTCCACAACAACTCTAATGTCCCTCAGTCTCCAATTGATTACCAGCTGTCTGTTACTCTCTTTCGAATGGGCCATTTTGGTAATGCAGCCAGCCTGGTTGACATTGCATGTGAATGTGGTTGCTCTGTTGGATCAGTCGAGGATTTTACAGATCGCTACTTCACTGCTATTGAGGCCCTTCATGATGTCTTTGTTTGGCCATTGACAGTGGAAGAAAAGATGGCAGAGAAGGAGTGGTTGGATAACCACATAGGTTTTCATGGAACTTGGAGAGAAGGGTGGGTTATGTATGATGGAACCATTGTTGTTCTCTATGCCCGACCAGGACTTGATGGTGATGCATATTACACCCGAAAAGCAAATTATGGCCTAAATCTTCAGGTGCTTTTTTTGTATATCAGTTACAAAAGTCATGACTATACTAAATATGTTTTAAAGATAGGAAATGTCCCCTCAAATCTCCGTATTGTGGATTATTCACATGGATTAACTGGTTCTGCTCATGATGCAACTGCCTTTGAACATACTGCTGCATCCAAATAGCCTGAATGGTTCTTTGAGGGTGATGAATTTGCATGGGTTGATTCAGCTTATCCTCTCACCAAACACACAATTCCAGTTCATCACAAGCCAGCTGCTCTCCATCGGGAGAATGCCATTTTTGATAAAGCTGTTTCCCATCTCCGTGTACGGTCAGAACATTGCATGGGTGCTCTAAAGGGTCGTTTTCAATGTCTTCGGGGACTTCGGGTTAGCATTAACACAAAAGAGGACCATGTGTGGGCCTCTCGATGGATTACAATGGCTATAATACTTCACAATCTGGTTATTGATATTGAAGGTAAAGAGAGTGGGGCAGTATTTGGCCATACACATACACTAGTTGATGAGGATATGGATATTGCTGCAGAGGAGGATATAATTATGGATGAGCTAGAAGATGAAAAACAAAAATTATAGAAATATTGATAGATAATTACTCCCCATTAAAACTAAAGTCATCACTAGTCTCCATATCCTCATTAAGTTGATTATAATTCCATTCTGGAGAATGGGAATGGGAATGATCAGAGTTCTGACTTGGATTAGAGCCAAGCCACAATTTCCTATACTCTGCCTTGGTGATTAAACCAGCTTCATATTCTTTGAGTAGGGTTTGATGCTCATCAATATCAAGCTGGAACAAGTTAATATAAACTTCACCTTGACATCTCAGTGAATGTATCCTCAATCAAGAAACACTTTCCAAGAGGCTTAATGGAAGCCTTTACCTTTTCAACAGTGTCATTCAATTTAATGGAGCCATAATTGGTTGATAATTTCGGTCCACGAGGAGTCTTCAAGGAAATTCCAATATTCTCTTTGTCCTCTGAGTCAGAGGACTTTGCGTCAGTCCCAGAAGATGGGCCCATTCCCATAGCAGAATTATTCTCCATGGTTGTATGGTGCGCAAGGGGACATGGAGGATAACTAACACCTATCAAAGCAGGATCGATCACAGGCTCTGAATTGGTGTTACTATCTCCATTAGCAGCTGAAGCGCACAATGGCTGGTAGTGAATGGTCTTTGGGCCACTAGGACCAATTCCAGTGGTTACAGCAATAGGAGTAACATTTGGGCGTGTGGAGAGAAGGCGATGAAGCTCCGCAAAGAATGGAAACTCCAACATAATCTGATCTAGAATGTGCAATTGTAAGTACTATGGAATTGGGATCACAGAAGGGATAGCTACCCCATAGGTTTTTAGCCCGATCCTTGCATCAGGGCCTGTTGTGGGGATGTAGCACTCCAAGTATTCATGATTGGTGTCTGACCCTTTGTCGCCATGAAGGCCCTCTCCCATTTTGTGCAACTTGGCAGCATGGTTACGATATGCCTTTTTCAACCTACGTCTGATGAGAGAGCAAAACATAACAGAAAGGCAACACTTACCATTCCCATTTAGCACCAGTCCTTTTTCCGGCAGCCTCTTCATCCAATTC
>Ga0307509_10008285_pt1 | contig 13280 bp, 8 predicted proteins | sample 10_EM_MG_FD_202245 | JGI IMG/M metagenome (GOLD analysis project Ga0307509, IMG submission 202245) | Populus trichocarpa ectomycorrhiza microbial communities from riparian zone in the Pacific Northwest, United States - 10_EM | ecosystem: Host-associated > Plants > Roots > Unclassified | place...
AGAGCAGAGTTTTCCCTACTAGAGGGAACCGTAGCTAGCAACCTCCATAGACAACGCAACTCAATACAACTCCAACATCTCCTCCGTTCAACACATTCCTAACGAATCGTGCAACTACCTCCATCAAGAGGGGGTTGAACTCGATATATTATGGTGACCATTTTCACTAGGCTCTCATTTTTTTCCATCGTGGGACAACAGATCAACCGTTTTCCGACTGTTAACCGAGGAAAGAAAATTCTTGACAGCGGACGACAAGAGGAGGACCACCTGCACATAGATAGTCGGACGACCGAGAAAGGTTGGACTTTCTTCTGGCTGGGATTTCTCCTCTTTTTCAATTCTCAGAGTTTTGTCTTGCTTGAAGGTTTGGGAATTAGCTTAGGAGAGTTGAATTGATTGACTTTTTTTCTTACCAGGCGGTTTTTCTCATCGGTGACAGTTCTGTAGTTTCCTGCGCTTCGAGAAGTAGATAAGGTAGCCTGGGTTTCTTTGTTTTCAGTACAGTACCATACCCAATGCCAACAGCTACGCACAAATCACCGCATCATGCGAATCTCATTTAAATACCTATTATGGAGCAGACTCCGTGGGGTTCCAAAACCTGTGGGGTCCAGCAAACGACTTGGGGGATGGCTGGAGATGGCGGGTACCGGGAGTGACAGCCGGAGACCCACAACCTTACTGTACTATAAATTTCGCCTAGGACCCTTCGATATTGTGCGTCGACAAATTAACCGCCCACTCACGATTTATAGCAACGCAGCACTTCTTATCACTCTGTACTTTCAACTCCACTGAAAAGAAATTTCTCCCAATCAATATTAGTTTCTACTATATATTCTACTATGAATATATATTCTTGATTTGTTTCTTTGGTTTTCATGATATTTGGGTTGGTGAGGGAGCACTGTTGTTATGGCAGGAGTTTTTCATGTTCGTTGATGCGCGGTTAATTGTGTCCAAGGACAATATAATCAACTGCTCAGCACCGCGATCTGCATATATGTGCTATTTGCTTAATCCTACCTCAAGTGCCTTCTCATAATTCTTTTCACAACTCTCTTACCGCTTCTGGAGGATTTATGACGGAAATAGTGTGTCCATAACCATGAGCCCAGTTTACAAGTCGCCCGCATCTGCTGAGTGACCACAGGGGGGATCGCGGGGGTTGAGTTTCTGTTGCCAAGTATAATAAACTGTTTTCGCTCCGCACAAGTGGGGGGGGGGGTGTAACAATCAGCTTCAACAGAAGGAAATCTCATAATATAGTACAGAAATTTCAGCCTTCCGGTGACCAGGGCGCGGCTGGGCTTTGGATTTGGGAAGCTGCTTTCTCCTATTCAAGTCCTACCTTACCCAAAGCCAGATAGGCCGGCAGAAGGATAACAGATGTTGTCCTGCCGAGTCTTTACTGCCTTCTTGGGGCAGACCTCCATCGGGTGCCACTCACTGGAAGCACTGCAACCCTGGAAAGGCGGGTGAAAGGCAAGGAAGAAAGGAAATTTATAGTATTATTATGGTAAAACTTTGGGGAACCGGCCTTAGCTTGTCAACCAAAGGGCCTATTAGCGGGGTGTCGACCAAGGTTTTATGTGTCAATGGGATTATAGATACCAATGAATGAGATTGAACACATACTCAGTGGTAATCTTCTATTGCAGCAGGAAATGGCTGATCGTTCTCAGGAGCTTTAGTTTCTAAACCCAGAAATTACCGGGCTAACCCAGGTATCAGCGGGGGTCAAAATTGTGGGGCTAGAGGAATGTATTGTAGGTTGAAGAGGTTAACCGAACAGCTAGTAGACCAAGGCAGCACATGACCCCCCGCATACTATCGTCTCGAAAAAATTGGACCCGAGGCTAAGAGGTCCGAAATGCCCTCTCTTGGATTGGGGGGCGAGCGCACAGCAAAAACTGACCCCCTTCAGCCCCTGCTTGTGACAAAATAAAAATAAAAAAAGAGCCAGACCTTACCAGCAAAGGCAACTCCAACGTCTTACTTTGCCTCGGGTCTAATTATTCGAATTCTTACGGTAGCTGCCCACAACAAACCCTCTCAAAAGATCATTACCTCACGACAGATACACTGTAGCTTAATTTCTTCTGAGTTTTATTATTATTATTAAGTACTGATTACCGATATGTATTTAATTTTTTGGAATTATTTTTGCTGATTAGTGCAATGACAAAAATTATGAGAGTTTGTCCATTGTTCGGCTAATCTTGTCACTGGACAATAGCGAGCACTGCAACTCATATACAGTACAGGCCTGGCGACAAAAGAAATGGACCCCCCCCCGAGTTATACACTAAAAACTGCCGATATCGGACCTTCACAACCCATCCTAAAGCTGCATAGACTCAATTATAGATTCAATGAAACCAAGCTATCGTGTAGACAATTGTTGAAACCTCCTAGGTTGAAAATTATGAGAATTTTCCCATTCTCCCACAAGCGCTGAGAGCTTAGGATTATCATTATGGGACACTCATACAAAATTCGAAGTCCTTTTTTGCACGATCATTATTTCCGGTATTGTCCTACAGGCATTAACCGAGCTTGCCCTATATAAACGATAGACAAGTCTAAAGACCCCGAGGAATTTTACTATTTTTTTTTTTTTTTGAAAAGCAACTGCTTGTGATTTTATAAGGTGAAAAGGCCACTTTTTGGTGTAAAATGGGTGGTGGGGGATCCATTTCTTTTGGCACCAAGATCGTACAATACCTCTACCTAACTCCACATAGTTAGTTAATCACCGTCAAAGCTCTGACTACATTAATGGTCTAGGCTAGAGGACTCTGATTTCTTTGGCAATTTAGTTAGAAGCATGCCCGAGAGCATAAACACTGATGAGTAACTTAGTGCACTTCTATCGATTTTATTATTATTTTTATCCATAATGTAATTATCGTTAAATTTTCATAATATCGTGTTGAGTCGAAGTACATGAGCTGCCTCCCTTGCTAGCTGCAGTGGGTTGCCTAATTTTGACCCCAGTTGATAGCTCATTTCAGAATATTGTATGGTATGCGTAAAATAGCACAATGGGCAAAACATTACTGAGAGCCAACACCTCCGAGGAAATGCCATCCCTTGAGGTCTAGAGGCACTGATGCCGGTAGTTCGACAGAACTATGAATCCGGCCGATGGGGAGAAGGCTCTGTGAAACATATCTCTCATTGGTCTTATACCCTCACGAAGGAGAAACAATTGGATAGTAATTTCGCCACGACGAGCCCCATCGCCCCGCTTTTATTCAGCCTGGTCAGAGAATTTTCGTAAACTCTCCTCGTCCGTATACCAATTTCTAAACCATTTCTATATTCAACCAGCATTTTAGCACGAGTATCATGGCTCAATCTTCGCATATGCGGTCGGTCAGCATCGGAGACGGCAATACCTACAGTGGCAACACAATAGGCAGTTTCAATAACACCTTCTATATGTCCGGCGAGGATGCTCATATTATGCGCTGGCTCTCTCCACTAGAGCCAAACAACCGACATCAGGGCGTGCGGGACGAGAGGTTCGACGGTATAGGGGATTGGCTGTTGGAAACCAGCGAATTTCGGGAGTGGAGGGATAGTGTGGGTGAAGCTGATAATGCTGTCTTGTTGTGTTCCGGGAATCCGGGAGTGGGCAAGACGTATCTGAGGTAAGTGGCAGGGTCCTTTGAACGAAGTGAATAGCACTGAAAGCCGGAAATTCTAGTTCCTTGGTGATCGATAGCCTATGCGATCAGGCAAAGAAGGAAAATATCGCGGTTGCAGGCCTGTACTGCGACTTCCTGTCCCAGCAAGACCAGACCACCACCAACATCATGGGCGCAATTTTGAAACAGCTAGCAGGCAGAAGTAGCATTCCGAATTACCTACGCGAGGCATTTCAAGGGGCGAAGGCGGAGTTTGGCGGTAGAGGGCTACGGCTGGCGGAAATGATAGGACTGTTGAAGATTGCTATTGCTTCGCTGCCCCAGGTATTCATTTGTATTGATGCCTTGGATGAGTGTTTACCGAAGTGTCTGCCTGAGCTTCTTCAAGCTCTGAGGAATATTGCTCGGGAGTCCCCTAACACGAGAATATTCCTTACTGGGAGGCCGCATGTAGGGGAAGTTGTTCAAAGATATTTCGCCAAGACAGTTGTGATACCTATCAGCCCTAAAACTGATGATATCCTGAATTATGTGGAGATGAGGCTAGACATGGATGATGAGCCAGAAGCGATGACCAATAATCTACGGGCGGATATTGCGGGGGCTATCCTAGAAAAGATATCTGATATGTGAGTAGGAACATTTAGCATTTCCACTCAATTAATGATGTATACTTACTAATGATTGCGTGTAGATTCCTCCTTGTTTCTCTCAGCATAGACGCAATCCTAGGCGAAGTGACGATTCGTCAGAGAAGAAAAAAACTGGACCAGATGACACGGGGGAACGGCTTGAGTGACGCCTATACAGCAACTCTGACGAGACTGAAAGCCCAGAAGGGATTTAAATCAGTGCTCGGACTGAAGGTCCTGATGTGGGTGTTGTATTCGGAACGGCCATTACAAGCCCAGGAGCTATGTCATGCCTTGGGAGTGGAGATAGGATCTCCAGACTTGGATCCGGAAAACATTCCTGCTTTGAGGACACTCCTCGCATCTTGTTTGGGTCTTGTCACGGTCGAGGAATCTTCGTCCACAGTCCGACTGGTGCACTTTACTCTTCAAGAGCATCTCTCTCGTGATCTGAACCTATTCCATAGTCCTCACTCAACCATTGCCGAGGTTTGCTTGACTTACCTCAATTTCGAATGTGTCCGGGGTCTTTCCCCAGCTCTCGGCCTGGCACCTGCAACAATGTCACTTCTAGAATATGCTTCTGTTTACTGGGGGAGCCATATAGGAAGGGAGATGACGGAAAATACCAAAACCCTTGCATTGAGGCTTCTTGATAGATTTAGTAAGCATATATCTGCCCAATTACTATTATTGCACTACCATCGGAACACACGAGAGGGTCCGTACTTTGACAAAGCGAGAGGACCTATTGGATTTAGAGGAATCCACGGAGCTGGATTTCTCGGGATTCCGGGGATGGTTTCTGCAGTATTGGACATGAAGGAATGGGACGTTAATGCAGAGGATTGTATGGGCATGACGGTTCTCACTTGGGCATCTGCTAGAGGGCACGATGAGGTTGTAAAGATGCTATTAGAGCGAGAGGACGTCGATCCCGACCTTGCAGACACCGAATATAGCCAAACGCCACTCTCGTGGGCTGCTGAAAGAGGACGTGTGGGGGTAGTAAAGATGCTTTTGGAACGAGAGGACGTCAATCCCAACCGGGCAGACACCCTGGTTGGCCAGACACCACTTTCGTGGGGGGCTAAGAATGGGCACGAGGAGGTTGTTAAGATGCTATTGGAGCGAGAAAACGTCGATCCCGACCTTGCCGACACCGAATATGGCCAAACGCCACTCTCGCGGGCTGCTGAGAACGGGCATGAGGGGGTAGTAAAGATGCTTTTGGGACGAGAGGAAGTCAATCCCAACCGGGAAGAGACCCAATATGGCCGGACGCCACTCTTGTATGCAGCTAAGAAGGGGCATGAGGGGATAGTAGAGATGCTTTTGGAACGAGAGGACGTCAATCTCGACCAGCCAGACATCTCATGTGGTGCAACGCCACTCTTGTGGGCGGCTAGGAACGGGCACGAGGGGGTAGTGAAAATGCTTTTAGGACGAGAGGACGTTAATCCCAACCACACAGAAGCCGAATATGGCCAGACACCACTCTTGTGGGCGGCTGAGAACAGGCATGAGGGGGTAGTAAAGATCCTTTTGGAGCGAGATGAGGTCAATCCCAACCAGACAGACACCGAATATGGCCGGACGCCGCTCGCGTGGGTGGCCAAGTACGGGCATGAGGGAGTGATAAAGATGCTTTTGGAACGAGGGGACATTGATCCCAACCTGACAGATGCCCAATATGGCCGGACGCCACTCCTGTATGCGGCTAAGAAGGGGCATGAGGGGATAGTAAAGATGCTTTTGGAACGAGAGGATGTTAATCCCAACCAGACAGACCTCATAAATGGCCAGACACCACTCTCGTGGGCGGCTGCGCACGGGCATGAGGGGATAGTAAAGATTCTTTTAGACCGGAACGATGTCTGCACAACCCCTCCGGATAAAAGAAACCAAACCCCACTGTCGTTGGCTCTATCCAAAGGACATCATGGAGTTGCAAGGATCTTACGTGAGCGGGATAGTGTCAATTCCAAGGATATTGATTACTATGGCCCTTCATCCATCCCGCCGCCCGTCAGACCTGGAGACTAGTCTGCCGCAGAAATGGAATCCATGGAGGATCATAACACCAGCGTCCAACACCTAGGTGACAAGCCCGCGCTCCTATCGGCAGACACCGAGAACATATCATACCTAAATTATCGGGCCTCTATGATTCTTTGTCCAAATCAATGGATAGTGACTTCCATCAACCGAGCCCCCACCCTATCCCAACACCTCCTCTAAAGTTTTGGTATCCTCCCACGCAAACTGCCTCCCATCCTGACACCCAATCACCCCCCTCGTTTACCGACCGGAGTTTATCATAGTCTATTTCATTTCATTTTCACTTCTCCTTTTACACCCTTCCCAAATACTCTCTTAGACAGGGATTGCCTTTCGCCAATTTAATTGCTAATACGCTTTGTTAAGGCAATTTGTTCCTAGTTTCTTCTACCTCCTCGCGATCCACCTATTAAGTTTTTGTTACTTCTTCGCCTATCTTTTTCGCCTACCACTTTTGCCTCTAAATCCAAAGCTTACAAAGCTAATGCAGATCGTAGATTTCAAGTGTTCTCATGCGTGTATTCATTATTAATGTGGTGGCTTAGAGCAATTTTGTCGCGCCATAGTGGCTAGTAAAGATGGGAACCAGGGTACTTGTGATTGGGTATAAGGTAGGACATTGAATGCATTTAGTAAAAAATGCGGTATCCTATCGACAAGTTTAACTTAGAGGAAAAGGTGCAAGCAAAAGGAGTAAGCGAACTTGTGGTATAGGCTCGTCATCGCGCTTATGTTCACCATCAGCCAAAAAATTCAACGGTGGGAAAGTGGAGATATCGGTGCAAAACTCAGAGATAAACCACTTCACTGACGCTCCCACCCAAATTGTCACAAGTTCCTAATCCATCCATCGGTTACCCTCCAACGTTTTCTCTCTCGCGCCTCGAAATACTCTGCCGAACGTTTCTGAAAGCTTCCGGAACGCGAGTTCTGAGTCGTGGCCGGGTTGCGGTGGTGCTCACGGAATCCAATCCTGTGGAGGCATGAATTACAAGTATCATGAGTAGACCGCTCGTCCATTTCCCACTCTGGAGAAGGAGAAAAACAGAGCATATCCCTAGCGTTGTGGCCGATAACACCCCGCACCTCGCCTATTCCCCAACCCTTCCTGAGATAGGTACTTCAGCAAGACCTGAAACAAAGTATGCCCCAGAGCAACATGGCGAGCGAGAGAAAATCCACCAGGTGCTAAAAGACTAACATTGGTGGTCCTTTTTTCGAGCCTCCCGCGCACGAGATCCCTTCCAGCATGTTGCTAGGCGCCCGTCCCTTTACCATTTGCCCCCCCCCCCACCGTGATCGGATAAGCCAGCTATATGCCGAATCTCTTCTCAAAAGGCCCTCGTGATCTATGGCTGCTTGAGGATTTTATCGTCCACGGGCGCGAGTCTCGTCATCGCTGGATTTCCCATAGGGTATGCGATCAGGCTGTTGGGCGGATATGTGCAGTAATGATGGTTAAACGGATACACTAGTGTAGATAGGCAGATAGGAATGATAGCTAAGAGATATATACAGTAGCTGAAGGGTAAGTGGCTTTGTGGTACACGGTGACTAAGCATTTAGCAGTGTGTTGCTGTTTTCACATCTGATGTTGCTTGACATAGGGTACTGGTTTTTGGTTTTGTTGAAACCCGCTATCATTGGAAAGTAGTTATCCGGTATTCACTTTCATGATGCTTCTTTCATTGATCTTTGGCCTTAGACATCCGGTGGTTGGCACGGTGACAGGGCATAGCTTTAGGTTCTACCATGGATAAGGGAATGTCAGGATGTTCTAGATTGATTGATATCGCTATGGCTTGGGGGGCTCCGGCTTAGTGTGTCTTTAGAGTTTATTGAGTCTCGAGAGTTTTTTGCGGTGTTGTTAGTTAGAGGGAGATATTTGGAGATGGGGTGAGGGAAATCCCGGAGCGGTTTGAGCTGGGACAACGTGTGGCGTTGGGATACCGCCGCAAGTGTAGGAAGGTAGAGAGGTAGAGTATATGGTGGGTCTGTGTGGCGGCGGTTTTCTGTGGCCGGGGAAATGCTGTGATATCTGGGTGAGAAGAGATCTCAGATTGCCGAGACGAATTGTTGAGCAATTTAAGGGAGGAGAGGTTTGGAATGGGGTAACGTAGGCGAGGGAATGGTTTTAGGTTGGTTCGGGGGGAAGAGTGGTTGTATTGTGGGTGGACAAAATTAACAGAACACGCGGGTGAGCATGGCAACCCATCTCTTTCGGCTCCCGACAAAGACCGCCACCACTCAGCAGCCACCTCATAATACTTTCTCTTTTTTTATATTTATTAGGGCTGGCGGATAGTGTGCTCACTGCTGATTACTGCCATCTATTTAAATTATTTTTACTTATTTTTCTTTGTTGGATTAGAGTGGTAGTACTCGTGCCAAGGTTGCGGCATCCAGCTCACAACCTGGGCACGTGAAGTAGGTATTCCTGTTGAAATTATACTTTCAGATATGCACTCTCTACGTCTTTGAGTACGACAACGCTCCCTAGTACATACTAGTTTCGCTTCCATGTCGTCAGAGTTTAAGCTCAACTCATTCGCTTTGGATATTTCACTTCTCAATCTGTTAATCATAGATGTAACTCTATGCGCATCAGATTTCTTTCGTCTTCACTCTGTTACCTTTGGCTTTCTACAATGGATATACTCGTAATTTTCTGACGTTTGCAAACACAACTGCTATTGCATACCGGCAGAGAGTGGGTTAGAGCCTGAGGATTTTGGTGCTATGCAATAGCAGTCGTGTTTGCAAACGTCGGAAAATTACGAGTATTCCTGTTGCGCAGCATAAATAGCCGGCCCTCCGGCCCCTCAGGGGTGGCCAAAACGCTCTAATCAGCTCATAGTTTTGATTTGTGATAAATCGCGGGTCTTTGTATAACGATTTTTTTATGATAGTTGGAATGTTGTCAGCAAGGCGCAAGGTTTGCCACCAACCCCACTTTTCATTAAGTTCAAATAATTGATTAACAAGCAAAACACCTTGCCCTCAACAACGTTCACACCAGTGAAAATCGCAGAATGTCGCAAGCTTTGAGCAATAACCTTAACTCTTTCAACGTCGGAAATAACTTTACCTATTATAATATCACCCCCGATGATGAGTCGAAAGTATTAGCCTGGCTGTCTCCGCTAGAGCCCGGGGCATGGCATCGAGACATCGGAGCCCAGCGGCTGGACAGTATAGGATCTTGGTTACTAGAAACTCAGGAATTCAGACGCTGGCATAAAGGTAGTCGGGAGGATGAAGCTAACCACCCCACCTTATTCTGCCACGGAAATCCGGGCGCGGGAAAGAGCTACATCATGTAAGAGAGAGCCAAGCATTTCTGGAAGCCAGATTATAGTATTACTAACAGACTCGTGTAACAGCTCACTAGTGATAGACAAGTTGTGCGACGAGGCGGTGGAGGAAGATACTGCCGTTGCCTGTTTTTACTTCGACTTTGCCGTCCGGAATGAGCAGTCACCAGTAAACATGCTCGGCTCCCTGCTGCGACAGCTTGTTACTGGATTGGAGGGAATTCCAGAAGTGGTAGCCCGGTCTTTTCGGAACCAGAAAAAGGTTATTGGTGGTAGGGGACTTCAAGTGTCAGGAATTTTGAAGATGTTCCAGACTATCACGGCCACAAAGCGAACGTTTATCTGTGTTGACGCACTGGACGAATGTGTGCCGGAGCATCGAATGGTGATTCTGGAATCACTAGGACAGATCGTGCGGGAGTCACTGGATACTCGTATATTTCTGACAGGAAGATCGCATATCCGAAGTGAGGTGGAAAGGAAATTAGATGGGGCGGCAACCTTTGTCTTGATAGAGCCTACCGGGGATGGTATCTTTGAGTATCTGCGCGGGAGGCTCAGGAACGACACTACCCCTGAGATGATGAGCAGGACATTGGAGGCAAATATCCTGAAAAGCATTTCCCAAATAAGTTCAGAAACGTATGTAGAACCCGTACAAGAGCAGAGCTGCGCAAAGCTAGCTCGAACTAACAGCTAACATCCAAATCCAGATTCCTACTGGCCTCTCTTCACATAGAGGCAATTCTACGAGAAACAAGTATCGCACGCCGAGGGAGAAGGCTCCAGGCAGTCAAAGATGGGGTTGGGTTAGGGGGCGCATATGGTGCAACTCTGGAACGGATAAGGGAACAGGGAGGGGAAAAGGCAAAACTTGCTCTGGCCACTCTCATGTGGATCTGTCATGCAGAACGGCCGTTGCAGGTGGATGAGCTGCGACAGGCGCTGGCAGTAGAGATAGGAGCCAAAGATTTGGACAGCGAAAACGCTCCTTCAATAGGTGCATTACTAGGTGCTTGTCAAGGACTGGTTACTGTTGACAAGGAAGCTTCTACTGTCCGGTTAATCCACTTTACAGTGCAAGAGTATCTCTTCGCTCAGCCAGGCCTCTTTAGTCAACCTCACTCGGTTATTGCAGAAACGTGCTTAACCTATCTGAATTCACCACAGGTCAAGAACCTCTCCTCCAACAGTTCCCCGGACTACCAAATTATGCCGTTCCTGAAATATTCCTCGAGATATTGGGGAACGCACGCCAATCGGGAGGCCTCCGACCACGCAAGGGTGCTTAGGCTGCAGCTCTTAAGTCACTACAAAGGTCACCCATCCGCTGTTTCGCTTTTGGAGCAAGCGCTGCCTACTGGGTATACTACCGGCACTGATTCTCCCCCGCGCTTCTCCGGAATACATTTCGCCTCTTTCTTTGGGATGGTTGAACTTGTGGCTTCGCTAATAACTGCTCAATGCTGCGGGATTAATCAAAGAGATTGCGCTGGCTATACACCACTCTCATGGGCCACCTATAACGGACATGAAGGGGTTGTCAAGCTACTACTTAGCCGGAATGATGTCGACCCTGACAGACCTGATGACCAAAGCAGTACGCCACTCTTATGGGCCGCTCTGAATGTACGTGAAGAGGTTGCCAAGCTGCTACTTGGCCGGAATGATGCCAACCCTGACAGACCTGATAACCAAGACAGTACGCCACTCTCATGGGCTGCTCTGAATGGGCATGAAGGGGTTGTCAAGTTACTACTTAGCCGGGATGATGTCGACCCTGACAGACCTGATGATCAAGACCGTACACTACTCTCGTGGGCCGCTCAAAATGGCCATAAAGCGGTTGTCAAGCTGCTACTTAGCCGGAATGATGTCAACCCTGACAGACCAGGTAACCAGGGCGGCACACCACTCGCGTGGGCCGCTAATAACGGACATGAAGGCGTTGTCAAGCTGCTACTTCGCCGAAAGGATGTCGACCCCAATCACCCGGAAAAGAGGGGTCGGACGCCACTGTTGTGTGCTGCTTTCTATGGGCATGAAGGGGTTGTCAAGCTACTACTTAGCCGGGATGATGTCGACCCTGACAGATCAGATAACCAAGACAGAACGCCACTCTCATGGGCAGCACGTTATGGACATGAAGGGGTTGTCAAGCTGCTACTTGGCCAGAATGATGTTGACCCTGACAGACCTGATGATCGAGACTGTACACCACTCTCGTGGGCCGCTCAAAATGGCCATAAAGCGGTTGTCAAGCTGCTACTTAGCCGGAATGATGTCAACCCTGATAGACCAGGTAACCAGGGCGGCACACCACTCGCGTGGGCCGCTAATAACGGACATGAAGGCGTTGTCAAGCTGCTACTTCGCCGAAAGGATGTCGACCCCAATCACCCGGAAAAGAGGGGTCGGACGCCACTGTGGTGTGCTGCTTTCTATGGGCATGAAGGGGTTGTCAAGTTGCTGCTTTCCCGAAAGGATGTTGACCCCAACCGCCTGGACAACAATGGTCAAACACCAGTCGGCTGCGCTGCTTCTGCCAGCCATGTAGGCGTCGTCAAGTTATTACTGGGGCGTGAAGATGTTGACCCGGATCATCAGGGTGGGAGCGACCAAACACCACTCCGGCCTGCTGCTCTAAAGGGCAAGCCCACCAATTGGGCTTCTGGCTCTTGGGCCGGTCTGGGCAGAAATCGGGTCGGGTCTGGCCGGGTCTGGAAGCCAGGAGTTTGGGCTCTGCCACCCAAAAAAAAGGCCAGGAAGATCCTGTCACTTTTATTCCGGAAGTCACAGGATGCCACTCATATCTCTTGATTTAATCAATGTTGCGATATGCCACTTTAATGTCTTTGCTGTTTAAGCTTTCATTTATTTGTCTTCCTTGTCATTGGTTTGCATAAACTGGGTATGTGCGAGGAAGAAGTCTATATCAGAGTTGTGACAGTCATTGTCTCTTGAGATAGGTCAATCGATCAACCTGTCCGCTGATAAATCCTACATATTCATACAATCAATCCTGTTGTAGGCCTCTGGACTTGCGTCACCCCCGGGTGGATCTGGCCTTGAGAAATTTTTAGTCTCATTTCTTTAATTACCCCTTTTCCTTAACTGGCTCTACCTTGACTCTACCAAGGTTATCACTCTCCAGTCATATTCTCCTTCGAGATTTGGGCATATCACATGTAGCGATTCTCTTCAGTGCAGGGCTATTTAATTTCACAGGGCCTTTATGACGGTATTGGCGAAGTCTTCTATTTCGTCCGATACTAGCTCTCCTAGTAGCTACCCCCCCCCATTCCTCTCATCAGTGCGAGGGATATTTCACATACCAGCTTCGTTGGTAACGCAAATTTTATTTCGTATTTAGATGTTTTCCGCTCCTTCACACAAGTTACCTATTCTTATACCTGCCCTTCCCCGTGTTTCCTACTCTAGATATATCATATCTTAAATGTTATGTTTCTTTACTGTAGGGGCTAGAAAATGTTGGGTTGGAGAAACCCGTTGCCAATTGGGCAAAGCACACCGGAGCCGGCAAGGAAGAATCATTGGGTTCCTAGGGGATGGCGGAAAAAGGTATCGCCGGTTGCTGGGGCAGTGGGGGGGCC
>Ga0307509_10008287_pt1 | contig 13276 bp, 6 predicted proteins | sample 10_EM_MG_FD_202245 | JGI IMG/M metagenome (GOLD analysis project Ga0307509, IMG submission 202245) | Populus trichocarpa ectomycorrhiza microbial communities from riparian zone in the Pacific Northwest, United States - 10_EM | ecosystem: Host-associated > Plants > Roots > Unclassified | place...
TCCGCTCGCCGAAGCTGCCGTTCGATCGCTGGCTCGAGACGATCCGCGCATACCTCGCGCTACTCGGCACGTCGCGCTACGAGATCCTCGACGCGCTCTTGCCCGTCGCACCGGCGGCCGACCTCGCGCGCGCGACCCTCGACCTGTCTCTCGAACAGTGGAACATCATCATCGGCAGCAGCCCCGCCACGACCGTCGGCGAGCTCTACGGGTTCCCCGCGAACACGGCCGATGCGACCTGGCGCAACCAGCTGTGTGTCGTCGAGAAGCTGCTCGCGCGCGCCGACATCGCGTACACGGACCTCGTCGCGCTGGTCAACACGCTGTTCGTCAACCCGACCCTGCGGACGAGCACCGTCGGTCCGACGACGGTCGTGCTGTTCTCGGAAGATGACTCCTGCGATCTGACGAAGACCTACCTCCAGGTTCAGGCGACGGTGCACGCGCAGAACGCGACGACCGGCCTGCAGGCTCCGGACTGGCGCCGGATCGCGCAGTTCCTCCGGTTGTGGCGCACGCTCGGCTGGTCGATTCCGGACGTCGATCGCGCCCTCACGGCGCTCGGTGTCACGACGCTCACCGAGCCCACGTTGATCGAGCTCGCGCAGCTCGAGCAACTGCGCGCCGACCTCGACATCCCGGTCGCGCAGCTGGTCTCGCTGTGGGCGCCGCTCGACACGTTCGGCGCGTTCTCGCTGTACGCGCAGCTGTTTCAGAACCGCGCGCTCCTCAACCCGCCCGACCCCGCGTTCGATCTCGCCGCATCGGGCAGCGAGCTCCAGACCACCGGGCAGCCGCTCGAGGCCCACAAGGCCGCGGTCCTCGCCGGGCTCCGGCTCGGAGCGACCGACCTCGACCTGCTCGCGAGCACGCTCGGGATCACGACGCTATCGCTCGTCAACCTGTCGGCGCTCTATCGCCACGTCGTGCTCGCGCGCGCGCTCGACCTGTCGGTCGCGGACCTGCTCGCACTCGTCGCGTTCACCACATCGGAGGTCGATCCGTTCGCCGCTGGTGCGCCTGCGCTGACCCGTCGCTTCGTCGGGATCGCACGCGCGATCGCCGAGACCGAGCTTTCTGTCGCGCAGCTCGCATACGCGTTCCAGGCGAAGGATCCGACCGCCACGATCGCGCCGCTCTCCGACACGATCACCGCGCTTCTCGCGGAGCTCCAGGACGCACTTCGCAAGATCGTCGACGACAACCAGGTTCAGCCCGACGCATCGGGCGCGCTCCTGCGCGCGAAGCTCGGCATGGCGCTCGACGCGACGCTCGTCGATCGCGCGATGGCCGTGATCGACGGCAAGCCGACGCCCGATGCGTCCGCCTTCGTCGTGAACAACTTCACGTTCTGCAGCGCAGCGACCCAGGCGAACCTGGTCGACGTCGCGTTCGGGAACGTCGAGATCCGCCGGGCGATCGTGCTCGGCGAGCTGCTCGCGTTCCTGCGGGCGAGCCGCAGCCGCGGCGCCGTCAATCAGGCGCTTGCCGACGCGCTCGCGATCGACAGCAAGGTCGTGAGCTACATGCTCGAGACCGCGCCCGCACTGAGCAGCGACGTGACCGCGCCGCGGATGGCCGACTTCCTCGCGCTCGTCGGTGACGGCCTCGTGGGCTCCTACTACAACGTCGCCGACTTCGACAGCACGACCGTGGCGGCGATCCCGGCGCGGACCGATGCGGAGCTCGACTTCTACTGGGGCGCCGGGTCACCCGATCCGGCGCTGCCCGCGACCGGGTTCGGCGTGCGCTGGAAGGGCTTCGTGGTGCCGCAGCACGACGAGACCTACACGTTCTACGTCCGCGCCGGCGACGGCGCGCGCGTCTGGATCACGAGCGACCTCGCCGTCGCCGATCCCACGACCGGCGTGCCGTTGATCGATCACTGGAGCGACGCGAGCGAAGGCAGCGCCACGATCGCGATGACCGGCGGTCAGGCCTACCAGATCGTCGTCGATTATCACTTCGCGAATCCGGGCGCGGATCCCGACCATCCCGGCGCCGCGCTCGTGTTCAGCTGGAGCAGCCTGTCGACGCCGAAAGCGACGGTGCCGCAGAGCTCGCTCTACACCCGGGCCTACGTCGCGCCGGCCACGCTCGCACCCGCGTATCTCCGCCTTCATCGCGTCGCGGTGCTCGCCGGTGGGCTCGGCCTCGACGCGGTCGAGCTCGCGTACGTGAACGAGCATCGCGCGGACTTCTCCGGGTTCGATGCGACGCTGCTCGGCACGATCGCCGCGCCGTGGCCGCAGTGGGACGCGCTGCGCGCGTACGTCGCTCTGCGCGATCGCGTGCCGACTGCCGACGTCACGCTGCTCGACGTGTTCGCGGCCGGGAGTGTCGCGATGCTCGCCGGGCTCGCCGGCTGGGACGCGGCGCAGGCCGCGACGCTCGCGAGCCAGCTCGGGCTCCAGGACGCGGAGCTCCGCAACGCGAGCGGACCGACCCGGATGCGCGACACGTTTCTGCTCGCGCAACGCGTTGGCGTCTCGATCGACGAGCTCGTGCGCTGGGCGACGAACCCGCCCGATCACGCGCAGGCCGACGACGTGATCCGCGCCGCGAAGGGACGCTACGACGACGCGAGCTGGGCGACCGCCGCGAAGCCGATCACCGACATCCTGCGCAACCAGCGGCGCGATGCGCTCGTGGCGTACGCGCTCTCGGATCCGGCGATGGCCACGCGCAACGTGATCGACGAGAATTCGCTGTTCGAATACTTCCTGATCGACGTCAACATGGACGCGTGCATGCAGACGTCGCGCCTCAAGCAGGCGATCTCGTCGGCGCAGCTGTGGGTCCAGCGCTGCCTGATGAACCTCGAGCCCGCGGTGTCGCCGAGCTTGCTCGACGCGGACCGCTGGTCGTGGATGAAGCACTACCGGGTGTGGGAAGCGAATCGCAAGGTCTTCCTGTATCCCGAGAACTGGATGGACCCGACGCTGCGCGATGACAAGACGCCGTTCTTCGAGGAGCTCGAGGCGCAGCTGCTCCAGGGTCCGCTGACCACCGAGAACCTCGAAGCAGCGGTCGGTGATTACCTGCGCAAGCTCGATACGGTCGCGCGGCTCGAGCTGTGCGCCGTCTATCGCCAGGCCGCGGTCGCCGGCGAGGACGATGGTGATCTCGTCCACGTGATCGGCCGCACCGCGAACACGCCGCGCGCCTACTACTACCGCCAATTCGCGACGACGAGCGAGGCGTGGACGCCGTGGCAGGCCATCCCGCTCGATATCGACGGCGATCACGTGATCCCGTGCGTGTGGGAACGCCGGCTCTACCTGTTCTGGACCTCGTTCGAGCAGAAGCCAGATGCGGGTCAGGATCTGTCGGGGCCGTCGATGGACACCGACGCGCATCAACAGTGGGAGGTCGCCAGCGCGGCGTACGAGGAATACAAGAAGGGCCTCAAGCTCTACAACGACACCACGACCGAGCTCGAGGAGATCGTGACCGGCGGCGTGGATGAGGATCCCGCGAACAACCCGCCAAACGATCCGAATCCGGGTGATTGGTTCCGCGACCTGCTCGAGCAAATGTACGGCACGCTCGGCGGCATCGGCAACACGAACGGCGAGGTGGTGGAGCAGGGGCGATTTCCGTCGCCCGGCGACCCCGGGCCGGAGCCTGCAAAGTCCGACGACTCGGCGGGTGGTCCACGCCAGCACTGGGAGATCAAGCTCGCGTGGGCGGAGTACGCCGACGGCGTGTGGGGTACGAAGCAGAGTTGCGATACGCCGCTCGAGTCGTACCAGCACGGTTCGTACAAGCCGACGAGCGAGGACCACTTCTTCCGGGTCGCGACCGGCACCGGGCTCGCAGTGTATTGCTACCGCCGCCACCAGGCCGCCTTCGATCTCCCGTACTCCGACGCCGGATTCCGGATCGGTCATTTCTCCCTCGACGATTGTCACGGCCGGATGCGCGTGATCCAGCACGACGCCGAAGGCAACGCACCCGGGCAGACCACGTTCCCGACTCCCGCCGGCAGCCGGCTGTCGTTCATGGGTTACGCGGAGCTCTCGGGAACGAGCGAGCTGATCTTCACCGGTCCATCGCCCGCGTTTCACGAGCGCGAGCTGTTGAAAGCGACGCCGCGGATCTACGATGTCGTGCCGCCGTGCGAGCCCGGTAGCTCGAGCGATGGCGAGGTCGCCTACCCGTTCGTGTTCCAGGACACGCGCCGCGTGTACCTCGCATCGCCGGTGCGCTTGCCGGTGCCGGCGACGTCGAAGGGGCCGAGTCGGCCGCCGCTCCACTTCAACTACGTCGCATCGCAGGATCCGACGCTGACCAAGATCCAGGGGATCAACACCGGCGATCCGGGTCCCGAGCAAGCGGGCTCTCCGGTCGAGACCGTCGTGGTCGCCGGGACCGGCGTCGCGTCGACGTTCGTGTCGGGCGTGCGATCCGGCATCACCGTGCCGAGCGCGCTCGCGGGTGGCCTGCGCCGAGATGCCGTCGTCGTCGAACGAAAGCTCGTGACGAGCGCCCAGACGAGCGCCCAGACGAGCGCGTCGCAAACCGAGGTCGCGGCGGCGGCCGCGCGGCCTCAGATCACGACGCAGATGCGCCGGTACCTTCGCTTCCACACGTCGTTCCATCCGTTCGTGTGCGACCTGATCAAATCACTCAACAAGGACGGCGTCGCCGGCGTGTTCACGCTCGCGCAGCAACTGCGGACGAACGACGCGACGACGAAGACGAAGTTCCAGAGCGAGTACAACCCCAACGCGGTCGAGATCGATTCGAAGCGCTATCCCAAGGAGGACGTCGACTTCGGCGGCGCTGCGAGCTACGCGCCCGCCGGGGCCTACGCGATCTACAACTGGGAGCTGTTCTTCCACGTGCCGCTCTTGATCGCGACGGCGTTGATGGCGGACCAGCAGTACGAGACCGCGCGGACGTGGTTCCACTACATCTTCGATCCGACCCTGCCGGCCAACACGACGGCGAGCTACTGGAAGACGCTGCCGTTCACGCGCGACGACGCGAAGGGCGAGCAGATCGTGACGCTGTTGCGCTCGCTCGCGCCGGGCGGTGATCCGGAAGTCCGCCAGACCGTGCTGACGGCGATCCAGCAGTGGCGCGACGATCCGTTCGAGCCGTTCGAGATCGGCCGGCTCCGGATCAGCGCGTTCGAGAAGATGGTCGTCATCAAGTACATCCAGAACCTGATCGCGTGGGGCGATCAGCTGTTCGCGCAGGACACGATCGAGGACATCAACGAGGCGACGCAGCTGTACGTCCTCGGCCTCCACATCCTCGGCAAGCGTCCCCAGAAATCGCCCGCGCGCGGCGAGCCTGACGCGCAGAGTTATCACGATCTGCGACCTCACCTCGACGGGTTCTCGAACGCGTGGGTCACGCTCGAGAACCAGTTCCCGTTCTCCGCGATCGAAGGCAGCACGACGACGACGAGCGTCGATCTCGGCATGGGCTCCTCGCCCGGCTTCTACTTCTGCATCCCGTCGAATGACGACCTGCTGGCCCTGTGGGACACGATCGACGATCGGCTGTTCAAGGTGCGCAACTGCATGAACATCGGCGGCGTCGTACGCCAGCTGCCGCTGTTCGAGCCACCGATCGATCCGGCGCTGCTCGTCCGCGCGAAGGCGATGGGTCTCGATCTCGCGAGCGTGCTCAGCGACATCAACTCGGCGCAGGGCCCGTATCGCTTCACCTCGCTCGCGCAGAAGGCAAACGATCTGTGCGGTGAGGTCAAGGGGCTCGGCGCCGCGCTTCTGACCGCGCTCGAAAAGAACGACGCGGAGATGCTCGCGCTGTTGCGCGCCGACCAGGAGCTCTCGCTGCTGAAGGCCGTGAAGGATTCGAAGAAGCTGCAGGCCGACGAGGCGCGCGCGAACATCGACGCGCTCGAGAAGAAGCGCGATCTCACCGTCCAGAAGCAGACCTACTACCAGGCGCTGCTCGACAGCGGGTTGTCGTCGGGCGAGCTCACGCAGCTCGCGCAGCTGACGACCGCGAACCAGAAGGCCCAGGAGGCGATCGGCTACGAGATCAACGCGCAGTCCGCGGCCCAGATCCCGAACGCCACGGTCGGCGCCTCGGGATGGAGCAGCCCGGTCGTCACCGCGCAGTTCGGCGGCAGCAACCTGTCGAGCGCGCTGACCTCGATGGCGCGCTACATCGGCGGCCAGGGCACGACCGCCTCGTACATCGCGAACATGAGCTCGATCATGGCGTCACACGCGCGCCGCGATCAGGACTGGAACCAACAGCTGGTGCTCTCGACCAAGGAGCTCGACCAGCTCGACAAGGAGATCGTCGCGGCGCAGATCAAGGCCGCGGTCGCGCAGAAGGATCTCGACAACCAGCAGGTGCAGATCGATCACAGCGAGGCCTACGAGGACTTCCTGCGCAGCAAGAAGTACACGAACCAGCAGCTGTACGCGTGGATGGTCGGCAAGATCTCGGCCGTCTATTTCCAGGCGTACAGCGCGGCGTACGATCTCGCGAAGAAGGCGGAGAAGGCCTACCGCTACGAGCTCGGCCTCGACGCGTCGGGCTTCATCAACTTCGGTTACTGGGACAGCCTGCACAAGGGCCTGCTCGCCGCCGACCAGCTCGGCTTCGACCTCAAGCGAATGGAGGCCTCGTACCTCGACCAGAATCGTCGCGAGCTCGAGCTCAGCAAGGATCTCTCGCTCGCGGAGCTCTCGCCGCTCGCACTGATCGAGTTGCGCGAGCAGGGGTCGACGACGATCGATCTTCCGGAGCTCGTCTACGACCTCGACTATCCGGGCCACTACATGCGGCGGTTGCGCAACGTGTCGCTGACGATCCCGTGCGTCGTCGGTCCGTACACGAGCGTGAACTGCACGCTGACGTTGATGACGAGCAAGGTCCGGATCGATCCGACGGCGCAGCGACCGTATCAGGAGGATACGTCCAACCCGGATCCTCGGTTCCAGACCCGGTCGGGCGGAACGCAGTCGATCGCGACCAGCCACGCGCAGTCCGACGGTGGGCTGTTCGAGGTGAGCTTCCGCGACGAGCGTTACCTGCCGTTCGAGGGCGCCGGCGCGGTCTCGACCTGGCAGCTCTCGCTACCGACCGACACGAACAACTTCGACTTCCGGACGATCAGCGACGTGATCGTCCACCTCAAGTACACCGCGCGGGACGGAGGACGGCCGCTCGCCGACGGCGCGCGCAAGGCGGTGGCCGACACGCTCAAGGGCAATGCTGCGACGGGTGCGGCGGCGATGACGCGCTGGATGAGCGCGCGCCACGAGCTACCGAATGACTGGCACCGGTTCCTGTATCCGGCGGATGCTGCCGACGATCTGAGCCTCGCGCTCGACCTCGGGGACGCGCGCTTTCCGTATCGCTTCCGCGCGGGTGCCGATCCGCAGAAGAAGATCCGGATCTCGAGCATCGAGGCCTTCCTCGCACTCTCCGACGGCGTGACGTATCTGCCGCTGTCGCCGCAGCAGAACGCGCCGAACACTCCCGTCGGCAACTTCATGTTCACGCTGACCCCGCCGACGGGCGGACCGACGACCGTCCAGCTCTCGGCGGCACAGTGGGGTTTGCCGCACGCCGCGGCGAACGTGCAGGCCGGCACCGGCACGTGGCAGCTCGGCGTCACCGCCGCGATGCTCGCCGAGCTCTCGACCAAGCAGCCCGGTCTATGCACGACCGTCACGATCGACAATGTCCCGCACGTTCATCTCTCGCCCGAGGCGATCGAGGACCTCTGGATCGTCTGTCACTACAGCTACAAGTGAGTGCGACGTCCGCTGTCAGTTGACGCCGCGGCCGACGAACAGGTCCGCCGGGTTGACGCCGAGCGATTTCATCGCCGCTTCCCACATCTCGTCGGGCGGCGTCTCGAACACGAGCTTCGGATCGGCGTTGGTGTGGAGCCAGGCACCGCGCGCCATCTCGGCGGCGAGCTGCCCCGGTCCCCAGCCCGAGTAGCCGAGCAGCAGGCGCACGTTGCGCGGTGGCTGGCTCGCGATCACGCGCAGGCGATCGGGCGAGGTCGACAGCGAGATCGTGGACGTGATCTCGATCGTGCCACCGGTGTTCGCGGTCGCGACCGTCACGGGCTCGTGGAGCACCCAGCCGGTGCTCGGCGACACCGGGCCGCCGGCCCAGACGACCGCGGAGTCCTCACCGCGCCACGCCATCTCGAGCGAGTCGAGCAGCTCGGTCGCCCGGATCGGGCTCGGGTGGTTGATCACCAGGCCGAACGAGCCCTGATCGCTGTGCTCGATCATCAGCACGACCGCGCGGGAGAAGTTGGGGTCCGCCAGCTGCGGCATGGCCAGCAGCAGTCCGGGTGCCAGGTTGGCCGACTCCACGAGGCTTAGTGTTCCACGAATTCGAAATCAGGAGGGCTGACGCGCGACGTCACCACCCGGCGTCATCGGGGGCGGCGTGGGGGCTTGGTCCGGGTTCGGATCCAGGTTGTAGCGCTGCGACAGCTTCTTGAACACGTACGACCCGACGCTCAACCCGAAGCCGGTAACGATGGCCCTGACAAGTACCTTCATGGATGAAGCGTAGCAACGATCGGGGCGGGATCCACGATCGCGATGAACGCCTCGCCATAGAGCTCCTGCCACAATCTGCGCGCCGCCGCACGGAGGTCGTCATCCGACACGTTTCCCAGCGGCAGCGCGAGGTTCGCGAGCCGGTTGCGGTCCAGGTGGCCATCGTGAATCACCGGGCCGGGTGCGGGCTTGACGCCGAGGTGGCGGGCCAGGCCCTCGATCACGACGGCGGCGACGTACGACTCCGCCGCACCCCAGTGCTCCTTGTGGAACCCGAGGTTCGCGAGGTTCCACAGCGCGAGCTGGGGCGTGTACGGGTCGCTCGCGATCTGGCTCACATAAGCCGCGAGCTCTGCGCGGGCCCGCGCGACGAACGCGGCGTGGTCTTTCCCACCATCGCCCACGTGGGTGGACAGCGCGAGCGGATAGCGCAGCTGGGTCGCGCGCTCCATGTCGTAGCCGTGGCGCGCCTCGTGACGGCGCACCGTCGCGACCACGACGTTCGTGATCCTCGCGCGGTTGCGATTGTACGGCGCGAGCTCGCGGCCGATCGCGCTGCCCGCGGCGAACGCGAGGTCGCGCCCGGTGGTCGTGCGGACGAACGCGTCGTCGCCGACGTAGTACTCGCCGCGGAACAGCACCGGTTCGAGCCGTTCGGAGACGAAGCCGTCGATCTGATCGAGCAGCACGACCGGATCGCCGAGCGTCTCGGTCTGCATGCCGAGCACCGAGTGCATGACGTTGAGCTGATCGAGCCGGCGCAGCGAGAGCACGCGGCGTGGCTCGCCGCCGGCGCGGACGTAGACGACGTCCTGGACGATGTACGTGAAGACCGCGCCGTGCGCCGCGCCGCGATCGGTCAGCACGTCGGCCTCGAGGTGATACGCGAGGCCGAGCGCGGCGAGCTGATCCGAGATGTCCTGCGCCGCGGCGCGCAGCCGCTCCTCCGCACCCTTGTAGCCGCGCGTGCGCGTCGGTGCATCGACCCAGCCATCGAGCGCGTCGAGCAGCCCGGTCCACGCACCGACCAGGCCCTGACCATGCGCCGCGATCACCGGGGAGCCGCGCAGCTCCGCGAGGTACTTGGCGCGTACGCGATCCTCGGTCGAGGCGCCGTGGCGCGCGCTGTCGGTCTGGACGACGAGCTCGGCGAGGTCGGTCGCGAACAGGTGCTCGAGCGCGGGGTCGCGCCGCGGCGCGCCGCCGATGAAGTACGCGCCGCCCGGGAGCGGGACCGCACCGCGGGTGTGGCGATGCGAGGCGGGCGTCCGGATCGCGATCACCGCGAGGACGAGCAGCACGACCGCGGCGAGCGCGCCGGTACACGCGAGGATCGTCGCGATCGGCGCGGCCGGCGTGCGCGCGGGAGGCAGCTTCGCGTAGGCATCGGTGACATCCTCGCGCCGGGTCGCATCGACCTCGACCTGGCCCACGAGCGTGAGCGCCGCGACCCGCTGGACGTGGCGCATCGAGTCCGGATCCGCGCTCGAGACCATCGCGTTCGACACGAGCGCGGCGTCCATCAAAGCGCGCTCGAGCTGGCGGCGCGCCGAGCCGCGGAGCACCCACTCGGTCTGGGCCAGCGCGGCGCGCGCGGCATCGTCGTCTCCCGCCTCGACTCCCGTGGCGAGCGCGGCGAGCACGTGGCGGCGGATCACACGAGACCGACACCGGAAGCCGTGCCGCGGTTTCGAAAAATCAGTCGGTGAGCGACCGGTACAGATGTGGGCGGCGGTCGCGGAAGAACCCCATCGACGCGCGGACCCGGCGGAGCTGCGCGACGTCGAGCTCCGCGAGCGCGATGCCGGGTTCGCCGCGGCCGAGCTCGGCCAGCTTGTCGCCGCGGGCGTCACAGATGAACGAGCTGCCGTAGAAGGTCATTCCACCCTCGACGCCGATCCGGTTCGCGGCGACCACACCGACGCTATTTGCCACGGCGTGGCCGATCATCACGCGCTGCCACGAGTCGCGGCTGTCGAAGTCGGGCTCCTCGGGCTCGCTGCCGATCGCGGTCGGATAGAACAGGACGTCGGCGCCGGCGAGCGTCATCGCGCGCGCCGCCTCGGGGAACCACTGGTCCCAGCAGATCGCGACGCCGATCGTGCCGAACTTCGTCGCGAACGCGCGAAACCCGGTGTTGCCCGGCTTGAAGAAGAACTTCTCCTGGTAGCCAGGGCCGTCGGGGATGTGCGACTTGCGATAGACGCCGAGGTCGCGGCCGTCGGCGTCGAACACCACGATCGAGTTGTAGTACTCGGGCCCGGCTTGCTCGAAGAACGACACCGGGATCACGACGCCGAGGTCCTTCGCGAGCGCCTGGAAGTGGCGCAGCGTCGGGTGGTCGTGCGCCGGGCGCGCGCGCGCGAAGTCCTCTTCCTTCTGGGTCTGGCAGAAGTAGACGCCCTCGAACAGCTCGCTCGGCAGGATCACCTGCGCACCGCGACCGGCGGCCTCGCGAACGAGCTCGGTGATCCGGCGGACGTTCGCGGCGACGTCGTCGGTGAGCGCGGTCTGGAGCGCGGCGACCTTCATGGTGCGGAAGGTAGCGCCGGTTGCTGCTGCGTGCAGCAGTGGAAACCACCGCCACCGACCACGACGTCCTTGCACGGCACGGCGACGATCTTGCGATTCGGAAACCACGGCGCGAACGCCTGGACGACGCGGTCGTCGACGCGCACGCCGTACGTCGGCACGACGACGGCGGTGTTCGCGATGTAGAAGTTCATGTAGCTCGCCGGCATCAGGTTGCCGGCCGCGTCGTGGACCGCACCCGGCGAAGGGACGGTGACGACCTCGAGCTTGGCCGCGCGGAGGTCGCGCATGATCTGGTGCATCGCCTCGCGGTTCGGATCGTCGGCGTTCGGCTCCATGCAGGCGACGACGCCCGGTGCGATGAACCGCGCGAGCGTGTCGATGTGACCGTCGGTGTGATCGTTCGCGAGGCCCTGATCGAGCCACGTGATATGCTCGACGCCGAGGCTCCAGCGCAGTCGCGCCTCGAGCGCGTGTTGATCGAGCGCGGGATTGCGATTGCCGCGGAGCAGGCACTGCTTCGTCGTGAGGAGCCGGCCGGCGCCGTCGACCTCGATCGCACCGCCTTCGAGGACGAAGTCGTACGCCGCGCCCTCGATCCGGGTCCGCGCCAGCACGCTCGCGGCGAGCTCGGCGTCGCCGGCCATCACGTACTTGCCGCCCCAGCCGTCGAACTTGAACCGCGCCGCCGCGACTTCGCCAGCGCGCGTGACGAAGATCGGGCCGGTGTCGCGCAGCCAGACATCTCCATAGGTCGCGTAGTGAAACGTCACGTGGTTCGCCGCGGCAGCGAGCAGCGCGCGTGCTGCGATCTCGTCGTCCGCGTTCCGGACGAACAGCTCGACGCGTTCTCCGCGGCCGCCATCGACGATCGCCGCGCACATCTGCATCAGAGAACGTCGCGGCGCTTCGAGGCCCTCGGCCCACTGTTCGGCATCGTGGGGCCACGCTGTCCACACCGCCGCATGTGAGGCCCACTCGGCCGGCATCTGGAATCGGTCGCTCACATCGCGTAGTTATCCCGATCTAGAGGACTGAATGAAACTCCGGAGCAGGCGTTTTGCCCCGCGGAGGCTTTCGGCCCCTCGAATCCACAGGATAACTAGCTGAAACGCCGTTGGTACGGATGGCATAGACCGAGCAGGACGTCGAACCCCATGAAGACCCTCATCAATGCACTCCTCATCGGTTCGCTCATGACCACCGTCGCGTTCGCTGGCGACCCGGCCCCGAAGGCTGACAAGGCCGCCCCGGCGAAGAAGGACGAGAAGGCGCCGGCCAAGACCGACGCGAAGGCGACGGACACGGCGAAGCCGGACGCGAAGACCGACGCGAAGACCGACGCGAAGACCGACGCGACGAAGACCCCCGCCAAGGCGGACGCGAAGAAGGACGCCGCGAAGCCGGCGACCAAGTAACTAACCTCTCGCGACTTCCTGGTCGCGAACCGATTTGAAGGGCGTCACCTCCGTGGCGCCCTTCGCATTTTCGGAAAACGTTGACCTCGTCGTCGACCTGAACTTGAACCTGAACGCCCGGCGTCGACATCGCCTCGTTCCCGAACGCCCCGGCGTTTGCCGCGATCACATCGGCTCGTTGCGACGCACGCACGGACAACGGTGGTTCAGGTTCAGGTTCAGGTCAACCTCAACGCTAGTCCCGCCAGGCGTTCTCGGGCACGTCGAGCGGCACGGGACGGTTCCGCCGCGCCGCGATGAACGCCTGCGCGAACGCGAGTGCCGAGGGGAACCGCCTGCGCGAATCCTTCGCCATCGCGACCGCGAGCACGTCCTCGATCGCGATCGACACGCGGCCGAGCGCACTCGGCCGCTGCGGTGGCTGCTGGACGACCTGGAACACGAGCTCGGCGAGGTCCTTGCCCTTGAACGGCGAGCGCCCGGTCAGGCAGCGATACGCGATCGCGCCGAGCGCGTAGACATCCGCGAGGTGCGTGACGCGCCCGCCGGACGCCTGCTCGGGCGCCATGTACTGCGGCGTCCCGACGATGCCCTCGCCGGTGAGCGTGCCCTCGCTGTCCATCACCTTCGACACGCCGAAATCGAGGATCTTCCACGTCGAGTGATCGTGATGAAACAGGTTGTGCGGCTTGAGATCGCGGTGGACCACGCCGGCGAGTCGCGCGACCTCGAGGCCGCGCGCGACCTGATCGATCAGCAGCACGAGCTCGTCGGACGGCAACCGGTTCTCGCTGCGTAGTC
>Ga0307509_10008288_pt1 | contig 13274 bp, 15 predicted proteins | sample 10_EM_MG_FD_202245 | JGI IMG/M metagenome (GOLD analysis project Ga0307509, IMG submission 202245) | Populus trichocarpa ectomycorrhiza microbial communities from riparian zone in the Pacific Northwest, United States - 10_EM | ecosystem: Host-associated > Plants > Roots > Unclassified | place...
CGATCCCTTGCACGGTCCGCAACATCTCCGAGACGGGCGCGGCGCTCGAAATCAACAGCCCCTTGTGGTTTCCCGACCGGTTTACCCTGAGCATCACCAGCGATGGGCTGCGCCGGCCGTGTCACCTTGTGTGGCGCAAGGAAAAGCGCATCGGCGTGGCCTTTGATTGAGGTCTGTCAAGGGACCCGGATTGGTTCCCGATGCTGGTCTTCACCTCGATTTTTTAGCCCGATTCTAAGATCCGATGGTTGGATTTACCGCAGCTGCCGCGGTAATGACGGGGCATGAAGAGAGACAACGCCATCTGCCCGCAATGCCACGCGGGCTTTCGCCGGATTGAAGTGGATTCGGGCGTCGGCGTTGAGGGCGAATACCGTTGCCCGCTCTGCAACCATCTCCTCGAACAGTTCACGGGCGCAAGGCAAGTCGCCTATCGCCTCACGATTCCGCCCGTAAGGAAAGCCTCCAGCTAGGCCATGATGCGACTCGACGAGGAGGCGCGTACGGAACCACTCCTTGCCTTCGCAACCAGTCAGGCTACACCCGCAGGTCGCCATAAGATTGATTTCCCGCAAAACTTGTCTTACCTTGGAATGTTCCCTGCCGTTGTTCGCCTTTGGTGGCAGAATCCGATTGCCTGATCCAGCCATGGAGGGACCACATGGACAGATATATCCATCGCGAAAACTTGGCCCTGTTCAGGAAGCGGCTCGCCGATTCCAGCACAACCGAGGCCGAGCGCGAAGTCATTTTGAAGCTTCTGGCGGAAGAGGAAGCGCGCGAACTTCCACCGAAAAAGCATTAGCCGGTCAGGGAACTGGATCCATGGGCGGCAACCCACCTCGCGCGGTTCAGTATCCTGCTTTGGCCGGCATCGTCTTGCGGATGTTTTTCCGCGGTGGGCTGACCGCGGCAAGGCCGGGCCTTCGCGGCTAAGCGGTTGCAAACCCGGTATCCACTCTTGTGGAAAAAGTACCAGAGAGACAAAAGACAAAGGCCCCGAAGCCGGCGCCCATGCCGTCCCCCTGCCCTAAAAAATGCAGACGCTTCACTTCAGCGACGAACTCAGCGTGGTGAAAACGCTTGAAATCGAGGTGCCGACGCCATTGAGGCTGGCGAAGATCGCGAGCGCGATGCCCGCCATGACCAATCCGTATTCGATCGCGGTAGCGGCCGAGCGGTCGGCCAAAAAGCCTGAAAGCCTAAGCTTCAAAACGACACCCTCCTGGTAACGACAGGACGGATTCCTCCGGCCTTCGACAGTGGACCCTGGACCCAGGGTATAAACAATTTGCCAACCCAGACGGTTAACGGCGCCTCAAAGGCCTGCGCAAAGTTCCGTCCGAACCGCTCACGGGGCTCCTGTTCCATAGACGACCCATGCGACATGGACGGCCTCAACACTCGCGCGCAGATTGATAAGTTCTCGCATTGATTGCGATCGCCGACCGCGATATCCCGCCAGGACAGTTGGACGTCGCGCGCTCGCTGTAAATTCCGCGATGGACCGCGACGCGTGTGTCACTCTTTGGACAGGATTGGCATTCCTCGAACACGTAGTTCTCCGAGTGAGAACAAAGTTCCATCGCTGTACGTTTCGCGAACCAACGTGCACAATATTGGAACGCTAGTCTTGGAACGGTCGTCGCCGTCACCCATGATCATTCCATGAAAGAGATGACGTGATCTGCCCGTGATGCCATGCGGACTCCCGCCGCATCGAACGGTGCGGCGGGCGAATTCCGCTGTCCGTTGTGCAATAAAGTCCGAGATCGCGTATCGCATCACGGTCGCGCCAGTAGTTCCTTCGAATAGTCGAGCGCTCTCGCGCGGATCGGTGAACGCCCGCCGCAGGAAGCTACGGCGTTGACACGAGCCTCGGGCCCGGAAGGCCGGGGCTCATTTACGTTGTGGCCCGCGACGCTAAGATGTTGCGATCGTTCCAAGCCAGCGGTGAGTCCAGCGATGACCGTCCACATGCAGAAACTTCTGACCCCCGAGGAATTTGCCTCGCTGATCGAGATTGCGGTGACTTCACCCGACCCTCACATTCCGCAGGCGCACATGACCAAGCTCGTGGCACTCGGCTATGTGGCTTTGACCGCGAAGGGTGCCGTCGTGACCGGCGACGGCCTGGTGCGAATTACCGAGAGCGAATAGACCGAGCCCGCGATCGCCCGCCGCACCCAGGGGCGATGGTGGAGAATGTTGGCGTGCTTGAACGGACTCTCCGTGCGTCGGCCGGCAAACGAACTCGCTGCGGTGGGGTCGCAAATGTTGGAGTTGGAGACTTTAGCCCCCGTATTTTACCGGATTGATGTCACCCCCCTTTGCGAATCCACTGCGCCTCGAGAGCTAGGCGGTCGGGGGCGGCCAGCAGGCGCGAATCAAAAGTATGCCGCTCTATTTTTTCCGTATCCGAAATGGTCGTTACTCCGGCGCGTCCGAATTCGGGACCGAATGCGCCGATCACAATGCTGCCTGGAAGGCGTTGACCAGCACCTGTGCCGACATGGCGGCAGGCATTTCCCGCAAGCTCAAGCAGAATTCCGAGTGGCATATGGAGCTGCTCGACGAATCGAAGCGGCCCATCTTCCGCATCCGGATCGTTGCCGAATCGCTGGATTGAGGGTTTGTCTCGCAGCCCGTCCGTCTCGAAGCTCGCCAAAGAGATCGCCGCACCGTGCTGCGAGCGAAATTTGATCGAGATCAACATCAAGCCTGCGGCGATGCCTCATTCTTGACTGCGATGAATAACATCGTCTTCAGGTGTCCCCGCACGGGATTGAACGTTCAACACCGGCTGGACCAATCCAAGCCGGACGATCCGAATTCCGCCTATGAATCGGTGGTCTGCGAGGCCTGTACGCGGCTTCATTTCATCAACAGGTCGACCGGACGGTTGCTTGGCGAGGACGGGACCTAGGTGCGCAAAAACGCGACTCCCGGCCCTGGAACCGTTTCCGTTCGGAGGTGCTCGCTTTTTGTGCCGACGCGGACCGGTCTGCACTTCGCTGCAAAACACGCTAATCCGCGCTGGGTAGCCGGCGCATGGTGAATTCGATGTCGCCGGTGGGCAGTTCGCGCCAGCTTTCCACGGCGCTCATATAGCCCTCCGTGGGATAGCGCGCGAAGAAGTTCCGCGCTTTCAGCCGCGCCTCCTGGCGCGGCAGTTTGAACGTTTCTCGCAAGAAACCGTCGGACGGCTTGCGCCGGGCGGCCATTCGATCGGCGAGATCACGCGGACGGCGAACCATGTCGCAACTCCGAACATCTCGTGTCCCGGTCCTGACACTCGCATCCTGTCGCGGCCAGTTCGCTGGCGAATGGCGGAACCCAGGGGGACACCGGCAAAGCTATGCTTCCAGATCTCGATATGGGGCCGCCATGCGCGCTGCGGGAGTCCTCCGCGAATCGGCGTCATCCGCGCCGTTTCTACAACCACAGAGAGAACAACATACAAGATACACGGAATTCAGATCAACTTCGCTAGCAACGCCTTAATTCGCGTTGCTGCCGGTCTTGGTCTTCGGCTTGGCCGGAGATTTCGCGGTGGTCTTGGGCGCATCGGCGCTACGGACGCCCCCCCACGGGTCCGACGATGTCTTGGAATCCGGGATCTTCCTCAGCGACTCCTTGTAAGCCTTGTCGCGTTCCTCGTCGGCGGCCTTTTCCTCAGGCGACTTGGTCACAACCTCGGGCGCCAGGTTGACGTGTGGCGCGTCTTGCGCATAGGCCGGGCCAGCCAGCATGGCGGCAACCGCAACCAGGGGAAAAATTCGCATGGGATACTCCCTGTCCTTTCCTGACATGTATCATCGCCTCAGGCGCGAGGCCAATCAGATGATCGTTCGGGGCGCGGGATGGCTCAGCCGTGCAAACCCCGGGCATCCATCCGCGATCGTCCCGAATCGGACCACTTCGAGTCCGGCCACACCCCCCGGAGCCTCAAGCCCGTCATTCGCATCGGCCTTGGGAATTTTCAAGCCGCGAAAGACCTGCAATGCTTTTCGGCGCGCCACGGGTGTGGCGTGCGGGTCGTCAAGCCGAGGGAACCACCATTCATGCCGTCAGAGCCGCAGGCCGAGGATTTCAACATCGACGAGGCGCGACGCGTGCTTGGCGACGTGTTCGCGCCCTGGGTCAGGGATCTCGGGCTATCGGTCGAGGGCATCGACCGTCTCCCGCCGCCCGGCGCTCCAAACGACTGGGAACCCGGCGCGATCCTGCGCATGGCCTTCTCCGAACGGTTGTGTCGGCACGGTGGCATCGTCTGCGGCCAGGCCTTGATGGCGCTCGCCGACACCGCGATGGTGATCGCGATCCTGGCGGCCAACCGCGGCTACCGTCCAATGACGACCGTCGACCAGACCACGCATTTCATGCGCCCGGTGATCGCCTCAGACGTCCTAGCCGACGCCCGCGTCGTGCGGCTCGGCCGCACCATGAGCTTCGGGCGCGTCACACTCTCAAGCGCCAGCGACAGCAAACCGGTGGCGATGGTGTCCAGCGCCTTCGCGATGCTGCCGTCCTGAATACGCAACGGTCATTTGCCGAGAATTCGATCCGCCACGGTGACGATGCTGATCGTCGAATTGCGGGCGCAGACGCCGCCAAACTTCTTGGCGTTGGCGACGAACTTGTCGGTGTCGATGATGGCCTCGTCCTCATCCCCGTTGTACCAACCGTCCAGCCAGGTCAGCACCATCTTGATTTCATCCTCGCCGCTTTCGACGAATTGCTTGCAGGTCATGGTCGAGAGATCGAGAACGGTGGCTTGGGCCGGCGCTGACGGCAACCCCAGAGCGGCGGCAAACAGCATCGCAACAATGGTCTTCATGAAAATCTCCATCAACATATGACGTCTCAACATCGGCGGGTCTTCGGCCCGCCAATCCGCGCGGCCGGCCAATCGACGCGCCCGATGCTGTCGTAAATGAGATCCGCCCCAACGCGCAAGCACGGTTGTGATCGACCTCACCGGCAACCAGATCCGCGCGCCTCCGATCGGCCCGTCGACTAACCGGCCGGCGCCGAGAACCAGAGCCTGAGCTTGAGGCCCGGCGAGTTATCGAGCATCTCGATCCGGGCACCGTGAAGCCGGGCGACGGCAGCGACAAGACTGAGCCCGAGACCGTTTCCCGGTGTGTACCGGCTTTGTTCGAGACGATAAAAGCGCTTGAAGACATGTTCGTATTCGTCAGACGGAATTCCTGGTCCGTCATCCGCGATCGAGATCACCGGCTTGCCATCGACCCTCTTGCTCGCAACGACGACTTGTCCCCCAGTGCGGCCATGCTTGATGGCGTTGTCCACGAGATTGGCGATGGCGTCAAAGATCAGATCGCGATCGCCCGTCACCAGGACCTCAGAATCGCCAACGACCGTGAGACTTGTGCCAGCCGGTTCGGCCGCGGCATCGTACAATTCGACGACCTCGCCGGCGATCTCGACCAGATTTACGGTACGGAAGCCAACCTTTCGCGCCTGGGTCTCGATTTGCGCGATCCGGGTGATCGACGAGAATATCCGCAACACCGCATCGAGGTCGGCGATCGTATCGCCAATAAGGGATTGATCGTTCTCGGCGATGCGCTTGCCGTGATAGGCCTTCTCGAGCCGTCCGCGCATGCGCGTCAGCGGCGTACGCAGGTCGTGCGCGACATTGTCGCTCACCTGTTTGACCTCGCCCATCAATGTTTCGATGCGGTCCAGCATCAAGTTGAGGTTCTCCGCGACGCGATCCCATTCGTCGTTGGTACCGCGAAGCGGAATGCGCTTGTCGAGACCACTCAGCATGATGGCGCGGCTGGTGGCGTTGATCGATTCGATCCGCCCCACGGTCCGGCGCGTCACCAGAACGCTCGCGACTGCCGCAAGCACGAATATCAGTACAACGACCGAAATGACCGCCGTCTCGATCTGATCCGCGAAGCCGTCGAGTTCACTGACATCCCTTCCCACCAGCAGGCGATCGCCGTTCGGAAATGTCTGAACCATGGCCCGAAGCAGCGGCCGGTCCGTCGCGCCGGGCGGCGGCTCAGTCGAATGAAACTCTATCCACCCCCCGCTTGCGATAACCGGCGATGGCCATGCCGCGATGTTGCCGCCCAGAACGGCCAATGACGGATCCGCGAGGAGGTACACGTTGTCGGCAAAGCTCCTGTCGGCGACGCGCTGTCGAATCAAGGCCGTCAATCCACCGCGTCCCAATCGCTCGTAGGCGTCTTGCAGGCTCGCATACTCGGTCATGATTGCACGGTCCGCCTGAACGCGCATATAGGCCGAAGTCGACAGGTAAACGTAGCTGAAGATGGCCGACACGATCACGCCGAAGGCCCCGATCGCGATCAGCGCCAGCTTGAAAGTCGATGATCTGAGCGTCTTAGCCAGGAGCACGGAGACAGTACCCAACACCCCGAACCGTATGAATCAGCGGATAGGCCTGCTGACCATCGACCTTACGGCGCACCCGCCCCATGTAAACATCGATAATGTTCGTTGAGGGATCGAAATGAAGGTCCCAGACATGCTGCAACAGCATTGCCCTGGATATCACGCTGCCCTCGTTGCGAACTAGGTACTCCAGGAGCTGGAATTCCCGAGGAAGGAGAAAGATGTCCTTGCCGCGCCGGCTGGCGGTCCGCGACACCAGATCGATCGCGAGATCGCCGACACGCAAGATGGTCTCCTTGGCAATTGTGTCACTGCGTCGGCCAAGCGCCTCGACGCGCGCTAGCAGTTCGACGAATGAAAACGGTTTTACCAGATAGTCGTCGCCGCCGGCACGCAGGCCCCGAACCCGGTCGTCGACTTCTCCGAGCGCACTGATGATCAAGACCGGCGCGGCGACACCGTCATCGCGCAATTGGCGCATGACGGTGATGCCATCGATATCCGGAAGCATGCGATCCATCGTGATCACTGCATAGTCGCTGGCAAGGCCGCGGCTCAGCGCTTCGTTGCCGGTGGCAGCCAAATCTACCTGATAACCGCTGGTCGTCAGCGACTCCACGATTTGGCCGGCTGTTTCCGGATCGTCCTCGACAACCAGAATGCGGCGATGACCTCCCGTCATGCTCGTGAGTCTCCGAACGAATGGCAAAAATGCAAATACACTTTAGCAAGATCGAGCCAGCAGATCCGATTATTGTTCAGGAAATCGGTTCACGCGTCATCTCACAAGTTCCGTGACGGTCTCGCGGACAGTGTAGTGGTCGTCATCGGCCGAATCGCATTCTGCGATGACGACCACCACGGCGCCGGACCGTCGGGGACTTCGGTGGCGCCGACCATCAACCTAGTGGAGCGGATTTGACATTCGCCACCCAATCATCCGCGAGTTCGCATGGCGATCGTCAGATCCAAAACTCCGCTGGAAAGCGGCAGTTAAACCAGCGTTCCGGTGCCGCGTTCGATCCGAGGTTCCCGACCGAATTTACGCCTGTGACACAGGAACCTCAAATCGGCGGTCTAATAGTAGTCATACCCGCTGCAGACGTTGACCCATTGCGGACCATATGACGTCCAAGTCCTGCGCCAGCAATCGTCGTAGGCGGCATAGCTGTAGGGGAAGCCGACGAACGCAAAGCGATGGAAGCGGTGATGGAAGAAGGCGTGGTGGTTCCGGAAGGCAAACCTTGAAAATCCGGGCGAGAAGCCGGCATGGGCAAAATGCCCACCCCCGAATTGACCGTTGCTGAAGTGCATGCCACCGCCGTGCCACCCACCGCCCATGCCACCGCCGTGCCAGCCGCCACCCATGCCGGCGCCATGCATGCCACCACCGCCGCCGCCACGGGCGAACACCGGTGGCGTCAGGGCAACGATTACGCCAAGCGCAACCGCGATAATCCAACTCAAGAGCTTCTTGTTCATCCCAATTCCTCCTCGGTCGAAATTGCAGCGACGGACATCGCCGCTCGAAGAACACGATCAGGAGACCCAAATGTACGCTGATTTCAACTGACAACGGCGACAGTTTCTGACACGCAAGTTAGTTTGATCGGCGCAAACAAACAGATCGGCGCCGCATTCGATCAGACCTTCCGCGGCTTGAGGCGCCAGCGCCATAGCGCAGCGGCAATGAACACCATTGCAATCAGGGCAGCGAGTGCCTTGCTGGCAAACCGCCCGCCAGGACGATCGACGGTGCGCGACCACAGCGAAGGCGCCTCACCCGGCCGCGCAAGCCGAAAGGCTACCACGCTGTCGCCGATCGACGTACCGGCCTCGGAATGACCGCCGGCACCGATCGCGACATATTGCTCGCCCTGCCACAGATAGGTCATGGGGTTGGCAACACCCGGGACCGGCAGCCGGCCCTGCCACAGCTCTTTTCCGCTGCCGGCGTCGAAGGCACGCAGGTAGGCGTCCATCGCCCCGGTAAAGACCAGCCCCCCCGCCGTGATCGCGACGCCATTGACGAGCGGCGTGCCCCAGTGGAAGGCGAGCCCGAGCGGCGCGAGATCTTCCGATGTGCCGACCGTTGCATGCCAGAGAATTTTGCCGGCCTTCAGATCGACCGCGACCATCTCGCCCCAGGGCGGCTTGTTGCAGAGCAGACCAAGCCGCGACATCGCCACCGCGCGGGTCATCGCAAAGGGCGCGCCGCGCTGCGGTCCGAAGTCATGTCCTGGCGGCGCCTTGAATCCCTCCGCGTCCGCCCGCGCAATCAACTGGACGATATTCAGGGCGTGACTGGTGTTGGCATAGAGGACCTGATTGACCGGATCGAACGCCGCGCCGCCCCAGTTCACGCCGCCACCGGTCATGGGATAGATCATCGTCCCTTGCGTCGAAGGCGGCGTGTAGAGGCCCTCATTGCGCAGCGGCGCAAGCTTGGCGTCGCAGGACGGGCTGCCGATGATAGGCAGCTTGAATATGTCATCGATGGAGAATTGCTGCGACATCAGCGCCGGCACGTGGGTCGGAAACGGCTGCGTCGGCGAGAGCTGTTCGCCTTCGACACCGCCTTGCGGCACCTTACGCTCCTCGACCGGCCAGACCGGCTTGCCGCTGTCGCGGTCGAGCACGAAGACGAAGCCCTGTTTGGTCGGCTGTATCACGACGTCGCGCATCCCCTCGCCGGTGTCGATGCGCGCCAGCGTCGGTTGCGCCGGCAGGTCGTAGTCCCAGACATCGTGATGCACGGTCTGGAACGACCACACCAACTCGCCGGTCTCGATGCGCAGCGCCATCACCGAATTGGCGTGGTCGTTGTTGCCGGGCCGCTTGCCGCCCCAGAAATCCGGGCTCGGCGAGGATGTCGGCAGGAACACGAACCCCCGCTCCTCATCCACCGACATCGGCGCCCAGACATTGGCGGTGCCGGCGGCGATGCCGTCATGGTCCAGCGGGTCGAAACTCCAGCGCAGGCGCCCGCTCCGCGCATCGAAGGCGCGCACGGTGCCGAGGGGGGCATCGACCCGGCGATTATCCGAGATGGAGGAGCCGACCACGACAACGCCGCGGCTCACCGCCGGCGCCGAGGTGATCTGGAATTCACCCGGCCATTCCAGCGTGCCGATCTCGGGCCTGACCTCGCCGTTGTTGCCGAAATCCGCGCAAGGCGCGCCTGTCCTGGCATCGAGCGCGATGACACGGGCGTCGTTGGTGCCCATGAAGATCCGGGAGCGGCAAGCCGCACCTTCAGCCGCCTGCTCGTCGAGCCAATAGGCGACACCGCGGCAGACATAGCGGTTGGCCGGACGCTGGCTGGTGCTGATTTTCGGATCGTAACGCCATTTTTGCGCACCGCTGCCGGGATCGAGCGCAATCACCTCGTTGAACGGCGTGCAGAAGATCAGGCTGTCCTCGACGAACAGCGGCGTCGCCTCAAATTTCGTCCGCTTCATAATCTCGGGCGCGCGGGTTTCGAGATCCCCGGTGTGGAAATCCCAGGCCCGGACCAGCTGGCCGACATTATCGGACGTGATCTGGGCAAGCGGCGAAAACCGCATTCCGCCAAGATCGCCACCCCAATGTTCCCAGGCGAGTGCCGGTGCGGCGGCCGACAGCGTGGCGGCCAGCAGACATCCCGGCACCCGGACTCCGGGGATCCGGAAGCCGCATATCTGGAGGACGTGGCGGAGCACGCGTGCGCCCCTCCCGCCCAGCTTTCCAGTGCCGGGCATGCGCGACAGACTGTCACGTTTCGTTGGCTCGGCCCCGGCGTCTCTCATGATTTGGAACTCCCGTGATTAGATCACTGATCCAACTGGCGGCCCGCGGCTCTGTCCAGCCGGTGCGGGACGAATGGGCGCGCCCCCGTGACGAAAGGCCTGCCGTCGCGACGAGCGGCGGAAACTGGTGGACCGGCGGCGCCAATGGCCGCCCATCGGTGGGCGCGGTTTACGGCATCGTCATATGCTTGGTCGCGGCGGCCCCTGTCGCCAACGCCTTCTCAGGCGCGCGCGACATTCCCTGGCGTCTCGGCACACCGCATAATCTCTGGGAACCGATGCTTTGGAACCTCACCAGCGGCGTTGTGGTGGTGGCACTATTGCCGATCGTCTGCCGCGCTGGGGTTTATCTTTTCGGCGCTGCACATCGCCGGCATGGGACCGCTTCGGGAGCTGGGCCTACGGGCTCGATGTGCCCGGCAGTCGCCGCTTCAAAGCGGCGATCGATCACAGGTATTGCGGCCCGATCGCACCGCCGCATTCGGAGCGCCGCTTGCGTCGCAGTGGCCGGCCGCTTCTCAGGCTGGCTTGTTGTCCCCTCCGCGCACGCCGGCTCGCGCTATTTCGACTTGGTCTTGTCCGGCTCGGCCGGGCGCGCCACGCCCCAAGGGTCGTATTTCGCCTTGGGTTCAGGAATGCGCTCGAGCGCGGCCTTGTAAGCCTTTTCATCCACCAGCGGCTTCTTTTTCTCGGGCGCCAAAACGTCGCGGTGACGTACGCCAGATCCCCCCATCTGCGCCTGCGCGGGCCAACAGATCAGCGCCGCCAGCGTTGCCGCCGCCGCGGCTATCCTCAAGATCCTCATCGCGTGTCACCTCCCTGCCCTCGCAGGAGCAATCTATCCGGCGACCGGACCGCTGCAACTGGTTATCTCCGACCGGACGCTGATATTGCCGAATAACGGGGAGAATAGGCCACGATTGTGATGCGAATCTTAGAACCGCTAGAACTTGATCCAGACCCGAAGGGGCGCCCTTGACGAACTTCAGATCGGCGGCACCAGCCACGAGCGTTGGCCTCTCGCTCCCTCTCCCGCTTGCGGGGGAGGGCTGGGGTGGGGGCGCCACTCGGGGATTGCCGACTTGTCCGCCGCCTCATCCGCAGAAGCTTAAGCGAAGGCGGAAGCCTCTTGCGCCGGCGTATGCGGCTTTCCCCCACCCGCAACCCTCCCCCGCAAGAGCGGGAGAGGGAGCGCAGCAGCTCAAGCGTCGATATGATTCCAACCAAGCAAACGCTGAACTAGTAGTTCCCGCGCCGCCCCGGCACTCCGAGCGGTCCACCGCGTTCCACTCCCCTGCCAAATCCTCCGATGCCGATTCCGATGCCGATGCCGACTGGCGGGCCGGGCTCATAGTAATCCGGCGGTGGCGGGCGGCGCACCACGACAACGTCATCATCGCCGCCAGGGATCCGCGGCGGGCGCGAGCCGGCGCGCTTGGGTGGATCCGACTCGCGCGACTTCCTGGCCGGCGGCGTATCGGCCTTCTTGATCGGCAGCGAGGGCGTCGTGCACGGACAGGTCGGGCCGAGCGCGGTGGTGGTCAGCTGGCCGGGCGCGGCGGGTCCGCTCTGCGGTACGCCGCCCGCGGCATTGGGCGCACCCGCAACTGCGGTCGCTATCACCGGAAGCGGACTCGGCCGATGCCGCAGCCGCTCGATCAGCTTGCGTGCGGTAGCGGTGAGATCGCTGTCGGGATATTGGACGAGGAAGGCACGATAGGCCGCGACCGTGTTGAGCAGCACGGCATCATTCCAGGCCAGCATCCGGCGTTGGCGATCGAGCCATAGCCGCGCCTGCGGGCCGAATGGCGGCTCCGTGTACAGCGCGACGAAGGCCTCGTAGGCTTCGACGGTGCCGTCGCCGACGATCATCTCGTTGGCGACCTCGGTCGGCTTGCCCTGCAAGCTGCGCCGCCATTCGTCAACGCTGCGCTTGGCAACGGGGGTTTTTGGCAGGGCCGCATGGGCGCCCGCTGGCCCTGGCGCGAACGCGAAATCCTCGATCAGCGACGAACTTTCCCACGGCGTCTGACGTCCTTCGGTCGCCTTGTTGACCGAGACCCTGACCCGCTTGAAAGCGTCCTCGATCTGCAGACCCGGCTCCCTGGCCACCGCGAGCAGAGCCGTGGTGTAGGGGCTGTCCGCGCCGTTGCCGTCCTCCGCCTCGGCCCCCGGCGAGGTCGAATAGGACAGGAATGTTCCGGGCGCACCGGTCTTGGTGTCGACGAGCGCAAGCCCGCGCCCCGTCGTCTGGTTGATGGCCGGGAACGGATTGTTGCGGCAGGCATCGAGCAGAAGGATACGCATCTTGCTCGGCACGGAATTGAGCGTGTTCAGGATATCGTTCAGACGCACCGCCTGAAACGGGATATCGGCTTCGCGTTTCGGGTCAACGTCGACGGGCACCAGATAGTTTTCGCCATCGATCTGCAGGCCGTGTCCGGCATAGAAGAGCAGCGCCACGGTATCCGGCCCCTTGGCCGCGATCTTCGCGGCGAAATCCCCCACCTTGTCGGTCATGTCCTTCTGCGACAGGTCGGACGCCGTCGTCACCTCGAACCCCGCATCGCCCAGCAATTGCGACATCGCCTTGGCGTCGTTCGCCGGATTCGGCAGCGCGGTGACGGTGCGATAGGCCGATTGGCCGATCACCAAAGCAACGCGGTTTTCGGCCTGCGCCGATGCTGACACCGCAAGCATCCCGCCCCAAACCAAAGCGGTGCAAAGAGCATGGCGAAACATGGCGGAATCTCCGTATGCGAGGTGGCCAGATCGTGACCCGATCGGCGGATCATGATCTCATTTGCTGTTTTGACCGTGATCTTCCGCACAGACGCTCCGCACTCCATCGACCGGTGTCAGGTCACGCCCCTGACAATAGGTCGCTGGCCGTACCACAGGGTTCAAGCCGCCCGGGCTCCGCCGCTGCGGTTTTCGCCCGGCTGATCAGAAATAGTTGATCGCGGCCCTGCGCCGATTGACCGCCAATCGCTGATAATCTGCGCCCGGCAGGGGGATGACGTCATCGATGCGCCGGATCGTTTTTCGTGCAGCGCTGGTGGGGGGCCTGGCGCTCATGGTTGGCGCCTG
>Ga0307509_10008289_pt1 | contig 13273 bp, 14 predicted proteins | sample 10_EM_MG_FD_202245 | JGI IMG/M metagenome (GOLD analysis project Ga0307509, IMG submission 202245) | Populus trichocarpa ectomycorrhiza microbial communities from riparian zone in the Pacific Northwest, United States - 10_EM | ecosystem: Host-associated > Plants > Roots > Unclassified | place...
CCGAGGTCCCAACGCTCTAAATATATTTCCACACATCAACAAAAGCCGGCATCACCATCCGGGACATGTTTGTCAAAGCCTTTAGAAGCTTGACAGTCCCGGTTTCCATACAGGACCGCCGTGAACAAAAACAAACATCGAATCAACATTGCATAACACAAGTTACGGCAATCTCTGTATCGATTCTATCCAACAACCTGGCAGTATTTGGCCTGGAATAATCTTGCTTTTTTGTCATTAGTTAGAGGTAGTGTTAAAATATTCAATTGAACCAATAAGGATAGCCTTAGCAATGGCATACAGGACTCTAGGAAACATGTGGTATAAACGAAGTCCAATCAAGATCTTGAAGAGCCTTCTCCCCAAGTGAGCGTAAGGCAAGGAGCGCGAGGAAAACAAGGATAATCCTGGATGGGATATATGCGATGAGACCAATGATATTGAGAACAAACACCACCTTGGCTCTGCGGGCTGTATCGATATCTGGGATGCCCGGAAAAATGAGGCGGAGAAGTGAGAAGCAGAGAAGAAGGAAGGGGATGCAGACAATAATCAACGAGGAGGCCCGCCACATCATCTTCTCCGTATGGGATGGGAAGGGGAAATTCCACGCAATACAGTGGATGGCGCCAAATATCATTGCGCAAAAAGACATGATGCAGTCCACGCAATATTCCTTGGCGGCATCCATTCTTAGGGCATAAAAAGCTGGCACGCAGGTGGCATTAAGTGGAATATTTGCTGATTCGTCGGACTCGGTCATTTGGTGGAGGATGTTGAGAGCGTAAATGAATGGGTCCACCAAAAGCCTGAGCCGCTTCCGTAAGGCCCACAGCACGCCTTCTCCCCGAATATCGTCCACGATGTTGAAGTAGAGAAGATCTAAAATGTACCGAGGGATATTGAGGAAATATTGCATGATTCTCGAATTAGCCGGAGCCCCTTCATCTAATCCCTCGTCCGTAAATGAATTTTGGTCAATCAGCTGCAGATGGACTGGGTATCGTACGTCGAGTGGTTTATGCCACCAAAGGAAGTAGGTGATTATGTTGAATGCTGCGAACGCGAGGGTGACAAGTTCAAGCTCCGTGATGGTGAGCCCTCGTGCTCTGCGCGCAATGCACTGCGTGACAAACCATAGAGTTTGCAATGCGACAAGCCCTTTTGCAAGGAAATCGCCCTTGCTTTTATCCTCGATTTCTTTGGCACTGATGGTCGGAAATGTGATTTCCTCCTGTTCGAGGAGGGACTTCAGATTTTCGGGGGATAGAGTATATGGTCTCTTTCCGGATTCAACGATGACGAAGCCGCCCATCTGCAAGAAATGGCCATGGACCATCGTCCATTCGTGATCTATTCGAGACGATAAACCTGAACCCCACATTTTAGAGTATGCAAAATCATGACTGACGTTCATATCGACTGGCAAGCTCTCTCGAACCCAGCCACTGCCTCATAGCCCAATACATCACACCTTCTGGTACCAACAATGCGTAAATCATGATCTTGATCCGCCTCCCCATGATGGTGAAGTAAGAGTCAGATAACGATGGGATGTTGGGATGGACGGAGAGCCATGTACAGGCGAACATGGTAACAAGGCAGCTCCAAATAATGTTGTAGAGTGAGCGCTGGTCTGCGACCTTGCCGCAGTCGCAAGTAGGGTCATCTCGAAACTGAATTCCATTCGAAGACGTCGCGAGGGGGGCAGCATTGATAGTCTGCTCTAGAGCGTGGAGAAGTAAGGAGATAAGAAGCATCTGCAGAATTGAGCTGTGCGAACCCATGTTAAATGACGCCTGTCTTCGAATGGCTGTGTCCGGTCCCATGGGGGAACAGGCACATAGCTCCCCATGCTCCAGCGCCCGCACATGATATTAATAGTTAGAGGCTTCCATTAAATATAAATCTTTATCTGTACCATTGAAGCATTGTCGAGTAACTCGTGAGACAGTGAACATCCAGAAAGCAGAGACAAAAATTCCCATTGCAGTACATAGCGTAGTGCCGGGCCGCACAGCATAAAGGCACCGTCTGGGCGCTTCGTACTATCACTTATCCATCAAAGTAATGTAATCTATGGCGCTATTCCACCAATTAACAGCGATTTCTCATCTCAACACTAGAGGTTGAAAAAAAGAGCTTATTGTAATCTGAAGAACGAAATTCGTGACGTCTCGCACTGGCACTGTGGCAGAGAGAAATCGAGAGAATTTACTCATCACGATCACAAGTTGCTCGGGTGTTCTTATTTCCCCATAATTGATGCGATCAATAAAAAACATGAAATCAATTACCACATGTCATGAGCATCGAAGGTTCTCGGAACCGGAGCAACAACAAGGGACGATTCTCCGGCGTAACCAGGCCGTTGTGAAGCTGGTAAAATCCCATCTGAGTGGATACGTTGTTGAAGCATAATTGGGTCGGAACAACCCTACTGTGGCGGCCAGAGTCACTATTCTCGATCCCATTGCAACAGGCTTCGGTAACGACATCGCCGGTCAGTGCGTTCTATGTTTTTGATCGAAATCAATGATTTCCCGCTATCTGGGTCGCATAGGGGCAGCTTGGATGATGACGATGAATATTTGAACCCCAAAGCCCCAAAGCTCGTCAAGACAGCTGGTGAACAATATGGGAAATGAATATCTGCGCGTTGACCAAGGACAGGTGAGCTCTCAAAGCCATCCCTTGTAACACAACTGCTTTTACCGTGAAACACACTGAAAAGCAGATAAAGAACGTGGCCAGACCCCATTCTCAAAATGGGGAACGAACGTAGTCCAATCAATATCTTCAAGTGCCTTTTCATCAGGTGAGCGTGAGGAAAGCACGCAAGGACAACTATGATAGGCGGGGATAAAATATACACAATCATGGCGAAGATGATTAAAACAGGTCTATTGAAAAACGAAAATGCATAAATGACGAGGGAGAAATGAAAAGAATAAAAGAACTGCAGGGTACAGACAATAACCGAAGAAGAGACGCGCCACATCGTCCGCTCTGTAAGGGATGAGAAGTGATGCAGCGGGTAGACCCGAATATAATCGCGTAAAAGAAGACAGTGCAATCCTGAGATAGTCATGCGACGCGTCCGTTTTTATAGCATAAAAAGTTGGTACATGGGTGGCATGACGCTCGATGTTCGTTGAGTCTTCGGACTCGGCCATTTGGCGGAGAGTGTATTTCCAGAGCAGAAACGAATGGGCGCACCAAAATTATGAGCCGCTAGCGGCGGGCCCATGCTACGCCTTTTAAATTCTCGAATATCACCCAGTGTCGAAGATGAGAAGATATAAATGTTGTTGAGCACATCGAGAAAAAGCTGCCAGATCGTAGTCACTATGTGAACATGCACTGCCTCATATTTTGTTGCCTTTTGGCCAAACAGCTGGAGACTGACTGGACAGCGTCCACTTCGGTAGACGAGTGCATAGATGGTAAAGCAGCGTGGAAATATTCATTGCACAGCCTTGATCATAACGCCACGATAAAAATAGCTGGTCACACGCTGCCACCCGCAATGTACTCACTCCAGTCACCTTGGTGCCGGTGACGTTCCTCCTTCATGGAGACCTTCTCGATGTCCACCCTGTTCATCTTCGGAACTGTCTTTTTGTGCTTTTTCATCCTCAAGAGTTTGGGTGCATCCAAGCAGCTTCCCCCTGGACCTCCACTAAAGCTGTTTGGTGCTCGCAAAGCAAATTCGAATCTTCCGCCTTGGAAGTTATTCACTGCATTACAACAGCAGTTCGGTGCGCTCGTTGGTTCTCAAATCATCGTTGTGAAATTGACATCTCTTACTAGGTCCAGTATTGTCATTCTATCAAGGATTCACTCCAGTCGTTGGTAAATACTCCGCAGACAGCATGACTTTCATCGCAAGTATTGATTTCTATAGTTTTGGGAACGATACAAACCGGAAATGATCTTCTGGATAAACGGGGAAGCATCTATTCGAGCCGACCTCGGAATATTATGGCGTTGGTGCCACCTTTCCGACACTGTTGTTTGAAAGCTTATTAATATCAGAGGGGAGCTGCTATCTAAAGGAATGCGAGGAGTAGGAATGCCGTATGGTACAAGATGGAGAAACTGGAGATCAGTACGTCTTCGTCGTTATGTTTCCGCGCTGGAGTACTGACTTTGGCCTCCAGCTCATACACGCAGGGATGGGAATTGAGGCATCGCAAAACTACAAATCCCTGCAATCCATCGAGTCCAAAATCCTTCTCCATGACCTCCTGTTAGAGAAGGACCCTACGAAATACGCGTCTCATCTTCGCAGGTAATATTTTTCGGTTTTCACCCCGTTATTGAAGTCTCATGGTCTGCCAGATTTGCCATATCTATCGTGCTTTGCGTTGGTTATGGCCAAAGAATCACATCACTTGATGATCCTGTTGTTATGGCCAATCAAAAAACAGACGAATGTGCGGTAATTCTAAAATCAGTTCATGTCAGCCTGCTCAGACGATGTTGAGAATAGGTTTTATCAGGTGGGTTTCTTGTTCGAATTGGTATAACCTTCTAAACTCTCCTATCCGCGCATTTACAGGATGAGGTACGACGATCTCACGGTCCGACCGCCCACCCTAGGATATTGATAGTGAAAAATCTCGTTAGCACGCCAGGGCAATACGTCGTTGAATCCGTCAATTCCTTTTATAACTTCTTTCGCAGCCTCAAGTCTGACGTGGCTATTTTGCTTTAGTATCCAATCCTTCTCAAACTCCCGGTACTTGCACACCTTCATCCATCTTGTTCACCCCGGGCTCAATTTTTTGTCTAGCGCTTCCTCCAATGGTTCCGATCTGAACCTGATGCCCAACATACACAAGACACCAAGCTTTACATGTCACTCATCGACGATGTCAGGCGACAAATGGAGTTGGGCCTTGCTCAACCCTCCATCGCGCGAACTGCCTTGGGGAAACAAGCCGATTTTGGTCTCGACGACATCGAAACCGCATTCGCCGTTTCTGCTCCGTTCGCCGCCGGCGTAGGCACAGTAATTATCCCATTTATTCCAATTTCTTTGGTTAACTGAGATTTCGCTCATCTTCTTAGACCTTGGCAACATTAGATGTATTCTTTTGTCAGCTCTTTCTCCGTTGATTTTAATTTCCCGAGCTGATGCCTCGGACCCTTTCATTGTCAGTGGCGATGCTACACTATCCTGAAGTCATGAAGAAAGCTCAAGCCGAAATCGACTCTGTACTGGCCTCATATCGGCGCCCTGAATTTGAAGATGCGGACGCCTTACCCTATGTCCGTGCGATGATCAAGGAGACAATGAGGTTCGCGAAATGCATTCCTTTCAAAAGATTGTCCGCTCAACCCTTCGGATTCAAGGTGGAGACCTATTGCCCCATTGGGTGTTCCCCATAGCATCATTTCCGACGATGTGTACGAAGGGATGCATATCCCAAAAGGAAGCACGGTTATTGGGAATATTTAGTGGGTCTACAGCCGTCGTTACGACGCCCGCGCATTAATTTTCTTGCTGTTCAAGCTCGATGAGCAAGGACGAAATGGTACGGAGTTCCACCACTACGACGGGTGGTGAAATACTCACGAATTTTGATGAATAGATATTCCCCCGTTCTGATACTTTCAGACCTGAACGATATCTCGACGTTGAGCAGGCCACCTCCCCACCAAATGCAACGTTTTTCTTCGGATTCGGGCGTCGCATCTGTCCTGGGATGCACATCGCCATGAATTCTTTGTTCATAGTCATTACCCGCATCCTTTGGGCGTTTGACATTAACCCTATCGAAGACTCTGATGGAGTTCCCATTATCCCTCCTACGGACGACTTTATTGGGGGTTTAGTCATTCGTCCTCGTCCTTTTACCTTTTTGTTGAAATTGCGGAGGCCTGAAGAAGGCGCAGAGGAAATGATTGCGATGGATTCTAAGCGAGCTAAAGATCAAGCGATGGCATGGATGTAGACTCCGCTTGTTCCACAACTTGTACACTACGTCGGTGGTGGCCTTGTAAAGGTGCACGAAATTGGGTTCTGCGGACCTCTACTTCTTGCAGCCATTTGCAAATCCTGGAGGTGGATCGCCTTCAGCACGCCTCATCTCTGGAACACGGTCAATATTTACATCCTCTCAAATGAGGCTAGATCGATCAAGACAGCCTCTATATCTCTTGATGGGTTTTTTCAGAACTGATAATGAAGTTCAATTCTTCAATTCATTCCTTAGTTCCTCTTTTCAACGTCCTAATCACCCTACGATCACTCATTTCAGAGGGGAGACAGCTGTAGTCGGCATCTGATGATGCTATTATGTCGGACAAGTTGCTTCGAAGGCTCACTCCAATCCGTGGAGGTGAATTCGCTCATATCGACAGATTTCCTTGGATACAAAGAGTTGCCTTGCAAGTTGGTTCGAGGCCATCTCCTCGGACGGCGGTCAAGAAAGGCTGCAACCCACAAATCCAACCAGCCGCATTTCCTTCAGAGCGGTGTATGCGGCGGGGAGATGGAACAGGTCGACAGCAAATCAGAGTATTCGCTTGGTGTGAGAAGTGAACTAGTGACGGGAAAGCCAATAACGTCGTGCTCCTAGGGGCCGGCTCATGCATATCCTGCCTCTTCGGTTCATGAAAAAGTGATGGTATTCTGTTAAGAAGAAACCGACTTCTCGATTGAAAGCGGTCAAAATTTCCATGATAACCGTCACATGCCGGCGACGACACTTATAGTTCAAGCTTGAATGAAGTAAGCCACGGTTTGCGCCGATTGGATCCTGGATATCGTTAGCCCTTGATCATGATACAAAAATGGGACTAGCTGGCTGGCCGCTGAAGAGTAAATAAGCGCAGTGAATTGACGGATAATCAATCAGAATGTGACTCAAGAAGGAAAGATGGGGAGGTGATCCGGTTTCTTCCTCCTCTCCGGGGAGAATGGAAATGAAGGCAGGACATAGCCATTGTGATAAGCTAGAACTATAATAGCCACCAAAGGACATCAGAAATAAGTGCAGAGTACGGTGATCTGCGTCGATGACGGAATCGCCGAAGAGGCGTGCCTTGAGGCAATGATAGAAGCCGACAAGAACCTTGAAGATGACGGCAGAGATGTAATTAGGACGAAGACCGGAATGGATTCAAGCGAAGCTCGGCATATGTATCGCAGGAACCCAGGACCGATTGCATAAATAAGAACTCGAATCAAGAAGGAAACAGCTTCTGCTAATTGTAGGCTGGTGGGATCCCAGGGTAGATTGAGGATCCGTAGTTCAGCAGAGCCCTTAGCATCAATAAGGGGTGAAATATCATCTGGTTCGGATTTGAGCGAAGTAACTCTGAAGCTCTTCCGAAGACTCTGCTTACTAGATCGGCGCACGCAGAGGCTTTTCACGTAGGATCCTAGCTCTTCCGATATAGAAACACTAAGGGATAGCAGGAAGAGGATAATAACGTGAGGAAGTCAAAGGTAGTTATACAACTCACCTCTGGAACGAACACCAATGGACGATCACCAGTACCCATGAAAATAGAGCAAAGATGCGAAAACACTGAACAGCTCTGGTCAGTCGTAACCCATGCCTCAATTATGTCCACTTCCCATAAAGGTTTCATCATGACCATAGGGAATTTCAAAATCCACCAGTTCGGCGTGAAAGGTAAAGGGGAAAGGGGTACTGGCCCAAGTGCGTGACAGCAGTGTGGCGTTGATGCACCTAACTGGATTTTTTAATAGCTAAAAGCCAGGATTCCAGAGGTAATGTAAGAAGAAAAACATATAACGGAGAAGAGCATAGAGAGGCTTGGGTTCGCGACGAAAAGATGGGGCTATGCATGGTTTGTGCACGTGAAGTTGGTGTGAAGAGCGCGTGGGAAGATATTGACAAACCGGGCCGGCTGAGCTCTATCGGCCGATAATGATGGGCTAATCATCACTCGGAAGAGGATAAAATGAATGTTTGAGGGTTTGGATCACTCGTTCGTGTACAACGTGTTCAAAGGGTCGGAGAAGAAGCCTACTAGGAGAGGTCGAAAATGTAACACAAACGCACACCATCATATGCCGCCTCCCGAATGCTTCTGACTGCGAACGCATAAATGAGATTGCCAAGCTCAAACCCGCCTTCCAGGTCAGGATCAAAATCTGGCTCCGAAACAACTATCTGACTAATTATACAACGCCCGGCCCAATTACCATCCTCTCCACTTGGGAAAATGTAAAGTTGGAGGATGGCTCTACTCGGAGTCTAGGCACTGTGCGGCAGAAAGAGGAGTTTGGGTGGACGATCATCATTCGCGCCCCCATAAAAAGCCAATCATGGTAATCTACCACTTGCAGATATTCGATAGGAAAACCAACTACTGTACCTATCAAATGCTTCAGTAATCTGTCCTCTAAAATAAAGCGTGTGAGAAAGACGGGGATAACGTGGGATGGGATAGGGTAATGTGTTTAAGCAATGTTTAACTTCTACTTAGCAGCGCTCGCTTGGCGCTGGTATATTTGGGTTAACCCTTAGAATGCTAGATGAAAACGGATCTAAGAGTAGCAGAGAAAAGGGAATTGCAATTCAGATTGGTATTTGCTATTTAAGCATATGTGTGAGGTTGCTGAGTGCAATGCTTACTAATCACGGGCTCACAGCGGCTCACTGAGCAAATTTATGGTACATATATACATCGCTAGTATTGCTATGCAAGTATCGCAAGTAGGGTGGTAGAAAGGGCAAGACTGACCAAGTGTTGTACAATTAGTATCAATATCTTCACGTCCAATTCGTTCTCAAGCAGAGGTGGACCCCGAGAGGTTGGGGAATGCCTCCATTATTGTATTGTCTGCTAAGTATGATGGAATTCCAGAAAGTCAGATGATCACAAGTTAGATAAGTATGTACAATTAATATAACCCTGTTCTGTGCGACCCACCAGCCGGGGAAACCCAATCAAAATGTGTATGGTTGTATCAAGTCTACACTCCACGGAAAAATCCTTGGTCCCTCCATCGCCCTCTACATACCGCCTATTTTCGAGTTTTGGAGTGATAACTTGTGATGAACAGTTAATTTTATCCAACATTATGCAAATCCAGAACGTGCTGGTGATTGCTGCTTGGATCCGGTGACAGCTGTTTCCACTGAAGTTCGAACTATTTGTCCCTCATCCGAGTCCTCCATTGGTGGTCAAACGGAAGAATATTTTCGACATCATTGACGTCAATTAGTTTCATGAGTAAATTGGGGGCGGGGCGGGGGCCACGGCAATGTTAAACGAAGAAATTTCAGACACGGAAGTGAAAGCCTCGGGTGCCCTCAGGCGGGCAGCTCATAGAGGACCCTGGGGACGTGGGAGTATTTAAGGATAAATGAAAGACAACAAGCGCCCCCAAAGCTCGGTATCTCCCGACGCTACTGTTGTGTCCAATTATATCTACATATTATGTTATGCGCATGAATATGTTTCTTCACAGAAGTTCTTGGGATTCAAAGGGTCTTGGCCCTTGGGTGCGGCGACCAACGCTCTGGGCATCGAGTTCGTCCTGCTTTGCTTGCAGTTGTTTAGCCTTAAATGATACAGTAATTGCGTATGTATGTAGGTGGAGCGCCGCTATGTACATTCCCCAAAAATATCGGCTGTGGAAGTGGGGCGTGGAGCCGGCAGCGGCCTCTTCATAGTCAGGCTAATGTGTTTAACACCCTTGGCAAGTTGGCTTGGGCCCGAACGGAAATGACCCTATATATGCCACATGTCGTCGATACGAACAAGAACGCGGGCATAAGTCTATTATTGGACGTGGATGTGGGGTCGAGGTCGGGGGGGTCGAACTTGTATTTCGGTGGTGCCATATCGCTCTTCGAGTTGGTCAATGGAGGCCTTTCTTAAACTTTAACTTAAAGGTCCGATTGAGTTTCGATTCGAGCAGAATCCTAGATCTTCCATCATGTCAGTCGATTTGCCCGACTTCGATCATTCATCAACCACTGGTCCGTCCATCGGAGTCACCCCCCCTGCTTATGTACATTATTTCGAAGAGATCCCGGCGGTGTGGGTCTGCACATCCTATTAACTTTTTGGGATTCAAGAGGAGTTTGGTGGTTACTGTACGTAGATTGGGGTTGGGTTTGTATTTCATTCGACTAGACATCCAAGATGTACCTTTTGCCATTGTTCAATGCTATTGATGACGCTAAGTCTACCAGTGTTGACAATACTTACCGTGATCCATCAACTCAGGGCTGCTTCGCTAAGTTAGGCTCGTTCGGGTGCTATAAAATGGGTGCTACATACTAATAGAATTTATTATTGAGAAGGTGAATCTTTGAGTTTTGGATGACCATCCCAGCTACGATGGCGTTAGTTTTTCTAATCTCATAATATGAGCCCAATACTTTTTTCTTCTTCAGATTCACGCTAAATACGTGCGCAACTGGGGGAGTAATTAATAGATAGGTTCTCCGAGTCTCCGAGTCTTCAGTACTTTTTTTGGCTGGTCCCTGCATAAGCCCAGGTGATGCACACGTATCAAGCCTTTCCTTCTCCATCCGATTCGGGTATGACCAAGGGTCAGCAACGTAATTTGGCCCGTCCTTGAAGTTTCTAGTTCGGTGCTTTCCCTTACAAGTTCCGGGATGGTCTTGGTGTTGATGTTATGTTGTGTTATGGTATGGTATGGTATTGATCTCCGTCCCATTGTTGGTAGCTGTAGGTGGGTGGCTGCGAGCTAGGCACTTATAGAAGTCCAAAATCGGTGGATCGAACTCTGGGTTATAAAGCATCAATCAATTCGGGGAGAGAAGGTAGTAACGGTATACCCCTCCAACTCCGCAGGAACCGTCATACTGTATGTACCAGTTCTCATACATTCGTGGGTATTCCCTGGGAACCTATGTATGTGCTCATTCGTGAGATCCTATGACATAACAGTTAGGGCCCTTCAATACAGAAGAAAGTTTGTGCAAAAAGAAAATCGCAGGTGGGAGGTTTGAACACGTATGTAGGATTCTTGTATTTCTTTCCGAGTCTCCGAGTGTTCACTTTTAAATAATTATCACGCTCGTGCGTTGGTATATAGCTGTGGTGCCGTATCAAGTCCCTTTGCCTTTGCCTTTTCCTAATCCTTTCCCGTAATTATCAATGAAATCGATCAGTGTTGACGTTGATGTGATGGTATACATGCATCTGCCAGTGTAGCGTACCCGTACCCGCCGTTAAGCTCAAGAAACACAGGCTCCATCCATTAAGAACAAATATTTATCCTCCGTCCTGTTATTGATTATCGTGTCTTACATTTGGGTAGGGGTTTTATTCCAAAAAGGGCGTTTCTCCCTTTTTTTTTCTGGTGGAAAGATGTAGGTTGGTGATAAGTGGGCTTCAATGGTAGCTACTTATTGCCAGATTCAGAGAGGGGGCCGGTCGGTTATCCGAAATCGACTGGTGGCTGCATTAAATACGATCAGCTAAATAAGATGCAAAAGATGGGAAGGAATTTGATGCACGATAACCCCTCCAAGTCTCCCTCCGATATCTATCTATCCTTACTGTACGTATTTTCTGCTCCAACATCGTCGTTGTTTATTTGATTTGTGGACATCCCCGGAACGGTCCTCACAGGATGTACGTTTGTAAGTAGGTAATACGACCCTCGGCACCTTGGCGCTTGGCACTATGAGTAGTTAAATAATTTGATTGTTGTAGGTGGGTTAGCGGACGACGAAGACGACGTCATGTAGGTTCAAGCTCGAAGTCGATGTGATGGGGGGGGGATACTTGAATACTTGGACATTGCCAGTGGATTGTCAGTCCAGGAGATCGGCCCCCTCTTCAAGTTAATCATTATTTAGTCGTTGCTAAACTCATCGCCCAGTACAACCCACCTTGTCGCCACACTTGTCAAGGGCTCTTGTCAAGACTCTTGTCAATGTCACTACCGTCGCTGCATCACTACATCACTACCTACTGCGGCTCCGAACCATCGCATGGGAGGATTCGCTGATTATTATTAATGGAGAGATTAACGAACACGACACGAAAACGAAAACGAACACGAAAGCAAACACGAAAAAGGATTGTTTTTTATGCCGTCCCACGTTCGCTGGGGTATAAACTGGGTCGCCGCTATGTTTTTTTTGGGGGGGATTGGGCTTTTTGGGTCACCTCGGGGTTGGTTGGATTGGGGTGGAGCGTGAGGATTTCACGTGAAAGTGCTGTTGGGAGGAGCAGAGAGACTCGGGTGATGTGAGCATTAGCAGAGAGCAGGAGCACGGAGCTATGTTAGCGTAGCGTAGTCGTGGCCGTAGCCGTAGCCGTAAGGCATAATTCGAACCTCGATCGAGGTGAGGCAGAAAAACGGGAGGAGTCGGGCCTGAGAAGAACGAAACGAACGTGGGGGTGGGTACATGGGGTTGTCATTAGTTTGGAATTCAGAACCAATAGGCGACTTAGAAGTAGTAATCAACGGGTTGTCGGACTTGATGTAGCCTTAATCATTTGATTAGTTAGTACTTTGACGGGGGATGTGAATAGATCTTTATTAGGTATATATTAGATTGAAAGCGGTATCCAGGTAAAAGAAGCTCGTTTGTTAGATGAAGGTGGGATGATGGACGAGCTTTAGGTATGTTGACGGATGGGTTATCTAGGTATCGTGACAATCTGGTTGGTTGGTGGAGATGCGGCTGCGAAAAGCGAGAGAGTGAGGAAGAGCAGCAGGTGGTGGTGTATTTCATCCCTTCCGCCCTCCCTCCCTCCGCTAAGTGGGTTGACTTGAACCCTTCTCGACGCTCGTTTCGTTGGCTTGACGAATCGCTATCCCAAAGCATCAACTGTCGACGCAACGCACCAAGAAAACATGTATATTAATAATCCGTGTCAGGGAGGGTACTTGACTCGACGTACATACTTACATATAAGTAACACTGTGGAGTTGGAGCTGGGATGGATCATGTCAGTGTTATCTGAACATCCATAGTATAAATGTCATGCGATGACACGGCGTTCGGGGGACTCGGTTATCACCGTTGATAAGGCTTTTTGAGATTTTCGAAGTAGGACATAAAAAGGGGAGATGTACTTACTTGGGTATAAGGGTTGATATTGGGGATTGATCTTCGGAAACGAGGCTGGGTGGGGATACTTACTTACATAGGCAAGTCTAAGGGTGCGTCGACAATTAAGTAAGTACCATTGTACGCCACCCTTCAACATTCATTCGTAAAATTGATTCGATCCTGCGGATTTTGATGAATGCATTTTTTTTTTTGCTTAGTGGATTGTTGAGACAGGA